>ERZ650304.103-NODE-103-length-54413-cov-6.362927_pt1 | contig 54413 bp, 68 predicted proteins | sample MGYA00376240_ERZ650304 | MGnify/ENA primary metagenome ERZ650304 (study PRJEB26733, sample SAMN07839271) | wastewater metagenome | biome: small river; feature: stream; material: water | place: USA: North Carolina | collected 2016-03-01 ...
TTTTTAGAAGATATTTAATCTAATAACAAAAAGAGTCCCATATTAAGACCCTTAGTGCATAAGAGAATATTACTTATGGCGCATTAGACGATTTAAACAGGACGTCATATGCGTCAAACATTTCTTCGGTTTCGGTTTGTTTCTTATCAGCATCTTGCTTGTGATAAGTTCGTACCAAGAATTTAAACAGCGACGGAGGCATTCCGAGCTCTTCTTTAAGCTCGTCTGCAATATTCTTCATGAGATCCTTTTCAGCTTCGATTCGAACAAGAGAATCAGTTGCGTCTTTAACGCAAACTTTGATTTTAGCGCGAGCTGCCGGGTCAGATGGCATTACAAAATCACTGCTTTTCATTTAAAAGCTCCGAGTTGATACCAATATACTCAATATTGGCTGTGTGAAAAAATGATTCAGTTCGTGTTGCATTCCAGCGTGCTTCAAATTCTTCGTTTTTTACATAATACACCCTTTTAATGAAAGAATGAGCAGAAATAATCTTGGCACATTCAGGACAAACGGAATGAGTCACAAACAAATATAACTCAACATTCAGAGGTTTCATAACCATATTAGCCAAACAATTTAGTTCGGCGTGGATTACGTTCTCTATTTTATATTCTCGATCAGCAATCAAGTTGTCATCGAAATTGACTGGCAGACCATTATAGCCGTTTGAAATGACTTTAGCATCAGAAGTTGCCAAAACTGCTCCAACCTTTGTTGATGGGTCTTTAGACCAACCAGAAATATGCTGAGCCAGTTTCAGCAGCCGTACTTGCCAATCAATTTTATCGATCTTCATTTTGATTTGATAATCTCATTGAGCCTAGATTTTAACACAGACTTCGGATCCATATTAAGATTGGAAATTTTGTTTTCCAAATCTTTGATTTGACCATCAAGCTGGTCAAGAGTGTCTTGGGTCATCGAATACATTGGAATCGAAATGATTCGATTAATAATATCATGATCGGCGATTTTGTAAACTGCTGAAAACTCCGAAACCAATTGCTTTTTGGTCATGTTTTGTAACAGAATTTTCTTAGTGATTACGTCATTAACGAATTTACGTTTCAGAGACTGAAATTCGAGCTGCTCTGTCAGTTTTTTATGGTCATATACGAGCTGTTCATTGAGCTTGACTAGTCGATAGTCAATGAACTTTTTGATAATATCCGTTTTCTTGTCAAAGATGATCAAATGACTATTTTCATCTAGGGCTGTGTAATTTTCGGTGAACGTCTGTTCAAGTTTAAAGTACTTGATTGGGTCGTTTGCAATATCTTTGTCTTGTTTCGTGTTCACCTTGATTGTAAATTCAAATGTTGATGAGCAATTGTCATCGAAGTCTTCAATCAATCCCTTATTAGACAGATCAATTAGGACAGAATAATATTTTTCTCGCGTATATCCAATTGGAAGCTCAGTAATTTTCCAAGAATTTCGAGCCACGCGCGATACGGATCCAGTCGTTTTAAACTTATTGTGATCTTCCGTTTGAATTGTTCCAGTGAAATCTGGGAATGTTGGCTGGATAATATCAGAGTCAATATTTTTTCCAGACAGATACTTTAAGCAAACTTTTGCAATATCTTTTGGATCGTGCGGAAGATAGTTGCAGGCGAATCCAACTGCGATGCCTTTAATGCCATTCACAAGAATCCATGGAATATTCGGCAAATATGTTTTTGGCTCAGGGTTGTCTTCGACGTCTTCTGAATATTCCAAAACATCAAAATCTTGAAAGTATCTGTAAAAATCGTCATTCAATGAGACGAAAATATATCGCGGAGCAGCTGCTTCTGGGATCAATCGAGAACCAAATGCGCCGTGTTGCTTAAAAATTGGTACATTGTTGTTCCAGCTTGCTGCCAATGTTACTACAGCGCCCATGGCAGATTGCTCACCGTGGTGATACCCGACGCAACTGATGCTTCCCGCGTCAGAAACTTTTACTCTTGAGCCCGATTTATGCCGAGTTAGAATATTGAATAAAATTTTGCGGCCTACGGGCTTCATTCCATCGATATAGCACGGAATGGCTCGGTTTGAAATGACATATTCCGCGTACTCTCGATAGTCAATATCAATAGCATCTGTGATACTTTTTTCAAAAACGTTTTTCATCAACAATATCCTTTTTAACCAATAAGCCAATCTTTGCGAAGTTGAGCAGAATCACCGAAAGCTTTTTCTAGCGACGTTTTGTACTCCGGATCAAGAGTGATTATAACATCACGAGGGTTCGTGATAACAGTTTCTTTGTAATCTTCTGCCGACAAAGAGCCGAGACCTTTGATGTAGTCAAATTGATAGCCCTTTAAAGAATTCTTTTGTTGATCGTATTCTTCAAATGAATACAAATAGTGAGTTTTGCATTTGTCTTTTCTAGCAACAAACAATGGAGTCATCAGACGAGTGATTCGTCTTTGAGCAAACAAATCTGGCCAAAGGGCAAAAAATTGAATCAACAAACATTGAATATCAGAACCGTCCGGGTCCATGTCAGTCATGATTCGGATTGTTCCGTAGTTAAGAATGGACTCTCCCGTTTGTCGGATGATCCCGGTTTGATTTTTATAGGTTTTCAATAATGAATCTGTTGGATCGAGCCGTGTTGAACCCGGGAGTGAACAGAGTTGCTTAGCTTGAACTTCAGTGCCATCAGATGAAATTAAGACGTCATTAATGCCGACAATGTATTTTTTAGATTCAAAATCAATCTGATACAAATTGGTTGGATCTTCGTTAATCGCAGAATCGTATAGATTGAGACCAATAATACCCATCAGCTCAGCGAGCTCTTGATTGAGGGCAATTTGATCTTTTTTCAGTCCATTGATGTTCAACACTTTACCACGAAGCGCATACGACCCGTGAATTAGCGGATTGCGTGCGGTCAAAAATCCAGAAATTGCCGATAGACCTTCAGCGAGAGTTAGTGATTTTTCTTCTGATTTTTTAGATGTTGCTGCAATGTGTTTATCGGATTTGATCTTTGCGGAATTTTTAAGAGCTGCTTTAGCCGCTCGCTTTTCGGCCAATTCTTTCTTATAGAGAATCGACTCGATCATTGGCATAATCAACTGTTCAGTTGCAATAATTTTCTTTGCAATTTTTTGGTAATCAATTTCACCGAAAAATGAATTAATTTCAGAAGTTGTGTTCGTCAGTCTTTCTTTTGATTGCGAGTCAAATTTAGGATTGACGAAATTCGATGCCCAGCATCCTAGCACGAGATGTTGTTTGATCTGATTAGGGACAACATCAATTTTCCATTTCTTTTTGATTGGAGCTCGCAACTCATCGCAAATTTTGCTCATAATCATATCGATATGAGTGCCGCCATTTTTGAGATTAAGTCCGTTCAGGTAAGAAATAAAACTAAATTCGGCTGAATCTCCGGATGGAGCAATAACAACCTTTACATGGTCATTAATTGAAAGCGCGAGTGCGTATTCGCTGAACTGCTTGGCAATATCATTGATAGATCCAATTTTAATTTTCTCACCATTAAAAATGAATTGAATCTCGGGATAGCAAATTTGAATATTGCAAATGCGGTCTTTGATGTACTCAATATGGTCTTCAGTAATTTCGGTCAAATGAAATTTCTGGAGATCGGGCTTAAATGAAACTGTTGTCCCGTTTTTGCTAGATTTAGACAATTTAGTTGTGATTTTTTCTGGATCGCAGTTGTCAACGCAGGTCACGGAAACTTTTCGCGAACCATCGCATGATTCTCCATTAAATTCAACAGAAAAACAGTTAGTTGCAAACGATCCTACGCCATTAGCTCCGATTGTGTTTCGATCATCGGAAAATGAAGTACCCGCTTTAGCTCGAGTCCACGCGAGTTCAGCTTGATAGATTCCGTCATAGTCTTTAACGGGAATTCCGCGGCCATTATCAGAAACTGTTACTCGGTCGGGCGTAATATCAATTGAAATTTTAGTAGCAAACTGAAAATTGGTTCTGATCGCTTCGTCTACAGAGTTATCAATAATCTCGTTAATGATTTTCAGCAGGCCTGGGACAATGTTCAAGGTTTGTTTTTTGAAATGAAGAAGCTGAGTAATTTCTTCGGGAGACGTTGATCCGATATACATCTGAGGACGCATGATGATATGCTCACGGTCCGTCAGAATTTTAAAGCTTGATTCTTTAGATGTTGCCATAGTAAACTTCTCCACAAGATGGTGGCATTTTATACAAATTAGGGAACACGTAAATGTTCCCTAGCTAAAAAATTGTAACTAGTTGTTAACGGATTGGTTCGATTGTAACCCTGGCAATGCCTTGGCTACATGGAGCAATTCGAGAAAACGCTCCTTGGCTCAAATCGAGTTTTCGACCGTATTTTCCAAATCCGCCTGTGTCATTGATTCTAACAACAACGGATTTGCCATTTGCAACATTAGTGACTTTTAAATAATTACCAAATCTATGGCTATTCGAAGCGGCTGTCATCGCATGCTGGTTGAATACTTCGCCAGATGCAGTACGTTTTCCGTGGAATCCGCGACCATAATACGACACACTAAAAATAGAATCATTTCCGTGCGCCGGGGTAATTATTGAAAAAGCAATTGCGAGTGTCGTTACAATTCTTCGGCTGAGCTTCGCTGATGCTCGCATTAGATGTCCCTCTAACAAAGTTGTGAAATTATATTTACTTTGTTAGAGGATGTAAACAGTTAATTCTTATTCTGGTTGATAATCATCGCAGTAATTATGAGGAATCAATTGCCGGTATTGAATCCAGTTGGTAAAATTGCCTGAGCAGAATTCATCACTAACCAGACTAACATGAGTAACTCCCTTTAAAAGCCGATCGTTGTAATCAATTGGGGTAGCCGCGTGCTCGAACGCAGACGCGTGAACAGGTTCTGATTCAATCAGCATGTTATAGATCTTTTTAGCTTTTTCTAGGCTCTGGTCGTTTTTGCGGTACGAGATTTGAGCCGCACATGAGCACGAAATCATAATTGCGTCATCGAGATTTTCTGCAGCATTGACATCTGCTTTCCAGCATCCTGCATCATTATAATAGGGTAGATGCCAATCGCCAACATTCAATTGATTCGGAACAGACTCGATGTGAGCGTCATACATCGTTTCGGCAAGAATTCTAATTTCCGGTTGAGCATCTTCATGAATTCGCAAATTGTAGAAATTATCAAAATTGGTTGAAGTGACAAGAACTTTGATCATTTGAAACGGTTCAAGCAGACGATTAACTAGTTGCTTATGATAACCTGCCTTAGCAAAATTTTCTGCGAATTCAATTGCGGCTGCAGCGGCAGAAGCCCAATACAACTCTTTTGGCTGACCATCGACCAGTTCATTAATTTCTTCGTTAGCCTGCATGCCAGATTTATTTTTGCCCCAATGCTCTGGCATTGCGAGATTGTTTTCAATGTTCTCAATGACAGTTGAGATCGGAATTGCTCTCGATGAAGCGGAATTGCGACTGAATTGTCTGTGAGTCATCACTTCAGCGTGAATAAATCTTGGATATTCGAGCTCGAATGTCGTGATTCTTTGATTAGTAACCGCAGAAACAGAATCGGCTACGATTGTTGCGGAAATATTACCTTTTTTCATTAATTTCTCCTTAGATTATTTAGGCAGATACTTGTTTAAAAATTTTTCTGTAATATGATCAACTTTGGCTTCAGTCAAAATTTGGCTCGTCTTTGATTTTTCATCGGCACCTTTCAGATTCTGAGTATAACTGACAAAGAACGAACAATAATTTATCATATCCAGAAGAGAATCTTCGAGCGATTCGTAATTCGGCTTAGAATTTGATTTAGCAACACTCATGATTCTCATATATTTCATATGAATGAGTTGCAAATAAGAAATGTTTCCAAACGGAAAATAATCTTCAACCGCAGATTCGTTATTATAATCTTCAGACTTTTTGGCGTAAATTTCAATAGCATGTCCAAGAACAGAATAATACCCGCCAAGTTCTTTCAAATAACAAATGCAATTTTCGAGTTTTTGATCCTTCATAAGCGTTCTCTCTTGATAAGATTAACGGTGATTATATCACAATTCGGAAACATGTAAAACACGTATAAGCATTTTTATCGCATAATTAGTGTTTGCTGTGTTTAACAGAATAAAGACTGAACATATCTATAAAATGATTAAAGGTAATTCGATTATGAGTCAGTTTGAACCGGTTCACTCGGTTTGATTGAGACAATCCGAAGATGATAGTTTCATTGACTGACATAATTTAAATTGATCCTGAGTGATTCTGCTCTAGTACATTGCAAAAATTGAAGTATTTTGGTTACTTTTTAGCCTAAAATACCACTGGTAACCTTTTTAGTGCCACTCGTATACCTTTTTGTTTACAACATCCGGCAGCGTGGTTATAATGGAATCCTAGGTTCCTTTCCGAAGTCCCCGTTGGTTGGGTGAGATGAATAATATAGGGAGGCCCCTTCTGAAGTCTTCTAAAACCTTTCTAAAGCCTTGAGTGCCTGCACTGAAACCTTTTAGAATAGGCCTGAGCCTGATAACGTCTACCCGGGTATTCCCTGGCAAGTACAAATATACTACAAATCCGCTGTTTTATTATACTAATTACCACTCGTACCCTTTTTAGTGCCACTCGTACTAAAAACTGTTTACAACGCCGGGTCTGTTGGTATAATAGAATCCTAGGTTGCTTTCCGAAGGGTACTACTCTTGGTGAAACGAATAATATAGGAAGCGGGAAGCGCCTTTTAAAAGTCTTGAGTGCCTGCACTGAAACCCTTTAGAAAGGCCCTGACCTGGTAATACCCCTGCTACTACCCGAGCGTACCCGAGTATTCCCTGGCAAGTACAAATCTCATACAAATATCATACACTGTATCAAATTTGCCTAAAGGGTGAAACACGGCATGTTAGTTTTCCTTTCAAATCTTTGACTTAACAATTTGTAACAAATCGCGCGTTTACAAATACTAGAATTAGTGTATGATTGGACCATCTTAATCGTTTCGGTGTTTTACAGAGTTCAAGTGCTGAGGATTTTGATGTTTAACGGCATTGAAGTAAATAATACTTCAATCATGGACCTATCTCAGAATTTCCACTGAGTCAAATCTTGTCCATGTAAAAATAAACTGATATAACGAAATTGGAGTTTCAAAATGTCTGCTACACAACCTATTCGAGTCGCGATTATTGGTATTGGCAACTGCGCCAAAAGCTTGATTCAAGGCATCGAGTACTACCGGCTGAATCGCGACACTCACGTCGGTCTAATGTATCCTGATATTGGCGGATACACTGTCGATGATATTCAGTTTTGCCTTGGGTTTGATATTGATACTCGTAAGGTCGGACAGCATTTAAAAGATGCAATTTGTGCTAAACCGAATTGCGCGATGGATCATATTCCGGTTTGGTCAGAACTGAGTTGCGTTGAAAAAGATGCTTATGTATTCGGCGGACCGATTCTCGACGGTGTCGCGAGTTATATGGTCGATTATCCAGAAGATATTTCGTTCAGACCTTACGACGAAACTGGAAATTTTGCTTGCACCGAATCTGATAAAGTTGTAAATCTGCTTAAAGATAAGAAAATTGATGTCGTAGTCAATTATCTTCCTGTAGGGTCGGATCTGGCAACTAAGTTTTATATTGATGCCGCGATTGAAGCCGGTTGTCACTTTATTAACTGCATTCCTACGATTATTTCGACTCAGGATGCAATGGAAACTGAGCAACGATTCATTGATGCCGGTTTGACATTTATTGGATCTGATATGCGATCCGCATATGGTGCGTCGAGATTGTCAGAAGTGATTCAGGGTTCAATGCTGGATTCTGGTTTGTTGGTAACTCAACACATCCAAATGAATATGGCAGCTGGATCGACCCAAGGCCAAGAACATATTCAATGTGGTCGAAGTGCTAACACAGACTTTTTGAATATGAGCGAAAAGGCGCGGCTGAAAAACAAACATATTTCGAAAGAAAATGTTCTGAAAGGACAAAACACTATTCGAAATGAATCAATTGACGGTATGACAATGTATGCTGGTCCGTCTTTGACTGTTCTGCAAAAGCCTGGTGGACAATATGTGGGTTCGGATAACAAAATCTGTAATCTTGATATTGTCGCCTATGGATTCGGTGGAGCTCGATATGAATTGACTGCTCGTCTGAGTGTTCAAGACTCTCCGAATTCTGGCGGTGTCGTAGTCAGTGCTATTCGCTTTTGTAAAGTAGCTTCGGAACTCGGTATTGTAGGCATGTTGCGGGGCCCATCCGCGTGGACCCAAAAAACGGCACCTTTACAGTTAACTACTGCAGATGCAAAGTTTGAATGCGACGCGCTCGCTCGTCGTGAAACCACCAAGCTTACTCGTCCTCAACTGAAGGAAAACAAGCCTGTTGCCAAGGATCTTCCTTACACCTTTCAAGCAGGTAAAACTGACTACGAATAATCTGTAAAACTCGGTGGAGATTTCTATGCCTGAAAAGATAAATAAATTTTTAAGGCATAGGAGCTCCGCAGGTGTTTACTGTTTATCACATTCCACATCCCGAAAATCCTGACGATTTGTCTTTAGGCTACATTGGCGTAACTAGTAGATGTCCAAGTGAAAGATTTCAAGAGCACTCGGAAGGAGATCTTATCGTCGGAAAAGCTATACGAAAGCACTCAATAAAACCATCTGATGTAAAAGTTTTGTTCGAATATGAAAATAGTGATTCTGCTTTTAATAAAGAAAAAGAGTTGCGACCAAGGCCAAAAATTGGATGGAATATCGGTGTTGGCGGATATGGTGGAAGTAGGGGACCATGTTCAGAAGAAGTTAAAGCGCTAATGAGCGAGAAAATGTCTGGTGAAAATAATCCGTATTATGGAAAAATGCATAATTCTGAGATAAGAGAGCACATTAGTTCAAAGCTTTTACAAAAAGATAAAGAGTGGAGAATTTCTAATGCGTCGAATGCTGGAAAGGGAAATGTCGGCAAAATTAGAACAGAAGAGTCGAAGAAAAATTACTCAAAAGTTGCTTCATCTCGACCAAAATATGAATGCGTACATTGTGGAAAAATCGGACAACATAATTCTATGATTGCATATCACGGTGATAACTGCAAAAAGAAGAAAAATTCATGATATCATTTGATCCAAGAAATATTGGTAAATGGCGCGAAGAATTTGACTGTAATCCAGCAATTCAACATTCACTAGTTATATGGATTTAATTAGTGAACAATTTTGTAGTACTGACCGTGGAGAGATTTGAAATGCGTAAAAAAATCAACACCTTCGATTTTGACGGAGTAATTACCCTGGGCATTTATCCGGGCCCAAAAGACGTAATTATCACTGGAAGATCTTTTGAAGAACGCGATGACACAATTGAGTTTTTGAGATCGCGAAATATTTTTAATGTTGTTCTGTTCAATCGGGCGGAATTTAATCAAAAAAGCCGAGAAACGTCTGGACTGCATAAAGCTAATCGCATCAATGAGCTGTGGGAATCCGGAGTTCACGTCGTAAATCATTTTGATGACGATGAAGTCCAAATCGCAGTGATCAAACAGAATCTAAAATATCCTACCAACATTATCCATATTAATCACGGCGGGCTCATTTCGTTTGAAAACAAAACTCACGACGAACATATGAAAAGCCTTCATGTATAAAAAGGTTATCTGTAATGACTACAAAATTGACCTTTAATGATATTAATCACTTACAAGATACACAAATTTGGTCTTTGATGGATTATTCTGTCAGAGACGATTTTTCCAAATTTGTGAAAGAGTTTAATAAATCCGAATACTTTGTTCGGATTGAAGGAACACATAAAAGCCACACCGAATATTTTCTGTCTTCTGAGCATCAACATATTCCTGAGTTCGGGCACGGCTTTATTATTAACAATCAAGCAATTCCGTATTTTCACCCGAATCGTTCATTTCACGATGAAATTATTTTCTTAAATCGAACCGTGTATTATAATGAAGACGCGAATTTTGCAGATAAGCTGTACAATTCGGCTTTGGTGAAATTTTATGGACCGGCGGGGGTTATGGACTTGATCACTGGTCATGCTGATGCCAATTATCTGACCAAGACTAAATGGCCGTTCGTGAAATTTGATGCTCTTTTAAACGACCCGGATTATGAACTGGCTATTATGCAGAACATTGAAGTGGCCTTTAAAAACAAACAGCAAATCTGGGGCACTACAGAGCTAAGGACGTCCCTTCAAACGGAAGCTCGGAATTATTCCAGGCTTCAAAGAACTCCAATTGATAACCTTGTTGATCCAAATACTGACGTTTCAGATCGTAAAATGCGACCATCCGATATGATTTTCTGGCTTAAGCATTTGGTTCATGACCATTGGCTGGAATTTTATTCCAGTAAACCGGATATGGAAGAATCTTTTAAGAAATTGACATCTCACCGAGGAATTGGAAATTATTACGGATACCATTTTAGTTCAAATTTGGCCCGTATGCCAGGCATTGGAGCTCCGCAACTAATCGAAGCAGAATGGAAACAACATTTCGGTTTGCTTCAGAAAGACGATCCAAACCTGTCCCACGGAAATATTGATGAAAATGCTGACTATGTAATGGCTGGCACAGGAGCGTGTATCACTCTTCAAAAACTTTTTCCGACTATCAAAATTGATTCGAAAACTGCAATGAAACTTATTATTGCAATTCGAGACAATCAACATGAATTTTTTAATATTTCGGAGTCCGACAATTCAGATTTGCACCTAAATAAATCTACCGAGCTTGGTAAGTTTACTACATTCGGTATCGAAATCGCCTGTTGTCAATATTCAGTTTTCGATCGGTTGAGGACAGACAAATTAACCGCCCAAAAACGAGCCAAATCACCGATCTCTAAATTCGCGGAGCAAAAGATTCAATGAGCACTTTGAAATTCACGGACAACACTCCAACGTACTTAGAAAATCCCGATAGCGGAAAACATATCGGGATCACGTTTCTTCTGAGATATATTCCGAAAGCAAAAGGAAGTCATGCTGCGTCTTGGGCCCATATGTGGGCAGCTCAGTTGCGCAATAAAGGCAACACTGTTAAGATTATTGACAAAGATGACGATTGGGATCAATTCGATAAAATCTATATTCTGCAGGAGTCATTTGAAGAAGATTTTAGTCCGAACGTGTTCGGTGGACTAAGTGATCTTCATGTGTCATTTCTCAAAAATTTAATTGAAATTCGGCCTGAAAAATTCGTAGCGCTCGATATTCCAATGATCAATTACGCGAAATTCCTTGATTATCGACTGAGCAGACCGAATGCTCCTGAATCTGGCAAACGTTATGACTGGTCCAATCTAGAACAAATTTGCAGAAACATCCCAGTTCTGACTCAGAAAGCACTAAAAGAAAAGCATCTAATTATGGGAGATTCTCATTCTCTCTCAATGTATGTTCAGAATTCCATGGTTGACCGAAAAGATGGAAAAACTCTTCACGGAGCTTTGGATATCGGCCTGCTGAATGTGATTAAACAGTATGGCGAGCAAGTTGATCTCGTGACGATTTATTATGGCAATATTGATATTCGCCACCATTTTTGTCGGCTAAACGGCGGAGATTATGAGAAAAATGTTTTTGACATCATGACTGAATTTAAAAAACAGCTAAATACAATTGTTGATGCTGGATATAAAATCGAATTGGTTGAAGCTCTTCCAATCGAAAACGAATCTAGAAAGATTCCTAATTCGATTGGACGCTATAAAGGTCAACCGTTCCACGGTGACTGGAAAACTCGATCCGACTGTTCTAAGCTATTCAATGAGCATTTGCAAGAAATTGCCAGTATTCAACCTGAATCTATTAGTCTGTATAAGCATCCAGCTGAATATACGAACGAACAGGGAGAATTATCTTTTTCTGTTATGGAGCCAAAGCAAAATGTTCACTTGAGCCGTGAGTTTTATCGATGGAATTTTGATACGAATCAACCGCGCACGAATTTTGCTTCTAACGTCTAAAGGAAATTTAAAATGGCATTTGTATTTTCAATCACAACCAAGCAATTGAAATATCTTAAAGAAGTTCTGTCAAACGAAATTAAGACGAATAATTCGCTAATTGGGAATGAAATTCTTAAGCAACTTATTGCTCAAGAATCTTTAAATGAGGCTACCAAGAAAAACATGGGTGAACCTTGGTACATGATGCCTTCTAGTCAAGATTATCAAACTAAAAGTGCATCCGATTATGCTCGAAAGAAAGAAAAAGAAACCATGAAAGCGGTTAAAAACTTCAAAAAAGAAGCTAAAGTTGTCCCTAATGAAAAATTTGATGAGGAGCTGCTAAAAGAAAATCCGTAATACTTTTTTACATTTCCGATGTTTACGTTTTCTAAAATTAGTATAGTATAATACCATGATCAGATTAAATATGAATCTGGTCATGTTAAACGGAAGGTAGGCTGCATGGTGCAGAAACGGTCTTGAAAACCGTCCCCAGTGTTAGTAGCGCTGTTGGTTCGATTCCAATACTTTCCACTCATGAATAACGTGATAGGATATTTTGAAATGGCAAAGCAGGAAAAGAAACAAGAAACAAAGCAAAACTCGAACATCACCGAGTCAAGCAAACCGTCAACTCGAATTGACGATCGAGTTCGAATTAGCCTAAATCTCGGTCAGTTGCGCGCCGCGCGCAAAACAAAATCTTAAATTTTGAATCAGGCATTGAAGGGACAATACTAAATAATATTGTCCCTTCTTAATTTTTAAAAAGAGCATTATGTTAAATTACATTTTAAGCCGTTTGACACAGTCGCTTTTAGATTATCAAAGCTATTATGGCGAATTAGATGCTCAAGTACTGAAAGAGAGTATTGAGATTATTTCTAAAGAATACTCGGAGGACAAAAGTACAGACGGATTTATCTATCCGCTAGAAAATTCTATTTTCTTGTTTCTAAATTATGGTTTACCATATAGCACGGTTATTGTTCTAACGCTCATGGTTGCAATGCTTGCGTTTGCCATTGATGCATATATGGTCCAAGCATATTCAGTAGCCGCGATGACGGGATTAAGTTTATGTCTATCTGTTTACTTATTTCTCGATAAGGTTAAACTCGCGCTGAGCTATTCATTTCTAAACCGAGTCTATGGATACACTCTGCTTGTTAGCGCCATTTATGCAAAAGAGCATAATGAAAATCAAGTCAACAAACAACTTCAAGACATTCAACTAAGAATTAGAAAATCGGTAGAAGGAGATGTGGAAACCGAAGATTAAATTATAAAAATGGCTGAGAGCATATTTTCAGCCATTTGTTTTTGTGATATTATTGCCATTCGTTTCAGAGATTTTTCAAATGATTGATTATTCCGAATTGGATTCTTTTAGCGACCAAGAGCTCAAAGATTTTATTGAAAAGGCAACAGTAGAAAAACACAAATCTGACAAAAAGCAACACGCTGTCAAGATTCTGCTAAACTCGTTGTATGGCGCTCTTGGGACAAACCATTTTAGGCTGTATAACGTAAAATGTGCAGAGGCAATTACTAAGACTGGTCAAACGATTACAGCAGAAGCGTTTTCGCTGTTCAATGATTATCTCGATAAAGTTACGGGTATTCCAAAAGACCGAATTGGGTTTTCTGATACTGATTCGGCTGCCGTAGATATGACAGATCTTGTGTATAAGTTTCATAAGCAAGATGATCCGTTCGAAGACAAACTAAACACAATTACGAAGCTTTGCGATAAGCATTTTGCAAAAATGCTTGACGATCGTTTTGTTCAATTTGCGGATCATTTGAATTCTATGAAAAATAGAATTGTGATGAAACGAGAAAAAATTGCGTCAGCAATTCTCGTTGCAAAGAAGAATTATGTTGTAAATGTATACGATAACGAAGGTGTTCGATATGCAACGCCGAAATTGTCAGTTACTGGTCTTGAATCTGTTAAAGCATCAACGCCAAAATTCTTTAGAAAAAAACTCGAAGAAGGATACAAACTTTGCTTTGATGACGACGAAGAAAAAATTCACAAATTTGTTTTAAGTGTTCACGAAGAGTTATATAATCTCCATATCGATGATCTAGCGGGAAATACCACAGTTAACAACATTTCGCTGTTTCAAGACGGGTTAGGTGGTTATCGAGTTGGTACTCCTGGGCACGTTCGAGCTGCAATTGCGTACAACAACTTAGTTTCAGCTTCTGATCAATATCAAAAAATTAATAATGGAGACAAAGTCAAAATTATTCAATTGAAAGAACCTAATCCAGTTAAGTCAAAAAGCATTTGCTGGATTGATAAATTTCCTGACGATCTGATTGATCCTAAATATATCGACCGGGAAAAAGATTATCAAAAGTTCTTTATTAAACCGTTTACGCGTGTTTTAGATGTTTTATCTTGGCACACGGAATATCAACCTAATCTAGACGATTTATTTTGCTGAGGAAATTGAAATATGGCAAATACTGCTCTTCTTGATCGAATTAAAAAGAATTCGACTCTTGGTGGTTTAAAAACTCTTGATAAATCACCGTATCTGCAAAACCAAGACAATATTCTTACGGAGATGCCCGTGCTGAATATTGCATTTTCCGGAGAGCTTGATAAAGGATTCAGATCCGGTCTAATTCAATTCGCCGGTCCGAGTAAGCATTTTAAAACAAATCTTGCCCTAGTCGCAGTCAAAGCATTTTTTGACAAATACCCAGACGCGATTTGTCTGTTTTTCGATTCTGAGTTCGGCATTACGAATGATTATCTGGCAGCACAAGGAATTGATCCAACTCAAGTTATTCATATTCCCGTTATGAATATTGAAGAGCTTCGATTTGAAATTGTCAACCAATTAGAAGGTTTGACTCGAGACGACAAAGTTATTATTCTGATCGATTCGATCGGCAACCTTGCTTCCAAAAAAGAAGTTGAAGATTCGAAAAATGAAAATGGCGCGCAGGACATGAGCCGGCCAAAAATGCTCAAATCTCTTGGTCGTATTGTAACTCCGTATTTGACGACTAAAGACATCCCGTGCATCGCTATCAATCACGTTTATGATTCGTTGAATGGATACACAAAAACTGTATCTGGTGGCACCGGGTTGTATTTGAGCGCTAACACGATTTTTATTATTTCGCGCGCGCAAGAAAAAGATGGCACTGAAATTACCGGCTGGACTTTCACTCTGAACATTGAAAAATCTCGAGATGTTCGTGAGCGCTCTAAAGTAAAATTCCAAGTTGATTACGAAAAAGGCATTATGTTGTATTCCGGTCTGCTTGATATCGCGATGGCGACTGGGCACGTAATCAAACCTGGCGCAGGTTGGTATTGCAGAGTTATTAATGGAGTTCAAGAAGACAAAAAATATCGTCAAAAAGATACTCAAAATAAAGAATTCTGGGATCCTATTTTGAATGAAGACAGTTTTAAAAACTCTGTCAAAAAAATCTTTAAACTGTCTAGCGATAAACGAATCAACGAGCTCGATGACGACGTCGACTTGAATGAGAATATCGATGACGACGAATGACAACATTTATCCTCCGAGCGTAGCGTATTCCGTCTACCTCGGAAGTGATATTCAAAACTTTGATACTTCTTCTATCCCTTTTCGGGTAGAAGAAGGAAGATTCAAAGGTACAATTTATTCTTATGACGCGATTCGCATTGCAGAGGAAAATCAATTAAGTTATACTCCGGTCGTGCATGTTTTAAAGGTTGATGGTAGTGTTATCGACTTTAGTGCATTTGATTCAGAGGCTAATTTGGATGACGTGCTTGGATACGACGCGGCACTAGATTTTTACAACAATGTAACATCTCCAATTTTATATCATTGCATTTGCGATGCAGTTAAAAACAATACAATAGACCAAATTTTCGGAGATCAGAATGGTAAAACTTAAAAAGCCTGAAGAACGGCAGACAGACTCGTTCGACTATAGTAAAGTTCCTGAGCATTCTATGGGAATCGACGGAAATACAGGAAACATTCTCATTAAAGTTGACTCAGGAAAATATTCTGATTCAATTTTTGAATACATCGACACATCAAATTCTGTTCCAAAGGATGGAATTTTGGAATATAATGCTGCAATCAGAGTATTCATCAAAAACGGAGTTGAGTACAACACGAATCATTTGGTTCCTGATGACCACGAAGACTTTAAAAATCTCGTGACAACTCCAATTTTACTGAATATGATTAAGTCTATTCAATTAGCAGAATCAGGCTACGCAGAAGAGCTGTCTGATTCTGAACAATCCCACATCATCACTCTTTAATGGAAATTTCATGAGTCTCGAACTTGAAAAGTTGATTTTAACGTCGGCGTTGTCAAATATTGATTACTCTTCAAAGATTATTCAGCATTTTAAAAGTGAATTCTTTTCAAGTTCTGACTCCGCGACTATTGCTAAGATTTTTCAAAAATACTTTAATGCGTATAAGTCTCTTCCAACTAAAGATTCGCTTAAAGTCGAGTTAGAAGAACTGAAGGGAATTTCTGAAGACACGTACAAGTCATCTAAAGTTCTCATTGACCAAATCTTGGACGAAAAGCGGGTTGAAACCGTCAAGAAACTTGACATTGAATACATTCTAAATAAGACTGAAAAATATTTCAAGCAACAGGCATGTCAAATTGCTGTACTTGAATCTGTGTCAATCATGGAAGGTGAGTCTAAAAAAGTACCTTTAGAATCCATTCCTGATTTGCTTAAAGAAGCAGTATCAATCTCCTTTGATGTGAATATCGGCCACGACTATATCACAAATTCGGAAGAACGATTCGAGTCTTATCATAGCCAAATCGAAACTGTCGAGTTTCATTTAAAGGCAATGAACAGCGTAACAAACGGCGGCGCGAAATTAAAATCGTTGGTCGTTCCAATTGCTCCCACCGGTGTTGGCAAATCATTCTTTATGACATCCTGGGCGGCAGATCTTATCACTAAAGGTCATGACGTTCTATACATCACGCTCGAAATGGCCGAAACAATTATCGCAGAACGTATTGACGCAAATCTGTTTAATGTGAAATTTGATGAATTGAAAGTGATGCCTAAGTCAACATTTATGGCAAACATTTCAAAACTCAAATCCGAAAATCGGCTCGGCTCTTTGAAAATCAAAGAATATGCTCCGGGCACGTTTAGCTCTCAAGACCTAAGAATCTTGCTGGACAAGCTTAAGCAGATCGGATTTAAGCCTAAAGTGATTATGCTAGACTATATCAATTTGGCTAAATCGTATCGCCATCAAGATATTTCCGCGTCCGGGCCGTACTTTAAAGCTGTAGCCGAAGAAATGCGTGGCGTCGCGATGGACTATAATGCCGTTTTGTGTTCTCCGACTCAAACAAACCGTGATGGGCTGGATGGTGCTGATTTTTCTCTGAAGGCAATTTCTGAATCTATTGGTGTCGCATATACCGCCGATTTTTCATTTGCCATGATTGAAACGGATGACATGCGGGCTAAGCAGCAAATGAGACTTAAATTGCTTAAAAACCGCTGGGGCAGCCTTGATCGTCCTAACAGCTTTATGATTAACATCGATAAGTCTAAAATGCAAATGGGCGACTACGATATTATTTCTCAGAATTCTCATCAAGAAACTGAAAAGAAACAATATACAAATCAGCCCAAAAATGATATTATGCAAACTCAATCGGACGATGAGTCATCCGAAGATCTGAGCGTGCTGCTAAACTTTTAACATTTGAGTGTCAAATTTAATGTTCGACGAATTAGACCAAATCTTTTCGATCCAGTTTTATCTGGATCGTTTTAAGACTGTGCAGCCTAGTAAAATTTACAACTTTCGATGCAATATTTGCGGAGATTCAAAAAAATCTGAATTCAAAGCTCGTGGCTATTTTATTTTCTCCGAAAAAGACAGCAAGTTTTTCTTTAAATGCCACAACTGCGGAGTGTCGTTGTCGTTCGCGACGTACTTTTCAAAGTATTTTCCAAATGAATGTCGCGAGTGGAAAATCAAACACGCCAAAGAAATTCTAAAGAAGCAACCGCGTGAGTTCAGGTCAAATTTTAAAGAATCCATTGAAAAGTATATGGCAAATAAAGTTCCAATTGAACCGAGTGAACCGGTTCAAACTGGAATTGATAATGATCTTATTATGGCCGTTGAAGATCACCCAGCGGCTAAAGAATACATTATCAAAAGAAAAATACCTGAGTCTCAATGGTTCAAATTGTTTGCAACTGATCGCTTCGGAGATTTAGTTCACTCGCTAGATTCCGACAAGAAATACGCTGATCGAAAACTGCCTAATGACTCCAGACTGGTGTTTTTGCTATGTGACGTTAATGGAAACATAAATGGAATTCAAGGAAGAGCTTTAGATTCAAATGCAAAACTGAGATATGCAATATGCATGTTTAATTCTGATGCCGGAAAGCACTTCGGGCTAGATTCCATCGATAAAGAGAAAACAATCATTGCAACAGAAGGCGCTATTGACTCGTTATTTCTAAACAACTCTATTGCAGTAAACGGCGGTGACGCAACCGGTTTAGACTATATTTGTTCTAATTACTCTTTGGACAAGTCTAAATTTATCGTCGCTTTTGATAACGAGCCCCGATCAAAAGACACTATGAAAAGATTGTCTCGGGCAATTGATCTTGGTTATAAGGTGGTGATTTGGAATGACTTAAAAACTGACTGCAAAGATATAAATGAGATGGTCTTATCGGGAATATCTTCCGAGAAAATCGAAAATTATATCTTAAATAACAATTACTCCGGAATCAGAGCTAAATTGAAGCTCAATTCTTGGAAAAAGGTTTAAAAGGTTTATCGCGCAAGGAATAAAAACTTATGATTAAGACGATCATTAAACGAGATGGTTCTGAAGAACAATTTTCTCCAGAAAAACTAAATGGCTGGGGAATTTGGGCCGCAGAAACTCTTGGACAACGAGTAAATTGGCCAGAAGTTGTTCTTAATACTGTCGCAGTTCTTCCGGAAAAAGTTACTTCGACTGAACTTCAAAACGCTCTTATTCAAGAATGCATTAACCACAAAAGTTGGTCATACAACCGTATGGCCGGTCGTCTGTACGCGGTAAAGCTGACAAAAGACGCATACGGTTCCGATCAGCACCCTCATATTCGCGAGTTGCATAAAACTATGGTCGATAAAGGCATTATGTCGGCCGAATTTGTAAATGCATTTACAGATGAGGAATATGAGCAGATCAACTCGATGCTGAACCATCGAAAAGATTTTGACTACGCTTATTATCAAATTCAGCAATGCGTCAACAAATATTCTCTAAGAGATCGAGTTTCGGCTAAGAAGATTTACGAAACTCCTCAATATATTTTCATGCGCGTCGCTATGCGTCTTGCTATGAATAAAGCAAATCGCCTTACTCGCATTAAAGATTTTTATTATTTCTTTTCTAATAACAAAATCAATATTCCGACTCCGTATTTTACTAATTCTGGAACCAATAAGAACGGATTTAACTCGTGTTGCGTATATATGACAAAAGACCATGCTGCGTCTCTTGCTGCAGGCGATCATATTGCGTATACAATGACTTATTCTTCCGCCGGAATTGGTTCTAACATTATTACTCGGACCATCGAAGATCCTGTTCGTGGCGGCGTCATTATGCACCAAGGCAAATTGCCATACTACCGAGCTCTTGCCGGAGCAATCAAAGCAAACCTTCAAAATGGCCGCGGCGGCGCAGCAACCACGACATATTTTTGCTATGATCCGGAAGTGTTCAAACTTCAAAGACTAAAAAATCCATTGACTGTTCCGTCTAAACAAATTCGTGAGCTTGACTATTCAATGGCGTTTAATACATTTTTCGTTGCAAAAGCTGCTCGAAATGAAGAAGTTGCATTGTTCAGTTACAAAGATGCTCCGGACGTATACGACGCGATGGTAAGCGCTGATGATTCCGCTTTTGAAGCAGTGTACAACAAAGCGGTTAAAGAAAACCGTCATCATTCGTTTGCAAATGCTCGTGAAATTCTGTTAAACGCTCTTAATGAAGGATTTGAAGCAGGCCGGCATTATCTGACCAATTTGACAGAAATGAATCGGCATACACCTTTTAAAGATCCGATTTGGCTTTCAAATCTCTGCATGACTGGCGATACTGAAGTTATTGTTAAAAAGCATAAGTCGTCTAAAGAGATTAAAATGAATCTGAAAGACGTCATTGAAAGTGAAGAAAGTCTCAAAGTAAAATCTTTTAATCACGCTAAAAATAAAGCGGAATTTAAAGAAATTACGAATAAAGCTCTGATGAAAAAACAAACCAAGGTGCTGAAAATCACTGATTCAGAGACTGGCAAATTCATCAAATGCACGCCCGAACACAAAGTGTATACAGAAAACCGCGGATATATTATGGCAAAAGATCTGAAGCCCGATGACAAATTGCGCATCGGCTAATGTAATCTCTTAACATAAAACTAAGAATTGATAAATAAAAAATATCAATTCTTAGGATCCCATCAAATGAATTACAAGAAAATATACTACGACTTATGCGAATATTGCAAATCGACACCAGTTAAAGAACGGCTGTATAAACGAAACAAAAATGATTTTCGTCTAACTTTAGACGAAGATAAAATTTATACTGAATATCATCACATTATTCCAAAGCATAACGGCGGAACAGATAACGCAGAAAATTTGGTTAAATTGTTACCTGAAGAGCATTATATGGCTCATCTTATTAGATGGAAAGCGTATAATGCTCGAAATGATTTTTTAGCCGTGAGATTTATTGTAAATGGATACAACGGAAACAGAAAACGTAAATTTCTTTACGAGTCTGACGAATGCATTAAAAATATTAGACAAAAATGCGCGCATTATAAGCAACACATTTACAATTTTAAAAAAGAACACGGCTGGCAAACTGAAGACGGCAGAAAGAGAATTTCAGAAGCAAGAAAAAATAAAACGCCTGTTATCGATGCAGAAACCGGAGTTAAAATCGGTTCAGTCGATAAAAACCATCCAAATATCCTATCGGGTAAATGGATTCATCATTCAAAAGGGAAAAAGTCAGTAACTCACAGAATTACTGGTGAAAAACTTTATATAAACACTAAAGACTATGACGAAGAAATTCATATTCAAAACCGAGCTGAAATGAGAGACAAAAGCAATGGTAATTTTAAAGAATTAACAGAGGAATTTAAAAATATTTTATTTGATAATGTTAGAAACGCAGTTGAAAATGATCATATTAACAAACCAAATTTTATGAAAATTGTTATTCCACTCAGCGAAAAGTTTTATCATAAAAAAATATCTGACGCGTTTATTACTAATAAGTTCGGTGGATTTACAAAATTTCTCGAACAGTATAATATAGAAAGAAATGATAACGTGATATATGACCCACGTTATCGCGGATTTTCCAGCTACCAACGTTCAAAAAAGGAAAGGTGCAACTAATGCTAATCGTAGAAGAATGTATTGAACTTGAAGATGTGTATGACATTACGGTAAAAAATAATCACAACTTTTTTGCTAATGATATTCTCGTGCACAACTGCCAGGAAATTGCAATTCCGACAAAAGGATATAATTCTGTCGGTGAACTCTATCAGACAGAATATGACGAATCTCAGGGAGAAACGGGACTCTGTTCATTAGCTGCTATTGTAGCGTCTAATATCAAAGACGAAGCCGAATATGCTAAAGCAGCGTACTATTGTCTGCTTATGATTCATACCGCAATTCATGAGTCAGATTATGAACTGCCTCAAGTCGGCTATACAGCAAAAGCTCGTAATTCGGCTGGTGTTGGCCTAATCGGTCTTGCTCATTGGATGGCTAAACACAAACTGTCTTATAGTTCTCAAGAAGGCCGAAACGCAATTCACAAGCTATTTGAAACTCATTATTGGCATCTTGTAAATGCATCTTTGAAGATGTCGGAAGAATTCGGTGTTGCAAAATGGATGCATAAAACTAAATGGCCGGATGGTTGGACTCCGCTTAGCACATATAATCGCAATATTGATAAAATCGTGACAGTTGAAAACCAATACGATTGGGAAGGTCTGTCTAAACGAATTAAAGAAAACGGTGGAATTCACAATTCCGTGCTGTCCTGTGAAATGCCGGCCGAAAGTTGCCTGGAAAAATCTACTAAAATCAGACTCGGAAATGGTGATCTAATTTCGTTGGAAGAGATTTTTGCCAAAACTGGTAAAAACATTGATGATGAAATTTATTCTAAATTCGGCGATATTTTCTGCATGAATGAAGATCGTTGGTATGATTTGCCTGAACCGATTTATGTACAGACTCAATATGGAATTAAGCCATGTGAACGTGTCTGGCTGAACGGCTATTCGAACTATATCGAATTCGAAATGGAAGATGGCTACAAAATCAAAGTTACTCATAGCCATAAATTTCTAGTGAAAGTTTCTGATGACAAATATGAATGGAAAATGGCCCTGGACATTGAAGAAGGTGATGATATCGTCTCAATCTAACTGAAGATATGCACTTATTATGCCTTTTTGTTAAATAATTACATTAAGGCATAATAGGCAATATTTTAATGAATGATAAGGTAAAAAATGGCATTCGCGAAACTATGGAAGCAAATGAAATTTTAAAAAACGAATCACTTGATACGGTGGTTCAATTTTATGAGTCTTTAGAGAAACGCGATTTTGGATTCTTTAAAAAATATCTTACCAATGTGAGGAATTTAGATAACTATTTGGAAAATTTTAAAGAGTTTTACAATTATCGCCAAAATCTTCTAGATACTAAGCAGTATAATAAGACAATTCCTTTATATGGCATTGAATATAATCGACTGAAATTTAACGTGTCTCACGATGAAGCGATTCAAATTATCAATAAGCGTAAAGCTGATAAAGCAACGACAAAAGAGAATTTCATTAAAAAGCATGGTGCTGACGCTGGATTAGAAAAGTTTGAAAAATTTCAAAAAACTTCCTCGCTAAGCGTCGAAGCTAAGAAGAAAATCTCACCGAACTATATTAAAGAGTCTTCGCCGTGGTGTAAAGAATTTTACATTAAACGAAATTATTCCGAGTCTGAAGCCATTCAACTCGTTAAAGAATTTCAAAGAAAAAATTCTGGTGTTAGCAAATGGTATTGGCTGGGGAAAGGATATACCAAAGAAGAAACTTCTGAAATTTTATCGGCAATTAATCAGAAAAAAGCTTTTGGAAAAAAACAATACGCGCTTAAGTACGGCGATAACTGGGAAGTTGAATGGAAAAAGAGAATTGATTCTTATCGCGCGACGATTAATGCATTGCCGCCTGAGTGTTATTCAGAAAAAGATGCATATTATGCAAAAGTTTATGAAGCAACAGATAATTCAACAACTATGAATTATGATAAAATAGATAATCTTCATCTGAGAGGTTTAACTCATGGCTATGATTTAGATCATGTATTTAGTGTAAAAATGGGATTTGTCTTAAATCTAGATCCGAAAATTATTGGTCATTGGACAAATTTGAAAATCGTCAAAGATTCATATAACCGATCTAAGAAAGACCGGTGTGATAAAACTTATCAACAACTAATGGAAGATTATCATGAAAGTTTTAAAGAAAACAGTAACTGAAGATAAAGCAATTACGCTTGATATCGAAGTTAAAGATGTTCACCAATACATTCTAGAAAATGGAATGGTAAGTCATAATTCCAGTCTCTCGTCTGCAACAACTAATAGCATTTATCCTATTCGCATGTTGAATATGCTTAAATCTAATGACACTGACGTTCTGAGTTATTCCGCGCCGGATTCTGAAAAACTTGAAAAATACTATGAACGTGCTTATGACATTCCAACCAGAGACATGAAAATGGTCTATGGCATTGTTCAGAAATGGACAGATCAAGGTATTTCTGCCGATGATTGGAAAATTATTGCGGGTGGAAATAAAGTAGAATCAGTTGAAATTCTTCAAGACTTCTTTGATTCTGTCAAATACGGAAATAAAACTCGATACTATGTTAATCTTGAAACTGCAAAAGGAATCGGAGTTAATTCTTCCGAAGACGTCCAAGTCGAAGAAGAATCTGGCTGTGAAGCTTGTTCAATTTAAACAAACTAGACGATAAAAGAAAGGGAAGCATTTAGCTTCCCTTTTTAATTTAACCAAGCCGTCGAATAGACGCCTTAATTTGATTCACGATATTTTGATTAGCTTTGATGCTATACGCGTCGGTATTGGGTCCTAATTTAATAAACGGCAAAATTTCCGGCCGAGCATTTTGAACAGGCTCTTTAGGAGCAGCTTCAACAGCAACGTCTTCGGCCTGAACTTCAGTCTTTGCAGCTTTCTTTCTAGAAGTACCTTTACCCTTTGTAGAAGTATTCGTTGCGACAGATTGTTGCTCAGGATTCACTTCCGGTTGCACCGGTTCACTTTGAACATTTTCTACATTAGATTCATTGCCTGTTGAAACTGCATCAACAGCCTGATCAACCGGCACGGCATCTTCAACTTGAGTAGTGTTATCTTTAGACATATTCAATATTCCTTATAAATTTAGTTATTATCCACCGTTCAGGATTCCTCCTGATCCGGGATTTTCAATTTATCGATGGTTCCAGCGCTATATGCAACTAAAGTTTGATAGCGCTTACGTGTTTTACCACCCGATTGCCACTCATAGCCTTCAACGATACCAGGAGTTGTAATACCCTTAGTATCATCCTTATCTAATACAAGAGAAACTTGCGGTCTAATTCTCGGCATTTTAATATTTCCTTATGTTTTAAATGTGTGAATTGTAAACGAATTATGACTGGTGTATCCACCGTTCAGATTAATTGCGCTTTGAACATGATCTAGTGTATCTTTATATCTTAGAATTCTAGAGGATATTTTGTTTTGTTTCGGATAGTGATGAAGCGATCTAAATCTTTTATAACTGGCGCGCTTTTTTCCACCTACCTTGAATTCAAATTGATGCTTTACATTAAAATTCTGCGGATGCACTGATGAAATGACATTCCCATTGTTTCGAATAATGACATGATGATCATGCATAATTGCTTTTAAAACTCGATGGGTTTCTTCAGCATTTTTGACAGCATAAGACTGTCTGTAATGACGATGACTTTCATTATAAATTTCATCTAAATCACAATCAGCTTCACCGGAATTTTCAAATATATGCAGCACGAAGGAATCCGAATCATTCAATACTGATTCTAACAATTCTTTAAAGTCTTCTGTATTTTTACTCATTATTCATATTCTCTCTTACGAACTAAATTATCGTTTCGCATAAACGTGAATGTCTATGCGAAACGCTTCAAATTACTTAGAAAATCCATACGATTTTAAAGCTTCAGTCAGTTTTTTATAATCAAAAGATAATACAGATTCTTTTACTTGAGATTTGTCATTCTCTTCGTCTTTTTTCTCATCTTTCTCATCTTTTTCGTCTGAATCTTTAGCGTCGGTATCCTTGTCTTCTTGATCTTCCTGATCTTCCTCATCATCGTCAGACGAATCTTGCTCATCGTCTTTCTCTTGGGAAGTTTCAGACAGTACGCTCTTCAGTTTGCTAATGAATCCAGAATAATTGCCAGATTCAACAGCTTCGATAAGATCAACCGCAACTAAGTTGTTAATCGATTCCACAACTTTGCCGCATTCGCATTTAGCCGAATCTTTGGCATCGGCTTTATCCGAAGAATCAGCAACTTCAACGACAGTTGTATCAACAGCGACTACTTCTTTTGCGTTAATAGATTCAAGCAAATCTTTAAATTCTTTAATCATTTTAGGTTATCCTTCTAATATATTGTTTAGATAGTATTATTTAAAATTTATCAAGTCTAATTGTTAAAACTAAAGGGACCGAAGTCCCTTTGTTTATTTTGAATCAATATCCAAATTACAGAATATTGACAACGGATACTTTGCGGAAATATACGTTAGCGTTTGCGTTCAGAGCGCCTTGACCTTTGGTAGTACCTTCGGCGTACGGGTTAGCTACTAAACCATAACGAGTTTTGAAACCCAGTTTAGGTTGGAACGAATCGCTGTCAATGGTTTTGTACATTTGCAGCGGAACGTAAGGAGCATAGAACAGACCAGCGTCATAGCTATTAGCACCTTTATAACCAACTACGAAGTAATCGCCAGTGGCATACGGGTCAATATAGACTTTGAATTTGCCATTTAACAGAGTACCGGCAAAAGTATTACCAGTGTCATCAACTTGCAGTTGATTGCCAATAGCAGGAGCAAAATCAAGAATATCAGCCATAGCCAGGGCAGAAGCTACGTCAGACGAACAAATCATAAAATTACCGCGACCGCTACGGGTTTCTTTAGCAATTTTATTAGCTTCGCGCTCGATTTGGAACATCATACCTTTGAATTTTTCTACTGACCAACGGCCATTAGAATCGGTATCCATATCAAATACGCCAGCGGTGGTGGTACCAGTTTGAGCACCGACTTTAGCAACGTTGTAAATCGTGCGAACGATTTCGCGGTTGATTTCAGCCAGAATTTCCGAAGAAAGAATGGTTGCCAGTTCGGTTTCAGTATCAGCACCATGCAGAGCGCGCATGTCTTGGGCCAGTTCAACAGAATATTTAGCTTTCAGAGCACGGGTTTTGGCCGAAACCATGATTTTTTCGATTTCAAAGCCCATTTCGCCGAATTCAGTACCATCAGTAGCACCAAGCTTTTCACCAGCAGGAGTTGCCATAGCAGTACCGGTCGATAGAACACCCGGAATCGAACCGCTGTGAGTGCCAGTGCCGGAGAATTTAGTATCGGCTTCATTGTAGAACGCATCAGCGCCCAGGCTATTATCCGGATTAACATATTTCGGACGCATTGCGAAAATTAGACCAGTCGGGCCAGTCATGGCTTGCACGCCGCATACGTCATAAGCGATCAGGTTAGGCATAGCCCGACGAACCATTGCGATCAGAATCGGATCGTATTTTCCAATATTGCCAGTAACGTTAGCCGGAGATACACTGTTTTCAGTCAGCATATTTTCCTGGTTAGCGCTTTCAATCATCTGGTTTTCCAGAAGTTGAGCAACAATTTTTCTTTTGTACGGATCCTTAATTGCAGGAGCCGCATCTGACTCCAAAATAGGATTCCATTTTTGAACTAAATTAGTCATTCTTGACTCCTTGTGTATAATTTTTAATAACTAAAAATATTTTAATGTGTTACATATTATTATTTATATGTTTTTAAAACCATTGCAATTAAAATGAATTAATTGCAATGGACCCATTTATTACTTTAATGCTTTGCTAAGAGCAGCAATTACAGGATCAACCGCAGATTGCTCTTGCTGATTTTCCTGAATAACAGGACTATTTACCGACTTTTCTGTTGAAAAATCTGGTTGGCCAAATGTATCATCCAAGTTAGTTTGATTCTGATTAAACGATTCGTTCAGATTAGCTTTCTTGACTTCATTGCTTAACCGATAACCTTCAGAGATAATAGTCAGTTTTTCAGCGAAATTGTCTTCATTGATAAACTCAAGAGTTTTGGCAGCTCTACGCAGTTTATCGGAATCAACCATCGACAATTTGTGTTCAGTAATAAAACCTTCGGTCACGATGAATTTGTTCATCGCTAACAGATTATTTTTCAACTGAGCATTTTCTTCTTTCAGCTCTGCGCATTCAATGATTAACTTCTCACCAGTTTTTACAGATTCATTATACAGGTCAAGCTTTTCATTCGGAATATCAATTGCGTAAGCTTCTAGCAATTTAGTCAAATCGCCCATGAAAGATTCAGCAATTGCAGTCCGAGTAGTATCTTGAATTGCCAGTTTATTGTCTTCTGCCCATTCAACAACAATAGCGTCGACGTAATCGCTCAGCTCTGCTTCTAATTGACTGACTTTTTCTGCATATTGAGCGTTCATCTGCTCAGCAAGTTTATTGACTTCAGCTTGAGAAACTTCATGTTCTTGAACTAAAGTGTCTTGAACAGTTTTAGCTGCAGACTCAGCCAGTTTTTGAATAGTATCTTCGACTACCGAATTGATGGTAGATTTAAAAATATCAAAAGCGCTTTCAATAAATTCGGCATTATCAGAAGACGATTCTAAAACTGCTTTCATATCGGAAAAGTCGATAACTTTTTCTGATTCAGTTTTAAGAGTTTGGACAAGAGTTTCAACGAATGCTTCAGTATTCACGCCTTTGCCTTTCATAACAGGCGGAACAAATTGCTGTTCGTCATTATCAGTAGTCTTGTCAGTAAAATCAGTATTCAAGCTGTCGACCGGCTCTTTAGTATCCGAAGGACCTTTGTTCAAATTGCGGCCGCCATCGTCTTTATCGAAACCACCCTGTTTGGTAGTATCTTCTAAAGATGCAACGTTAGCGATATCGCCTTCAATTTCGTGATCGCCAACTACAGTCTTAGCGGGGATGTTATTAGTCATTAGTGTATATCTCCAAATTAATATTTGTTTGTATGTTTATTTACCTTCGAGCCATCTAATTGAGCGGCTGTGGCTTTTGCAAAACTCTGAGCAGCTCTAATCAAAAAGTGAGGTTTTGGCTTTTCAGATTTCTTTTGGCCTTGCTCACTAGACAGAACACGAAAATTATTAGACTCTTCAATTTCTTCGCTTTTAATTCGCGTTACCGATTTTGTAACACTTGTTGACGAATTCATATCTGAGCTGCTCAGCTTTTCAGGCTTGCGCGAGTTAGTTGGTGCCGAAGGAGCGCTTAATGATTTAATTGGATTCTGAGAACTATTCAAACCGGATTGAGACGGTTTAACAAAACCAATCGAAATTTTAGGCGGAGTCACGGCCGGTTTGCTGGAGCCGCTCGAGCTAATTTTAGGCGCAGTTTTAAGAGTATCATGCTCCGGAACAGAATTCGACATCGAACTAGCAACTTTAGCTAATTTCGGGCCAATGCTAAAACTTTCCTTAATAGAATGAATTACAACTTGAGCTAATAACTTTTCATATAACGTGTGGTTCATTTATGCTTTTCTCCGAGCAGCAGCCATTAACTGTTTAAAAGTATCAAGCTTGACAGATTCTAATTGTTCTTTAGTCGCGCTCTTTACATTATTTTTCAGCTTTTCGATAATTTCTTCGTCGAGCTGTTCAATTGAATCCCAAACATATTTTTCGTTTTCCATTAAGCCTTGGACTAAAGCATCCGGAGCAGACGGACTGAATACGATGTCAATTGCTTTCATGATTAAATCATCTTGGACTTCCATGATGCCATTCGAATTCTTCTGAGCAGAACCAGACGCTCTAGTCGATACTCCAATTTGGACACCACCTTCTAATAATCCTTTGACAATATTCCCGCACGGAGTGTTCAAAATCTTAGCTTTGGCTGACCAGTTTGACCCTTCTTTTACAAGAGACCCGGGAACAATAATATGGCTAATACGATCTAAGTTAATCGTGCCGCCGTCAGGGTGCTCAGCTTCGCCAACAGCTCGGTTTTTGCTGATATAGTTTTCATTGTATTCATTCATAGATTTTTCAAGAATTTCGCCTGGATAGATCCGACGATTGCGATTGACAATGTCGCCTTGGGCGAAAATTCCATGAATGAACCATTGTTTAGAACCACTATCAGATGATTCTGAAATGGATTCTACTTCTTTAAAATTAGTTTCAATTAAAATACTCATGTCAACATCCTTATCTTAAGCGAGTATTTCGAAGTCTCATTGAGAGAGCTCGTTTACGGTTAATCGTAGTCTGTTCTAATCTGCGCTTACGAGATGCGATTCGTGCACCAATTTTGCGCCGTCTCATTTCAATGTAATTCATTTTGACGATTTGACCATTTTGAATCTTATAGCCTTTTGTCGTCGATTCTTTTTTCAACATCTGGACTTTGCCATTTCGGACGCGATTTACAATAGCAACTCGCCCAACAACTCGTCTGTTCTTTCTTACGAATCTTTGAGCCGCGGCAAATTGTAAAGAACGTTTAACGGCTTGTTCTTGCATCTGAGCAGCAGTTAAAGTAGCTTCTTTAAATTGGGTCTCAATACCATTTTCGAATTTAGCTTTAAGGCTTTCTTTTACTTGATCAATAGTTTTCATTACGCAGAAACCTCCGTGTTATAGCCAGCGTGAGCGTTTACATTAGATGCGTTATCATCCGTATCCTGAGGTTCGTCATAGCAAATCGGAATATTCAATACTCGAGCAACACTGGTAATTGAATCAAGATTAGTTAGCAATTCAAATAAGAACGTATGATCATCTAAGCATTTTTGCAGAATATCTGTGTCTAAATCGATGGTTGAGCCGTCATCTAAATTAATTTCTACAATATTGTTATTGCGAACGGCAGATTCGAACACTCCAATCAAATAATGGACGTCATCAATACTGTCAATTTGGTCTAAAGTAATATCTGGAGCATAATCTTCAAACAACGGAAGATTTTTCAGATCTTCGCAATCAGTTGATTCTCCGAATGCTCTAAAGCCAAATCGAGCATAACCGATTCCGTAGATATCGCCTTGAATATCTTCAGGAGTTTGGTCATAGGTTGCATAGTCACCATCCTGAATGGTTGATCCAAAATTTTGAGCAAACATCGGGTCTTCAATTACAGACCAAGTGCCCAGGATGCGTTTAATATCTTCTCTGCTTAAGCTTTCAATATCATTATTAAAAGCCCAAGGTTTAAAACTGTAATTTTCGCTCAGATTTTTAATAATCGGCTCGCTCGCCTCAGAAATAACATGAGCAGCTCGAGCAAATAAATTTGCCCTAATACTTTCTTTTAATTCGGAAATATTAATTAAATCCATATACGTATTCTCATAAAAATATGTTTAAAGTATTTATGCATCTTGATTTTGTTTGTAACTATATTGAGGATCCATAAATTGAGCTGGATTAGCAATCTGGTATTTCATTTGCGTCTGAGCTAATTGATTGTTCAGTACGACGGTTTGCATATGCTCATCAGTACTAGATTCAGCTTTAATCTGCTTTTTGATCTCGTCAATTTCCTCTTCAGTTAATCCAATAACCTTTTTATAGATGTATTCTTTAGACAAATATCTTCCGGCAAACGCGTCAAACGCTGGAAGCATATTTGCAAGCTGGGTCATTTTTTCAGCGCGAATTTGCTCTTTAAAATAATTATCTTCTGAATAAATGTACGAAATTTTATTTTTAATAGCATCCCAATCATCAGGATTGATAATATTTTTAAGAATTAATTGAGTGCCTAATAATTCTTGGAATAATACGTTGAATGAAGATCTCATTCTTTCGATCATTCTAAAGAATCGAACTTCATCACGACTAATAATTGTGCCAGCAGAAAAATATGAGCTTTGATCATTCGAAAATCTAGACGCAGGAACACCCAGCGCAGAGAACAACTTGTTTTTAAAATAGTCTACTTCTGACGTATCTCCGCCATTCGTGCCACCCGGAAGAGTGTCAATGCTTGTACCCGTAGAACCGCCACCGCGAGCAAGCCAAAAGTCTTCAGTCAATGCCATAAACGCCCGGTCATTTTTGATTTTACCGGTATTAATATCATAAGCAGTTTTCGTTTTGTATTTGTCTGCGATTTCTTTTACATATTGCTCAGCTTTCGCTTTGGGCAAATTACCAGTGTCAATATAAAAAATTCTACGCTCGGGCGCACGAGACAGCCTATAAATGAGCATCGAATCTTCCATCATTTTAAGATTATTTGCAACTTTTAAGGCTTTATGCAAATAACCAATTACCATTCTTCCAGAAGAATCAGTAATGCCAGACGGAACATACGCAACAGAATCTCGAGTTAGAATTCCAACCGATGACATATTTTTTAAGTGCATTCCTGAATATATGGAATTCACTCCATGGCCTTCTTGTCTGCTCATCGCAGTATTTTGGCTGTCATCATAATGAAAATATTCTTTGTAGTTGTTAATGATAAGCTTTGACGTTTCTTTATCAATAACTCGATTTGTTTCAGAGATTTTTTTAATTTTTCTGGGATCGATAAATTGCAAAGACTGAATGCCTTCTTGCAGATTTTCATAATCAATATTTTTATAGTAATTTAATCTTGAATCTACTAGCCAACGTTTAAAAATGCTATGGCCTTTTCTATTAAACATTAACAGATCGTAGATATAGTTAAACTCTGTATGAATCGCCTCTTTAGTTGCCTCGCTAAATTGTTTTTCGTCTAAATTGGACAAGTCAATATTAATCGCTTGAGTGCCATCTTTAGGAAAAATAATAGCTTCCTGAACAATTTCGTCTAGACACATATCGACTTCTGGGACAAGAAGAAGATTTCGATATTCATTAATTAATTCGTTTTCTTCTTTAATATTGACGTCTAAATTAAGACCGTTAATATTTGCTTCGAATCCTAAAGCATTTGGCGCGGCAACACTCGTCTGTAAAATAACAGACGAATCTGATTGAACAACGTCCATTCCAATAGGACTATTAGGAACCTGTTTATCAGAAATAATTTCAATACCAAATAGTTTCAGAGCCATCAAATAATACCTTTATTCAGGATTTAAATTGTATTTATTAATTGAAATAAAAGGGACCCAATAGGATCCCTAGATCAATGCCTAAAGCTTAGATCTGAACAGTTGTGCCAGAAATTTTGTTAGTGATGAAATAATCATACGCAAAATTCACTGAGAATTGTTCAATTTGATCGTTCGCGTCCCAGGCCAGTTCGATAGGACCGATCATGGTGGGCCAAGCATTTTTCAGAGTGTATGTTTTTAATCCATCAGGACTAATTGTAGAACATAAACCGCCGTCTTTGCCTAATTGAGTCACGGTAATGTCTACATAATATGCGGCCATATTAGGAGCACACATTGTTTCAATTTGGTTAGTGCCATGATCGATCAGAGCCATTCTGTTTTGCCAGGCTTCAAAAGCATTTCTAACCAGAAAGTCTTCATCATTAATGACCTGAACTGACCAATCTTCAAATTGACGATCACCTGCGAATTTTACAGTACGACCGAAATATTGCAAGTTTGCGGTACCAACTAACATCGCGGGTAAGCTCGCGGCGCGACACATAAATGTGAATTCTGTATCAGCTCCACTAGTTTGACCTTCAGCGGGGAAAGATAATTTTACTTCAAATAGATTAGGGCGTGCTCCGCCGTATTCAAGATGAGAACGGAATTTAGTAGCGTCAAAAGCCATATTACACCTTTATTTTAAAAATAGTTTTTATGAAAATATTTATAAGAGGGAGTTAACTCCCTCGTATTTTATTCAGAACCAGTGATTTCTTTAAACGAAGTAGAAGCATTAACAATGTTAAATGCAAGCATAATATCATTAATCACATAGTTTGGCTTAATATAGATTTGACCGACGAATCCATTGTTTTGAACTACTTGCGGAGTGTTCACGGTAGAATCTGCAATAATCTTATAAGAGATAATTCCTCTACGACCTTTTGCATCTTTCAGAATCGGATCGATCATCGCGATGAATCTGCGCTGAGTAAATTCGTCATTGAATTCGAACAGCAGTTCAGCCGCCGCAGTTGCAATAGCCTTTTCAAGAATGATCATTAAGCGGCGAACGTTAACTCTCGAAAGAGCGGTATTTCTACCAAGAATTGTTTTATCGCCGAACAATACGGGGCCAACAACCGGAAGATTAATGACAGGGTTAATATCAGCCGGATATAATACGTCTCGATTGGCTTTATCTGCGTTCCAAGCAAGTTTCACAATATTGCGTAAACGACCTTTTGTAATACCAGCAGCAGAAACCCACGGATCGTTATTCAAATCGTTCATTGCGTACAGACCAGCCGAATCACCGCAGCACGGAACCCATCTGAATGTATCATTGTACTTGTCGTAGATGTATTTCCAGTTACTATCCAGAGTTGCATAAGAAGAAGAACCTAAAAGATTCCGCGCAACAATAGAGTCGGTAGCTTCACGACCTTCGTTGTACAATACGGCTTGTAAAGGAACCGATAAGAATACAAGCATGTCTTTTCTAACTTCAGCAACGCTGTAAATCAGATAATTGGCAAGAACCGCGCTTGCCGCAGTCAGACCGCGAATAGCATTACCACCAATAAGAATTCGAACATCATATAATTCTTGGTTCAGGTATTTTCCATAAGCAGTAATGTATTCATCAAGACCGATAGTGCCAACTGCATCTGTGCCATCGCGCAATACGGTGTACGGAGCAGACATCGGAGCAGTGTCAGGAGCAACCGCGCCAGCAAGAATATATGCAGACTTCTTATTAATTACAGTAACATAGTACGCATCCAATCCGATATCATCTTGGAAACCGGCATCGGTCAATGACAGGTTTGAATAGGATTCGATAATCGCGCCAGATTGTTGGAAATAACCGGTGTGGTCGACAACAACCATGTGGAAACGACCAGGAAGCGGAGCAGAAGCAAATTGATTAGCGTATTTCCACATTCTTAATACAGAAGTTGGAGTGCTCTTGCCAACATAAATTCTATCCAGAGTTAAAGTGCCTGCAGCCACTTCAACGATGGTATATCGGGCATTATCGACTAACAGAAAATCGCCAGGGGCAAAATAATCGAATACAGTTTCAGTTGCTGAAGTAAACGCGACCGGAATTTCTTTAGACCGAATTGCAGTATTAGTTACCGTCTTGAAGCTTAGCTTAGGCGCAGTAGTACCATTGGCAGCAGTCAAGTCAATGCTATACTGGCAATCTGAAGCACACGCAGACACTGCGATATTATTACCAACCTGTCCAGGATACCGAGCGGCAAATGATACGACGTTTAAATCAGGATGCAGAACAGTTTCATCACCCATGGAGTGCTGGTTTAGTTCATACAGATTTGGGATATAGACGTTAAGCGCCGGGAAACCGCCCGCGTCAGGTTGTTCGCCAAGCACGCAGACCGCGTTTCTCATACTGTCATTTCCAATGCGAGTTAGCCAAGCACCAGAAGTATATGAAAAGAAACCAGTCAGGGTGAAAAAGTCAACATAGTTTAAATTGGACGGATAACCAAATCTTTTAATAAGATCTGCTTCGTTGCTTACCAAAGACGGCTCATTTACTGGGCCCCAGTGGAACATGCCGGCGAATGCGCCAAGAGTTGATTGAGCAGCTGATACAACAGTTGACAGATCATTCTCTCTGACAATTACAGCAGGAGATAATGAAAAGGCCATAAGTTATTACCTCTTTTTATGATTTTAAATAATTCATTTGTAAATATATTTATAGATTATAGTTTTTTACACAATATGGCAATCGGAATTGATTTTTCTTTATCTAGCCCGTCTGTTTGTATAGCGGCGACAGACGATATTAGAAACTCACGCGTTTTTTGCTATCAACAATCTAAAAAAATGAGTCCGCTTAATGATTTTATTTACATGATGGCATATCCAACTTATTCTTCTAAAGAAGAACGGTTCTTTAAAATCGCCGACAATATTATGAACTTCATTAAAGACTTTGGATCTTCTGAAACTGAAGTATTCATTGAAGGCTATGCGTTTGGAGCAAATGGAAAAATCTTTGATATCGCAGAGGCAACATCCGCGCTAAAACAGAGATTGTTTGCTGAAAACTATAAAATTAATGTTGTAGAACCATCTGTTCTAAAAAAGTTCGCAACGGGGAAAGGTTCTGCTAATAAATTTTCGATGCTCGAATATTTTAAAATGAAACATTCGGGTTTTGAAATTGAAACATCATTTGACGGTATCCGAAAAATAACTGACAAAATGATTCCGGCTCCTATTACTGATATTGTCGATGCTTATTGGCTAAGTCAATATGGAATCCACAAGAACGAGATTTTAAAAAATGGTTAATGAAATAAACAACTTAGATTATTTGACAAACACTCGAGCGACTCTTCAAATTCATGGGTTAGACGATGTGTCATTTTGCGCGACGGAATGGAATCTTCCAGGAATTTCTCTTCCTAATACGTATCAACCAACTCCGTTTAGAGATATTCCGATCTATGGAGATAAATTAGAGTGGCAAAGTCTAACCGTAGATTTTATTGTCACATCTAGATTAGAAAATTGGAATGCGATTTTCCAATGGATGGTCGGCCTATCCAAGCCAACTGAATTTCCTGAATTCTGTAACAAAAAATTTGAAACAACTAACGCAACTCTCCATTTGTACACGGGTAAACAGAACAAATTCGGAGAAGTAGTCTTTACAAATTTGGTGCCGACATCTCTAAGTGGATTAATGTTTTCTAGCAGAGATAACAACATCACTGAAATTTTATCCAGCGCGACATTCGAGTATCAGCACTATAAAATCAATTTACAATAAACTCTCGACGTGTTATAATGATAAACAATTTTGGCCATATCAAGAGTTCGTATGAAATTCGAGGATATTGAAAAAGAGTGGGCAATAGATTCTGAAATTGATAGATCAGATTTAGGAAAAGCCGCGCTAGATATTAGTTCTTTGCATTCTAAGTATTTTAAAATTCTTCACGCTGAAAAACGCAACTTATATCTTCTAGTTGAAAAAAAGGCAGAATTGGAACACAACCTTGAATCATGGTTTCTAAAAACTATGACAGCTGAAGAAAGATTGGCGGCGAACTTGCCCGATTTTCTGGACAAGAAAGTGCTAAAATCTGATGTTGATCGACATATTGCTCGATATCCAGACATCGTTCAACTAAATTTAAAGATTGGGATTCAAACGGACAAAATTGAATTTTTAAAGGACATTATCAAATCAATTCATAATCGATCGTTCATTATTAAAGATGCTATTAGTTGGTTGATGTTTACTCAAGGACAAAACTAAAGGGCTATTAAAGCCCTTTGTTTTTACAGATTATGGTAGTAAAAGTACTTGACCCAAGCAGCGCAAATATCTGATCTTACAATATCATCCGGGCCAAATTTGATAACTGCTGAATAGTAATTTAAGTCATAATCCATTTCAATTGCATTTTCAATAAAATGTAAACCGTTTTTGTGATTTTTAATATCTGATTGAGTTGTGTCTCCTAAGAATACAACTTTAGAATTCGATCCAATTCGAGTTACAATTGCTTTGACTTCGTCAACTTCCAAATTTTGCGATTCATCGATAATAACAATCGCGTTATTGTAAGATGATCCTCTGATAGTTTCAATCGGCTGCAGAATAATTTGTTCTCGTTTAAGAGCCAATTCATACATAGATGCTCCTAAAAATTCTTTTAGCAAAGAAATTGCCGGAGCTAACCACATAGTCATTTTTTCAATCGCAGTGCCAGGAAACAATCCAATAGTTTTACCGGTTGAAATATTCGGTCGAGTTAGAATAATTTTATCAATTTTCTTTTCAAGAAACAATTTGGCAGCGTGAGCAATTGCAAGATACGTTTTACCCGTGCCCGCTGAACCAGACGCGATAATACATGTTTTGTTAGAAGAATTTAGAGCAGACACGAACAGTTTCTGATTTACCGTTTTTGCTTGAATATTAAACGGATCTGATTTACGTTCTTTGAATTGTGTGTTAATATCTTGAGAAATGGCTTGAGATCCTCTTAAATCTCTAGTCTGAGCAACGGAATTATGTTTTGATTGTTTATTGAGTTTTCTTATTTGACTTTTAGACAAAACTTTGTAAAACGTCTGTTCATAATTTTCTTCTAAGTTCATAAACGCTCCTTACGCGGCGGAAACCCCTGTCTAAAGACAGGGGAGGAGCCGCATCCTCCAAGAGTTGAATGCCAGAAACTCGCAATCCGACGGGCGGGCCTTCTGGCATAACCTCGCCCCGTCAGTGATCCGATGAAGACTGATGCGATCCTTAAGGCATCCACCCACATAGGTGACACCATATTTGGGGTGTTTGACCAAGCTGCCGCGCTTAAAGCCGTGGCTGCGCGTTCCGCCATACGGACCCCTGATCCCTCCACGTCCGGGCTGTAGCCTGTGCAACTGACGTCGATGAAAGCGTAGCGGGGTAATGCGCAGAATCCTTGTGTTGTCTGGTTTGACATGTCCGCCAACCCACCCGTTGGCAAGCACCCAAGAGTCTACGCAGTGGGCCTCGAACACTTCCGCCATCTTGTTGCTCGTCTTTTTCAATCCCAAGGCATCGCGCATCTCCTTCGTTTCCCACCCTTTCTTTAGGATTACGCGACCTAGCTTCCCAAGTTCGCTATACATCCACCGTTTTCCTATCTGAAGCGGGGAGAACGATTTGTCCCATCGCCGTTTACCCTTGGTACGCGCACAAATGTCTTCCACAACAAAGGACTCGATTGGGTAGACCCTTACCAACCACCGACATATTCTCAACTTCCACTGCCACCGGGCTTTCGTGCTGGGAGATAACCCTCCAATGGAACGATTGGTCCTGTTCTTGCGGCACGGGGTGTTGCGATAACGACGTGCCCGTCGCATGCCACTGCGGGTTTTCACGTGATCGCTGACCCAATCCACCGCATCCGCCTGAATGTTCAAGTAGGTGTGTGCCTCCGACTTGACCGTAAAGCCTTCCTGCTTGCTACCGGGATCGATCCCGACAGTAACGGCCTGCACATCTCCATCGGCCCGGCCGGTCAGGCGGATGTAGAACAATCCACGGTCAAACCTTCTGACGGCCCTGCCTGAACGAACAAGTTCCCTTGCTCGTGCGGGGTGGCATGGCATTAGCGGCTTGCCGGTGCTACTTACTACTGGAACGTAAAGCATTGTTACCTTTCTCTCGCCTTGCGGCGGCTATTTAGCCCTTCGCCGCTGACTGGCCGAGGGACCGGGGACTAGGGCGGCATCTCCGGTATCGCTCTCCCTGCCACGGGAAGCCAGTTCAGCATCTATGGCTAGTCAACCGTTTTGTCTCGCTGGACCCGCTTGGCTTGCGGGTCTTCACAAGCCCCCGACTTCAGTCTGGGGGTGGTTGACAAGCTTCTTCTTATATTAGAAGATGTTGCATTTAACTAGAATGTGATCTTTAAATAAGATCGTTTTTCATTGAATTTAAATAACTTCAATAAATTTATTTATGTAGCATTCGAACCAAAATGATCAAAATCACGTCTAAAAACGAAACAACCGCATTTATCGACGCGCCTAAAGAAGTTATTTCTGGCATTGCCGAAGCATTGCAATTTCGCCCTGAAGGATATTTGTTTAATCCTAAATATAAAGCGGGAATTTGGGACGGTTGGATTAGACCTGTAGATTATTACGGAAAGTTTCAAAAAGGCCTTTTAGAAGACGTTGAATTGATTCTTCAACAGTTGCATCTTAGCTATGAAATTGATAAAAAGGCATTTCCCGTATTATCAAGCAGAAATATTGAATTATGCTCTGTTGAGAATATTACAAACGACAAAGGTCAATTTATTACGCCTTTCGATTATCAGATCGATGCATCTAAAATTGCCCTTAAAAAGAAAAGATGTATTATCAGAGCGTCTACGGGTGCTGGCAAATCTTTGCTTCAATATTTGATCATCAAGTCGGTTTTAGAAGATAATCCGGATTCTAAAATTTTATTAGTTGTGCCGACAGTTTCTCTTGTGACTCAAATGTTTAATGACTATAAAGATTATTCATCGAAAGATGAGTCATTTGACACCGATGAATTATGCCATATGGTTATGGGCGGAAAAGAAAAATATACTAAAAAGCCGGTCACAATTTCAACTTGGCAAAGCATTGTCAATATTGACGATCCAGATTTTTTCAAATCGTTTGACTGTGTTTTAGTGGATGAAGCTCATAAAGCATCGTCGTCATCGATCACGAGCATTTTGAATAAATGCGAGAATGCTAAAATGAAAGTTGGATTTTCTGGGACAGTTCAGAAAACAAAAACGCACTTGACTGCTCTGAAAGGCCTATTTGGCCAAGTGTACCAGGTGACCACGACTAAAGATTTGATTGAGCGCAATATATTATCTGAGCTTAAGATCAAAACAATTCTCCTGAATCATTCTGGTGACATTCCAGCAATGCTCTATAAAGATGAACTTGATTACATTGTCCAGCATAGAAAACGCAATAAGTTTATTATCAACCTTGTAGATCAAACTGAAGGCAATAGTCTTATACTGTTCCAGTTGGTTGAAAAACAAGGGAAAGTGTTATATGATATGGTCAAAGAAAAATATCCTGATCGCGATGTTTTCTTTATTCACGGCGGAGTAAAGCCTGCGGTCAGAGAAGAAACTCGAAAACTAGTCGAGAAAGCGGATAATGCGGTTATTATTGCGTCGTATCAGACATTTCAAGAAGGCATCAATATCAAGAAACTTCATAATGTAATTTTTGCTTCTCCTTCTAAATCCGAAATTAGAGTATTTCAATCAATTGGTCGTGGTTTAAGAAAACATGAATCAAAGTCTGCAGCCGTTTTATATGATATTGCAGACAAATTTCAAAACTTGACTAAGAAAAATCACACACTAAAACACTTTGAAGAAAGACTAAAAATGTATGCGGCAGAAGGATTTAAGATTAAACAAATTGAATTATCTTTATAGTCTTATTTTTTAAATATACTTAACGACGGCAAATAACAAGGATTGTTAGACATGAAAAACAAATATAATTTGTTTCTGTCTGCCGCTGTGTCTATATCGTTGACCATCTTTATTATGGTCGCTGCAGTTGCGGCTCCTTCCGATCCGCAACTTCCTTCTCAAACATATCAATCTCTTTCCGCAGAAGTCAATTGGGTCGGTATTCAATTACCTGTTTGGGTTGGCTGGATATTCTATTTTATGGGATTGATATTTGGAGCTACGTTGTCGGTGTATCAAGACACAGCAGTAGACAGATATATCAAATCTCCTAAATTGAAGCCATATTATTCGTTCGGCTTTGGTATATTCTTTACACTATTCGGAATTCCATTATATTATGAAAATATTAACATTTGGCAGCTGATATTGCCTGCAGTTTGTTCCGCTGCAATCGGATCTCAAATGATTTATTACTTCATTAGTTCTGCTAAATATATTAGAGATGCAATTTTTCTAAAATTTGGAATTCAGCCACCTAAATACGAGGAAGATTCTAAAAATGATTAATGAATTTTCTAGTAACGTGCTACTGATAAATGATTTGATGCCATATATTGGGGTCGCAATGAGCCTGTATATATGGGCATCAAATAAAATCAACACGAAACAGTTAGCAATTCAACTTGCCCTAGTTGTTACATTTCTAGTGTGGATTTTATTATATCTTGGCGATAATGATCCCACTTTTAATCCGTCCGTGTATACGGTATTCGGGCGACTTGGACTTATTTTAGCTATTTGCTTATTTTCATTTCAAAGATATAATACAACGCGATATATCACGAAGCTGCACGCCAGAATTTCAGATTTAGAATCGAGGGTGCCAAATGAACCAAAAGATTAAAGAATTCCAAACTCAGCTTGGAGTACTTGCAGACGGTGAATGGGGACCAGTTTCTCAAGCCGCTTTAATAAAATCTAAGCTGGCATTTTCTGTCGATTTGGTGAAATTAAAATCTCTGCTAAAGCTCTCACCATCTTTTAAATCTGAAAATCTAGATATTATTCTGTCCGAAATTAACAAATCCAAAGACACAAAAAATCCATTGTTTGTCCCGTATATTCTTGCAACAGTTTACCATGAAACCGCTGGAACGTTTTCTGCTATAGAAGAATACGGCAAAGGATCACAATACAAGTATGGTAAAGTGTTTACTGGCAAAAACGGGCTCAAATTCGGAGTTGCAAATTCTAAGGGAGATCCATATTCATACACCAAATATCCTCATTTATATTATGGTCGAGGACTAGTTCAATTAACATGGTTTGATAACTATAAGAAATATTCAGAAATTCTTGGACAAGATATTCTAAACAAGCCAGAATTGGCATGCGATATTAGAGTGGCAACTGCTATTATGTTGCATGGTATGGTAAATGGCGGATTTACCGGAATGTCATTATCAAAATCTATTAAGAATCCGTCGCTAAACGATTATATTCAAGCTAGAAAAATTATCAACGGATCTGATAAGGCAGAACTTATTGCCAATTATGCTTTAAAGATTTTGAGTTGTCTCAGACTTGGCGTCTGACTTTTCGCCGCAGGTACATTCAAATCTTTCTTCTAAGAGACGATTAAGACTGATGGATGAAAAGAAAAATAAAAATAATGACATGGCAAATTTAGTATAGTCCAAAAATTCATTTAGTTGCCATGCCATAATATTGGAAATGATGTTTAGAAAACTTGCAAATAAAATAACTAATGTGCAAATTACTAAGCCAATATGAAATTTTTTTATTTGTCCGTGATCCATAACCAAATCCGTGGTATATCATTGATTTTATAGATTTTATTTATATTAAATTCATTGAAAATCAGAAACAAGTAACAATATTTATACCTTCATTGCTTCGAAATATTGATTCAATTGAAGATAATCTCTCAAACAATCTTCGAGAGCATTGTGAGAAATAAGGTTATGCTCTGACATTAGTTCCTCTTTATTCGGAGCATAACCATTATTAACGTCGTACATAATATCGAGAGCAGTTCGAATATCTCGAACCTTCCAGTGATTATAAGGAATTGGAAATTTGTGAGAATTATGAATTTTGCTCATAACGTTATTATAAATTACAATATCAAAATGCGGTGCCCTGATAAACGTCTTGGTCTTATCGGTAACTCCAATATCTAAGCACCATTTATGAAAATCTTCAAAGCATTGATAAACAGTCACCTTGTTTTTGGCTTTAAAAATTTCTTGAGCTTCTTGAGATTGTTTGCTCCACCACCTGATTGTTTCCGCGTTAGGCTTTAATCCGAGCTTCAATTGTTCTTTAATAGATACAACTCGATAAAACCCGGATGACCGCAATTCTTTAACAGAATTTCCCCAATTGCCGGCAATAGCACCCATAGAAATAATAGGAGCTTCAGCTGGAATATTAGAAACTGTTTCGAAGTCAAAGATCAAAAAATCGCAGGACATCACAAATCTCGATAGCTTAAAATAAAATATTCTACCTAAAGCTATCGATATTGTAAACAAATTAAATGTTACGAATTATTCTTAATGGACTTTACCGTATTCAAAATGAATATCCGCGAATGATTCTGCGATAGACACAGTTTTAATCATCTTCATATCAATCGACTGAATTTTGACGTTTGTCTCTTTATTAGAAAACGATCTACTGAAAATGGGTCTGGTTTTGTTTTCTTTCATACATTCTTCATCAATCATTTCGGCCCAAGTCAAAGCAATTTCGACTAGCATTTCACTCGAATCGTTTAAATTGGAAATACTATCCTTTTCAATTTGCACAATAGTTGCATCGTCAATAGTCTGCCCAATATCTGGGCTCCATACTTTAAATTCGAGAATATTAGAATCTGTGCTTTCAGCCATTTTTAACCCTTTAGATTTGAATAAGGGCCGACGAATCAGCCCTGTTTGAATAGATTAATTTAATCTTTCGTGTCAGTCAAAAAGAAAATCTTCAGCTTCTAAATATTTAAAGAAGGCTGGATACACATGCAAAGAGTCGCAAGTATATTCAATATTGCTCTTAGTTAGATCCGGATAATGCTGGATCAATTCCGAGTACATTTTATTGTAGACATATTGGTGCCATGCCAGATCATTCGGATAGCCAAACACGGCATCGCAAGATCGTTGTTTTACAAAATACATCAGACGATTGTTTCGAATATAGTGCTGAGTATACATGGTGCACATATAATCTCTCATGCCATTTTTATTCCAGTCAATTTGCATCGATGGTCTAGAATAAATGATTTGCGCCTGACGGCTGTTTTTGTTGCTGATCAATTTTTGAATACAATGTTCGTACTGAGAATAGTTCTCTTTAGAGAATACGCACCAACCATAATTGGAATTGATTTTTCCTTCAGAAGATTTAATATCGTTCCAAATCTTCGGAATATTTCCTGGGATGTCTTTTACATACAGAGATTCGGACAGATACCACTTCAATTCTCGAGCAATATATTCGTCATTTTGCGGTCGAATGATATACGGCTCATCTGCGATAAATGTAATGTTCAGCAATTCGAGCATTCCGTCTTCAGTATATCTTTTAGTCTTATGATCAGAATAAAAGAATACTTTAATGTCGTTAACAGTAATCATTGCGCGTCACCTCGTGCCTTTTGAATAATTTCGGATAAACATTCGTCTGAATATTCATATTTTGGATTCGACCAGTCAATAAACTGTTTGTTTTGAATTTTAGATGACTGGGTGACCCATTTGAATAATCCAAATTCTCTTCTGAGCTTATCAATTTCAACTGATAACGATTTTCCGTCGTCTCGATTGATCAGATTATCCGGAGAATCTACAAAAGTGATAATCGACCAAGATTCCGGATTTTGAATAAATTGTTCAATGCTCGAAATATCTTCATTGAAATAATCATGACCTCTGTATAATGAACCGTATACATATTCGCCTAGGTACGAACGATCCAAAATGACAAGATCGAGAAATTCAAGAAGTTGCTCGGACTTTTCAATTAACTGCTTATTGTAGAAAAATGACCAAATTCGCAATTCGCTTTTGGTCAAATTCTTGGGCGGTTTACCAGAATGGATAATAGAATAATTCTGAATATCATAATCGGTCACAAGTTTATTTGCTAAACTTGATTTTCCGCACCTGTCCATTCCTTCAATAACAATAATTTTCTTCATGTAAGTTTACCCCAAAGCCCTTCTGCGTATTCAGTGTACCCAATAGACAACAAAAACTCGGCAACTTCTCGTTCTCCGATATTATACTCTCGATTCCTGTGATATGGAATATCTGTTAAAAATACAACCGAAGAATCTGCAGCTTTTCGAATCAGTTCAAAGTCTGGCTTGATTCGGTTTACTCTGTTTCCTTCTGCCGAAATGAATACAATATCATTTTCGGAATATTCTTGAGAGTTGACCGGAATATCAGTTTGACTGATAAAATATTTTCGATACGATTCAGTAGAAGATTTCGAAGATCCTCTGCCGATAAATTTTGTGCATAAATTTGCCTTTCGATTATCTTTATCGACATATTTAGCATTTCGAGATGTTGCAGGGAGTTGAATCATTAGGCGTGAATCTAAAACAGACTTGCATAAATTATATGTCAAGATTCGGCTCTTGTATATTACAATTTTGTAATTTCGGATAAACTCTGTTACAAAACCGCCTTTTAGAAGTATTTTAAAAGGCTTTTAAGAGTATTATAAGGGAAGCGAGAGGCGGGAGCGCCGCAGGCGCAGGGTCCGTTTCACGGGGGTTTTTAGTTATATTAATTATTTCTAAGATTTATTAAGATTTATAAAGGATTTTAAAAGATTTATTGTAAACAATAAAAGATTTAAGAAGCTTTTTAAAAGAATCTATGATTCTATTATACTGTTGAAATGGCTTGTTGTAAACAGTTATTTTTAGTATTTTTGTAAAGATATTTCATCATTATTTCCTGTTACGCGCGTACGGGTACACGTATACGGGTTTCTGAATATATTCCGTGCAAGGCACTAATCTTTTCTAAACGCCCGCGCGCGGGTATACTATTCGTCTCACCAACCAACGGGGACTTCGGAAAGGAACCTAGGATTCCATTATAACCACGCTGCCGGATGTTGTAAACAGTTTTTGGCACGAGTGGCACTAAAAAAGGTACGAAAAATAATATATTGCTATTTCAATTACTTAATTTATTGCAATTTATCTATATTCTGAGTGCGTTTTTCAAATACATCTTCAGCTATTCATTAATTATGCTGTTCTGGTGATCCGGTTCACTCGGTTCAATTGAGACTGTCTAAAGACTATAGTTCCATTGACTGACACTTTCTAAGTGAATCCGCGATCATCCCGATGAAATATTAAATCAGGTTGTACTCAAAGACAACATTAAATGAACCCGGTTGCACCGGTTTGATTGAGACTATCTTGAGCCAATAGTTTCATTGACCGATGCTTTCTGATCACGCCGGATTCAAATTTGGCGCCTTAAATAATATCAGAAGTTTCGTCTGTGGTGTATCCCATTCATGAATACGCAGAAACACGTAATTTGTATAAAAGATAAGCAAGATCAAGACGCCAAGCTGCTGGCTCTTTGCGAGCTAGCAAATAAAGCTCTTAGGACAAGCAACTATGAAAATCTCCAGTCCGTATTAGACGAAATAGAAAATCAAATTTGCATCTTTTACGAGCAAGAATAATTTGTTACAAATAAACGGTTTACACTACTAAGCGTGTTTATGTTAGAATCATATTTCTTTAACCAAATCAATCCTGGAATGATTGTTTTATGAAACGTTTCACCTCTGATCAACTTGAACTACTGTATCGCATCGAAAGCTGGACATCGATTAAGCTTAATGCTAAGCCGGCTAAGAAAAAATATTTTACATTTTCAACCGTTGGTTTACAGCAGACCCAGATTGATCACTTGATTGTATACGGAGAAAAATACGGAAACTACCGCATTGAACCGGCAATCCAAGACAATTACATGAATATCGTCTTGAAGTAACTTTCTAGAAATAAAATGTCTAAACTAAACATTTAGACATTTTTGTTTACAGCTACAATAACTTAGTGTATTGATCATGATCAAAGAATACAAGCCGGTTGTCGAAAACTCAGAAAATCTGAATAAGATTGCCTATTCGCACATTTCGAGCGGTGAATTTGAATTGCTCGCAAAGCATCCAGTTCTCTATGCAAAAAGCACCCAAAGCGGGATTGTATTTCTTAAGCATAAGACGAAGAACTTTTCTATCAATCTCAGATTCAATGTTGATAACCATGAATTAAAAGATCTGCAAGTATGCTTTGGATCGCACACCGTGAAATCACGCGTGACTGTCGATGAGCAACTGATAAGCGAAATCAAACGCCATATGCCGCTTTCATTTTAAATAATATCGTCTTTAAATAAACACTCGCAAAAATGGAAGCTTTCGAATCAGTTCATATTAAAGATTTAAGTCATCGCGCAATCAGATGGTGTTTTGTTAAATGTATAACTGCCCCATGCGAGTTTAAATTAATTCAGGATACGCTTCAGCCAAAAGAAATTATTTCTCTCTATCCAAATCCAACCCCAAATCTAAATTCAGACGACAAATTTAATCGATTATTCTATTACGAAGAATTGATTTGTAATCAAAAAATCTCCATTTCAAGCACTCATTGTGAAAATCCAAAATATCAAGCTTCATTGATCGACCTTGATAATTACAACCGCACGTTCTGCATGTATGATAATGATCCAATATTCGCTGGGATGAAATGTTTTATCGCGTCTCAGTGCAAATCCGATACAATCTCCGTTCCAAAATCTCTTCTGAAGTAACACTTAGTTACAACTCTCGTATTTATTCTTTATAAAATCATGTTATTATGGTTTTCGCTTTTACCAACCAGTGCTATGGAGCTCCTAGGAAATGATTCTTCCTATTGATGAACTTGGAATTAACTCGCTGACCTGGGCATGCGCTCAGATGAGTGGCGTCGAACTGCTTGAAAATTCCATCTGCCCGAACCTGTTTTATAACGAATTTGGAGCTCTTGACCAATATAACCCGTGCTTTCAACCCGAGCATTTTCCACGGCCCGTAGATTTTGGCGGTGCGGTACTCCGCACATACCACGACGGCCAAGTTCAGTATTATGGAATTCAACTGAAAGGTTCTCGCGAATTTTGCTCCGAAGAATTTAACGCTGCAGTGATTGCAAATTTGCTTTATCTCGAGTATGGTGATTTTATCTATATCCCCAGAAAAATCGCTGCCCACGATGGCCTTTTCTGATAAGGAGCTGAGCATGAAATCTCAAGCTGTGAATAGCAACGGCCAAGTTTTCAATATCGATTCTAATGTTTTTCTGATTGACAGAAAAACCAAGAAGCACCACGTCGCAGTTATTAAAAGCTTTTATGTCGACTCAAATGGAAACGCAGCTGCATTCTGTTACGTGGTTACTCGCGCAGACCCGAAAACAGCCGCGTTTGTCATTAACGACTTTCCTTATTTCGACGCCCCCGGAGAAACTGCGTGAACACTGAAATCGCGGATATTCTGAACTGTATCTCGGCAATTTCGAATTCGAAATATTCGACTCAATCTGACGAAGATCAAGTCGCCCGAGTTAAAATTGTCACCAAACTGACGAAAATCTTTGTGGGCGCAATGACAGTTGCTCTTAAAGATTCTAAATCTTTCATTGAACCCGTTGTTGAAGAATATTCAAAATCTTACGATGAGATTAAAGCTATGCTAGATCTTATTGAAGATTTTAAACAAGTCAAACGCCCTAGCTAAACGGAAGACGTCATGAATTCGCATAAAGCCGATGAGTGCAAAGCGTGGTTAAATTCATTTGACTCACGAGTGTCAGCAATAAAATACACACTCGTGCGTCACTATCTTCCCGAGATCATTGCAAGCCCGGATGATTCTAACTTTGAAAATCTTTCGGAGATAGATAAAAAGTTAAATGAAATCATTGACTTAATTTCAAAAACTTATCCGAGTGATCTAATCTAGAACACTCCGTAACATTTCATTACACTTTTGCAGTTTACAAGCTTGATCGGTTTGATAGGATGTATCTATCGAAGCTGATCAAGCTTTTTTATTAGGACCCTGTCGTCATGGCTAATCTGAATCCGAACCCCGTTTCCATCGCGTCGTTTCTTCGTCGCAAATCTGTTCTGAAGGCGGTACAAGCATCTAACGGCTATGATGCTAAAGTATGGATCGACGTCATTGGCCAAAATGATAAACAATTGATTCTTCAAGATGATCTGATTGCCGAATCTGGAGTTATTCGACAACTGTCGAATGACAAAATTGTTGCCAAGGTCAATGCTTATCGAACTGAAATTGTTTAAGCCTATCCTAAGCGAGCAAAAATCTTAATTGCTTCGGGTGTCTTTGATTAGCGAGTAAAACATGAAATCTTCAGAAACTCTTTATAAGTACCCACGTACTTATCACGCGCCTTGGTCATTAGGTTCTACTTCTGATGACAAGATCCATGCGGCAATGGAACAATTTACCGGTAAAAGAGTTATTGTTACCGAAAAATTGGATGGCGAGTGCACCACGCTAACGCCTAATAAGCATTATGCCAGGAGCTTGGACAGCGCTAAGCATCCGAGCCAAGATTGGATACGCAGATTCCACGGGGTACTGAGTTATCAGATTCCGGAAGGTTACCGTATATGCGGCGAAAATGTATATGCCTTGCATTCTATATTTTATGAAAATTTAGAATCATATTTTTATGGTTTTTCCATGTGGAAAGATAGCCTCTGTCTTTCATGGGAAGATACTATAGAATGGTTTTCATTGCTCGGTATTATACATGTGCCTGTGCTGTATGACGGAATTTACGATGAAGCTATTATAAAAAAATTATGGAATCCTAAAGATGGAACGGAAGGCTATGTTATCCGAGTTGCTGAAGAGTTTGAATATAGCACCTTTAAAGATAATGTAGCTAAATTTGTGCGGCCAAATCATGTTACTTCCGACAAACACTGGAAGCATAAAGCCGTTATCCAAAATAAATTAAAAACTCAAAATAATTTTTGAAAATTCAACCAGAATCATTTACTTAGATTGAAGATAAATAAAAACTATAATTTTTACACTGCGTAACATAAAGACTGTTTACAATGAGTGAAAATTGTATATAATAGCCATATCAAGACTGATGAAGCTTGATTTACTGTTAAACAGAACGATTTCCTTGTAGCTCAGTGGTAGAGCAGAACGCTGTTAACGTTTTGGTCGTAGGTTCGAACCCTACCAAGGGAGAATCAGGATGGATTCTGGTTTTCCCTTAAAAAGTTCGATTTCATATCGAACTTTTATTAAATACATATATGCAGTGGAGGAGGAAGCATATATGTTTTATACGGTGTACAAAATCACCAATCTAGTGAACGGTAAAATCTACATCGGCGTTCATAAAACTGATGATCTGAATGATGATTATATGGGTTCGGGAAAGCTATTGAAGCGGGCCCAGGACAAATATGGCATAGAGAATTTTGTGCGAGAATATCTTCAGATTTTTGATAATGCTGAAGATATGTTTAAAATGGAATCTGAGCTGGTAAATGAAGAGTTTGCTGCTAGAGCTGATACTTATAATTTGAAAGCTGGTGGTCATGGCGGATTTGATTTTATAAATTCATCAGGCTCCAATATTTACGAAGGGCACAGCGAACAAGCTAAGAAAAATTTAGTGATTGCAAGAGCCGCCTTCGTCAATAAGTTGAAAGAAGATTTGGAATTCAGACAAATGTATGGCGAGAAACACTCGGCTATATTGAAGAAACGAATTTTGGAGTCTGGCGCGTTGTGGGCTGGAAGAAATCATTCGGATGATACCAAAAAGAAGATTGGCGAGAAAAATGCGATTTCTCAAAAAGGAAATCGGAATTCTCAATTTGGGAAAATGTGGATAACAAATCCGGATTTAAAAGAGTCAAAGCGGATCTACAAGGATGAACCTTTACCCGAAGGATGGGTAAAAGGTAGAAAGCAATACGGTTAATGAAGAGGAGGATAGAATTGATTTTGGGCCTGTGGTGTAATGGATAACACAGGAGCCTTCTAAGCTTCTGATCTAGGTTCAATTCCTAGCAGGCCTGCCAATAGTTCCGTAGTTTAATGGTAAAACTATCGACTGATAATCGATCAATCTGAGTTCAATTCTCGGCGGAACTACCATTTATGCCCGCATAGTCCAACTGGCAGGAGACAAGAGATTTAAAATCTCTACAGTATGGGTTCGAATCCCATTGCGGGTACCAATTTCTGTTATTCACCTTTAACACCTGCGTAGTCCAACCGGCAGAGACAAGGGACTTAGAATCCCTCAAGTATGGGTTCGAATCCCATTGCGGGTACCAATCTTCAAAAACTCTTTACTTTCCGGTGGTTTTGTAAAATGATCTTCTTTGAATATGCTGATAAAACCGAGCTGAGAGATGCTATGATTAAAAAGCCTGAACTGAAAACATTCTTTGTTTCAGAAAACCAAGATGATCACTGGCGAATGGTTAAGGCTCCAAACGAAGCAGAAGCCATTGTTGAATATTTTAAAAATGTGAATCTGAATCCGGATCTGTTGGAAAGTTTCAAAAAGATCGTATACGTTAAATTCTCGACTGATCATTCAACCGTTAATGCTTATACGTTTGAAATGAAACTCGAGCCGGCGTATTATATCGACTATTACGGCGAAATGCCATGATAATTGGCTGCTGGTTGTTGGTTCGAGTCCCACCATTTACAATTACGCTTAAAGATTGGTAACCGCAATCTTTAAAAAAAAATTTCAAAAAACTGTTTACTTTTCCGATGGTCATTATAGAATGATCTTGTTTTGAAGGTTCTGTGAACCACGAAATGCTGTAAAGTACGAATTGTTCTTTTGGTTTTTTATCGAAGTGAGAGATGTTATGAGCGGAGTTAAAGCAGCGGAAAAAATCAACCTGAGTGGTCTGAGCTCACATTCGCTGATGAAACTCGCTGAGCGCGCTACGCTCTTGGCAGATGTTCTCAGAAAGGAACAACCGACTTATGATCTGGCGATCGAAGCGGGCGTCAAAGACAAGAGTTATAACACTGTTCGATACGGGATTGTTCTGAGCTTCGGCGGAGAAGCAATCGTCGAAATGGAAAACGGCAAGAAATGGAAATGCATCGGGCGCGGACCAAAGGGTGATGCCAGTCACCTGAGTCGCGATGGATTCATCGAATTCATTCCGATGGATTGAGCCGAGTTGAAGCGATAGTTATACTGGTGCTGCCATTCGAAAATAATAGCACCAGTATCACGCAATACCGCAAGGTGTTTAGTGAGTTAGTGATGATGGATAAAGTTATTAGGATTGCCACGTGCCATAAGCCAAAAAAGCTGGTTTCTTTGGCAAAAGAAAGAGGCAATGACGAGTGCGGCGCGGCGCTTGATACCACCAATGAAGACATTTTCAATCTTCTTCCTGATGTAACCCAATTTGGATTTGAATTATCACACGACAGCGCTATAATGCTGGCAAATTTGGTTTGTGTCCATCCTCATACTGATCCATCTGTCGGGATTTTAAAGACATCTCACGCAGCGTTTGGATTACTTAGCGGCGGAAAAGATTTAAGACTTTTTGTTCGCGACGGCGATGAGTGGATTGTTACAGAAATGCGACCTGGCAATTGGGTCATTTTCGAGGACAACAAAGAGCATATGGTTATGGCGGAAAGCAAATGGACCGGTGTTTCTTTTCAAGTGAAAGAGATTGACGCACAGCCATTCGAGTAAAGATAATGCTAAGTGTCATTTTTAGGATGACATTCCCAAAGTGTTTAGTGAGTAGTGATGATGGACAATTTCGTGCAAATTGCAAAAAACCACAAGCCGAGAAAACTAGTCAATATGGCTAGAAAATACGGTGACGAATCATTTGGCGCATCGTTTGACACTATGGACGAAGATCTTTCTAAACTTCTTCCGGATGTAATCCCTTCCGGGTTTCAGGTTTCGCATCATAGCGCGATAATGTTGTCCGGCTTAGTGTGCGTGGGCCCTCACACGGATCCGTCCGTTGGAATTTTGAAAACTCGACATTCCATGTTCGGATTGCTTTCTGGAGGAAAAAATCTAAAACTTTACATCAGGGACAACGGAAGATGGTCTGTTTTCAAAATGAGCCCTGGAGATTGGGTAATTTTCGAAGACGGCAAAGAGCATATGGTATTGGCAGACACCGCGTGGAGCGGAATTGCAATCCAGGTGAAAAAGGTGAATGAGAATTTAACGGGAGATTGCAATGAGTAAATTTATGCCCGGTGACAAAGTTTTTCCGGTGAGCGCAGATCGATGTAACTATGTTACCGAAATGGCGGAACTTGTTGGCAAGACATTGATTGTCCGTTCTATTATCGTTGATGCAAAAAATGAAGAAGTCGTTGAAGCCGGCTTACCTGGAGAAGAATGGTTTTGGCATCCGGATGATCTTCGCCGCGTAACTCCCGAAGAAGTTAAAGCGCAAGAAAAGAAAAAGCGAAAGCCGAAAAAAGTCCGTCATGGAGATTTGGTCATATATCGCGGAGAGATCGGTGTTGTGCACGACATTTATGCCTTCACTAATGGCGATCATAACTGTTGCGTCGCATTGATGACTGGAGATCTTGATCAGCACTACACGAGCGTCAAGACACTGACTAGAATTGGTTCTATCAGAAAATTGGTTAAGCGGCTTAAGCAAGAATTGGAGAATAAAAATTGACAATCATCCATAGACCAAAGTATAATGCGACCCATGAAAACCCTCAAGTTCCGTCTCAAAGATAAACACGCCAAGCTGCTCATCCAGCTTGCCCGTGAGGTCAACTTGGTGTGGAACTACGTCAATGACCTGTGCTTTAAACACCTCCAACGCACGGGCAAATTCTTCTCGGCCTTCGATGTGGCCAAATACACTGCGGGCGCTAGCAAAGCGGGGTTAAATCTGCACAGTCAGACTATTCAAGCCATCAGCGAAGAACTGATCACGCGGCGTAAACAATTCAAAAAAGCCAAGCTTAATTGGCGGGTCAGCAATCCCAATTCCTCCAAGAGATCACTGGGCTGGATACCGTTTAAAGCTTCGGCAATCAAATGTCAACATGGTCAAGTTAGGTATCTGGGCCAATGGTTTAGCTTTTGGGACAGCTATGGCTTAGATCAGTACAAAGATATGGTTAAAACAGGCTGCTTTGTTGAAGACAGCCGTGGCCGCTGGTATGTGTGTTTGGTAGTAGACGTGCCTAAAGATGAATCAAAAAAAGCGGCGTCGACCAGTGCCATCGGCATCGACCTTGGGCTCAAAGACTTTGCTACGCTGTCTAATGGCCAAAAGATCGAAGCGCAGCGCACTTACAGAAAATTTGAACCCAAACTGGCCACAGCCCAACGTGCCCACAAAAAACAACGGGTTAAGGCGATTCATGCCAAGATTAAAAACACCCGCCACGACTTCCATCATAAACTTAGCACCGCACTGGTTAAAGACCATGCGGCCATCTTCGTTGGCAATGTGAACGCCAAAGGCTTAGCGCAAACCAAACTGGCCAAGTCAGTATTGGATGCGGGTTGGTCGGCGTTTAGAACCATGCTCAAGTACAAATGCCAGCAGGCAGGAGTATGGTTTGAAGAAGTTAACGAAGCGTATACCACCCAGACTTGCTCATGTTGCGGCTCACGCCAAGACAGTCCGAAAGGTAGGGCAGGCCTTGGAATAAGAGAATGGACTTGTGTGCAGTGCGGTACACTGCACGACC
>ERZ650304.105-NODE-105-length-53802-cov-14.477887_pt1 | contig 53802 bp, 53 predicted proteins | sample MGYA00376240_ERZ650304 | MGnify/ENA primary metagenome ERZ650304 (study PRJEB26733, sample SAMN07839271) | wastewater metagenome | biome: small river; feature: stream; material: water | place: USA: North Carolina | collected 2016-03-01 ...
CAAATTTGGCCAATTTGTTTCCTAATTACTGGTACAGCTTTTGGGGCGCATTATAGCCATTTGGACTATTGGCTGCTGGATATCTGTTACACAATGCCAGATTTGATGCACCTGTGCTTGTATATGTTCCTGCAGGGAAAGCGACTCCTTGTTCTCCTCCGGACATATTAATTTCAGTTACCAGACTATTATTACTACAAGTGTTACTGCTAAAAAACTTCACCCCAACATTTAACAGTGTAACTGTCGTATTTATGCTAAATGATTGCTGATTGTTTTGAGTTGATGATATAAGTCTACTGTTATTTTGTGATGAATATGCGAGAAGATTTTTATATTGAGATAAATCACTTTGCTGATTGCTAGTACCGCTAGCGTTAATTGCCCCACTGCTGCAACTGATTAAGATTAGTGACTCTACCAACAGCATCAAGGAAGAGCGAATAATTTTATTTATCTTTATTAACATATTTCTTTACCTTCAAGATGTTCTGGTCTCCTGCGTTCAAATAGTGTATACTAAAAGTACTTATATAACATATTTTACACTAAAATTCCGACACTGGGTAGTGAAGTAAATCGTCGTGCCGCCAAATACATGTATGGAAATGGAGTCAAACGCTCTAATCCAATCGCCATCACAATCAATAAACAGCTGTGAATATCAAATCAAGATTTAATTACAAAATAATAAATTTTGCCAATTTGGTAATAATAAGTTTATAATATCATCTTCTAGCGGGGGTGCGATACTGTAGTCGCTGAGAAAGGAACAACATCCTTAACCCTTTGAACCTGATTCTGGATAATACCAGCGTAGGGAGGCTAATCACTACAAATAATTTCTGCCAGTATTACCCTCTTTACGCTTATTTTGTGAAAGTTAACAAAATGAGCATCTTAATTCAGCGGCGGCAACTCCACCTACTTACAGCCTGCCCTGATACTAAACACAATGAATATTTAAAATTTATCGAACTAAGCGCCAAATCTGGTATCACTCACTTACAGTTACGGCAAAAGAACTGGTCATTTAATAGTTTACTGAGTTTAGGACGTGAACTGCAAGCCGTGCTAAAACCATACTCCGTACCGCTCATTATCAATGACAACCTTCATCTCGCGCTTGAATTAAATGCTGATGGTGTGCATCTTGGGCAAAAAGATGGAAACCCCGATGCTGCCCGTGCTATCTTAGGTACAGATAAAACCATTGGTGTATCTATCGAAAATATCGCGCAATTAGAGCAAGCTAATTTGTCACGCTCAATTAACTATGTTGCTGCCAGTGCAATATTTCCGAGTAAAAGTAAAAGCAATATTGAATATATTTGGGGTCTTGATGGCTTGGCTAAATTTTGCCAAAGATCTTATCATCCAGTGATTGCCATAGGTGGAATTAACCTTAGTAATATTGCCGAAGTTGGCGCTACTGGAATTAGCGGTGTGGCAGTTATTAGTGCAATTCATGAAGCAGATAGCCCAAAGCAATATATCCAAGAGTTAAATCAACAACTTAATCATGGAGATGGTCAACATGTCTAATCTTTACCAACAACTTTATGACACGCATCAAAAATTACAACATGCTAAACCATTAGTATTGAATCTAACGAATTATGTAACGCAGGATTTCATGGCAAATGTACTGCTCGCGCTAGGTTGTGCGCCAATCATGTCAGAAAGCGTTGAAGAGCTTGCAGAATTAACTACTCTCGCGCATAGTCTAAACCTAAACATCGGTACATTAGATAAGCAGTTTGCATGCCGTGCCGTAGATGCTAGCAAACTGATGCAGCAGCAAAATAAATGCGTGGTGCTTGACCCCGTTGGCGCTGGCGCTACTCACAGCAGAACTAAGTTAGCGCAGGAGCTCTTACCTTTAGCAAACATTGTCCGTGGCAATGCCAGCGAAATTATGGCACTTAATTCTAGTTCATTCTCCAGTTATGGTGTTGAAAGTAGCGTCGAAAGCCTCAGTGCAATGCTTAGCGCACAAAATATAGTCAAGCAAACGCAGAAAACTATTGTTGTGAGCGGTAAAATTGATTTAATTCATGCTCCACATGTCAATTATCAAAATAAATTGGGGACTGAGCTAATGACTAAAGTAACTGGCATGGGTTGTTGTTTAAGCGCAGTAATTGCCGGATTTGCTGCTGTGAGTAAAGATTACGCTCTTGCCAGCTATTTAGCTATAGTTTACTATACCTTGTGTGCTGAACAAGCCGCACGAGATACATTCGCTCCAGCAAGTTTTAAAAGCAAATTTATCGACTGCCTTTACCAACCAGACTGGGCATGGTTTGAATCGCGAATTAAACATATTTCTCAAAAGGAAGATACAAAATGTTAACTACTGCATTAACGATTGCCGGATTTGATGGCTCAGGCGGTGCTGGACTACAAGCCGACTTAAAAACATTTTCGGCTCTGGGCTGTTATGGCATGAACGTCTTAACTGCGCTACCGATTCAAAATACTTGTGGTGTGCGCAATTGTTTTAATTTACCTCTTGCTGCAATTGAAGAACAATTAGACGCTATTTTTAGTGATATTACCCCTAATGTTATCAAAATTGGAATGTTGTTTAATCAGGAAATTGTTCACCTTGTTGCAGAATTTCTATCGCAACATGCGCAAAATATTCCCATTGTTCTTGATCCAGTAATGGTTGCTAAAAGTGGTGATTATTTACTTTTACCCGAAGCAATTGAGACTTTAAAACGAGAACTAATCCCACAAGTAACTTTAATTACGCCTAATATTAACGAGGCACAAGCACTGAGTAATATGAAAATCAAGACACCTAGTGATATGCTAAAAGGCGCTGAAATTATCCATACGCTTGGCAATGTAAATGTTTTGCTCAAGGGTGGACATTTAGATGGTATCTCCTGTGATGATTTGTTATTTACTAGTTCTGCGCAACATTGGTTTAAAGCACCAAGGATTGAAACTATCAATACCCACGGCACTGGTTGTACTTTATCTGCGGCAATTGCGGCAAATTTAGCACAGGGTCAAGATTTGGTTAGTAGTTGCCAAAATGCTAAAGACTATCTCTATCAGGCTATGTTAAGTTTTAAAGATGTTACCATTGGACATGGACATGGCCCAGTCAATCATTTTCATCAATGGTGGAGTTAAAACATCATTTTATTAATGTCAATCTAAAAAATCATTTATCAAGAAAGAGCTAAACATGAAATTCTCACAACTAGCATGGCAACAAAATGAAGCCAATTATCAAGCAATAGTTCAACAACCATTCAATCAAGAGCTTATGAATGGCACTCTTGCACACGAAAAATTTGCTTATTATATTGAACAAGACAGTTTTTATTTACAACATTATGCAAGAGTCTTGGCTAAAATTGCTTCTCGCTTAGATAATGGTCACAGAATCTTACAATTTCTAGATTTTGCTAAAGGAGCAGTTATCGCAGAACAACAAGTCGTTCATGAACATTTTCGCCAGCAATATAATTTAAAATCTAACGGACAAATTAGCCCTGCATCGTTAGGTTATACCAGCTATTTGCACTTTAGCAGCCACAATCAAGCCATTGAAGTTGCCATCGCTGCAGTATTGCCTTGCTTTTGGATCTATTATCAGTTAGGTTGTCACACTCAACAATTCTCTAGCGCAGATAACCCTTACCAATTCTGGATTGATTGTTATGCCAGCGATGATTTTGCTGCTGGAGTAAATGCAGCAATCGCAATTAGTGATAGCTACTATGAACAAGCAAGCCCAACAGTGCAAAAGCAAATGTTGGAAGCTTTTGCTATTAGCGCTCGCTGGGAGTATTATTTTTGGGATGATGCGTATTATATGCGTAAATTTAGTTTTTAATACTTACTATAACAAAGTTGCATTTTATATGCAATTTTGTTATAGTAATGACTATCAATATGTTAACCGCGGAAAATCAGATGAAGAAAGATATCACAAACAGAGCAGATGTTGAATTTTTAATCGACAGTTTTTATAATACTGTACAAAAGGATGCTACTATCGGCTACTTTTTTAATGATATTGCTCAAATTGACTGGAATACTCATTTGCCGCAAATGTATAACTTTTGGGAAAGTATAATTTTTGCCAAGAAAGTTTATACAGGCAATCCGATGAGAAAACATCTGGAGCTAGCAAAAAAATCCCCACTTAAATCAGAGCACTTTGAGCATTGGATAAAACTGTTTTATCAAACTATTGATGCACTATTTAGTGGCATTAATGCAGAGCGTACTAAAACTTATGCACAGACTATCCGCGAGAATTTAGAACTGCGGACGTGTAACGGGTAAGGCAATTTCTAGAATAGTGAAAAGTGCACTAAATAATAAAATTAAGCGCTATTAACTGAATACTTTGTCGTTGCTTTAATTCAATCGCCAGACTTACTATTGTCTTTTTATAACAATAAGTTTGAATATTCCTGAATACCAACTGGAAAATATGGCTCATATAACTCCCACAATAGTAAATAATGAATTTTATAGTAGCCATCTCTTAATTTGATGCTAAAATCATGAATACTGAGGCAGTACTGCCAACACTAATCAGATAACTCAGGAATAAAATGGCAAACCAGATTTCTAAAAATAAATTTTCATTAGATGATCTCTATACTTTTATCAAAACCGTTGAAATTGGGTCTTTTACCCACGCGGCAAAGTTTTTCTCTATCAATACGACAACAGTTGCCCGTAAAATCTCAAATCTGGAAGACTCTCTAGGCGTTAATCTGATAGAGCGAACAAATAATTCGTTTCATGCAACCCAAACCGGGAGAAACATTATTGAACAGGTAAAGAAAGCTGATTTTAGTCTTGATCAACTACAACAAATAGTGAAAAATGCAGTTTACAATGACTCAAGTCCGGGAACAATATTTTTTTCCCTTCCTCCTGGGGTTGGAATTAATCACGTATCCAAGCATATCCATAGATTTACCCGCGCGAACCCTAATATCCAACTTAATATTAGCTACCAAAGCAAAGAGCCAGAGCTAGTCAAGGACAACATCGATGTGGCACTGATTTTTTACCCATCAGAGAAACATGTCAATCAAAAAATCAAAAAAATTGCCGCATTTAAAGTAAAGCTTTGCTGCACAACAACCTATGTACAAAAATACGGTATACCACAAACGCCAAATGATTTAATTAATCATCAATGCGTAGGACGATTAACTGACAATCTAATCGTAAGAAAAGCAATAACATTTACTCACCAGACAACAGGTGAAATTATCAATGCTGAGATGCCTAATAATATAACAACTAACAATCTAATGAACAATGTTGAGCTAATTAAATCAAATGAAATGATTGCCGCGGTTTGGGAAAAAACTTCTTTACCCAATGAAAGCAATTTTGTGCAGGTACTTGCAGAATATGAAGTGGAACCAGTCTACCTATACCTATTAAAACACCCTTATCGTCAGGACAAGAGCATTGATTTACTAGCCACGTTTATTGAAAAAATCTTTAAAGATGATGATCAACAAAGTGCTAATTAAATGTCACCTTGAATAATTGCTGATTATTAAGAATCAGTTTAGGTACTCTATTAATTAAACCTAAATAAAATACTTGTGAAATGAGCTTATTCCTTGAATCCGCATCTACTTTAGGAAAAAGCTTTCGGGTAATAAATTTGGATATTCCAGCACGTGATAAAAATACACCGACTAATTGTAAGATTTCTGAAATTTCTTTATCAACTTTACCAATTACAATCAAAAATAGAACCAACTCCTCCAACTCTGAAAAGATAAGCTCACTAGATTTAGTTTCGTCAACAAGCACTGCAGATGCATTTTCTAATTTATTAGAGAATACGCTAAAGTCAAAGTTAAGAACAGTATCGCTAAGAGTTGTGTCAAGGAGTAATCCAGAAATTTCATTATTTATAACAATAGGTTTTACTTTATTCTTAGCGATTATTAGTTTATCCCCTGATTTAATATAAGTTGAGTAATTAGCCTCAGGAACCTCACCACTTAACACTTTCGCATTTAGACTAAAATACTCTGCAGATAAATGTTTTACTGGGGAGTTAATGTTATTAAGCCTCTTATCAATTACCTCCGTTGAATTTAAGTCTACTGCATTAAGTAGCTTATTTCCCATAAATCTAAAATAGCATTTTGTATCACAGATTTGTATTGAAGAATCACTGTACGCATGCTTGAATACATCAACAACCTGATCTAATGAAGTTACCATTTCTCCTCCTCGTTTTTAACAATATCCCTTACATGGTGAGGATTATAAATGCTCAATGACATAATTGTAAACATCAAAAACCGCGAGCATTGCTTGCAGTTTTGCAACTCGATCAAATAGATTTTAAAGTGCTTATAAATGTCGCACTATGGGACAGATTTAATATAGTATCTCGCATACAATAGTAGTTTGAAAATTAAAAATAACTAAAATTTTATTAGATGGTAGAATTTAATCAAGTATACTGTAGCACTAATAAAATTTTTATGATAACCACCCACGCAAAAATATTATTTCTTGCATTCAATGTCTTAGGTATAAAATATGACTCATGATATAAACTGTAATTATCAATACACAAACTTACATAAAAAATTATTAATCATCGTCTTGCTCTTACTATTATTTGTTACACAAGCCTCAACCGATATTTATGTATCTGGATTGCCACTGATGGCACGGGAGTTTAATGTTACGCCAGCAAAAATGAATATGACGATTACTTACTATGTCTATACTCAAGCTTTTCTATTCTTAATTATGGGACCAATTAGTGACTTATGCGGGCGGCGAAAAACTATCTTGATTTCACTAATCATATCAATAATTGCAACATTTATGATTTCTGAAGGCAAACAGCTGGATCAAATCATACTCTTAAGAATCGTGCAGGCGATTGGCAGTGCTTCAATCTATATTGTCTCACGACTGATAATTAAAGAAGTCTATGATAAAGAAGAAATTCTCTCGGTTACAGGATTGTTTTTGCTAGGTCTAGTTTTATCACCAGCTTTAGCACCAGTGATTGGTGCAATTATTATTAAGTATCTAGATTGGCGCTGGTGCTTTAGATTGATTGGAATAATTTCAATGCTACTGACATTCAGCGGATTTTTTATAATTCAAGAAAGTAATCATGCAATAGATAAATTTCGACGCGAATTTATGCCCCGTAAAATGCTGAGGAACTATCTTAGTGTCTTAACTAATTGGTTATTCCTTCGCTACCTCGTGGTGGTCGGAGGAACCTTTGCATCCTTTTATGCTTTTATTTCAATGTCTAGCTATATGTATATCAATGAATATCATATTTCAAACATCTACTACTCCTATTTATTTACTTTCATTGCATTGGGCTATCTAATAGGCAATAAAATAATGATTTACCTAAGTAAGAGAGGCAAAAGCAGTCATTACTTAGTTTTAATTGGAGTCAAGATTGCTATTTTTGTAGTAGTCTTAACTGCTTTAAGCATCGCTTTCAGAAATTATACAATGCTATTTATTGGTTTAATTACACTTTCAGGTTGGTTAGTTCGACTAGCAACCGCGTTTATCAATCCTCCCATTCAGGTTGGAGTCATTCATTCTTTTCCAAACCAAAGTTCATACGCCGTTGGCTTACTTAGCTCGCTCCAATATGTATTTGCGGCTTTTGGCTCATGGGTAGTCGGAATAATGCCCTATGAACCAAGCACCAACATTATTGCAACAACAATAATTTTCACTTGCATCACAATTATAATGTTTTGCTTAATAAAACGTCACGAACTTGAATAAATATATCGTTCAATTTGAAACTACTTATTTGTCTAACAGTATCTTGAAAAATTTAGCTACTATGCTATCTTAATTAACGCCTGGTTAGATGTTTTTTTAATTGATTGTAGATTAAAGCAAAAAGCTGAAGGACTACTTTATAGCACTTCAGCTTCTTATTGAAAATATCAGCAATGCTGATAGAGGAAAAATTAGTTAAATAATCTTAACGCGCCTGAAGTTTTGTCTGCAACAGCCATTGAAGTAGCTTTAACAGAAGAAATAACAAATAATTGGTAAACTTGTTCTGGAGTTAAAACACCATTAGTTTTTTTCGAAATTTCATCAAAATTAACCATTTTGTTTAAGTAAACATTATTAGCTTTGTTGGACTTATAAAGGTTGTAATCACAAATATCATAATCTTTAGAGCTATCTTGAAGTTTTTTACCAGTCAAACTAACATACGTAATATTTAATGCATCACCAATAATATTATTTTGATCTGCACCAAAGATATTAAGCGCAGTACGTACTTTTGAACCAGGTTGAGATGCAAGCAATAAAGATTTTAATGAAGTATTTGAAGCCATTGAAGCATTAAATCCATCTCTGAAGCTATCTATAGAAGCAGTACAAGTTGAATGATTAATATTTCCATCTATTACTTTTCTAACGTCAGACTTAGTATCTGCTTTTTGAGTAGTTACAAAATCATTAACACGACCAGTAAATTGATCTTCAGAGAAATAAGTCGCATTAGCTAAAAATACGTTTGCTGTAGTAGAAACAGCACCAACGGTAGCTGCATAAACTTGCGCCTTTTTGTCTAAATCTTTGCTAGTATTAGCCTCATGTGATACGATACAATCAGCAACTTTTGTTGTATTAACAACAGTTTTCAACCATTTGAAAATCCCCTTGCCTTTTTGTACTTCACTATTTTCATAAGTACACAAGAATAAATTTGCTTCGCGGTTCACAATGAAATATCCACCTTGATTATTCCCACTATCACTAAATAATTGCATGCGAGTATCTTGATATTGATTAATCTCTGATTTTGCTAAATTAAGATTTTGTGCAATATCGTTTCTGCTTGCACCTGGTTTAATACTTGTGATAGCCTGATTTGCTCTAACTAGATGAGGTAAAGATTTTGCTTCATAGGCATTTAAAAATGATACCATCACACTTGAATTACCATTAGCTTTGGCAGTAATTACTAATTGACGATTAAATTCATTATATGAATTATTTTGTGCGCTTTGTGCGTTATTTACTTTAGATAAGTCACCTGATACGTTATTCATAAAATTAGTAAACGCAGTCGTAGTTGGTGCAGCAGCAAAAACAGAAGTAGAAAGAGTTGCAACTAAAGTTCCGATGATCATTTTTAATTTCATTGTTTTTCCTTTAAGAAATTTTACATATTTATTTTTTTAGTACTTACCATCGTATGTTCTGTAGAAATTCGAAGTAAGTCTTTATTGTTTTTCCAAGTGCGGTATTATATTACTTCAACATATCTTTTTCTGTCCCTTGGTGCGACATTTTGGGCGATAGAAAAAACCACCGTTTATCACATTGGAATCATCTTTCATAATTTGACTGAAATTAGCGTTAAAGCACAAACTGATTTCACTATTATCGATAATCAGTAATTCAATCTTTTACATCCTCGAAATATTTGATTCACAAACGCTGACTATTGAGAAAAAAGATAATAAATTATACTTAGAAGCATATAAAATAAGGCATTTCTAAATGATGGCAAATGCTAAGAATCAAATGTGATGAGTAACTTGACGCACTAAGATATACTACAAAAAATTACCTCATGTCATGCTTTTGATAGAAATCCTTGAGTTTAAGTAAAACAGCAATGACATTATTGCTACTATCAAAACACCAATTCCGGTATTTATTGCTCTTATTTCTAATATTTTCAAATCTAAATTGGTAATAATATCCAAAGAAAGAGCAACAAATACAGTCACAAAACATGAATACCCTGCATAGTGTTTAGGTAAAGAGCAAATTAATAAATATGTGCTGGGTAAAAGTAATCCAATTAAGATAAATTTATTACTTATACATAAGACAATAAACGCAGCGATAATGCAGCCACAAATCGTACCACCGAATCTTTGAATTACGCGCTGCCCAATAATTTTTTGCTCAAATTTCAAGACTATCAATACTGTCATTGGCACCCAATTCGGTTGTGGTATATGCCAATGGATTACCAAGTAATAACTAATAGTAGTGGTAATGACTAATCGCATGGCATAGAATAGGTTTTCACGAGTTATATTTAATAGTGGAATAAAGGATATTCTTAATAATTTTGCTGAATTATTTTTAGGTGTAAATTTTTCTCTTAACAAGTTTAGACTGATGAACCATAAGCTAGCTACACAAAAACTTAAACCATAAATAAAGCTTCCTTCCATTGAAAACTTCATCGATGTACCACTTAAGAATAACTCGGTAATCAAAATTATTGTGATATTAGCCCTAGATAAACCAACAATAATAGTAAAGAATATTAAAAATAGTACTATACAATTAAAGTTTGCATTTAACAGACTACCAATGATGATAGCCATGCCACCACCCAAACTGGTCAGACACATATGCCATAAATTGGCTAAGCGATTCATTGAAATCGCGTCTGCTTCAAGAGTCGCAATTACAAGTATTCCTCCTGAAGCAAAAATATAGACTAAGTTATGATCAATAGATTCCAGATACGCCAGATAAAAAATCACATTGAGGATCATAACTCTTAACCCTAAACATCTAACTTCATAGCTAAAATCAAAATATCTTTTTCGTAATATCTTTAACATAAATTTTTATCCTGATTACAGCTATAGTTAGTGCATACTAACAGCGACCACACCTTTGGCTGGCTTGGTTAAGAAAAATGGGATTAATACCAGTACTAATGAGCCAACACAAGCTAAGTAATAAATATCAATATTGGCGATAAAAAAAGTTTGTTGTTGAATATTCTTGGCAATAAGTTGCATTTGTCCGGCAAGTGGTAGCTGAGCGAAAACTCCGTGTTGTAAGCTGATCAGCGTAGGATTATAAGGAGTAATTCTGCTACCTAAATCATGCCATGAAACTTGTTGCTGGCGACTTAATAATGTTGAAGCAATTGAAGTCCCGATTGAATTACCAATATTTCTGAAGAAATTAAATACACCTGAAGCATCATTACTTAACGAATGATTAATACCAGTAAATGCAACCTGTAATAAGATAATAAACGTTGTTGACATACTCATACCCAAAATTGCACTCGTGATTAAATGATAGCCAAGATTCCAAGTACTTCCATAGTGTGCTTGTAACCAGTTTGCACTAATAAATAAGGCTAGCCCCAAGAACAATAACTTACGTTTATCGAAATATTTGCATAATAGCGTAGTGGTTGCTGCACCAATTACAGCAAATACGCCACGAGGAAATGTTATTAACCCAGCAATATTAACGGGAAAACCATACCCGCTTTGCATTAAAGTTGGGTAAAACACTAATACGCTAGCAGCTAAGGTCATGAAGATAAAAACATATAAGCAGCTCAAGACAAAGTTTAAATTTTTAAAAATCTTAAAATCTATAACTGATGTCTCAGTAAGACCACGCCATATGAAGAAAATCAATGCAACTAAACCAATTTCAAAAATAATTACCATTTCATGTGAACTAAACCAGTCTAAGGTATTACCTTCATCTATGAAGTACTCTAAAAGTCCAAATGCGATTGCCATAAATGCAAAACTAATAGTGTCAAATTTTACTAATGATGTCTTGGTTTCTTGCATTTTAAACCAAATTATTAAAAATGCTGTCAAGCAAATTGGGACATTAACATAGAAAATCCAACTCCAGTTAAATGATTCAACTAAATACCCTCCAAGAACAGGTCCAATAATTGGTCCTAGTACCATGGTAATCGTTAACAGAGCGGTCATTTTAGGTCGCTCTTCTTCATTGAAGTTTTCAGCGATATAACCTTGTGCCAGAGCAGGTAAGAAAGCTCCGCCAATACCTTGAATTATCCGAAAAAAAACCATAACTGACAAGCTAGTAGATAATCCACACAAAATAGAAGATACTCCAAAAACTAATGTTGAAATTAGCAACACTTTCTTAGACCCAAAGCGATTACTTACATAGCCAGTCAACATAATAAAAATTGCAGCAGATACAATATAACTGGTGGTTACTAATGACACTTCTTGGAAGTTACAGCTCAATGCTCCCATGATATGCGGTAGAGCTACCCCAACGATAGTTAAATCGACAATTTCGGCTAAGGCAAGTAGACATACCGCAATCGCAACAATAGTGCGCCCCTCGGTCCAAAACCCTTTTTTCATGATAACTCCTCTAAAATAAACTTAATTCCATACTGTATTCTAAATTAAACAAGCTACTGTTAGTAAGTAGGTTTTTAATGACATCCGAAAGCTGCTAAGCTAATCTGTGTTAAATAGTTTTTATTTGAGAATTCGGTAGCCGAATAGTCAATCCATGACTAATGAAATTCTCAGGTATGAAATTAGAATAACCGTATGTATATAATTTGTCATATAGTGCATTGCGGTGACAGACAAGAAACTTAGGTAACAAATCTTTGGTTATAACTTTATCAATCAAATTTTTAGATACATATTTTTTATGATCCTCACTCATTAATCTAGCGATAGTTTTACTATCTAATTTAAGCAGAAAGAAAAATATAATTTGCTTTTGAAATTCAGAAAGTTCAAAAAATTTATTTTCTTCTTTGCAATGAATTTTGCCATACTTATAATACTGATGTAGAACTGAAGATAGATTAAAAGCATTTGGTACATGGAGTGATTCCGCAAGACCTATTATATTACTTGTGCTGAGATTAATAATTGGTATGTAATTTGCAATGATTACTAAACTTTCTTTCCTTAGATTACGAACTAGAAGCACATTAGTTGAAACATTTTCCGCCAGAGATGTTTTTTTGCTTTGTGCTATTATGGGATTATCTAAGATAACTGATAATTCGGCGGATAAAATTTGGGTAGTATTAGCGAGTTTGGCTGGCACAATTTGTTCTAAATTTAAGTTAATAATCCCGCTGGTACTTGTAGCTAGATATTGTGCTAATAATTTGCTGCTATTAACAAGCTCATTAAAACAAATATAGTCTAAACTGTTTTGGTTCATTTAAAATCCTCTATACAGTAATTAAATATAGAGGAATTTTAGCTATTTTATATAATAAAACGTAAGTATGTTTTTACTAACATAACATTATTAACTTTAAGTGTAATTTAATTAAATACTACAAAATCAGTAACTTCAACTAGTATTCCCTCATTAAGAATATTTTGTGGAATAAGCCGAGTATAGCCATTATCGGATAACTTATCATAAAGAGCTTTTCGACTGTAGACACCAAATTTAGGCAACAGCTGACGAGTAAACATTTGATCAATTGCACTCTTAGATATGCTTTTATTTTCGATATTGCTCAAAATTTCTGCAATTGTTGCACTTTCCAAATTTAATAAGAAGAAGAATATTACTTGCTTTTCGCGTTCTGTTAGCGAAGGACCTTTCAATTCATGCAGATCTAAATCGCCATTTTTATAATATCTAGCTAAAATATTTGATAAATTAAATACATCTAATAAATTCACAGATACGTGTAATGCTACTAAATTATGCGTTTGTGGATTAAACACTGGAGAATAAGCAGCTATCGCAACTTTTGTCCCTGCCAAAGGAAGAGATCTTGCAATTAAAATTTTAACGATTTTCTTTTCATTAATCGCTTTTTTTCGATATTGGTTAATTTTAGGATCAAGCAGTAACTTTTTTAATTCCTCTGGCGTAACTCCCATAGTTGCAACCCATTCCGACGCAAAAATTGAGTTAAGTTCAAGGTCAAGAACACCACAATGCATACCTTTCGTATTATTACTAACAATATTAATCCCATCCAAATAACTTTTTACAAATAATAAATCACTTTCTTGTTGACTCATTTAATATCCTTAGCCTAAATTAAAACAAACTAATCTACTGAAATATACCACTATATAACAGAATATTAACATAGATTAATTTGAAAAATTTAGTTTAAGTGTTTTTTATGTCTTAAATATTATGGATTATATTCATTTTAACCAAAAATCTAGATTATTTCCTCAGATTGGTCTAATTTTAACTTCTTGATAAAAAATGGTAAGGTTATACTTTGTATAATTAACGTAAACAAAATAACCACAAAAGTAATCAGTAAAATTTGGTTGCGCATTGGAAATTCGGTATTGCTACTTATCATTAGCGGAATCGCCAGAGCAGCAGCCAGAGAAACTGCGCCACGCATTCCAGACCAAGCAACAATAAAGACTTCAGCAAAAAATTTTTTATTTAGATTATCACTAAAGTTTCCACACTGGTTGGACAACCACACTCGCAAAGTCGACAAGGGAAAAATCCAGATCATGCGCGCTAAAATTACTACAAGACTAAGGAAGAACCCCGCGGCGATTAAATGTTGCAGTTCAAGCATGGAGAATTGGTGCGTCAGTTCAGGTAATTGCAAACCTAGTACTAAAAATACACCTGCATTTAACAGGAAAACTAACACCTCCCAAAATTCTTTAATTCGGAGTTTAATATGTGCTGCATTTAACTCAAAAGAATAATAAGCAGTATATAATCCACAAGTCACAACAGTCAGAACCCCTGACAAGTGAAAATGCTCAGAGATTGAATATGCAAACAATGGTACCACTAATGAGAGAATTGTTGCAAGAGTAGCATCTTTTGCTTTTACTAAGATTTTATGATTGATAATTCCAAAGCCGAACCCAATAACAACGCTTAGTATCGAAATTTTAAGAAAACTAAATCCCGCCCAGCCAATTGCAAAGTGATTAGTATTTACCATATCCAATGCATATTGATAAATAATCAATGCGCTTGCATCGTTAATTAAACTTTCACCTTCAATAATGGTAATGATTCGTGGCGATAATTTTAGCCCTTTGGTAGAACTTGTTGCAGCTATCGCATCTGGTGGAGAAATTAATGCACCGATCAACCAACCGAGTGGCCAACTAATACCAGGAATAAATCGATGTGCAAAGTAAGCAACAATTCCAGCAGTAAATAAAACTAGTCCAACTGCTAAGGTGATAATTTGTAGGCGCCACATCTTGAGCTCGTCAAAACTTATACTCTGTGCAGCATCAAATAATAATGGTGGTAGTACTAGTAAAAAGAAAAAATGTGGATTTAATTCAATTAAAGCAGTATGTGCAACTAAACTAATAATTAGTCCAGTTAGTAAAAATAAGATTGTACTTGGTAACTTGGTATATTTACCGATAGCCCCAGTAACTAGAATTGTTCCAAGTAAAATCAAAATTAATTCAACATTATTCATAACAAGCTCCTACATTTAAACACCGGTATGTTAACTAATTTTTACTCAATTTGAAAAGTACACTTTTACTAACATAGTTATGTCATTAAAAGCTGAGTAGTTATTTTCTTAGCAAAAATTTACAATACCGCATTGCTAAAACTAGTTAAAGGAAATCAACATGAAAAAATTTTCTCAGATATTAACTGTTATCATGTCATTAGGATTAGGAGCTTGCGCATTTCTTGCACCATCATATCAAAGACCGCAAGTTGATGCACCAACTAGGACAAAAAGTGGTTTACCAATTGAATCAAGTAATGAAGACTACAGTAAATTGGAGTGGTGGAAAAAAATGGATGATCCGGTATTAAACCAATTGATTACACAGGCACTAGCGAATAACAACCAAATTCAAATGGCACAAGGCAATATCATGCAAGCCCAAGCCCAATTAAAAGCCGCTCAATATTCTTGGTTACCAACATTAAGTGCAATGGGTGGTGGCTTTACCGGCAATGCATGGGGTACTAATTTCACCCCTGAAGGTGGTAGTAGCACTAGTATGGCAAATACCAATTTTAGTGGCTATTATGGTGGATTTGTACCAAATTACACCTTAAACATTTTTGCGAATATTAATCAAACCCGTTTAGCTCATGCATCACTTGATATGAAGAATGCAGCAATGAGTGCAACACGCCTAAGTGTAATTGGGCAAGTAAGTGGAGCTTATTTCATGTTACTTGGACAAAAGAAACAATTACAACTCCAACAAGAAATGGTTAGTGATTTACAGAAGTTAGCTGAACTCCAAAAAGTCCAAATTCAAGCTGGCGCGAGTGATGCCTCAATGCTCGCAATTTTGCAACAGCAAATCACAACTAATCAAGCCAAGCTGCCGCAAATTGAAGATAGTATTGCACAAACTGAAAACGCCTTACAAGTATTATTGAGTAAAAATCCAGCAACGGTCGCAACACGCAATGATATTGATAATCTTAATCTAGAAAGTATGGTACCGGCAAACTTACCGTCAACAATACTCAAAAACCGTCCGGATATTATGATGGCAGAAGATAACCTACGTATGGCGAATGCCAATATTGGCTTAGCTGATTCAATGTTTTTCCCGACTATTTCATTAACCGGACTGGCAGGTGGTGCAAGTACCGCTTTATCAGGGTTATTTAGTGTCACCAGTGGTTTCTGGGCAGGTCAAGCCGCAGCTGCAATGCCAATTTTAAATGCTGCTAGTTACGAACAAGTAAAAGCCGCTAAAGGCGGTTATTATGTTGCTTACTATGATTATATGCAAACCGTCCAAACAGCTTTTGCCAATGTTGACAATACCTTGACCAATCAACAAAAGATGAATCAAGCTTATGCAGTTACGGTCCAAGCCAAAAATTCTGCCCAAAAATATTATACCATTACAATAGCCAAATTTAATGCCGGTGCCAAAGACCGCCGTGATGTTATTGGTGCCAAACTAGATGTGGATATGGCTAATATTCAGCTCAATCAAGCTAAGATGCAACAGTTAGATAGCATAGTGCAAGTCTATCAAGCTTTAGCGGGTGGTTATAATGCGGAGAGTAACTTAAGCGCACCACGCAAAATTAGCTAATTAAATCAATGATGTCATTAAAAGCTGAGTAGCAAATCCTTAATTAAATCTTTATAATTCGCACAGTTTATCAAATTATTTACAGGAAGTAACAAATGAATACAACAACAGTTAAAACCATAGCTAAAGCATGTACTCTTATCGCAGTTATCGCTGGTGGTACTTATTGGTATTTTCAGCATATGGCACTTTACCCGAGTACTGAAGATGCATACGTGAATGCAAGTTTAGTTAACGTTGCACCCAAAGTAAATGGCTATGTGACTGACGTATTGGTAAAAAATGATCAATTGGTACATAAAGGAGATGTACTATTCAGAATTGAGGCTAAAGACTATACGGTACAATTAACTCAACAGCAGCAGGCTTTAGAATATGCGAAAGAACAAGCGGCAAGTGCTAAAACTCAGATTAGTAGTGCTCAGGCTGGTGTAGTGAGCGCTCGTGCTAACTATGTACATATGCAAGAACAAGTTGCCCGCTATAGTCAAATGAATAATCAAGAAGCCGCGTCTACTGAAGATCTCCAAAAATATCAAACACAATTGACACAAGCTAAAGCACAATTAACTCAAGCAGAAAATCTAGTTATACAAGATGATGCATTATTATCGGCTGCCAATGCACAGATAGAACAAGCACAAAGTGGTGTGCAAAATGCACAAAACCATGTTGGTTATACGGATGTAACCTCTGCAGTTAATGGTTATGTAACTAACATGTATTTAACACCTGGTCAATATGTTAGTGCAGGACAGCAGGTATTTGGTTTAGTCGACAATGATAGTTGGTGGATTGACGCTAATTTTAAAGAGACTGATTTGGAAAGGATTAAAGCTGGTGAACCTGTGGCAATTAAGTTAGATATGTATAAACATGGCAAATATACTGGAATTGTACAAAGTGTTAGTTATGCTAGTGGTGGAACATTCTCATTGTTACCTGCTCAAAATGCTACCGGCAATTGGGTAAAAGTAACCCAACGTTTCACTACACGCATCAAGGTTAAAAATAACGCAGAATATCCGTTGCGTGTTGGAGCTAGTGCCGATGTAGAGGTTGATACCACCCATAAAAAAATCAGTTAATTGACGATAAAACATCACTTCCATTAATTATTAAGGTGAATAAACCTGCTTTGAGCCAAACTTTTTATAGCTAAGTTTTTTATAAACAGAAACCTCTGCACATTAATTTATTTTAAGTAGAAATATTGTAAAACATAAATTAATTGCTGGGTTGCTCAATTAAATAAGATTAAAATTAGAAAATTGACAACTAAATTTGTTACAAATTATACAATTTATTTTTATGTGCAGAGGTTTCAACATAAAGATTGCGGTTAACTTAATAAATGTTTACGACTGATAGCTTTTAGTTATTGAAATAGAAAAACACTATGAACAATTTTAATAATAATGTAATATTTTTAGTTTTGAGTATGTCTTATTCATCCTTATGTTTTGCAAATAATATCGAATCTGGTAATATATTTAAATATTATGATAATAATCTAAGCGTCGCATATGAGTATGGAACATATCAAGATACATCAACCCAATCTGGAATTGGTATATCTGCTGAGGCACTTTTTGATAATAATTTATGGTTAAATGGATCTGCATTGGGGCTACTTACGTATGATATTACCAATAATAACCAGGGGTTAAATAATTTACTTCAAAATAAGTCAGGTAGCTCATTTACACTCCGTGGCGGCTATGCTTTCAATGTAGTTAAGGATTTGAATTTTATTCCATATATAGGTTTCAATTATAGCAATATGCTGGTAGATTATAACTATGATAGTGTACAGTACATTGTATTTGAAAATCCATCATTTAATACAATGTTGGGGATAATTAACGAATACAATATTATCGATAAAAGACTAAAACTCCGCCTTGATATTGGTTTAGACTATTCAGTTCATGAGGCTGTTTTACCTAACTCAAACCAAAATTTGGCAAATCTTGGACATATAAGTTACTCCTACTATGCTCTCAATATATCACCAGAGCTGCAATATAATATTACAAATCGTATTACTATTAGCGGCAGCTATACCTTAGGGAATCGCTTTGCGGGGAATGCTAATCCGGTGAATGTGTACTTCCCAAGTATTAACGTAAACTCTGCAAATGCTCTCTCTGATAGTGGAATCTATAATATATTTGGGCTTAAATTAGGTGTTTTATTTTGACCATAAGGAATTGTGTATTTAACAATACTTATTTCTATGGCTTAGATAAGTCATAAAGTTTATCTGAAGTCGAACTTTAAAAAATAGTCATAGAAATGAAATTTTTCTAATTTTACAGAAAAAATTATTATGCAACGAGTAATTATTTTAGGTGGTGGATTTGCTGGACTAAGGGTAGTTAGTCTCTTGTCTAAATCTTCACAATTTGAAGTGATCTTAATTGATCGCAAAGATTATTTTGAAGTTACTTTTGCCCAAGTGGCGGCTCTTACTGCTCCAGTATTGATTGGAAATAGATCCCGTATTCTTTATCGTCATTTAACTCAAGTGCAATTCATACAAGATAACGTGATTGGTATTACTAACTCTGAGTTAATTTTAGAAAAAAATGATAAGCTCAAGTTTGATTTCTTAATTGTAGCAACAGGTTCTGGGTATTCACGGTTTGAGATTGGCAAGCCCAGCACCAATTTAAGTTTATCTCAGCGTAATCAATCAAATCAGAGAGAATATCAAAAACTATTTTCTGCTCAAAAAATACTTATTATTGGCGGCGGTCCTGTAGGTGTTGAACTCGCTGGAGAAATTAAAAGCAAATACAAGACTAAGGAAGTAACACTTATTCATTCTGGTACAAGATTACTGCCATTTCTTAAACAAGAAGCTAGTAACAAAGCGATTAGTTTACTCAAAGATATAGGCGTAAAAGTTGAGCTAAACCAGCGTTTGCAGCGATTAGATGAATATAATTATCAAGGAATGACAAATAACAAAACTTATACTGCAAATGTAGTATATCAAACAACTGGGGCAAAGCCTAACAACAAAGTTCTTATAGATTACCTGCCTGAAGCTCTGGATATTAGCGGGCAGATAATTGTTGATGAATTTTTTAAAGTTATAACTACAGAGAATATATATGCTGTAGGTGATGTAAATAATGTTCCTGAAGCTAAATTAGGATTTTTGGCTAATTTACAAGGTGAGCATCTCTCGCGTAATTTGATCAGGATGTTATCTGGCAAAAAATTAAAAAAATATAAGCCTCATAAGACAATTGCAATCGTACCGATTGGTCGGAATAAAGGTGTTATTCAGTTACCATTGCTAATATCTGGTTTAAAATTCTTGATTAGAATGAAAACCAAAGATTTTTTTATTGCTAAATATTTAAAATTATATTCAGATAAATAAAAACTAAGTCACAAATACATAGGCTTAGATGTTCACTTATTGATCATGCACATTAACCTTAGTTAAAATAAATTTGAGGGCATATAAGAAAATCATAACAATCAAGACGGCAAGCAAAGTATAAATAACCCTATACTCAATCCTATACATCGCTTCATTGTTCATTAAAGCAATTGTTAGTAATACCGATAATGTAACCAAAGCAGTAAATGAACCATAGTGGCGCGATATAGCGATAACAGTCAGATAAAATACCGGAAAAATCATTAATGCAAAAATCAACTGACTATGAATTAGCAAACAACAAGCCAGTGCCACACCACCACCAATTAAAGTGCCAATGACTCTTAGTGTAATTCGGGAAATTGAAATTGCATGGTTACTCTTTATGATTAAGAAAGCAGTCAATGGCAACCAATAGCCATTGGCTAAATGATAATGAATTGATATAAAATTACATAGTACTACCGTAAATAGCATAATCACATTATAAACTGTTTTTTGTATATTAATCTCAAGGTAAGGCATATTATTGATAATATTTCTCTTGTTATCACTTAATTTTATTTTTTCTAATACAAATATTCTGATAACACCACTAAATACAATTAGCAAGCCACCAAGCATATAAGAGAGCGAATAAGTGACAATCATACTGGTGTTACTGGCTGGCATTCCACTACCAAGAATAAAGCCCTCAAAAGTATAAAGAAATAGTCCTGCAACTAGACCATGCGCCTGATTGGAGAAAATTACCCACGGTAAAATCATTAGGATAAAAACTGTTGATAACCAGATATTATTCGCAGAAAAGCAACCAATCCCATAAGCAATACCTGCTGCTATAGAAGTGATTAATCCATAATATATGCGCTGAGTTGGATGATATTGGCTAGAGTTGAAAGATAGCATTACACTATTCATTAATAACCCTGTCATTATAATAATCAATTCAACTTTATGCAATTTACTAATATACAATAGTGCCAAAACTAGGCCAAATAATGAAGTTTGGAGTGCAATAAGATTTATTTGACGATCATCGTCAAAGTAATTTAGCAATATCTTTTTTAGCTTCATATCTGTTAGTCCTTTAAATGAAGCATTATACTGTAATTTAAATAATTTTTAAATACCTCTTGACAATTAGTTCAAGTTTGAATTAATATTACGCCATATAGTTCAAGTTTAAACTAATTTCACAGAGAAGAAAATGCAGTTTATAAAAACAATTCGTGAGTTACTCAATGTTGCCCACTTATTTGAAACAATCTCTTCCACTCATGTACGCTCCTTAGGTTTAACACCGGGGCAATTTGATGTAATCGCAACGTTAGGTAATCAGCCACCAATGACCTGTAAAGAACTGGCTAATAAAACTCTTATGGTCAAAGGTAATTTAACAGTCATCTTAGAAAGTTTATTAAGAAAAGGGTTCATAACTCGCACTATAAATCCAACAGATGGGAGAAGTGCTTTGATAGGTCTTACAGAGTCAGGAGTAGATTTATTTAATAAAGTATTTCCTGCTGTTACCCAATTCTTTGAACCAATCTGTACACAATTTGATGAAAAAGAGATGGAGCAACTACGACAAGAGCTAATCTTAGTAAAAAATAAGTTAAACGAATTCGTATAATCTTAAATAAGTGTATTATTAAAAAGGAACTACAAATGACTAAATTATTATATATAAATTCGCATCCTGGTAATGCGGAATACTCAAAATCGCAGCAAATTGCTGAAGATTTTTTACAAAGCTATTTAGCAAAGCACCCTGATGCACAAGTAACCAAGCTTGATCTATGGCAACTTGACGCACCGGATGTTGATTCTGTAGTTTATAGTGCATTTGGCGTATTAATGAGTGGAGGCTCGTTTGAAAACCTTAATGCAGAGCAACAAAACGCGTTAATGAAACGTCAAATTGTAATTGATCAATTCATCGCACATGATAAGTATATTTTTGTAGCACCGATGTGGGAATTCAGTTTCCCTTCGGTACTAAAGAAATACCTTGATATTATCTGTGCAGCACGTCAGACTTTCCAATATAATGAGTTTGGACTGCCTGTTGGGCTACTAAAAAATAAAAAAGCGGTTTTTGTTCAAGCTAGTGGTGGGGTTTACTCTCCAGAAGCCCGTGCAGGATTCCGCCCTATGCTGGCAGATCATCCGCAAGCAGAAGAATTATTAGCTACTTTTGATCAGCTGGGTAATTATGGTGAACCAATTGTCCGGGCGACCTTGGCAATCATGGGCGTACATGATTATCAACATATTATGGTTCCGCTACAAGCAAAACCTGATTATGCGGCTGCAGAATTTAACTCTTCATTAACTAAGGCTAAACAATTAGCCACTACTTGGTAACTTTTTAAAGGAAAATACAATGAAAAAATATCTAATCGCACTAGGTCTATCTGCTGCATTTAGTGGTTTTGCGAATGCTGAAACCTATAACTTAGAACCAACTCACAGCTATGTCGAGTTTCATTATAATCACATGGGGTATTCTAATCCATCTGGTAAGTGGTACGCAACTGGAACAATTAACTTTGAAAGCAAAGAGATCGCTAAAAGTTCAGCAAATATCACAATCGCGGTTGGCGACATTGTTACAGGGATTCCAAAACTTGATGAGCATCTAAAAAGCGGAATGTTCTTTGATGTAAAAAAATACCCCACTGCTAAATTTGTTGGCGATAAAGTAAGCAATATTCAAGGTAATCAATTTGACTTGAACGGTCAACTAACCGTACATGGCGTAACTAAACCAGTTACTTTACATGTAACTCAAAATAAATTAGCGCCTAATCCAATGAATGATATTCAAACAGCTGGATTCAGTGCAACTGCCAGCATCAAACGCTCTGATTTTGGAATTGCCAACTATGTTCCTGCAGTTAGTGATGAAATCAATTTAAACATTGAAGTTGAAGCACAACTCGCAGCTAAAAAATAGACTATCCTACGAAAAAGGCTAAGAGATGATCTTAGCCTTAATTTATCCTAATTTCTAAACGCAGGAATCATCGTTACTTCAACCTTTTCCTATTTCTTTGTATGCAAGCTTAGTTACGAAATGCCCAAAATTTACTAATTAGGAATGTCACAAATGGCGCAACAAATGTCGGTGCCAAGCCCCACTCAGGACTAAGCAATAAAACTTTGGTTATAAAGCGAACCCCTCCAACATTGATTACCATCCCGATCATTGAAGTTACCAAGAATTTTACAAATTCACGCCTAGAGTAACGATGCTTCTTAAAAGTATATTTGATATGCCCGACATAAGCAACAAACATCCCACCGATATTACCCAAAATCATCGCAACAGATGGGAAAACCCCAAAATAACGATGCGCAATCCAATAAATCAAATCCTGTATGATTAGCGCAGAAATTCCCACCGCCCCATAGACCAGAACTTCACGGACATGACGACGTTTGATTTTCTTAACATGCTGCTTTATCATTTGCGTGGAAACCCCTTCTTGGCATAAACTTGTAACAGTGAAACTGCAGCAGGAGTGATACCAGATACTCGAGAAGCTTGTCCGATATTCTCTGGCATCAATTTGCTTAATTTTTGCACGACTTCAGTAGATAGTCCACTAATTTTGCTATAGTCGATATTATTCGGTAGCTTGATCTCATCCAAATAAGCAAGTTTACCGACTTCTTCTTGCTGACGCGCAATATAACCAGCATATTTAATCTGAATCGCGACTTGTTCACAGATGCGTTCATCGTCACTAACCGCTTCCGTAAATCCTGGTAATTGCGCTAAAGTTGGGTATTCAAACTCAGGTCGTTTAAGCATATCATGTAATGAATATTCACGCTCTAGCGGACCAGAAAACAAAGCCTCTGCCGCAGTACCATTGATATTTGCCGGGTGAACGAAGATTTTTTTCAGACGCTCAATCTCACCAAAAACCGTATCGCGTTTATAGCAAAAAGCATTCCATTGCTCATCGCCAACCACACCAAGATTACGTCCGATTTCTGTTAAACGCAAATCAGCATTATCCTCACGCAGCTGTAATCGGTATTCTGCGCGTGACGTAAACATCCGGTATGGCTCGCTAACGCCTTTAGTAATCAGATCATCAACCAATACGCCAAGATAAGCTTCATTACGGCGCGGACACCAAGCCTCTTGCTCTTTAACTAATAAACCTGCATTTAAGCCAGCCAAAAGCCCTTGTGCTGCGGCTTCTTCATAGCCCGTTGTACCGTTGATTTGCCCAGCAAAAAATAAGCCACCGATTAATTTGGATTCAAGGCTGGATTTGAGATAGGTTGGATTGAAGTAATCATATTCAATCGCATAACCGGGGCGTAAAATATGTGCATTTGCCATGCCTTTCATCGAACGGACTAAACCAATCTGAATGTCGAAGGGTAAAGAAGTCGAAATTCCATTCGGGTAGTATTCGTGAGTAGTCAGCCCTTCTGGCTCTAAGAAAATTTGATGTGAATCTTTATCAGCAAAGCGATTAACCTTATCTTCAATTGAAGGACAATAGCGCGGACCGACTCCTTCAATAACTCCAGTAAACATTGGTGAACGATCAAAGCCACTGCGAATGATGTCATGAGTTTGGGTATTAGTATGAGTTATCCAGCATGAAATTTGCTGTGGATGATCTTCACGTTTACCCATAAATGAAAATACTGGCGTTGGACTATCCCCTGGTTGTTCTTCAAGCACGCTAAAATCAATCGTCCGTCCGTCAATTCGTGGTGGAGTACCAGTTTTTAGCCGTCCAACCGGCAATTCATAATCGCGTAAACGTTCAGATAAACGAATAGATGCTGGATCACCAGCGCGTCCACCAGTATAATTTTGTAAGCCAATATGAATTCGACCGCCAAGAAAAGTCCCTGAAGTCAAAACTACCGATTTCGCTTTAAAAATAATCCCGCTCTGAGTCATCACTCCAGTTACATGATCGTTTTCAATAATGATATCGTCAACTGCTTGTTGAAATAAGGTTAAATTAGGTTGATTTTCCAGCGCATAGCGAATGTAGGCTTTGTATAAAATGCGATCGGCTTGTGCACGAGTTGCGCGTACCGCCGGACCTTTGCTGCTATTTAAGGTGCGAAACTGAATCCCAGCATGATCTGCCGCGCGCGCCATGATTCCGCCTAACGCATCGACTTCTTTAACCAAATGTCCTTTACCAATCCCGCCAATTGAAGGATTACATGACATCTGCCCGAGTGTTTCAATATTGTGGCTTAGCAATAAGGTTTGTAGCCCCATACGACTGGCAGCCAAACAAGCTTCAGTTCCGGCATGACCGCCACCGATCACAATCACATCAAAATGTTTATCAAAAATCATAATTTTATCTGTACTTTTTATTAGAATAAGGGCTTATTTTAGCACAGCCAACTTGATTAAGATTGATGTGATTTACTGGAGAAAAACCAAGCTCCTAAAACTCTTTGTTAACCATCATTACACTACCAATCAATTTGCAGGAGCTGATGCTATAGTTTTAGCACTGGCAATGGGCGCCGAACTTGTAGTAGCTGTGGTTTTAGCTAGTTTATATTTACATTTCTTTAACTGATTGTTAAGAAATTTACAAGTCATATAGCTATTTTTATCGTCCTGAAATTTAACTACATCTATCGTGAATTGAGATGAACCATCTACTTGATTATAATCCATTGAAGAACCCGCATTCGCATTATGCATTTGAGCATTTTGATTAGGTGTTGGTTCGTCATGTTCAATCACTTTCGCATTTTTACAATTCATCAGTAAATTGCTAATCGTGCTTTGTGGGGATATTTTCTTTCCATTACACGTAAAGTGAGTAGGATCTTTGTAAAAAGCTGAATTAAAGTCTATTTCAGTCATCGCAAAAGATGTGCTCACCGTACATAAAGCAAGTAATGATAAATATTTTTTCATAAAGTCCTCCTGTTATAAAGTTACCACGTATAGTATACACCAGATTGTATCTCAATTGGTTGATAATTATTGTCTGGCAAACCAGCTGGAGCAGCATTTGGGTTATACCACTGCTGAGCATAAACCCCAAATAAATATAAGCCACGTACCTGTGGAAGTGGATAATTCAAAACTAAATCCAATTCTTGCAGTCCATTTGTAGTTGGATTATTATTACCGACATAGACATAACTTGGCTGGAATATCAAATTTTGCCCCCAACTACCAAGACCAAACTGTCCTTGGACCTTATACATATTACCTGGCTGTCCCGTAGTTACCATGTTATATGACCAAGCTTCAGAATATAAAGGATCTACTTGCAATGATTGCGTGTATGGAGAAACAAACGCTCCGCCATTATATGACCCGCTAGCTCCCCACATCGTATTTGCACTTAAATTAAGTTGCCACATTGTACTATATGACCACCCTACTTGAACACCACCAATTGAGAACCCCCTGAGCTGACCAGTTTGCGCGAATACATTTGCACCGTAAGATTTTCCAGATGAGGCATACTGCCCGTCCCATTGATTATAAGTTACACCAGTAAAAACATTGTAAGTACCGCCTGCGAACAGCTTTTCTGCCCAGTTTTGCTCTTTAATCTCACTTTCAGTTAATTTTGAAGTACCACCACCAGACAACATCCAACCGTATGGATTTTGAAAATAGTTATATCTACCAATAAAACTTGCATTGGAATTATTTACTACCGCAGCAGTGCTCGTAGTTGCTGGGGATGTTGGCTGCACCGATGACTCACTAACGTCTGCCAGCGAACAAGTTGAAGCCACTGCTAAAGTTAAATATAATATTTTTTTCTCTACTACATGACAGAAATCAATTTCTGTCATGTAGTAAGATAGTTTTTATAAATACTATACGTCGATATTTCATCTGTTCTGCTTGAGTAATTTTAACCGTTCGCGATCTATGTAAAGCCAGTGTAAAGTCAATTCCTGTTTTACAATTATTTCCATGCACTCCCAACTCTTGGTTTAAAATACTACTTAGCTGACCAATCTTCATTTTAGGTACTATCTTTCTTTTCTTGGTCGAAAATTCGATAAATTAACCTATTTTTGAAAAGATGGTCAGCTTTTTTATTTTCTGTCATGTAGCAAGATTTTTTACACAAAAAAGTTAACACTCTCACTAAAATTATTATGATTCGTTAAAATTGTAAGGTACTATAAAGATGGTACGGATCAATTAATAAGGTTCTCTTTATCAATAGCGTCGTTATGCTTATTTGGCTGCTGAAGCTGTCACATTGCTACTATTCACTTTTCTCGCCGTTTCTGCTGATGACGTTACTTTGGCTGTTTTGGTAGGCTTTGCTTTACATTTAACAAATTTATCGTTTTTGTAATAGCATACTAAATAAGTACCTTTATCTGAGTAAAATTCAACTTTATCCATAAAATTTTCGTCATCATCAGATGGATGTTGTACCATTGTCATTGCAGCACCCCCCATCGGGATGCGCTCCATAATCGGTCCTGATTGCAATTCATGCATAATAACTTTTGCTTTAGTACAGTTCATTTGTAATATAGCGACAGTAGAACTTGATGTTACTTTGATTTTATTACATGTATAGTCGTGAGCGTCTACATCAACGGTAGTCATCGCAAATGTACTATTTATACTAACGGTAGATAAAATAGCCAATATTTTTTTCATATGATTTCCTATAAAATGTTACCAAGTATAAAATATACTAGCTTGAATTTCAATTGGTTGATAGTTACCATTTGGAACTGTTGAACCAAGTGCTGGATCATTGTTTGCATTAGGGCTATACCATTGTTGCGCATATGCACCAAAAACATTTAGTCCGCGAACTTGTGGAATTGCGTAATTTAGGATTAGATCTAATTCTTGTAGTCCATTAGTTGCAGGGTTATTGTTAGCAACATAAACATAAACAGGACGGAACAATAAATTTTGTCCCCACCAACCAAGTGCATATTGAGCTTGAGCTTTATACATATTGCCTGGCTGTCCTTGGGTTACCATATTGTACGACCATGCCTCAGTGTAAACTGGATCTACTTGTAACGCTTGCGTATAAGGTGACACAATCGCACCACCACCCCAAGCATTATCTGGACCCCACATAGTATCGGCGCTCAGATTTACTTGCCATAAATTTGTGTCATATGCCCAACCAAGATTCACACCCGCCACATAACTTTGGATGTTACCTGCTCCTGTTGCGGCATTGGTCATTGCATTACTTGCTTGCAACCATTGTTGATCGGTTGCAAACTGTGCCGCAAAGCTAAATGAGTTTTTACTACCTTTTATTGGGAAGTTGATCGTTCCATCACCGTACATAAGTGTACCATAGTTATCAAATTGATATCCCCAGAATCGCGCATTGTAATTACCGCTGTTATCGGTATATTGTGCACCGAGTGCCACAGTTCCATTGGAGTTATTATTTGATCCTGCTTGTTGTGTGAGCCAACTACTATAATTGGTTGTGCCAGTAAAACCCCATGATGCGCCTTGTTCTGCGCCATTAAAGCCCAATGCTGTTAAGACCCAACCACTTCCAGCATATACGTTAACATTAAAACCTTGATAACTAGTAGGTACTGGCATATTGCTATAGTACATTGTTCCAGACAACCATGGGCTATTGCTAAAGGCGAGATACCCAACATCAGCATTTACAATATTATCGTACTGATATTCGAGGAATGCTAGTGGTATAGTGTATGATGTAAAAGTTGGCACGTATTCAGATGCATAGCGGCCAGACACTGGTGAACCTGGCACGATAGGATTTACCACATTATTAAGACTATTAATTGGGTCCATGGCCGAAAAAGCACCACCTATTGAGAATCCACCAAGTTGACCTGTTTGTCCAAAGATAGTTCCACCGTAACCTGTTCCAGCTTGTTGGTAATAACCATCCCATTGATTGTATACAGCTCCAGTAAATACATTATATGTTCCGCCAGCGAATAATTTCTCTACCCAATTTTGTTGTTCAATTTGACTTTCTGTTAAATGTAAAGTTCCACCACCACTAGGCATACCAGCATATGGATTTTGATAATAATTATAGCGACCAATAAAATTTGCGTTAGGGTTGGTTGATGTAGTAGGAGTGGATGCAATTTGTGATATAGCCGTAGCAGATTCTGCGCCATCTGCAACTGCATTTACGGCAAATGATGCAAAAATCAAACATAACAACTTTTTCATATTAATATTATCTTTCCAATAAATTTATAGTATGAACGAATTCTTGCTACATGACAGAAATTAATTTCTTGCATTTTATCTCCATCGGTAAGTAACTAATACACAGTGAAATAAGCCTTATCGCATCGTATATCTAAAAAAGCTACTTTGTCTATAACCATGCTTTTTCAGCATAATTGGCTGATAGCTAGCTCTGACCAATTTTCATTTTAGGTACTATCTTTCTTTTCTTGGTCGAAAATTCGATAAATTAACCTATTTTTGAAAAAATGATCAGCTTTTTTTATTTTTTGTCATGTAGCAAGATTTTTCTCATAGAAAAACCTAGTTTAATCATTTATCACTGTATTATATCACATTTAACGCTTTACGAGGCTAATAGACACTTACTTTGCAACATTATACAACATTAACTTGCAATGTTTTAGCATCGCGCCACAACAATAAACTACACAAACTTGGATTTCTGTCTACGCTACTTACTGAACAGGAATATTATTCAATATTTTCCGCAAATAACCATTATTAAAACCACTGTATTGATTACCCGTATTGTAAGCGCTAAGAGCTTGTTGTAACGCTAGCTGCGGATCTCTGGTGCGTTTTTTTGCTGCAATATAGTTTTTGGTGAGAATGTCGCCACTAACTCGCAAATTTAAGCATGGATTAAAAAGTTGCTCTGGTTTTAGCTTATATTTTCTGATATTAGCAATATTAACTTGCCCCAATCCAACATCAAAATTATAACCATGTTGATCCAAATATTTCACCCAAGCAATTGCCTGCGATTCAGTCTTGGGTTGGTATTTCAAAATTGCACCGTTTAAACCAATTGCTAAGGGGTTACCTTTGGATTCAGTTTTTACCAGCGTCACCATTGTAATGGGTGCAACAGTTGGGCTACATTGTTTGGCAAGCAGCATTAAGTCAAGCGGCATTTATCTCCACGAACTTCAAAGATTAATTAGTTGAATACGTCACACTATTTGTTAACTTATTTAATAGCAAGTCATATATTTTTTGATTAATAACAGGGGCTTATTTTAGCATAGCCTATATGGTTAAAACTGATACAATTTAATTTTAGATAAATAGCAACAATTTTAATGAAATTAAAACCTATAAGCCACTTATATTGTACAAATTAATTGGATTTAAGATAACAATCAAAAACAAAGTGCAAAATTTAAGTGCATACTGTTAAAATAGTGTTACTACATATACTCGTAGTATTTGCGGTCAGATGAAATGATCGGCGGATGACAAATACTCACCAGATACTAAGATAGCATTTATAACAACTCCAAATTAACAAAGATGGATAATAGACAATGAAAAATTTTATTATTTTTAGCATCTACTTACTCTTCAGCCTGTCTGCCTGTAATTCAGGTAACATTGTGGCTACTACCAGCAATCAAGTCAATAATGTCGCAGAAATAGTTATTGATAAAGGTCCTGATTCCTTGCCCGAGAGCAGAGCCACTACTAATATTTTATATACTACAATTAGAGTATGTAGCCCCGGTTCAATAACTAATTGTTTAAGCATAGATCATGTACTCTTAGACACTGGTTCAACAGGACTCAGAATAATAAACTCAAATGCTATTGACGCTCTTAGGTTACCTCGTATGCTATATAACGAAAGTTTGGTAAATGAGTGTACCTCCTTTCCTCGTGGGTATGTTTGGGGCTCAATAAATTATGCTGATGTATATTGGGCTCATGAGATTGCCCCTAACATTACGCTACAGATTATTGCGAATACTACGGCGCCCGTCCCATCAAGCTGCCTAGACTTTTCACCACCAAATCCTATTCATACTGTAAGTGAATTACGTGCTAATGCTATAATGGGAATTGGAAATATGGTATATGATAAAGAATCAGATGTTTTAGGTATTGAAAGCAGCGGAGCTGGTTACTACTCTTGTAGCAATAATAGCTGCTCTCATATCAATATACCTGATACGAGTCAGGTATCCAATATAATTGCGCAATTTAAAGACAAAACTGTTACAAATGGTTACTTAATTCAATTACCTGAAGTTTTAGAATCATATACGGACATACTTAAAGGACAAATTGTATTTGGTTTGAATACTAAGTCTAATAATCAGATATCTACGCAGGCAAAAATATTTCGCGCAATGCCTTTGGGATACATTACAACTATTTATGCTAATCAGGTTAAATTTGGATTATTTGATAGTGGCACAAACTCAATTAAAGTCACATCTAATACTGATCCAGTAATTCCAGTTATACATGGCGAACTTTTTCCCTCAACGCCGATAATGCTTACAGCACAACTTGCTGATTTTGCTTTTGCTGAACCGTTTTATAATTTATCAGATGTTAATTTTATGCTTATTTCAAATCAGCAGGTAAAACCCGTTTTACCATATGTCGGAACCTATGGAGGCTTTAGTGAGTTTTTATGGGGAATCCCATTTTTTATCGGCAAGAATGTATACTTTGGAATCAATAAAGCTACGGTCAATAATGAAAGTACACCTTTTGTAGGATACAGCTCATATTATCCATAACCGACTATCAAGAAAAACTCACTATTATATCATTCAAGCTACGCCTATTTCAGGTGTAGCTTTTTTTATTCACCGACACAATAACATTCAACATATAAATCAAAAACCGATTTAAATCAATATGTTTTAGCATTTTGCAAAAATGTATAGATTGATTGCACAAATGATGGTATCCAAAATCTGCATATTTTGGCACAATAGCGGGGTAAACAAATTTAACTTAATTTCTATTAGGACTAAATCATGAAAAAATTACTTTTAATTGGGTTATTAGCGGGATTTTGTGGCGTAGGTTTTGCGAACATTCATTATCAACACACTAAGCAAACTGGAAAACAACCGACTCCTGAAATATATGATACTAATATTAAAGCACCAGTTAACGAGCAAGTACTTAAGCAACTACTTGGTCGTTAACTAAGAACTTTATTTATAAACTGACGTTATGCAGCACGTACCAGAGATGTTCAAATTCAACGTGCTGCAACTTAACTTGTTCTGGTTCAAGTAATTTATTAATTGGCGAAATATTCAACCAACAGCACCAATTGCTGGATAAATGCAAAATTAAAGTAATTAAATCACGGTGCATAAAATCTTAATCTTATTTCATCGAGCGTAAAACTAGTTCTGCAAAGCTCGCAGACAATAACAAGCGTCCACCAAAAACAAAAATAGCGACAATAACTATTTTATAACCAATATTTTTTAGTTCAACGAGCCTATCCGCGACCGCGATCCCAGCAAAGACCAAGACTGGAACTGTAATTGAGAGAAAATCCACCTGCATTAAATATTTTTGCAGCAAGTTGTATACTGGCGACTCAGGTAAGCAAAGCAATAATGCCAAAGTTGAAACCCAGCCTAATAATGGATAGCGTAATTGCGGCAAGAGTTTATGTAATACAACTCCAGACAAGCAAATGAGTAAAGTTAAAATTACACCGATAATCGTGCCTGTAGTTATTGCGATTCCAGCAGAAAATTGCGAAAATAAAATTAATCCACCACTAAGTAATAATACGCCACTAGCTTTTGATAATGAATACATTAGCGTGCACCTCGTAACATCTCATACTTACGATAAATCCATTCACACAGTGGATAGTTAACAAATAACATTAAATACGTTCCAAGTACCGAAACCACTTGATTACTCAAGGCAGCATACGCCAAAATTTGCGTGGATTGCTCGGGATAGAGCGCACTAACACTACTTGCCGCAGCCGTCATCATCGAGGTGCTTCCTACTCCGCTTGCCATGGCTAACGCCAAAGGACTAAAACCAAAGATAGCAAGAACTGGAATCAGAATACTAAAAATCAGCGCACCAAAAAGTGTCCCAATCAGATAAATAGCAACTACGCCCTGACCTTCGGGTGAATTGAGAGTGAATTTTTCACTTATGAATCCCAGCTCGCCCTCACGACCGACGCCAAGACAAGCACCGATACTAGAACGTTTTAAGCCTAAGAGTAACGCTAGAGGCATGCCAAAAACCACAGTACCAATTCCGCCTAATTCAGACAAGAGAAAACCCAAGCCATCATGGATCACCTGATGCACATAAGGTCCAACATAGATACTCATTCGCGCCAGCATCGGTAAGAGTAGCAACAAAACATATGCACCACAGAACTGGATATGTTCTTTTTTATAAATTGTGGCAAATAATTTAAAGCGCCGCAAATATGGCACACCTAAAAACATCGCAGCCAGTGCCGCTAATACCATTGGTAAAATAATTATCTTTAGCGACCATAGATTAAGCGCGATTTTACCAATTTTTTGGGTAACAAATATTATCAGCAAAACCGCAATCCAAAATAGTGCCTGCGACTTAACTTTACTCAGCATGGGATAAGCGCCTTATGATATTATGATACTCGTCCAAAGATATTGGCTTAAACTCATCAGTAATTTTACTAACTAATGCTGTGCCATCCTGCATCAAGTCATGTAACATACCTAAAACTAGTTTGGCAGTTGTTTGATAAATCTGTTGGGGCTCACTAACTTTGAAATCTACGCCATGAATCGTGCCACGGTAGCCACCATAGCCAATTTGAATCGTCGGCATTAAGAGTGATAAATCACCAACATCACCCGATGCTGCTACTATTGAAGAACTTTTGTCTATCCTTGACTCGTGAGTAAGTTGGGTAGCATTCTTAATCGCTAGAGCAGTTAATTCTGGATGCTGAAGCAATGGAAAATAACCCATTAGATTATTAATTTCTAACTGACAACCAACCGCAAGTGCCGCACCACGTAAACAGTTATCTACTTTAGCGGTGGTATTCTCAATCGCTGAGATATTTGCCGCACGAATATACATTTCAACTTCAGCCGACTCTGGAATTACGCTGGCTGCCCAATTATTAGGTTTAATTATTGGCGACACACGGATATAATCCTGATTGGGGAAAGTTTCACGGCTATATGCAATGGCAGATAATGCCAGACTCGCAGCATTTAGCGCATTAATTCCTTGTTCTGGTGCTGCACCAGCATGCGCTGATTTACCGATAAATTTAGCCCGCTTAATGATAAAACCAACCAGATTGGTCGCTAAATCAAAGTCAAACTCAGGATTACCACCCAAACTATGACAAGAGATAACTAAATCAACATCGTTGAACACCCCACGGCTAAGCAGCTCTTGTTTGCCAGAAAGATATTTAATTACCCCGGATTTTTGTAGTTGTAAACGATAATCCAAATCCAAAAACTCTTCGGCAGGTGTAAAAATTAGTCGTAGATTAAACGGTAGTTTGATGCCAGACTCCGCCAGAACTTTGATAACTGCATACATAATTACCATTTGCGAATCATGTCCGCAGCAATGAGAAGCACCATCGCTAGCAGCACAAAAATGTTGTGGTTGATAGACAGCATCCATTTCAGCAATTAAAGCAATAGTATACCTTGCATCTGGATTGTGTAATTCTGCACTAAATCCAGTAATTGCCAGATTATCAACTAGTTTAAGCTGTGGTATTTGACCTAATTTATCCCACATAATTTGCTTGGTTTTATGTTCTTTAAATCCCAGTTCGGGATTATTAAACAGTTGAGTCCCTAGCTCAATTAATTCATGAGCTAATTTGTCAACAGAATCGTTTAATTGTAGCTTTGATAATGGCATGGTACGGCACTTTCTTAAGTAATCGAATTATTTCAACGATAAAATCTCACCAATTGCCAACTCACGAAGTCGTTGATTTGGTGCATCAAATAGCTGCCGAGTTTTTTCAATTGGTTCTCTAAGTGGCTCATCAGACAAAATAAAGGTTGCATAATGCATTGGTATCAGATGCCGCGCTCCTAAATCAAGATATGCTTGATAGGCTTCTTCTGGATTTAAGTGACTGCTTTGCATGATATAGCGCGGGGTATAAGCGCCAATCCCAATAAGAGCATAATCAATTGTCGGGAAAAATTGTCCAATCTCCTGAAAATGCCCACCGTAAGCACTGTCGCCCATAAAATAAATCGTCTTCGCCTGAGACTGGATAATAAAACTGCCCCACAGACGGATATTGCGATCTTTTAGCGTACGATTCGACCAATGTTGTGCGGGCATAAAATAGAACTTAATCTCATCATCAGCGATTGGAAACTGTTGATACCAGCCAGCTTCAACTATCTGATTAGCAATTTTCCAACTGCGTAATAACTCCGCAGTTGCTAATCCACAGTATACTTTGGCATGCGGATTCAACTGAGTCAGTTTACACAGTGTTTTTTTATCCAGATGATCATAATGAGCATGACTAATCAAGATATAGTCAATTGGTTGATATTCTTCAGGGCTAAATGGAATTTTGGCACGACGTTTAACCAGAGGTATTTTGCCAAAGATCGGATCAATAATGATGTTCTTACCATTTAATGTCAATAAAAAACTAGCATGACCTAGCCAAGAGATTTTAGGCACATTATTACAAAAAAGTTGCGGGTCTTCAATCAAAGGAACATGGTAACGTGAGTAGCGGTTGAGAGTTTTTTGTGGTCGATAGCTAAATTGCCAGCGCAAAATCTGTTTCCAGTGTGGCGGAGTGCTCGCTTGATAATTTCTAAATTTACCATCTCTGATTTCATTACCCAAATATTCAGGCTTGATGATTGTTAATTGTGGATTATTGAGATACTCTGCCATCATCTGATTTCAGAGAAATAAGTTTGCAAGATTGCACAAGCTGCCAATTGATCTAATTTACCTTTTTGTGCTTTGCCATAGACTGCCTGTTCTTCTAATAACATCGCAGCATCTGCCGAACTAAAATCTTCCGCGATCAGCGTCACTGGCAAATTAAATTTACGCCCCAGTCGTTTGGCAAAATTATTAATAGTATTAATCAGCTGAATTTTTTGTGGGTCATCACTGGCACTAGGAACCCCTACCACCAACAATTGCGGTTGCCATTTTTTTATAAGTTCTTCCATCTGGTCAATTTTGTTCCACATGCCCTCACCAATAATTGTCACCAGCGGATGGGCAATTTTTAACAGCGTATTACCTGTTGCAACTCCGATGCGAGCTTCGCCATAATCAAAACCCATCAATACCTGATTCGCAGTTTGCTCAGGCATTCCCACCGCCATTAAAATCATAGTAAGCTACATTATCAATCCCAGCCAAGCTTAAAGCTAACTGATAACGTTTTTGCGGAGTAACGGTTGCCAAAATACGACTTGCTGGACTATCAATTACCAACCAATTATTAAGACGTACTTCACGTTCTAACTGAAAACTATCCCACATGCAATAACCAGCAGTAAGCATTACTGGCTTAACCACATCTTCTTGTGCCATTTGTTGAATCTTGTGTCGGCTACCAGTTAAAACCCAGCCAAATTCATCATCTGTACTTTCATGCAGGACAAATCCAGTTTCCAGCTCGACTGGACCACCAAAATATAGTGGAATTTTACCCCATTGATTTTTGTATTGGTTAAAGTCCAAATTAGATAATTTACGTTTATCATCGGGTAGGTGTTTATTAATAATCACACCAACCGCACCACTCACCGTGCTATGCTCAGTGATATAAATTACGCTTTGTCCAAATACATCATCTCTAATTGATGGCGTGGCAATCAAACATTTGCCTTTTAAGTTGTTATTTAATTCAATGTTCATCTCTAATTGTCTCTCTCTAGTTATGGGTGAAGTAGTTACCTTTTATTCTATACTGCAGGAGCTTCAGCATCCACTGCATGTTTAACCGCATCAATCAAACTCACACTCACTACCGTGGAAACACCTTTTTCCTGCATTGTAACGCCCACCAACTGATCTGCCATCTCCATCGCCAAACGGTTATGCGAAATATAAACAAACTGCGTTTTCGAAGATAGTTCTTGTACCAGATTACAAAAACGCTGGGTATTAGCATCATCAAGCGGAGCATCAACCTCATCCAGAAGACAAAATGGGGCTGGATTAAGGCTAAATAGCGCAAAAATAAAACTCATTGCCGCCAGTGCTTTTTCTCCACCCGATAGTAGGTGGATGGTCGAATTTTTCTTACCCGGTGGTTCAGCAAAAATCTGCACACCAGCAATCAGTATATCCTTATCGGTGAGTGCCAAGCGTGCATCGCCACCACCAAACAATGTCCTAAAGTATACCACAATTGCCTGATTTAATTTCTCAAAAGTCGTTTGGAGTAAGGTTCTAGTTTCACCGTCAATATGCTCAATCGCATCGCGAAGAGTTGCCGTAGCGGTTTGCAAATCCTCAATCTGACTCAATAACTCCTGCTCTTTGCCCGAAGCATTCGCCAAGTCTTCAATCGCTTTTAGATTTACTAAGCCTAGTGCTGCAATCTGTTGCTCCAATTCGCGACAAGCCGAACTCAATGCACTAAGGCTTTGTTGATTTTGCTGTAACATCTCTTCCAACTCGGGAATGGTTAGCTCTAGTTTTGCCAAATTTTCCTGATAAGTTGAAAGTAGAATCTGCTGTTCTTGTTGTTTAAATTTAGTCTGGTTAATTTTTTCTAAATTGCGCTGATAATTACTATTTAGGGACGACGCCTGATTTTTCAATCCGATGATTTTATTCGATAATTGATCTAACCCCTGCTGTGTTTCCTGCATTTGAGCGGCAATCTCAGCAATCTGTTGCTGCAGCTGCATGATTTCTTGTGCCTGATCATTACTATTAAAACTTTGTCGCTCTTGACTCAATTCAGCTAATTTTTGCGCTGCGGCTGCTAAATAAAGCTTTTTCTCTTCACTCAGATTTTGTGCATTGAGCTTTTGTTGTTGGAGTAACTGATTGTCAATAATATAACGATTGATTTTATTGTCCAAATCCTGCAATTTATTTTTCGCTAATTGTAAGGCTGTTTCATGCTCTAAACGTTCCATTTCAATATCTTGAGCCGCCAAATCTAGTTCTTCATGCGCCAGATGTTTATCTTCCAGCTGTAACTCTAGTTCTTCAACCTCCAGATTTAAATGACTGATTTCATGCGTGAGTAACTCTGATTCTTGTGCTACTCGTTCCTGATGGCGTTTATTCTGCACATAAATTTGTTCCTGCTTGGTAAATTCCAGCTGCAAATCATGTTTCTTAACCAATAAACGCTTATGTTTAGCATCCAGACTGATAATATCATTATGTAATTGTTGCTGAAGCTGTTGCTGTGATGCAAGTTTTGTGTGTAATTCATCTGCAAAGTCACTCAGATGCTGTTGCTCTAGCTCTTCTTGCTGTAACTGCTGCTGATATTGAAGTAAGCTATGCCCATCACTATTGGCATGATAACGAATAAAATCACGACTTGCCAAGTGCCCGTCACGGGTAATGCCATATTGTCCTGGCGCAAGTTGCTTATGCTGCTCGACATTATCCAATAAATAGTAATTATTCAAATATCTATAAACACCCTGCAAATTTTCATCGCGGAGTTTAAGGCGTTCACTTAGGCTGCCAGCTTGAACCGTCACAGCTTGTGTGCTAGAGAGCCAAATATTCAAAGCCTGTTTGGGTGTGGTATTTAATTCGCTCAAATCAGCCAAAACTTTGGACTGCAACAAATTACCCAGCGCTACTTCTAAGACACGTTCATAACCAGCCTCAACTTCTAGCGCTTGCCACAGTTCGCCGACTATCTTAGTAAATAGCGTATCGCTATTATCAGCATCATTTTTGCTAGAGAGTAAGTCATTTAGGGTTGCAATTTTGGCATTGCATCCAGCTAATAATTGCTGCTGTTGATTAAGTTCGCGCTGTAGGTTTTCAACTTGTTGTTTATATTGTTCTGATTGCTGATTTTTCTGTTCGAGTAAGCTTTCATTAGTCAGCAAATCTTCGGCAACTAGCTCAATCTCTTCTTTGATAAAGTGATAATTTTGATCAAAATCAAGGGTATTCCCCTCTTCCAGCAAGCGTGCCAGACGGGTACTTAGATTAGTTTTTTGCTGTTGCTTATGGCGTAAATTATTTTGTAATAAATCCAGCTCATGCTTGAGTTTGGCACTGCCGCTTTGTCGATTGCTCACCTGCTCGGCAATTTGATTGTATTTCTCTTGCTGGGTTTCAACAAGTTGCTGCTGCTCTTCTCGACACAAGGTTTGTTCACTGATTTCAAATTGATTATCGGCGATTTTCTCAGCTATGTTTTCACTTTGAATGGCTAATTCTTCAATCTCTTGTTTAATTTCCTGCTCTTTAGCCGCCAAATCCGTTGATTCATTCTCAAAGCGTTTGAGCAAATCACTATAGTGTTTGTAACGCTCTTCTACTCGCGCCAAGGCAGTCCGCAACTCATTAAATTGCTGCATTAAGTCTTGTAAGCGCTGCTCTTGAATAGCTTTTTTATCTTGTTCCACAGTTAGGTTTTGGTTAACTTCTTCCAGTTGATAACCCAAAACTCGCAATTCATCTTCACAATGCTGGATAAATTGATTGGCTTCTGCCAAAATCTTATTCGCATCATGAACCTTGATCGCCATTACCAGAGTTTGTTTGGTATTTAATTCTTGATTAAGCCGCTGATGTAGCTCGGCTACTTGTGCTTGCTCCTTGAGCGTTGCTAATTGCTTGATAATCTCGCTATGGATATCTTCCAGCCGCTGTAAATTTTCCGCCGTATCACCTAGCCGTTGCAGGGTTTCTTTGCGCTTTTCACGATATTTGGAAACTCCGGCAGCTTCTTCGATATACAAACGCATATCTTCCGGCTTGGATTCAATAATCCGGCTAATCATGCCCTGCTCAATTACCGCATAGCCTTTGGTACCGACCCCAGTACCCAAAAATAGCTCGTTGATGTCTTTACGCCGTACTTGTTGATTATTAATATAGTAATTGGACTCGCCCTGCCGTGAAATCAGGCGTTTGATGGAAATTTCATCGTAGGTGTTCCATAAACCGTACAATGATTTGGCGCTATTATCAAAAATAAGTTCAACCGTTGCCCGTGATACCGCTTTACGCTTAATTGAGCCATTAAAAATTACATCCAGCATCGAATCTCCGCGCAATTGTTTCGCAGATGATTCGCCCAAGACCCAACGCACCGCATCAATCACATTCGATTTGCCGCAACCATTCGGTCCGACAATCCCAACTAATTGACCGTGTACTTCAATAGCGGTGCTATCAACAAAGGACTTAAACCCAGATAATTTAATTTGCTGTAACTTCATTCAACCATAACTTTTATTAAAACAGTCCGTTATTATAGCAAACTCGGGCGCCAGAGATGGTTATCAAAAGGAAAGTGAATGATTAATGAGTGTTTATATCGCAAAATGAAAGAAACTATCAAAAAGCATGTATACACCAAGTATAAATGCAATTATAGCAAAAATTCGTTGGGAAATATGACTACTTATTTTTTGTGAAATTATGCTACCAAAAATCATGCCTAGAATACTACCAAACATAAAAATAGCAATTAATTTAAAGTCCACAGTTATTTCGTGTACTTTATTCATAATCGAAACCAATGAAATCAACGTGATTATGAACAATGATGTAGCTGCTGCTGGTTTATTATCCATGCGGTTAAGTATCACCAATGCAGGAACTATCATAAAACCTCCACCGACGCCAAAAAAACCAGTTAGTAGTCCAGTAAACAGCGCAACTGGCAGTATTTGCCAAATATTATTATCTGAAGACTTACGTGCTTGGTTTAAATCAGAATTTTTAGCTTTAAAAAAACTTTTGCGCAACATAAGAAAAGATACAAGTAGCATCAATATAGCAAAACTACCAATTAAAACCGTCTCACTAATTCGTCCAGCTAGATATGCTCCAATTGGTGAAGCTAATCCACCGAATATAGCAAATATAATTCCTTTTTTCCAATCTACTTCTTTACGTTTCAAATACGTACCGAGCATTGCGCTTCCACCGACGACAAATAATGACAGCGTAGTTGCTACTTGCATTGGCATATGTAAACCATACACCAATGCAGGAACTGAAACAATAGCTCCACCACCACCTGTAATACCAAGCAATAACCCAGAAAAAAAGCCTAAGATAGTAATTAGCATGATTTGTTCCAGTTCAAAGCTAAATTAATATCTTGAATCATAATGATCCACAAGCAAGGTTGGCAGGAACTGCAATATCCATCAGTTTAGGATTAGGCAGATTCAGATTATCCATAATATGTTTAAATTCTTCCACTGTCTTACCAGCTAATCTTGGATTAAAATTCTTTTCTTCCCAGACCGTAGTACATGTATTGCCATTATAATCATGCCCCGGGTAAACAATAGTTGCATCAGGGAGTGTGAATATTTTATTAACAATGCTATTGTATTGGTCAATCGGATTCCCAGCTTGAAAATCAGTTCTTCCCGTACCTCTAACAAAGAGCGTATCACCTGTAAAAATCATGCCATCAGTATAAAGGCAAAAAGAGTCTTGTGTGTGTCCCGGAGTTTCCAATACCGTAAATTCTATAGTGCCAACGTGTATTTTTTCACCATCGCAGACAGTTTTACTTACACATGTAGCACCTGTCGCCTCACCAAGCAACGTTATGCAGTTAGTTAACTCACGTAATTTACCAGCAGCAGTAATATGATCAGCATGAACATGCGTATCAAAAACATACTTTAGCTTCAAATTCAGTTCTTTTAATAATCTCATGTACTGTTCAATTTTAGTATCTACGGGGTCAATAATGATCGCTTCACTATTGATTCCATCGGCAACAAGATATGTAAAGGTAAAAGTTTGTACATCAAATAATTGGCGGATTAACATGATTCTATTCCTAAAAAAGATTAAGCTTCGTTCATGTAGCTATTTTAGTTTATTCTAATATACATGTCAAGCATTATTTTAGATTTATCTAAAATAATGTACTTAAAGGTAAATTATTGGCTAGAATTCTTAGGTAAAAGCTTTGTGATAATTTGCCACATCTAGAAAGGAAGAAGGAAGAGTAACAACGAATTAACTAGCTGCTGTTAATCTCGCACTTTGCGGAAGATACTGTTTAATTGGAGCATTATATAAACTTCAGCCAGATAATAGGCATATTGATAAACTTTTAGATTAATAGGAAGCACACTAATTTAACCAATCATACATATCATTGGCGTGATGTAATTGCCTTGTATGCCATAGCACAAAAAACGACCCCAGTTAATTTATTCAGCCATTTGGTAAAACGTAAATTGCCCAGCATCCGCTGTTTGAAATGATAAAATAATAACGCGTAGCAGATATTGATTATCGTTGAAGAAACTAGAAAGTACGCCCCAAGTAGCAACATCTGCAATCCGATGTGCTCTTTAGTCTTATCAACAAATTGAGGTAAGAATGTGATGAAGAAAATTCCGACCTTGGGGTTTAATAGATTGGTTAAAACACCACTATAATACGAACTCGCTCCACGCGCCTGATTTGCTTGCAAATGTAATTCTTGCTTAGAGAAAAATGCATTCCATGCTAAATATAACAAGTAGAACACACCTACGTATTTGATCAAGTTAAACGCAACTACTGATTTTTGTAAAATCAGGGTTAATCCAGCAACTGACAACACGACATAAATAGCTATTCCTGTTGCAACGCCCAACGTGGCTAAAAGTCCATTTCTTTTGTTAATCAAGCTTTGACTACCAACAAACATCACATCGCAACCTGGAGTCAGGTTCAACACTACAGTTGCCAGCATAAAAACGATAAATTGATGGTAATCGATAAGCATGGTTACTCCCTTTTTTGATAATTGTATTAGAATAAATGGTATTACAGATTTATCAGTAATCTGATCTAAGCTTTTATATGCTGTTGCTACCCAGATTCTATATGTCACATCCATCATAAAACGTTTGCAAATAATTGCCCAACTCCTCAATTATACCGTCATCCGTAAACGGATTTAATAATACCATTCTAAGCCAAATTTGACCATTAAACCGAGGAAGCGAAACAAATATTCCATGTTTTAAGAGGTATTCCTGTACAGCTATATTTAGCTGCTCTTGCTGGTCTGCATCTTCTGCTTTAACCCTGAAGCAGATTACATTGGTTTCAGGCTCAGTTATCAGCTCAATAAATGAAAGCTTTGCTACCAAATCAGTAAATTTATGACTAAGACTGTAGCCATGATTGATTAGTTGTTGATAGCCATCTTTACCGATGCTCAATAATGACAACCAGAGTTTCAGTACCTCCGCATTACGACTACCCTGGATAGTTATTTCACCCAGATTAATAAAATCAGTTTGCTCTTTCATATAAGGTGCAGAGACCCTAAAATTATCCACCATTGCCGGATAATTCTTAAACAAGAGCATTGAGCAGGTTTTAGCTACATAGAGCCATTTCTGTGGATTAAACGAGATAGAATCCGCGAGCTCAATTCCACTTAAGCGGTATTTATGCTCCGGTGAGAAGATTAAAGCGCCACCATAAATTGCATCAACATGCAGCCAGATTTTATTTCTCTCTGCGATTGCAGCTATTTCCTGTAGCGGATCAATGCTCCCAGTCACAGTTGTACCTGCAGTTGCTACGATTGCAATTGGTACATGAGCCTGAGCTAGATGAAACTTGATTTTATCTTGCAAGTCTTGTGGACACATTTGATATTTATGATTACATTTGACTTTGATAACATTGTTAATCCCGATTCCCATAATCATCGCTGATTTAACTACTGACGCATGGGACGCTTCTGACGTAAAAATAACAGGAATTTTAGTATTGGAACATAAGCCCGTATCTTTGACATTTAAAGCTTGATTTCTTGCCACGACCAAAGCCTGTAAATTCGCCAAGCTCCCACCACTGACAATAACACCACCAGAAGTCTCTGGACTTAGTCCAAATAGCTGCGTAAACTGTTGAATAAGATGATGCTCAAGCTGGGTTAAGTACGGTGACATTTCCAGACTTAACATGTTATTATTAATCGCACCAGCAATCATTTCACCCAAAATAGAATATACAGTTGGAATACTATCCATATGCCCAAGATATCTGCTATTCGCAGGATTCATACTACTTTGATATAGCGCACTTAATTTGTCGTGGATTGCTAAGCGCTCCAATGCTTCGCTGGGAATATCAAATTCTAATGAAGGTGACTGACTAAATCTTGGCAGTGGTGTAGAGTTGTTGGCGTTAGATAAATAACTCAGCATTTGTGCAATAAATAATGCTATCGTTTCTTCAATTATAGACAGGTTGCTTTTATCCGGAGCAATAAATAGGTTTTTAACTTGATCATCAATCTTCATTGGCTTTATCCCATGAGTAGCCGCTAACTAATCAGTTGCAGCACTGTTTATTATTAAATTTAATCATATACCTCAAATACATACCGTGATTACGACTTAAACAGCAACGCAAAAATTATTCGGATTAATTTAGATACAGGGATCTTAGTGCAAATATTAGCTGCAGCATAACTCTTGCGAGTAGACATTCTCTGCCAATAGTCACTGAGATTTTTGCGCTCAACAATCAGATGATCAAATTTAATCATCACTAATCGAGCTAAAAATATCGTCCAGACCACATCCGCCAGACTATATTGCGCACTTGCTGCGTATTGATGCTGAGCTAATTGAGTTTCCAGCATATCGCATAGTCCAATCGCACGCTGCTGCATTTGAGCATAATTATTATCTTCAGATAAGATCAGGCGCTTGCGCTCTTCTTCCAAAGCCAGCTTTTTAGCATAAGCCTCTTTTAGCTCTGGATGAGATTTCATCATGAGTAAACAACGTCGCGAAGCCCGAGCTAAACCACGCCCCAATGCAATCCGTGAAATCGGCGATTTACGTAAAGCATTCCCCATCGTCAGATCTTCGATGGAAAAGGCATAATGTAGTTCTAATGACTTTTCAATTGCCTCAGCATCTGCAGCAGGAAATAGATCCACTCCACCAAAATGCTGATTAACAAAATGCAAAATCAGGCGACTATCGGCAATAATATTTCCACCACAATCTAAAACTGGAACTGTCATATTCGGTTGCATGGCGACATACTCAGGGGCAAATTGTTCCATTTTGATATGGATATCCACATCATGCAAATCATATATAACTTGCTTTTCAGCCAAACATAAGCGTGCAATCATACTGTAGTAGGATGAATAATTACTATATAAAATCGTAGCCATCAGTTATACCTTATAAGAGAATTAAGCTAGTTATTGAACTCCAGCCTGTTTCAATATCCAATCAGGAACTTGTGCAGCCGATGAGGTTGCAACATTATTAATCATCGACAAATCAACTGGATATGGCGGAATATAGCTTTCATTCTTACATAACTCCGGACCAAAGAAATTAGTCGGGTTAAGAAAATAATTGCTGGTATAGCGAATATGCCCCACTGGTAAACATCCGCCCATGTCTGAACCATAAGAAACTTTTAGATAATCTGACATGCAAAGCGGATAAATAGCAGAACCATATGGAGTTAAAGTATCAGGAATAAAACACGGACCAAAATCCATAAAGCCAACGGGATCATTTAATGATACATTCTGATTAAGCGTAACATATTCCGTTCCACCATCAGTATAATAGATATTACTTCCAGCATTAGGACGCTTATTTTCAGCAACATTTAACTGAATCAACAAACCATTGCTATAACCAGCGCCTTGAGAGCCATTTGTGTAGATAGCTCCACCATCCCATAATTGCTCAAGAAAATCACTAAAGTAATTACTACTGATTTCATTATTACTGGCAATGGTTGGCGTGCTATAGCTACCCCACTCATTTGGCGTAGCATGTGGCAATCCGGGGAAACCACTTTGATCAAAAAGTCCCCATCCCCAACCAATAGCGATAGAACTCCACGGGGTATGACTTATTGAATTATGAGTAATCTTAGTCCCAGTAGTAAAACCAACATAAATTGCGGCAGTATCATAATAATCACGCCCAGTATACGAAATAACGTTATTCTTTACTAAATTATTACTGGTTTGGCTTGCAGAATCAGGGCGCATATCAGTTGGGGAAACGCCACCAACTTGGATTGCCGCAGATGAAATATCAGTAAATGTATTGTTAATAATCTGGTTATTTTGACTTCCAGTACCCAGCGCAAGAGCAACCCCACCTAAATGAATAAAAGTATTGCCTGAGAAAATAATATTGTTGGCATAGCTTAGACTAATGTTTCCGGGCGTAGAATAAACTACTTGCTGATGTCCAATCGTATTTGACTCATAATTATCACCAAGCAAAAAATTACCGCTTTGATCTGCGACATAACCATTGCTTGAATTCGGTCCGAGCCAAGTAGCATAAGCAAAGGTTAGATTTTTAAAGCTAATATTGCTAACTGGATTACCAGCACTACCACTTAAAACTACCAGCGATTCAATTACTGGCAATACTGCATTAACTGGCGCAGCAGATGCTGGATTAATATAAGAAATTTGCTTCTCTGGGCTTAAATACCACATATTAGGTGCAGTTAAAAACTCTGGAGCATTTTCCAGCCAGCTAAGTAGCTGAAAATTCCACGGTACGGGATAAGTATTCGCATTATTCCAGCATGGATTTTTCATAATCAAGGAATTACCAGCCAAACTATCAACCGGACAGCGCATCATTTTCCATTGAGTTACTGTTACCGCCTCAACTAACTCTGGGTGAGTTAATGGTTGCGGCAAGAACTGATCGTAGCCTAGGGAAGTCCGAATATAATCGGCATTAATACTTTCGCCATAATTAGAACGGGCACGAATAGCACGAGTTCCATTAACATAAAATTGACGCGGCATTATCCCACTAGGTAAATCTGGAACTACAGCAGTACAGGTATTGCTACTACAGTTAAATCCAGTTACGTTTATACCACCAGAAATAACTACTGATTCACTAGTATTTGAAGCTTTTTGGTAAACAACTTGTGCTTTGGCAGATCCTGAATCCAGATTAGTAAATACCAATGGTTGAGTCAATGTATACACACCACCAAAAATATTTACATTTATGCCACAAATCCCGCGTTGAGGATTGTTCCGAACCGCAAGTTGGGCTCTTTCAATAGTCTTAAATGGATTAGCTTGAGTACCACTTTCTGATTGGTCATTGCCCTGTGGAGAGACCCAATAATCCACAGAACAAGTAGGTGCATTATTCGAAGAGCCTTGAACTGTACCAGATGTACATCCAATGACAAGCAATGTTATACCCAAATTTAGTACCACTAGGAATTTTCTATAACTCATCAAAGCCCCCTGTATAAGACACACTTTTAAACTCTTTACTAAGTATCAGTACATTTTAGCATATTTTTTTAGAGTTTATATGACAAGCAATACATTTAAAAGCGATTACAAAATGTTGTAACTAAGCACTGGGCTAAAGTATGCTAAAATCGGCGCACCACCCTTATTCAAAATTTGTAACTACTCACTCATAAACTGCTACAATATGCTGTAAGAGCTAGGAACAAGGCGACGTAGTGTACACGAGAAGTACATGAGGAGCTTTGTGACGACGCTATTACTGCATAGGGTGAGCAGTTACTAAAAATTAAAAGAAAGTTTTGATGATGTTTGACATGATCGCTCATCTTCTGAGCATTAATACAGTTTTATACCATTTTAATCTAGGTGTTGGCTATAGCCTCTCTTATATTGAAGCGGTTGGAACAATTTTTGGTTTATTGTGTATCTGGTATGCCAGCAAAGAAAAAATTTTTAATTTCTATTTTGGGCTAATTAACGTCACCTTATTTGCTATAATCTTCTACCAAATTCAACTTTATGCTAATTTACTCTTACAAATCTTTTTCTTCGTCATGAATCTCTATGGATTATATGCTTGGGGTAAATCGACATCCAGCGATGACGGGCTAAAAATTCGTTGGTTAAGTAAGCTACAATTAATCTTGACAATAATAGCTTCATTAATTGCAATTGGAATATTAGCAAGCTTTATTAATCCCTTCTTTAATACATTAACGCTAATTGCTGTTAAATTAATGCAACTAATTATACCATCGATTGCAATGCCAGCTCTCCAACCAGATCCGTACCCGCTAATGGATGCTGCAGTTACGATACTGTCAATTGTTGCTATGGTGCAAATGACGCGTAAACTAGTTGAAAATTGGATTGTATGGGTTATAATTGATTTGATTAGTATTGTGCTTTACGCGAAGCAAGGTGTTTATTTTATGGCACTAGAGTACGTATTATTAACCGCGATTGCGCTCAATGGAACCATAGAATGGATTAAAGCGGCACGTAAAAATAATGAAGGTTAAGCGCTATAAAACAGCCGCATATAAATTGTGATGAACAAGATATACAACCGCGGGTCATTGTCTGTGGCGATCCCACTCATGTTGCCAGAATCGTCAACCTAAACAACCTATTAGCCAAGCTCAAAAGATGTAATGCCATAAGTGCGAGACATAGAAATATCGCCAATTGGCTGAGTATACATCCGCGCGGTCTCAAAAATAGAGTCCATTTTAAAATGATCTACTAACTCTTTAGCTTTTAGATTGGATTCTGGAATATCTAAAAATATACTTTGATTTTGCGCAACACTACTGCATAAGCCCTGAAAAAGCGCCATCGCCACTTCTTGCTTGTCAGCAAAAAGCGGACCTATTTTATACCCATTAGAGCATTTACGAATTACGCCATAGCCTTGTATCTCATTATTCACCAGATAAGCAAAAGACTTCGCATGTGGAGCCAGTAGCCAAGCCGTTAAAAATTTATCACGTTTCGCTGGAAAAAAATCTGCATCATAAGTCAAAATCATTTGTAAATTAAGCAAACCTACCATTTTAAGATTGGTATCATTATAATTGCGAATAGCATTTTTGGTTAATGAATAGCGAATATTACGCTGTTCCAGTTTAAAACCTGATTTTACATAATTAGCTTGCTGCTCCACTACCCCATCCAGTCCACATGCTGCGCCTGCAGAATAATTTAGAGCATGCTGCCAAATTTTGTACCCCAAACCTAAGCCACGAAATTCAGGCTTCACGATATACAAACCAAGAAAACTAAACTCAGAACTATATCTAACATTGGAAATAGCTGCCACAGGAGCGCCATTTAAATATCCGATAAAAAAGCCACTAGGGTCAGCTTTCTGGAAAGTTGAAGCATCATCCAGACCAGGATTCCACCCTTCAATTCTCGCCCATTCAAGCATAATACGAATTTCATCTAAATCCGCTGTTTTGATTTGATACTCCATGACTATCACTTTCAATTTATCATTAATACGACTGTTTTGGCTATTTTCTAAAATCTATAACAATTAAGCGTGTACCATACCTATACTGAATATTACCATACGCAGAATTTATATATTACTCCATCTTAATTCTTCATACTTACTCAAGACTAATCGTGGTTTTCATTACAAAATAAAAACCCATGCTAACCAACCCAAAGTTTATCCAGTATAATAACGTATTAACTTCACTCTCCATGCCGAACGGAACAAAAGAGTATACTTAAATTTTAAATATAGAGGGAATTAAATTGAAACGAGGGAGATCTCTACATAAATTATTTATATTACTCTGCTTAGCTATTATTGGCATCCATAATACTTTTGCCTCAGATACTAACCCAAAGCCATCAACATCAGTACCGAAACTAATCCATGTCGGTGTAATTATGGACATGCCTTTTGCACAAAATATTGACGGACATTATTCAGGGATTGCGGTTGATATTTGGGAAAGAATTGCTAAAATAAACCATTGGCAATTTGTTTATACTCCGTTAAGTAGCAACCATATGGAAAGCATTATTGATACACTAGCCAACTCAAATAATCTCGATGTAGTTATCGGTCCAATTTCGGTTTCTGCGACACGACTGGAGAAAGTTGACTTCTCACGTCCATTTTATCTAAGTTCAATTGGTGTTATTAGCAAACGTAATGAACTTGGAATACTAGACATAGCACATATGCTTCTTAGCAAAAACTTACTCCACATCATAATAATCTTGATCTTATCTTTTGCCGCTTATCTAACCTTACTCTGGCTTTTTGAGCGAAATAAAGCCCGTGAAGGAGTAGCTGCCAATAATCAATACCCCAGTTTAACTCAGCGCATCTGGCTGCATCTTTTTCAAAAGAAAGTAGACTATATGCCAATAACCACGCAAGGTAGAATTATCGGAATATTCTGGGTAATTATTGCTGCAGCAATTTTTACTGCGATTAATGCTAATTTTACGTCAGCACTAACTATTGCCCGCTATAAAAGTAGCCAAACTACCTCAACGCTAGCTGGTTTACAAGCTGCCAAAGTAGCTGGAGTTAAAGGACAATTTAATATTGAAGTTGCTGAAAAAAATGGAATAATGGTAACAAAAGTAAAAGACATTGAAGAAGCAATTAGATTATTAGATGCTGGAAAAGTAAATGGCATAGTTAGCGACACTCCAGTTGCTGTAGAATATCTGCGACAACATAATTTGCCGCAGTTGATACTCAGCCCAGTAATATTAGAAAATGACGAATTAGCTTTTGCAGTAAAGAGCAATAGCCCACTTCGTCACGCAATTGACTTAGGAATTAGCACATTTCAAGATGATGATAGCATAGAACCATTATGTAAACGTTATATTGGTGAAGAAGCCCACCATTGTGACATTTAATTGCACTTAAACTGGATTATATAGCTCAATAAATTCAGCGTTATAACCTATGCTGCTTAAGTAATTAGCAAGCGCCATAATCCCATAACGCTCAGTTACATAGTGACCACCTGCCAGATATAGAACATCGTTTTCTTCAGCTATTGATTTCATTGGTTCGCTAACCTCGCCGCTAATAAAACAATCCACTCCTAAATTAATTGCTTCATCAAATAAACTATTTGCACCACCAGTACACCATGCAATTTTTTTGATTTGTTTTTGGGGATTGCCGAGTAATAGTGGTTGATGACCAGTTTCACGTGTATAATGCTCAGCAAATTCACTACCGCTTAATACTTTAGTCAATTCGCCATACCAAATTATATCTAATTGATATTGTGTATCAAATGCTTGTCCATGTACGTTTAACCCCAATACACGAGCTAGTTGTGCATTATTACCTAACTCAGCATGACAATCAAGCGGTAAATGGTAAGCAATTAGATTAATATTATTTTTAATCAGCTTGGCAATACGCTGATATTTTACACCAACTATCTGGTATTGATCCTTATTCCAAAATATGCCATGATGAACAATTATAGCATCAGCATTTTGCGCTATAGCATGATCAATGAGCTCTTGGCTAATCGAAACACCACAGACAATTTTATTTATTTCAGAAGTGCCTTCTATTTGCAACCCATTTGGACAATAATCTTTAAACTTATCGGCTTGAAATAAAGTATTCAGTCGTTTAATTAACTCATCACGTTGCATAAGTAATCTCCAATAAAAAAATCCCACCAAAGTGGGATTATAGCCTATCCAATATACTCAAAAAGTATTTGATTATAGTTGTTCAGCGTGGCTAGCTAAATATTCAGCAACACCTGAAGTAGATGCTTTCATACCTGCTTTACCTTTATTCCAACCAGCTGGACAAACTTCGCCATGCTCTTCAGTAAATTGTAATGCATCAACCATACGTAACATTTCATCAATATTACGTCCTAATGGTAAATCATTAACAACCATATGGCGAACTACACCGTTTTTGTCAATTAAGAATGAACCACGGTAAGCAACACCACCAGCAGCTTCAACACCAAAACTTTGGCAAATTTCGTGTTTGATATCCGCAACTAATGGATAACCAACTTGACCAATACCACCTTGATTAACTGGTGTATTGCGCCATGCTGCATGAGTAAAGTGTGAGTCAATAGAAACACCAATCACTTCAACATTTTTTGCTTTAAAATCAGCCAAACGGTGATCAAATGCGATTAATTCTGAAGGACAAACAAAAGTAAAATCTAATGGATAGAAAAACACTACCGCATATTTACCTTTAGTTGCTTCTTTGAAATTAAAGTTATCAACGATTTCGCCAGAACCCAATACTGCGGCAGCAGTGAAATCAGGCGCTTCTTGACCAACTAATACTTGAGGGTAAAAATAATTTGTATCACAACAACTCATAACATGCTCCTAAATAATTTAGTAAAAAACTCGGACATTATTTTAACATCAAACCAAACCAGTAATTTGGAATAATTTTACTAGATGGTTAAATTTATTTTGAGGCTATAAAACCTATATAAGGCTAGTGTATTCTAATTTCAAGAGACAATCTTTGCTGCACCGCACAAAATAATTAAAAAAAAATATTGCATAATCTTTGGGTATGGTGTAGAATAACGCCAAATGTATTGTCATTTATATTATACAAATAACGATACTTTACATATAAATTATTGTACTTTTAAGGAAAACTTACATGAAAAAATTATTAGCTGTTCTTATCGCTGGTGCTTTCGCTACTTCTGCTTTTGCTGCTGAGGCTTCTGCTCCTGAAGCTGCTGCAAAACCTGCTGCTTCTAAAGCTCATAAAAAATCTCATAAAAAATCTCATAAAAAAGCTGCATCACACACTGCTGCTGCACCTAAAGCTGAAGCTTCTAAATAATTACCCACACCTTTACGGGTGTATAATTATTAAAAACCGAGCGTTAAACCTCGGTTTTTTTATTTTAAATAAAATAATTACTATTTAACTTAAATTGGATTTCATTGATATGCAAAAATTCCCTATGACTCAAACTGGTGCTAAACAACTCGAAGAAGAATTGCGCAACCTTAAAAGCGTTGAGCGCCCAAGTGTTATTCAAGCTATTTCTGAAGCTCGAAGCCACGGTGATCTTTCAGAAAATGCCGAGTATGATGCAGCCAAGGAACGCCAAGCATTTGTTGAAGGACGTATTGCAGAAATTGAATCCAAATTATCTCATGCCCAAATTATAGATCTTAGCAAAGTCGATAGCGAAGGTAAAATCGTGTTTGGCGCAACCATTGAATTACTAGACCTAGAAAGTGACGAAACTATTCGTTACCAAATAGTTGGTGATGATGAAGCGGATGTCAAATTACGTAAAATCTCAGTTAATACTCCAGTTGCCAAAAGTCTAATTGGTAAGCGTAGTGGTGATGTTGTTGAAGTAAAAGTACCAAGTGGTACTAAAGAATATGAAATTCTAGATGTCTCATTCGACTAACTAAAAAAACACGAGCTCGTATCTGAGCAAGAATTACTCACACCCAAATAATGAGCTTACAGTATTTATTATTTAATTTAGAGGCTAGACAATCAAAGCGGATTATTTCTAACCAATTTTAATATTATAGCATAGAG
>ERZ650304.107-NODE-107-length-53227-cov-5.937110_pt1 | contig 53227 bp, 54 predicted proteins | sample MGYA00376240_ERZ650304 | MGnify/ENA primary metagenome ERZ650304 (study PRJEB26733, sample SAMN07839271) | wastewater metagenome | biome: small river; feature: stream; material: water | place: USA: North Carolina | collected 2016-03-01 ...
TGTACTCATTTTACCGTGTCCGCCTCTGTCGTTGTCGGGGTGTACTCCCCAAGCTGTCATTTTTGCAGTATCGTAAATCCTTGCATCTTCATCATTACCAAAGTGCATTATTTCAACTTTATCGCCAACATTTGGTAAATGGTCTGTTATCAATATCCAACCATCAATTTGGGTGGCGTTTTCTTGTGTCTTGCTCATAAAATCCTCTTAGTTTTCGTTACGCTTCTAACTCTACGTCAACGCGACCAGTACCCAGCCTGTTATGTAATTAACGCTTGTGGCTGGCGCGTTACGATTTGTGTTAGACGCTTGGTGCAACGTATTCGCACAACAACGGCACGCCGTACAGTTTCATCGTGTCTTTGCGTCCACCTTCCCAATTTATTAAGTCAGCGCATTGTTTGCAGCAATACGCCATTGTTGACTTGTTGTAGTAATTTGCCCCTGCTTTTTGGCAAGCGGCGCGGTTACAACTACCGTTTTTATGGCCTTTGTCAGCCTTTAGCTCTGGCATAATCTAATCCTCTTTTATGGCAACTACGCTTTCTAACTCTCATTGCAGCGTGACAAGTACCCAGCCACTTACTGCTCAATTGTTTACGCCTTAGCATTATGCAGTTTTTGCATAATGCTTATATCAGTGGGGTACTTGCACCTGAATTTTGGTAGTTAGATGCTTATGCGTTCGGCAAGCAATTCTTATCGTAATTACCCACCACCCATGCGCGTATTAGTTCTTCAGCCTTTGCTACTGTTATTTCATCATCAGCAACGCATTGCAGCATTTCGCGCAAATCGGCAACGTAAAGCTCTGATTTAACACAAGCATTAAACTCAGCATTAATTTTTTCATTTTCAGCTTTCTGCCAAGCTCTAGCCCATTTTTCATTGTCGGCTTTCAATTGCTCGTTTTCTTCTTCAAGTTTTTTAATAAGCAAACTTGAGTTGTGGTGTGCATCAAAAAATACGTCTCTTTCTTCCCTTAACGCTTCTAACTCAGCAGTCAAGTGCGACAAGCACTCAGCCGCTTGTGTAGTGTTCGCTTTCATATATAGCCTCTCGCTAATCGTAGTTTGTTGGTGCTTGCGCCTTATGCGTTGGTAGTTAGATATTAGAATAGAATAATAAATATGCTGCCACCACTTTAGGTTCATATCACCACCACTCAAAAAGGAACATCCATATCAGCGTCGCCATTAGCCTCAGCCGCCAAAATCGGAGACAACGGAATCGATATGCATCGGCTGTCAGCACCGTTAAACTTCTTCTGCTTTTCAACGCGAAACGCCCCATTTACCCTCAGCAATTGCCCGCGTAAATCAGTCACGAAAGGCATTTTTTGTACGAGCTGCATAAGCGGAGTAACGGAAGTGCCAAACCACACCTGCTTAATGCTTTCTTCGACACGAATACCGTGACGCTTAAGAGCCGCATCAGCAATCTGCGGCGTTACTAAATCACGAGCATGGTCGGGCGACATCTCCCTAATTAGTTCATAGACCGTAAACTCGCCATTCACACCAATAGCAGACACTTTTAACTTGGCAGACAAAATAGCCTCCAGCGCACGCATAGCGTCATCGTTTTGACTGTCCTCACGATGCTCAGACCAATTATAATGGTCAATCAAAGAAGCGGCCTCCACATCAGATGGAACATGATCCCGTGCCAAGCACCAGCAGCCAGCCAACAAAGTGCCGTACTGATCGCCATCGCGCTGGCGTTTAAATTTAAGCGCAGCAACACGACGAAAAACTTTTATTGATTCAAGAATGACAGGCATTAACGTCAAGCATCGAGCAAGAAGACGACCAGGCATATCAGTATCTTCGTCGATTTTATTTAGCTCTGCTTCAAGCTGAAACCAGTTGTCGTTATCACCCTCTTTTGTAGGCTTTAGCGTAAGAATGCTCAAGCGATCAACGTCTGCCTTCGTCGGCAAATTAGTATTGATAGAAGCCAAGCAAAACATTGACCGAACATCGAAATGCTGGCCGTTACCGCTAATTGTTCCTTTGAAAGTTTGAGCTTGCGTCTCTGATGACGTTTGACGGATAAGTGACATCACATTTTCAACGCGCTGCTTCTCGCGCTCGTTATTCGACTCAAACTCATCAACTAGCACGGGACGAGCATCACACTTTAATTCTTGGCGGATACCCGCCTCGGTACTGTTCCCATTAGCCCGAACAGAAATGCCTTTCGTTAACGCACCGCAGAATTTAATTTGCAGGGTGGTTTTACCACTGCCAGCACCACCAGTCAGCCAAATATGAGGCCGCCAAGTAAGTGCCCCACAAATAGGCGATAACATCACCCAGCCCGCCATTAGAGCCGCTGAGCCAGGCATCGACCAACGGGCCATACTGGAAACTTTAATCAAGTGGCGGCCTTCTTCATTAGTTAAAGGAGTAAGCGGCTTTGGCAGGTCACGAGCAAGAGGATACACATAAGCACTTTTAATCTTTGTGATTTCGCAAGGCGCGCCGTCAATACTTAACCGCTTACCATGATGGTAAACAATCCGACCTTTATCAACCCACGCACCACGGCCACGAACACGAGTGGGATCATAAATACCCCGACTGTTTGCCATGCCAAAAATCCAGTTGACCGCAGCTTTTCGGTTAAAACCATCCTTAGCTGGGAAATTAACCTCCCACCAATTAATCGGAGCGATTTCAATCAAACCCGTCTCAGTAAAGTCACCCTTGGTGCGACGCAATACCTGCTTTTTGCCGTGGTGAAAAAAATAATAATCATCACCGTCATAACCGAGAATCGTGAAAAAAGCATTTTTAATTAAGTCGTCTTCGTAAACCTCATCGTCATCAACAGGTGCAGGTAGCGGAGGTGGTGGAGCGGGCTGAACCACAGATGTCTTTGTAAACTTGGCGATAAAATCGGGAATGGTCATAGATGACGACTTTGTATGCGCCATCAAATTAAAACCTTCAGGCAAAGCATCTGCCAGATCCCAACCACAGGGCACATTTTCAGGCGGCACAAACATCTGTAATTTTTTAGGATGTTTAATGCGTGATGCGACATCCAGCATACAAGCAACGCCAGGCTGCTCAAGGTACGGAACAAGCTCCCCAGCACGATAATGCTTAGGCGGATAAACTTGTTTATCGGCATCAGGCCAAAACCCAACACTACGACCTTCAAGTGGCGACCAGTCAGTGTGTTTTACCGCTTTACCGCCACCAGCCCATGACAAAACAATCAATCTATCACGAGTAACACCAGCCACTTCATACAAAGCTTGTGCTGCATCGGTTGCCTTCTCGCCTTCTGCCATAATCACTTGAGCATTAGGATGCTTGGCCAGCTTATCAAGGCCATACATGACACGAGGCTTAGGAAATGATAGCCATTTCCACTGACACATATTTGTCTTGGTGTTTCGACACCATGTCTGAGGGATGATTTCTTTGCCACCCCAAGCGCAATCAAAACGCAAGGTGTAACCAGCTAATGAGCCGTCAAGATTAAAGTAAGGATAACGAGCCACACACTCATGCTTAACGAGTTTGTCTCCACCCGAGCCAATGAACGACTCAAAATGTGCAGGTATTTCTTTGTCATTTTCACTAGGCTCAACAAGCCATTTGACATCAGGTGCTCGGATCGCTGTTGTCGGCACAAAAGGCTCAGGAATCCACTCAGTCTCTTGTTCTTTTTTATAAGATTCACGCGAAGTGACCGCATCAAAATCGGCAGGCAAATCGCCTGTTATTTTTTCTACAGCATCTCGAAATTCAATACTCTCAAAATCCATAACAAAACGAATGGCATCCCCCTGCGCACCGCAGCCGAAACAATAATAATAACCATCAGAAGGCTTTACAGTGAAAGAAGGGGATTTTTCTGTATGAAATGGACAAAGCCCATGATATTCACTACCTTTTTTTTGTAACTTTACACCGTACCGCTCAATCACCGAAAGAATACTGGCATTGGCTTTATCTATTGTATTTTTATCAATCATTATCCTACTGCCTTAGATAACCTGCATTAATTATGAATGGGCAAGTGCGTGCAGGCGCACGGTTCAAACACGTTAGCTAGACGTGCCCTAGCCCAGAGTTTGATGATACTATACTTTTTTTGTGTATTCATCAATTAATAGCAATGCGGATTCTGGACTATTTACAATTCCTGCGATACCGCCGCCATTTTGTACCTGTTGCATCCAATTCAGTTGTTCAGGAGACGGCTTACCTCCTTTTGATTTTTTTACCTCAATTGAGGTGAACACCGCCACCCTTCGTCCCACCATCTCGGGAGTAACAGTGACAGTTGTCCAACCAGGCAAATCGCAAGCTCCGACCACGGCATCACCGCTGGGCGATGAAAACCCCATTGCGATTGAACGAGCAGCGGTGATGATGACTGAGCCATCAGTTAACCGTTTAACACCTTTTGGCCCCAAATTACTGATATAAGCGCGGCCAGTGTTAAGGCGAAACAAGCAAGATACTTTACCAAGTGCCAGCCAAATTTGACGCTGGACTGTGTTTTCAGAAGACATAAGTACCTACACCCCAGCTATCAAAAAGGTAAATCCGAATCATCATCAAAGCTCGCAGCAGGACGCGAAGGCTGGCGCGCATTTGTTGGCGCAGCTGCTTGTTGTCTTTGCTGTTGCGGAGGTGCAGAACCTTCAGGCTTGCCACCTAACATTTTCATTTCATCAGCAATTACCTCAGTCGCATAACGGTCTTGACCAGTGGTTTTATCTTGCCATTTACGAGTTTTAAGCTTGCCACTTAAAAATACCTGCGAGCCTTTTTTTAGATACTGAGAAGCGACCTCTGCCAATTTGCCGTAAATGACAATATTGATCCATTCGGTCTGCTCTTTACGTTCGCCAGAGTTTTTATCCTTCCACGACTCTGAGCAGGCAATCGAGAATTTAGCCACGGCATCGCCACCAGGTAGGTTTGATAGCTCAGGGTCACGGCCAAGATTGCCGATGAAATTACATTGATTAAGAGAGGCCATATTATTCACCTAGATTTCTTTGAGATTTTAAAAAGTGGCTAGGCCAAGTAACAGGCCAACCTTGTTCACGAGCGACTTGCTCAAGTTGTGATAATGTCATCCGTTTGAGGTCATCAACATGAGGCTCAAGGGGACGAGGCGGAGAAGCAAACCGCGCGCGCGCTTTTAACCGAGCATCAAATGCGTGCTTTGCCCAACCAGGCTTATATCCACGCTCTGCGCCTATCCGCTCATATTCAGCCAAAGTTTCTGCGTTCTTTAACTCGCCTTGTTTTGCCGCTCGCATACGGGCGGCGATTTCGGGGGTGATTTCCGTTAGCTCCCCTTCGGCGTGCTCCATTTTATTATTGATAACTGGTACAGGCTTACCGCAGTGTGGGCAACAAGTAGGGCTGTCTTCTTTTTTCCAAATACGGAAACAACCGCCATCACCAACACACTGCAAAATATTCTCACGAGGTTCGTTAGCTTTCTTTTTCCCTTTTTTCTTAGGCTCAACATCTAGCTCCCAATCCCGCTCCTCGTCAGCCAAGCCATGTTTAAACGATAAGCCCGCATGATCCAAAACATAACAGCAGTTTTTCACCATACCTAAGCGATTGGTGTACGGACGAAGACCACGACCAATCACCTGCAAGTAGCTGGATAAAGACATTGTTGGCCGAAGCAAAATAATTGCACCGATCGCTGGACAATCGACACCTTCAATTAAAATACCCACAAACGTAATAACTTTTACTTCACCTGTTTCTAAAGCCTTTAATGCCATGTCGCGGGTTTCAGATGAATCCTCCCCGCAAAGCATGATAGCCTTGACACCATTAGCATTAAACTCATCAGCAACGTGCTGCGCGTGCTGCACAGTTACACACCAAGCCACGGCAGGAACGTCTGGGCAAATCCTTTTGTAATGCTCAATCGCCGAGCCTGTTATTTTTGGCTTATCAACGACAGAGGCCAATTCCTTCTCGTTATAATCACCACCAACCATGTGAACTTCAGACAGATCCAGCTGCTCGGCAGGCGCATACACAGCAGGGCGCACAAGAAATCCACGAGCAATTAAATCACCAATAGATATGCCCTTAATCATATAGTCGTACAGACCGCCAGACTTTAATCCTAAAGACTTGCCGTCAAGACGGCATGGTGACCCAGTAACACCTAATATCAAGGCATCAGGAAAAGCGGCGACAATCGCACGATAAGAAGCGGCAGCAGATAAATGAGCTTCATCAATAATAATTAATTTAGGTTTAAAGCGGATTTTATCTAGACGACGAACCAGCGTCTGGACGGATGCAATCTGAGCGCGAGAACTGTGGTCAGGAGTAAAACCTGCCATAATAATCCCATGACGCAGTTCGTAGTCTCTGAGCTTATTACTGGCTTGTTTAATAAGTTGGTCACGATGCGCAAGGATTAGTACGTTATTGCCTTTTTCTACAGCATTTTTAGCAATATAGCTAAAAATAATCGTTTTGCCAGCACCTGTTGATAGCACTAAAAGCAATGCTTTATATCCCGCGCGAAAAGCCTGTCGCACTTCGACAACAGCGGTCTCTTGGTAGTCGCGTAAAGTAATAGCAGCCATATCAAAGTGCGGCTTTATCTGTTCAGTCCGCACCCCATTAGTTAAGTTATATTAAGCGGCTTTCTCATGAGCAGCCACAACAGCTTCCATTTTATCAATAAGAGTAATCGTATTGGGTGTATTAGCACGCCAGCGATCGGGAGTGGCGCGGGCAACACCCGACTCACGACAAACATGAGTGATAGTCATGCCTAATTTTTTGGCTCGTGCCTCAACGCTATTTAGGCGTTCAATGAACACCTGCTCAAATGTTTTTTCATGCATGATGAATCTCGTCTTTAAGTCAATAGCGGTACTTTATCGTATTTGATGATGTTTTACCATATTTGAATAATTAAATCTTGCCACTTGCTCTTTTATGAGTATAAACTTAGCGCATACAACGAACAGAGAGCCGATATGACCGAGACATTAAACGGTTTAGTGGATTGCACAAATGAGCAATACCACGCATCCGCAGGTATAAGTAAAAGCAAGCTTGATGCTTTGGCTATTAGCCCGCTTAATTTTTGGGATCAATACATCAACCCTTACCGTGAGGAACGGGAATATAAGCATTGTTTTGCAGTCGGCGACGGTACTCATAAACTCGTGCTTGAACCTGGCACTTTTGAGCAGACCTACGCGGTCGGGTTTGATAAGTCAAAATACCCCAACGCACTAAACACCACCGACCAAATCAAGCAGGTGTTAAATGAGCGTGGCCTGCCAGCACGCGGAACAAAGCCAGAACTTATCCGTATGCTTAAGTCAGATGGATATGAAGGTCAAATCCTTGCTGAGCTGGAAGAAGAACACAAGCGTACAATGTCGGGTCGGATCCCAATCCCATCCGTAGACTATAAAAACATGATGGCCATGCTTAAAGCCGTTAGCCGACACCACACTGCTGCTGACTTGTTACGCGGGGCCACGGTGGAAGAATCATTCTACGTGACCGACAGCAACGGCATTCTTCGCAAGTGCCGAACAGACGCAATTAGCGCGTGTGGTCGCATTATTTTGGATTTAAAAACAACCGACGATGTCAGTGATTGGGGATTTGGTAAAACCATATCGCAACGCCGATATCACGTTCAAGCGGCTTGGTATTTGGATATTCTTAAGATGCTTTATGGAAATGACGCGCCTGATATCTTCGCATTTATTGCTGTCCAAAAAACACGGCCTTATGACTGTGCTGTTCACGTCATCTCGCCACAACAAATCGAACTAGGCCGCCAATACTATCAGCGCGACTTAATGACTTATCTTGATTGCCAACTCACAGGCGAGTGGCACGGCAAAGATGGCGGCAAAATCCTAGAGCCTAAATTACCCCCGCACGAAATGAATAAACTCATTTACGGCCTTTAACCACAGCGAGTCACTACTATGCAAATTGCACAAATTAAAATCAGCAATATCCTCGGCATTAAACAACTTGAATTCACACCGCAGGGATTTAATGAAATCTCAGGCGAAAATGGCGAAGGCAAAACATCGGTCTTGGAAGCTATCAAGTCCGTCTTTGAGGGTGGCCACGATGCAACGCTACTACGTCGAGGTGAAATCAAAGGTGAGATTGTTGTCGTGCTTGATGAGGGCACAGAGATCACCAAAAAGGTCACCGAGTCAGCATCGCCGACAATCGTAAAGCAAGGCGACGAAAAGTTAAAACGCCCTACTGACTTTATTAAAGGTTTAAGTGATTTAATCAGTATTAACCCCGTCGGGTTTTTACACGCACCCAAAAAAGACCGTGTGCGCGTGCTGCTTGACACAATGCCAATCAATGTCGATGTCGCGCGCCTTGAGAGAATATCTGGTGTGTCGGTATCTGGTGGCGAAGGTTTAGCTGTCATTGATTTTGCTCGCCAGCAAGTCTTCAACGACCGCACAGGCACTAACCGCGCGGTCAAAGAAAAAGAAGCCACCATTAACCAGCTTAAACTGGCCATGCCAGACGCACCAAATGGGATTGATGGCAGCGAAGAAGAACTGCGCGCCCAGCATGAAGAATTGATCGCAGAGCGTGACAAAGAGTTGACGCGGGTGACATTGAAGCTGGAAGGCATTATTAATGATAAAAAGGCAACAATTGAGTTATGCGAAACTCAAGAGCGCGCAGATATTGATAAGGCGCGCGCAGAGGCTCAAGCCCAAATTGATGCTATCAAAGAAGCATTACAGGCAAAAGCTGACGGAATCAAGGCAATGGCTAAGACAACGATTAATGAAATTAATACCGAAATCGCCGAAGTCAAAGCAAAAGCCAGCACCCAGCGCGAAAAAACTATTCAAAAATGCACAGCCGCAGCCGAGCCTATCAAGCAAGCCATCACCAGCATTGTCGAAAACCGAAATGCCCATGCCAAGCGCGAACAGGCAATGCAAACGGTCAAACAAATGGAAGGTGAGTTGATTTTATTGCAACAGGATGCTGAACAACAAAATAACGCGATTGAAGCGATAGATGAATACAAAATTGAGTTATTGTCCAGCCTTCCAATCAAAGGTCTTGAAGTCATCGGTGGCGACATCTTCCGAGACGGCGTACAGTTTGACCGCCTCAACACAGCACAGCAGGTGGACATTGCCGTCGAGATTGCCAAATTACGAGCAGGTTCACTCAATATTTGCTGCGTAGATGGAATTGAGCTATTAGATAGTAAATCCTTTGAAGAATTTAAACGACGCGCGATAGAATCGGGACTTCAATTATTCGTGAGTCGCGTAGCAGATACGCCATTCACGATAAAATAACTGGCACATTCGTCAAATTAGAGTAAAATTAACGTACACCAATCGGAGACAATCATGGGTACAGAGTTAGCCACACAAAACCAGCAACAGCCTGCATTTATGCAGCAACGCGCATTAAGCGCAAACGTCAATCAAGGCGCAATTGCCATTGAGCAAGAGCGTGCCATTGCCGAAGCGCAGGGAAAGCTTATCCTTGCAAAACGGTTTCCACGTGATGAGAACCAAGCATTTAGCTTGCTTATGCGTGCGTGCGCCAGCAGAGCATTTGCCGATACCGCATTTTATACTGTGCCAAACCGTGGTCACGGCCCCAGCATTCGCATGGCAGAAGAAGTGGCTCGTTGTTACGGTAATTTTGTGTATGGCCATCGAGAGCTAAGCCGCAGCGAAGGCAAAAGCGAAATCGAGGTTTATGCATGGGATATGGAGCGCAACATTGAGTCATCGCGCCAAGTCACTGTGCTGCATATTATCGACGCAACTAACGGCGGGCCAAGACCTTGCAAAACACAATCCGATATTGACGCGCGCATTGCGAACGTAGCCAGCAAGCAAATGCGTGGTCGTATTTTGGCACTCATGCCGAAATGGTTGGTGGCAGAAGCTATCGAAGCGTGCAAAGCAACATTAGCTGGTACGTCAACTGAGCCAATTGAACAGCGCGTCATCCGCCTACAAAAAGCTTTTGCAAAGTTGGAAATTACCAGCCAACACCTTGAGCGTTATCTTGGCCACCCACTAAAAGACATTATTCCCGAAGAAATTGTTGATCTTCAAGGGGTATTTAATGCCATCAAAGAAGGCACACCAGCTAGTGACTTCTTTGAGCCAGCAAAGACAGAAGCCGAACCCGAAGCCATCGCTACTGTCGCAGCAGCGGCGCAGGTATCAGCCGCAAAAGAAGCTGAGCAACCACGCCAACGTACAACCAAAAAGAAAGATGTTCCGCCACCAGACGATCCTGAGCCACCGCAGGTCACGAAGGCAGAAGTAGAGCCAAAGGCTGAACCAGAGCCAGTGGTTGTAGTGGAAGCTAAAGAAGAAGTTGTACCCATCGCGGCACAAGCAGAAGAAGTGCATTCCAACCCCGAAGAAGACGATTTGTTTTAATTAACCACAACCCATGCCATGTGATGGTCACATGGCATATTGGAGAAAAAGAAGATGAAAATTAGCTACGAACAAGTTATCCGCGATATTGCCGATAGCACCAGCGTATCACAGAAAGACGTGCGTGCTATTGTTGCAGCACTGGCAGACACCATCGAAAGCCACCTGTCTGACCAAGCCGAAGTCTACATCCCTAAAATTGGCCGTTTTGCGCCAGTTCATCGTAATGCGCGGCTATCAAAACACCCATCAACAGGTGAGCCTGTGCATATCCCTGCGGGCTTCAAACTTAAGTTTATTACTCAAAGGTGATAATTTTAACAATTATGTCTGTTATGTCTGGGCAGAAAATTTCGACAAAGAAAGACCTAAAGCAATTAGTGCAGGTAGTGCAGGAAATTCAAAATATCCACTTGATCATGTCTATTTAGCTGCAGGCCACAAATGGCAACTCATCGCCACTCGCCCAGCTCCCACCCCACCAATAGACTGGTCACGTGCCCCGTCCGAAGCCAACGTATTAATGATTGGCTTGTATGGTAATTCAATCGCATGGGCAGAAAGCTTTACTAACCGCGCAAACTTTATATGGGTTTCTGATTATCATCAACCGTCTGATTGGGATAAAAATAAAAAACCAGCCGAAATTGGAACACCAGCCAGTGAATGGCATTTATTAGCTATTCGGCCACAAAAATGAGTTGGAGTCCGCAGCAAGATGCTGCGCTAAAGGCTGTTAAGGCGTGGATAAATTCGCCTAGCAGCCCGCAGGTTTTTAGACTCTTTGGATTCGCTGGGACTGGCAAAACAACACTAGCAAAAGAAATTACAACATTCGTCAAAGGTAAAACCCTGTTCGCCTGTTTTATGGGCAAAGCAGCATTAGTGCTCAGAAAAAAAGGCTGTGTCGGTGCGAGCACTATTCATAGCCTGATTTATAAACCCGAAGAAAATGATGTGACAGGTGAAGTTGAGTTTGTGCTAAACCCAATTAGTAAAGTAGCAGATGTTAAACTAGTCATCATTGATGAGGTATCGCAAGTTAATGATGTTTTAGGATTAGACCTTCTTAGCTTTGGCACTAAAATATTGGTATTGGGTGACCCAGCACAGCTACCACCAGTTAACGGCGAAGGGTTTTTTATCAACCAAAAGCCCGACATCATGCTGACAGAAATCCATCGTCAAGCTCAAGATAACCCGATTATTCGCCTCAGCATGGACGTGCGCGAAGGCCGACATTTGGAGCTTGGGCATTATGGCGATAGCCGCGTGATGAGGTACGGCGAAGTCAGCAAAGAAGAAATGGCAAGCATGGCACTTGATGCTGACCAAATACTATGTGGCCTAAATGGTACTAGGCACGCCATGAATACCCGCGTTCGTCAGCTAAAAGGCATGGGCGGCCTTCATTTCCAAACGGGGAACTGTTTCCCATACCCGACCGAACAAGACCGCCTTGTTTGCCTGAAGAACAACAAAGAGAAAGGACTTCTGAATGGTGGCCTTTGGGAAGCAATACACGTCGATTTGATGGCACAATTTGCGCGAATAAGAGTCGCATCACTTGATGAGCCAGAGCGGTCACCTATTGACGTTGATGTTCTTTACCCGTTCTTTGACGGCAACGACAAGTTGTTGCATTGGCGAACAAAAAAAGGATTTGACGAGTTTACATACAGTTATGCGCTGACAGTACATAAAAGCCAAGGCAGTCAGTGGGATGATGTTTTACTGTTTGATGAATCTCGCACATTTCGTGAAGACTGGCGCAAGCACCTTTACACAGGCATAACCAGAGCAGCAGAAAAAATCACCATTGTCATTTAACGGGTACTCATTTATGATTAACGAATAAACCATAAATGAGTAATAGCCATGCCTAAACTTACAAAAACTCTCGTCGATAAAGCCGAAGCCCCAGCCGTAGGCGACTCATGGTTGTGGGACTCCGAGCTTCAAGGGTTTGGTGTTCGCATCCAATCAAGCGGTCGTAAAACGTATGTAGTGCGTTATCGTGCCAAAGATGCAAAGCGCACCCAACGAAAACAGACGGTTGCTCGCTGTTCTGACGTGACAACCGACAAAGCGCGTGAATTGGCGCGTAAAATATTTGCACAGGTGGCAGAAGGCAAAGACCCAATGGCTGAACGCAAAGCTATAGCCGAAGCTCCAACTATTATCGAACTTGAGCAACGGTATATGAAAGAGCACGCCAAACCATTTAAAAAACCTGCCAGCGTTGAATTGGATGAAAAAAACTGGCGAATCCACATATTGCCAGCCATCGGTAAAAAGCTGGTACGCGACATCAACCGAGCAGACATCCTTAAACTACATGGACAATTAAGCGAAAAGCCAGCCACGGCAAATCAGGTTTTTGCATTATTAAGCAAGGCTTTTAATTTGGCCGAAGACTGGGAATGGCGTGACCGCAATACAAATCCTTGTCACAAAGTGAAAAAATACGATATTAACGAACGTGAATTAATCCTTACTCCAGCACAAATCAATAAACTAAATGACACCCTTAACAACGACAAAATATCATTGCCAATGGCCAACTTAGTCAGACTTCTAATGATTACAGGATGCCGCCTGCGTGAAATCATGCACGCAAAGACATCATGGGTCGATAAAGAGAGAAATTTATTGGTTTTACCCGATAGTAAGGTCGGTCAGCGTAAAGTGGCATTATCCCCAGTGGCGATGGCAATCATTAAAACCATCCCAGACGAACAGGAATGGATTATACCAAGCCAAAACACTAAAGAGCCTATGGACGCACCATACCGACAATGGGAGGCCATAAAAACGATTGCGGAGCTTCCAGCCGAGCTTAGAATCCACGACTTGCGACACACGGCAGGCTCACTAGGTCATTTAGCAGGCATGAGCCAAAAAGAAATACAAATCATGCTTGGTCACAAACAGATGAGTACTACAGAGCGATATCTTCACGGAACAGCAGGTGGCGATGCGGCTATTGCTAACCGCTTAAGTAATGTCATTACAGGCGCATGGGGAAAGAAGGCAGCTTAAGCTGGGCAGAACTTGATTGTTATCTCAGGGCAAATAGGAGCTGGCATGGATGCACAGCCCGACATCGCCAAACATAAGACTGCTAAAATAATAGATTTCATGCGGCAGCCTCCCCAACCCGGATAGCACCCTCAACAGCAGCACCATTAAACAAAGCACGCTCAGCAGCTCGACGCTTTGTTAAGCCTCTAACTTTTTGCTTTTCGCCAGCTTCGTCAACAACACCATCGCCGTCATCGTCTTTTTTATTACGCGAACCGTCTGCTTTGTTCCATTTAAGAAACTCATCAGCAGCCTTTGAGGATTGACCAGCGTTTACATATTTTAAAAGACTTGAATCGCCCAAGCCCTCGGCAATAGTGTCCGCATCAATGTCGCTGCCCACATTGAAAGCAAAGCAAACTAATGCGTCGAATTGTTTTTGTGTGACAGTGACTTTTAATAATGAGCGAACATCTTTTTCAAACTGTGCCAAATCAAGCCGTAATAACTCATCGGCACGAGCCTGAGTAATTACCATGCCCATCTTCACATCTGCGCCAGTATGCCCCCAGCCGATAGTAGGCTTGCCAGCAGAGCATAAATAGGTCTTAAGCTTACAGGATTCGTAATACTGGATAAGGCGTATGCCTTCGATTGAGATACTAAGCATTTACTTATTTCCTCGAATGCGCCTAAGTTCTTGAGCTATCTGATATGGTGTTTTGTTCTCAGACTTTTCTAACCAGTGAACGATATATGACATGATTAACCATGACGGAATGCCGACAAGAAAGCAAATGCCAACCTGAGAACGTAATGTGTAATGAGAAAACCCATACATTTCAATGAATATCGGCCCGACAAGCACACTCGTTAATACAGTCACAATCAATCGGCGAAAAAACTCTGTAGTGCTTTTTGGCATTGTCAGTGCCATAGCAACAGCACCAGCAGCAATACCAGCAAGCCCTGTAAAACCGATAGTTTTTACCGCAAAAATGCCGCCCGTTGTATCGTGTAGTAAATTATCGCTCATTTTCTTATCCTTTGGGTTCAAGGGATAGTTTTACATCATGATTAGGCCGTGCGTCGCCATTTCTTAGACACAGTATAAGGCGGTAAATTTGAACTACCCGACGCATCCAACTTGAAACGCAATGCAATATCATTAGTATCAGCAGCGTCGCCTGAATTGATGAAATCAGAAAACACGCCCATAGATGGGGTTGTTACCACGTCATCTATGACATATAAGCCCGTACCAGCGGTTAACCCGACTGTTAAACTCATATCTATAGCTCTGTTGCCGCCTACTTGATTTAGCGTGCCGAAATCCAAATCACCTAAGTGATAACCGACACTGACTAAGCCCTCTTGCGTTGGAAACCAAGTACCAAAGCCTAATAAATCAGGATGATTTGGGTTTCTTAGATCGACCTCATTCTCATATACCGAACCAATCGGCCAAGCACGTTCTAAAATTCTTAATTCCGCAGCGTTAAGCTGATCGAAATTAACAACCTCTTTCCCGCTCGTACCATCGTCTGCACTAAATATTTCACCTGTATTTCCATTTTTATCAGCTTTGTTATTAATCTCATCTAATAACGCATCATCTGCATCTTCTCTTGCTGTAATCTCATCCGTCAGCATATCCGACAACGCATTATCAGCATCTTCTCTTGCTGTAATCTCATCCGTCAGCATATCCGACAACGCATTATCAGCATCATCCCTAGACAATGCTTCTGCTGTGACTAAATCATGAGCACTATCAAAATAACCTGTTTCAGCAGACACGCCATAGACCATAGGCACAGCATTTGCTGCGCCGCTCAGACGTAATCTAAAAAGAACCTCTGTTGCAGCTAGAGCTGACGACAAGAAAGTATAACGATATACGCTACCGCCCAAAGCAATAGGAGAGCCTGACCCGCTAACAGTCGTCCAGCTAATTGAAGATGTTGGCGAAACGTATAATGTAATGCTACTGCCCGATGGCAAATGAGCATCGACACTAATTTTTATCTTACTGCCAACTTCGGAAACCATAGGCAATGAAATATAATTAGCGACATCAACAACATCACCAACCAATAACTGAGTCCCACCAACAGCTTTATTACCTAAATTACCTGTAGAGAAAACCTGTTTTGATAACTCAATATCGCCAGTAATAGAGGCATCAAGCTTAATCACTTGGCCATCAACTGCCTCAAGCGTGGAATCATCAGGCAATGTCAAAATGACTTTATCTAATGCGACCCCATTAATGCTTTTATTGGACGGCGAGAATACGCACAAACGACTAATATCCGATACCGAAACAGAACCAAGCGCAATCGTATGCGATGATTCAGTGTAAACCGCTTTTTTAACCCGAAAACAGAGCTGTTTGTTTTTATATAACTGATAATCGGTAGAGCTGACCGCAGCACCAAAATCTTTAATATAGAGCGATGTATTGGTGGCCATTTTGCTATCAGCAAGACCTGTGCCGCCAATATCTAGCGTACCAATTTCAGCCGTTGCATCCGATGAGAAAATACAAAGTGCGTAGTCTGTATTGGCTTTAAAATTAATGGGCGTATCTAAAGCAAAGTCATACCAAGTATTATCAGTGATAAGTGACGCTTTAACCGTACTTGTACAGATAGACGCGGAGCTAGGCTTACCATCAACCACTGTCCGCACTTGGGCGGTGATATAGGTTGTGCCATTATTGACGACATATAAAGCCAAAGCCCCGACATCAATATCCGCAGGCAATGAGAAAATCTGAAAGATGGGCACAACTTCATGCAAATCACTATCAATCACAGGCTCAAGCAAATCATTGACCGTGACCTGATTAGCCACCTCACCAAAGACCCCGTTTGCGAAAAATAGTGCATTGGCAACAGAACCACTACCACCTGTAAATATTAATTTTTTCGTAGCAGGATTAACCGAAGGAGCGGTGAACTTGCCGAGAATGACTCCGTTAGAGTCAGCAGTTAAAGTCATCTTATACCCCTGTTACGGCGATAGATGTGCCGTCAAATGATACTGTGCTAATCGTTTCGCCAACTGCGAAGCCCGACAATTTAAAATAAACATCCATTGTGTTTGTTGCGTCCGCATGACCATCGCCCACAATTTCAACATTATTAATCCCAAACACCCCACCATCAACCGCATTAAATACAGCCGCTACAGAGTCACGGTCTGTAGTATCCACATCAGGCCAGCGATTTGTTGCATTGCCAATCACTGCGCGTGGCTTATGTTTAGCAAATGCTTGGATATTAGGGTTAATCTTGATGCTACTATTTCGGCTTTCCTGCACCAAAAAATTAGCTAATGTGTAATTGCATGACACAGGTAATAAAATATCTGCATCAGGTGTTAAGGCTTCAACGGAATCAATCGGCAGCGTCAAGATGCCATTGAACAAAGCAGCGTCTTGTGAAATTTCCATGCTGCGCTTAGAGTTATCAATCAATTCATCAACAAAAACATCAATACGTTTTGCGATAGGAATAGCAGCAATACGCGCTTTTTCCTCTACAACAGCAAGGCGATTTAAAATAGCTGACTGACTGTCTTTTACGGTTGGGCTGACTACATCGGTATATGTCCACCATTGACCGATATAAGCAAGGACAACGCCATTTTGAGGGCATGCAGGCGCAGCAGGCGTAAAGTCCGCCGATATGCCTGTCGTAAACGATATATTGCCACTAACATCAAGGCTAACGAGGTCAATACGCGGCAATTTAACGTAGTATGAGACAACAATATTTGTACCCGTCACAGCACCCGTCACCGAGAAGCCAGTATCATCTAAGCTGACGACTGTACCAGTAGTAACATAATCATAAGTCACATTATAACTGCTACCTGTTGATGGCTCTGCCCCCGCCAATGACCAACTGATTTTATTAACATCAATAACGGTAAAATCCACGCCTTCGACATAAGTAGTGCCACCCTGTACTACAGAAATAACATCTGCAACGACAGAATCAGGCAAAGTGTCTGTGCCGCCTGCTGTTACCCCGCGAGTGACGGCTTGAGTTTTACGTTTAGTGATAGTGAGAGAGAAGATGCTATCAATCGGCGTGCGCTTTAAATTGATACGCTGACTAGACGATGTGGTCGATACATGAACCTCACCTTCAATAAAACGTGAAACATTGTCCGTTGAAAAAGTCACTTTTTTATCAACAGGCACAGTCACAGGTACGCCATCAATAACCGCACAACCTTTTGATATTAGATAGACTTGATTTCCTAAATGCTCAACCGATAAGCCGTTAACAATTTGAGTCTTTGCAATCGGGGTATTTATTACAGGCTTATTTTTTGACGATAAAACGCCATTAACTAGGTCAAAAATCCCATAAAACAAACCGTCAGTAACAGGTACAGAGCCAAGCCCCCAGTGACAAGCTTCTTCAAGCCTATCTGCCCCAGCCTCACCAAAGCCTTCATTGCCAATAGCAGGGTCAAGCAAATCCTCGTCGTCATCAGGCGTGATAATAGAGCTAACTAACCAAATACCGAGCTTGTCGGTGGTCGATAGGCTGATTGCAACATTAGCCGCAGGTACAGCACGACTTGCCCCGTTAAGATAAATAACGGATTGCTGACATACAGCACGCGGAACACCTGTATCAATAAATACACCGCCACCACTAACGACATCACCATCGCGGAAAATTCCGTCATTATTTAGCTTTGCTTGATAAAATGCGGCGGATTGCAACTCATTCATTTCTGCCGATTGCAAAATATTGCCAGCTAGAAATAAGTGCCGAGTGTAATTTTTTGCCGCATCAAAGCGGTCATAGTATTCATCAATAGTGATAGTCATTGCTTATCTCACAATAGGTGGAAGGATGATAATGCCAGCCGCCTTATTTTTATCAATTACCGCCAAAACATCAGTCCAATCAATAGAAATGCTGGATACAGGACGGATAATAAAAGCCCCGACTGTTGAGCCGTTACCAAAACGAGAACTAGATGATAACCGCGAGTTATCAAGCCGAAACAGGTAGATAAACATTTCTTCTATTTCAACGGTCTTACCTGTTTCTTCTAAGATGGCCAGCTCAATAGCGTATTTATTTAAGCGTTTACGGAAGGCATCTCGCTTTATTCTATCCTTGTAAACACTATCTGCCTCATTAGACGCGCGCAATGAGGCCAGCAAACCACCCCATAAATCCAACCATTCATCAGTCGCATTATTAATATTCATCTGCGCGATGGCATTCAAAATCTGCGTCTTGGCAGTGTCTAGTTCGCTAGAAAGCGCAGCTAATGCCACCCATAGCAACGAAGTGAAAGCCACTATAGGATAAGAAGGCTGACCAATGCCATCAACAAGTACATAAGCCATTAACGAATATAAAGACGAATCATCACCTGTCGTTACCGTGAACCCATCTGTTGTCAAATCATCAACTAATTGCTGAATCGTTCTTGTTCGCAAACTATAGGAGACAGATACCGTACCATCATCATTCGGTGACACCTCACCGACAGTAATCGTATTACCGCTACCAATACTCAGTAGCGTGTCGCCGTCTGTTGATAAAACAGAGCCATCGCCAATGTCTAAAAATAACAGCAATCCGTCATTATTTAGCACAGCCGTAAACATGTAATCAGCTACCGACCAACGAACTAAGCCTTCATGCTCCAATAAAAAAGCAAATACCTGTTGAGCAGATACATCAAACACCTTGCGATGCGGATATTTAATTAAACGCCCAAATGACCTCATAGTTCACCTATGGTCAATGTGCCCAATTTTAAATATTCATTTTTAAGCGCAATAATATTTTCAGTGCCAACAACGACCAGCTCTTTAATCCCTGTAACAGACAATAAGCCAGCAGCAATCGCATCAAGATATAACGTCTCACCGCTTAATGTTTTATTCAATAATAAATCGGCTTCTTGTTCCAATTTGCTAATAGTGCCAGCATCCAAGTTATATCCCGTCAACATTTTGACATTGATGGAAATATCCACTGAACGCTCAATCATAGCTAAAACAGATACACGAATACCCGCAGCACGAACCCCAATAACGGACGGTGAGCCATTGATAGCTAGATTGGCAGCGGCCAATATTTCAGGGCTTGGCAAGCCGATAGAAGTATAAATATAGATTCGTACATAACCTGGTCTTTCGTTAATGCCTGTGCGAGTGACATACTCGACAATATTACCATCTTCGTCATAAATAAAAGACTGAGTGACCGCATATCGGCAAGCTGCGATAGTGCCTTGTGATAACGATAAAATGAACTGAGTAAACCGAGCCTCACGCTCAGAATCAGACTCAACATCGCGGCCATTATCAATTGCAGAATTGGATATAGTGTAAGTCGAATCAAAAAATGGTGATGAGCTAATCGCGCCAACAGCTACGTTATATGTTGCGCCAGCCACATCTGCGATAACAGGAATGCGAACTTCGGTCTCGCCAGTTTCCCATGTCACAAGACTTGTACTTAAGTATCTACGGCCATCCGAAGTCTCAAATGGTGTATCAATAGGAATCGGCAAGTCATCAATAGCAGGGGTTAAATTCACAACATAAACATAACCATGTGCGAAAGCCATTGCCAATGGCGTAAAATCAAATGACTCATAAAGCGCAACAGGGATAGCCTCACGGATACCCGTGAACATTTGCAGGTACAGTTCTTCAATTTCGACAGCAGGAGCTTCAATAATAGTCCGAGCGACTGAGCCGGGAATCCAGTCAGTGATTTTTTTTGTCGTTGCCCGCGCATGATTAATCATTGCCGCAGTGATGGATGCGAAATCCTTAATCTGGAAGGCCAAAGTTTGGACTCACTGTAAATTAGTCATTAAATATCAGTATGACATCACGACCCAGCAGTAATATCCACCGTGCCGCCTGTGACAACTTCGGCAGTTGCCGTCATTTTAATGACATCACCTGTTATTACCGCTACTGATGATGGAACATTAACCACCCTATAATCCGATAATAATGTTGATTTGACATATGCTGCACCCAATGCGCCAGCCGTTGGCCCATTAATCGTACCCTGTATTCGCCAAATCAGACAACCGTAATCAGGATGACGGCGCAATTGACCGCGCGGCGTGTTGAGTCTGTGTGATAATTGCTGAACGAGATTTTTAACACCCGAAGCAACTGCAATATCGCCAAACTCATCGACTGTTAATAGTTTATTGGTTAGCAAACAATCGCTTTCATAAAGCACACCTTCATCGCTTATATCATTCACAAAATTAACAGGTGATGGCACTTTAATTAACGAACCAATGAGTATTACCCCAGCGGTCACTTGTTCGGGATTATCTGTTAAATAAGGGTAAACAAGGTTATTCAACCAAACAAGCTCAGTCCATCGGTTAGCATCGCCCAGCTCGCGGGAACAGACCGATGCGAGGTCATCACCATAATGCGTCTCAGCGTAGCGATATGCAGGCATTTCACGCAGAAAATCGTTAGCCATTAATGACAATCCCTTTAGTGATGTTATCAATCCCACGCCCCATATCACCCAAAGGAATAGGCGCAAGTACAGGGTCGCCACGATTTAGGGTCGAGATGCTAGACATCGCACCTGAGCTAACCTGTACCGCTCCTTTTATTGGCTGCATCAAAGCAAAGGCATTTTTATTTGCATAAGCACTTGCTGGCCCACCACCTGTCGTCGATGAACAATTAGATGCACCATTAAGACCAGTATAGTCATCATAAGTCGGACGAGGCCGTAAAGAGTTTCTGAAAATACAAAACATTTCATTGTACGAGCCAGCTACCCGTCCAAGCGCATTTTTTAAATGAGCGGGCAGCCCAGCAATCGCGTTTACAGTACGAAAGATATTTGTACCTACTTGCGAAAGGTCACTAGCAATCGTAATTAATTGATTAGCGGCACTGCTAATGCCATTCTCAAGAGCCAACACAGTACGATTAACTTCATTGTAAACGCCAAGCGACATATCAACGAACTGTTTCACTTGAGCGGCAACAGGAGCAAGAGCTGCGCTTTCAATAGCTAACGCTTCGCCGACCCATTTCTCTACTCCATCGGCCAGATCGCTAAGCTTTCCAATTGCTCCACCTAAGGCATCTTTACCGCCTGATACCGTCCCAGCGAACGGCAAAACTTTAATCGGGTTATCAACAGCAGTATCCACAGCCTGAAGCTGGATGCTGTATTTCATTAGCAATGGCTGAGATTTTGAACGCTGCAAGACAAACTGATTAGGAGCAACACTCCAGCAGAATCCGTCAAGCATATCAACGAATAAAAGCTTTACATCGGCTGGGTCATTCCCGCTATTGATGGCCGCCTGTTTTGCATTATGATATGAATGCGAAACTAACTCATTTAGTTTTAAGAACGACGCAACACCATCTTGACCATTAGCCTCGCTAGTTCGCCAACCTGTGTGCCCTGCAATCGTCACCGAAGGCAATCCCTCGCCAAAGTTATCAACCCAGCCCTGTACGCCACGCCCAAGCGTTTGACGTACTGTGATGCGCGACGGCTCAGGCCGAGTGAGGTCAGTCGGGCGAATATTCAAAGTGACAGGCGCACTAAATTGTTTGCCATTTTGCAAAACAAATGAGATAGGACGCACACCTGCGCGTTGGTCGGTTGGAGCGGCTAGTGTATTCATATTTTTAGTCTACTATCACGATACGGGTGGGTTAGTGGTGCTACCGCCGTTAGCTACGCCACCATGAATATGCGTTACAAGGCTCACATCGCTGGCAACGACATCATCATCGCACGTTATTTTACCGACCACATGCAAATCTCCCGTAATCTCAGTTTTTGCAGCATCCAGTGTAACGCTTTCCGCCGTCACCGTAGCCGACCCCCCAGCATTCACTTTAACATTGCCCTTAGTAAGCACTTCAAAGTCAGACTGAATATCGAATGTTACTTTGCCATCAGGTGTAATTGTCAGCGTTCCCTTGCCGCCAGCAAGCCCAATACGGACGTTAACTCTCCGCTCAGTATTGCGGTCAATATGAGAGTTCTCATCGGCATTTTTACCTTCAGTCACCTCACGGTCGGCATTTTCACCAATCCTGACATAAAGCCCAGAAGGGTGGTCTAGCTGGATATTGCCATTACCATCAATAAAATACATCACATCTGACTGATGACGGTCAACCAGCCGCTTATCGCCTTTTTTTGGCAGGATTTCGTTAATCTGAGGGAATAAGAAGCCAGTAACGACAGGCTCATGCCCACGCCCAACCGTATCAACCAAAGCAATCATGTCTTGATCGGTACGCTCCGAAGCATCCCATTTCTTCTTTTTGGTTGGGAACATGGGCAGGTCAGCCCTACCTGTACGCGAACTAGCGTTAGAGCATAATACTTGCACCCCAATTAAGCGGTCGCCGTTGTCAGCCATAATAAGGTCAACAGAGTTGTCCTCAACATGAGTCTCGACTACCAACCCTTTACGCAATGCCATTAATACCTCCGAGCCTGTTCTGCAAGCCAAGGTGAATAAGAGGCTGACTCATCAACCCGCGCCGCGAACCCTGTGCCACGCTCATAGGTGAGAGTCGTTGTATAACCTTGATACATAATAAACTCGTCGTCCATCTGCACAATATAAGCCAGTGAGATAGTCTGTCCCATTTGAATACGTGCATAGTCTCCCGCCTTCATGGATTCAATGCCGTCTTTACGCATTGGCCCACCCTTAATACGCAATGACCCACTCTCAAAAACAACATTCTCCTTGTTCAATTCCATCATTTGCCGACGACGACGGTCAAGCCAAGCCTCCTGCAATTCGCCACGTTTGGCTTGAGAGACTGTCTTTTCACCGCTACCCATGTAATCAATCCCATCCTCTCCTTGCTGAGTGTCCTGTTCCATTTTGCGGACACCGTAATATTTCACGGCGGTATTAGGGTATTCAGCTAAGGACACGCGGCCATCATTCGCGGGAATAGTGGCAAGCCGACGCTGCATATCATCAATCAAGTCAAAGCGTGAGTTATTAATCCAAAAGAAATTACCCACGCTGGCATCGGTTCGAGAGGTTGAAATACTAACAATATCTGAGTCGGGGATATTCACAAAAACAGGGTCAGGCGCATCGTCCATTATCTTTTTATTTTCACCCAATAATAGGGCGGGAATAGGCCGATAGACGACATGAACACCATCGTTACGGTCTTCTGTATAGAGTTCGTTCCATGCACCGACATCCCCATGAAATTTGAGAATATCGTAAATAGAACCTTGCATTTGCTGAAAACTTTGGTTTACTTTGCCATGCTTAACATAAATTGACTCATTTGTTTTTATTTCTGTTTTAATTGCGTCATTGTTTGCAGGCAGGAAACGCTTAATGTGCGGATTGATAACTTTATCCAGCATCTCTTTAACAAACTGACCCGCAGGCATGGCATTCACAATACTGACACCGAAAAGCTCAAACAAACCAAAATTAGTTAATAATGCCTTACCCTCAGCGTAAGCAGCCAAATACACTACTTGGAACGTCTGCCAAATCTTGCCATAGTCCTGACCAGAGATGACAACCTGACGCACAGGCTTACCATCATCCCCCATTGTTTGTTGGCGCGCCACCACCGACACAAAGCCGCGCATTTTGATAGGTAGCGGGTCGGGGCATTTGCCAATTCCAGACCACATCCGAATCTCAATGACATCCATAGGCTCAACAAGGCCATAGATCGTCTCTAATGAGCCTAGCCTTTTCTGTGCTTGGTCGGCAAAGGTGATATTAAACGCACCTGCTGGCTCACGAACAGACTTAGTCGTCCGCACAGCAGAGCCATCACTCATAAAAGGTGTTAGGTCGATAAAGTTATCTTTGTCCTTATATCGAGTAGAGACTGCTTTTATGCCATCGATAGTTTTACGGCCAATTGTTTTATAAAGGCGGACGGATATTTTAGGAATAGCATCGTTTAGCTGTGGCATTAGGATACTCCAAAAGCGGGGGCTTGAGATACGCGAGTCGATAGCGACTGCCTGCCTATTTCATGGTATCGGTCATTACGATGGACAACTTCAATGTCATCAACGGTCAAATGCCAGCCCATACTTGACACACGCTTATCAACGCCGCCCTGCGGTAATGGATGACCCATTTTTTCCATCACAGAAGGAACATATTTCCTTGTTTCGCTAGGCATATAGTCCATCCAGTCGCCGCCTTGTGTTTGAGCGCGACGGATGGCCTTATTTAATCGGCCAGGGCCACCATTATAAGCTGCTAAACCTTTTCGCTCATCACCACCATAATGCTTTATTAGCGCAGCAAGATAATCACGGCCTTCACGTCTATTTTCTTCCTCGCTGTCATCTTGAGCAGGGCGAACGCCATAACCAGGGTTACGGCCAGTATTAGGCATAATCTGCATTACGCCTTTAGCTCCTTTCGGAGATGTAATAATAGAGCCGTCAGGATTGCGGTGACGATTGCCTGATTCTTGGTTAGCAACGGCATCTACTAAAGTTGAATAGGTGGCTGCACCAGTAGAACCCCACTTACCATCTTTGATAAGCGCATCCATTTTCTTTTGACGCTTAACTTCTTCTTCAATTAGCTTTTGACGGTCTTTTTCTTGCGTAATAGCTTTATCATCTAGCTTTTGCTTTTCAGCCGCAGCAACATCAATTTGCTTGATAATTTCAGCTTTGCGGATACTTTCTGCTTTTAAACTATCGGCCTTATCTTTCTCAAGATTAGTAATAGTTGCTGTTATTTTATCTCTTTCAGCCGTCATTATTTTTAGACGATTTTCTCTATCAGCACGAGCTTTATTGCCAGCAGGAGTCTCATCATATTGATACAACTTTGAATCCGAACTAATAGCATGCTCTAATCTCTCTTTATCAAACCTTAATTTTTTTAATTGTGGGTCAATACGTCTGTTAATATCCTCAATCCTAGATTCAGAGTCAGCCGTAGCAATACTTTTTTGAATAGATGATAAAGTTACCCCGTTCTGACCAACTCCAGCCATTCTTAAAATGCCAGCGCGCATATCTTGAGTGTAAGGAATGAGCTTACTGGCAATCTCTGTCTTTAAATTATCAAGCAAGTTTTTGCTATCGCGGATATTAGAGCCGTCCGTTTCTGCTTGGTCGCGCAAAGCAACGATACCCGCAAGCGTCTCTCTTTGCTTGTTAATATCTTTTCCTGTCATCGCCTCAGTTAATGCTGCGTTTTCTTTTTCAGATAATTTTGCACTTCCTGTACGAGTAAACATATCCGCCGCTAATGCTTTCAAATCATTAGCCGAGCCAAATTTTGCTTTATATAAATTACCAATCCCACTTTCTGACATTTTGCCTAAGTCAGCATAATCCTGTAACTCGCCCAACTCGTTTGGTTTCATCTTCATCAAACGCATGGATTGATTTATGCCAAGCCCTGTATGATTAGCAAAAGCGATTGCTTTCAGTAGTCGGTCGTTTTCGTTCCTATCAGGCATATCTTTATCAAGTAAATTTCTTGTTGCTTGAAGATAATTAAGATTACCTGTAGGAGCTTGACCGACACCTGACGGCATATATGATGCGTAAGCACTGCCTTTACCAAAGGCCATATTTGCCGTAGCGAATGGCCCTAGCTCGCGCATGACCATCGTTTGTAGTGGACTAAGCCCCATTGATGCGCCGACACGCCCTGTAAAGAATTGGCTTGCTTCCCCATGTGCGCCACCAGCCGACATCGTAGTTTGAAGTCTTGCCAATAATGCTGCCGAACCTGTTGCATCAAGACCAGGAATCTTTGAGCCAACCATTGCGGAAAACATCCCAGCATAACCTGCCGTGTTGACGTTTCCTAGCGTGCCTCGCGCTTGAGATGTAGCATAATCCGCTAATGCTTGTGATACGTTTTCCATTTGAGAAAACGCATTTGATTTGCCAATTGTCTCGCCAATCAATAAAGCGAAACGGCGAGTATCTTGTTCGCTTCGTGTGACATTACTACCGCGTAATTGTCCAAAAATACCCGATGTGAATGTAGGGTCGCCACCAAAAGCACGGGCAAAGCCTACACTGGTCATTAACTCTTTAGGCAATTGACCTGCCTGACCAGTGGATAAATTGGCAGATTTTGCGTAGTCTGTCGCTAACTTAGCCGTTTCCGAAAAAGTTAATTTTACTTTTCCTGCCGTTTCATTGACGGTTGTTTTAAGTGCCCCAAACGATACCCCCACATCACCAAGTACCCGTTTTAAACGGTCATAAGCAACCGCATTATCTTCTGCTTGCTGCATCCTATCAGCAATATTACCTACTAACTTTCCCACGCCAAGCGCAAGCATCCCACCAAATAACCCAGCAACACCTGCTCCAAAGCCGCTAGACATACCAGTACCAAGAGCACCAGCAGCAACACCACCTACGCCACCAGTTAATGGACTAACAGAATTAAGGACACTTTGAGCTAATCGTCCAGCACCGCCACCCGCAGGTGACGATGGCGGCGTAGGTGTTGGCGGCACTGGTGGCTGATTTCCACCGCCACCGCCTGCAGGCAAAGGAGCATGATTAGCACCAAGAACATAATTAAGAATGTTCTGCATTTGCTTACCGCGAGTCCCCGCATTTGGCAGAAGACGATTAAAATCAATCTGAGTTAAATCCTTACCCTCCTGCCCTGTTTGCTTGATGGCACGGCGCAAGTTAGCATTCAGCCGCAGCAAGACTTCAAACTCTTGTTTAATCCGCTTAATGTCGTCTAAAGACTTCACATCAATCGGATTAAATTGAGTTTTATTAGCCTGCGCAGCTTGCTGCATCATGTCATTGATGGCTTTGCCAAACTGCTTAATCTGAGCCTCAGCGGATGACGGGTCAAAATCCGCTTCTACCCCAATTTTTAGCGTCATGTCACATCTTCCCAGTCATCGGCAGCTTCTGCCTCAGCATCAATCAATGCCATTTCTTCTTCAAGATTAAAGTCATCATCTTCAACAACCTTGTCTTTAGCATCGGGATTATCAGCATAATAATGTGCCCAATAATCCGTGTACATATCCTCAACGGACGTATCTAAAAAACGAGGGTCATTCGCTGTTAGGTTGTACTTGCGGCGAAACCAAAACTCCACTGTCGACGATAGACTGCGCCCCGCTTGCTTCGCTTGCTTGGATTCGTTTAGGGCGAAAAGACCGCTCCTTTTTATCTAGCTCGCCGTACACTTTGGCAATTTTTTCGTAAGTGTCATCGTCAAGCGGGTCCATCTCATCAATGTTCCAACCATCAGGCGCACGAACTGTCATCACATTAAGACAAGCAATCCAGCCAGCGACCGAAGCTAGCCAGTCGGTCGGTGTTGCGCCGTCAATATACTTTGCATATTCAACCTGAATCTTCATCTCATCGCGCATCGTGCGACGACCGAAGGTGAATGAGCCGATGCCATCAACAGGAACAACAAAATCATTAGGGAGAGCTGTACGAGCCATAATTTTATACCTATGTTATGAAAAAGCCGCTCGAATGGAGCGGCTTTAGGGGGTGTTTAAAAGTTAAATGTTACTCAGCAGAGCCGCTAACATCTAACGCTTTAAATTGACCGTTTTGCACCAAAATAGCGTGTTTTTGTACGCTAATAGAGCCTGAATCATACGAGACACCAGTGTACTTACGCAAGAGTGTACCGTCATCTTTTGAGAACACCTCAAAGTCAAACACTAAGCCTTGCAAAGCAATCTCGCCGTTAGTTGGCACAATACCAGCCTTGAGCATAGAGTTCTTTTTAAGCAACATTGTACTAACGCTTAGGCTATGGGTAGCCATCGTCGGAACGTGTTCTTGCACATGGATGTCACCAATCCCGCTGGCCGCTTCAAGGCCATAGCTGTCGTTCATTTCGACCGACTGCACAAGCCCGATTTGCTTGCCATCAAAGACAACCACGATGCGGTTGCCTGTTTGGGTTTTGATATTCGATTTCATTGCTTATCCCCTTATGCTGTTGCGCTACCGCTGAACGGGACAGCGTACACGGTGACAAGGTTGTAATTGTTTGGAATGGCAGGCGAGCATTCAAACTGGATGCGCGTCACATCACCTTCAAACGTGGCAGTAATGTTTTTATATGGCGGGCTATTTTCATCGCCAACCAACACCCCAGGGCCTTGTGGTTCTGCACGAGCTAACTCTTTCAAAGCAGACTCGGCGAGACTGACGGAGCGAGACAATAACAAAGGACTGCCTTTCTCACCACGAGTTACATCAACGGCATTACGCACGTTACGAACCGTGAAGTCTAAAGCTGCACCAGTGGATTGCTCGACGCGGTTATAGTTCTTGTTCACTAACCATGTGCTGATTGATTTAACAATTTTATAACCTTCGTCCGTGTTTTCGACACACAGCACACCACCTTTAATAAGCGGGTCGGTATCTGTCGGATTAAGCAATTCACGCTCAAGACCCTGAACCTTCATAGTCTTGTTGGTCAAAGGAGTGCCAGGAGGAACACCTGCAAACATGGCCGCGATTAAAGCAGCAGTCATGTACGGAGGACGCAACACTAAAGCACCAGCAGCGTTATAATCATAATAACCAATATGCACCAACGAAGTACGGTCACTGTTTAATGATTTAGCAGCAGTGATTGCACTTTCATCTGATGTAGATGCAACAGTACCTGCGATACAACGGCGTTCACGGCGAAGCACGGTAGAACAGAAGGCCACATGAGCATCCGCCATTGCGTGAATAGCGGAACTGCCACTAATCGGGCAAAGCCATTGAAAATCTGATTTTTGCAAAACGCCAAAACCTGCCGACCATTCCGTATTAGTCGTTGTGCCATCTGTACCACCAGTCAAATAAGTGAAACCGATGTTAGCAGGGACAGTGCCTTTAGCCGCTGTGCGCTCCGCTGTCACAAGCGGATTTGCGCCACTATTCAACCAATCAATGATAGCCTGCAAGTTTGCAGTCACATTATAAGTAGCTGTTTTCACGTCTTGCGTAGTGATAAAGTCTAAGCCATTAGCCGTAGGCGAGTTATAGCTATCTGCCAATACCGCAGCCGCAAAGCCCGTCACCACGTTAATACGGTCAACTAAGTCTGTCACTGTAGCAAAATCAGCAAAATCTAATGCAAGTGTGGTTGAACCATAAGCCAATGTTAAACCAGCTTCATCAATCGTTGCTGTTGCGGTACTTTCAGAGCCGCTGTAGCGAATAGAGAATGCTTGGCGAGCAATGTTGTCTTGAGAATAAGACTCAGTGCCGCGCTGAACGGTAAAGCGTTTGCCAGTCGTCGTGCCCGACTCAATCTTATACTTAATCTGATTGTCAGCTTGACCGTAGTTCACAGAGCTTAACGTCAACACTGTGCCGACTTCACCAGCCGCCGCAACATCTGCTGACGATTGCAGGGCAGGATTAACCCGAAGCGCGATAACAGTGCTTGGTGCAGGTGTTTGAGCGGATGGGTCGAATGCTTTCACAACAGCATCCAATAGTTCCCCGCTACGAAGAATTAATTTTGCTTGTGTTGGATTGCCGAAACGTAACGCGACATTTGGCTCACCGCCTGTGGACTTGCCAATAAATGCCACAACATTACCAACCGTTAAGTTACGGTTAGCCATCGCGTCATCATTGACTACACTAGCTGTGGTGGGCGTTGTAAGCAGCCGCCCGTTGAAGAATACTGACATTTTTTACCTCGCCTATGCGGGTTTGTTAATAAAACTTTTGAAGCGTGCCGAATAATTATCGAACGTGTCATTATTTCGACCACCGCTGCGCTCATAATTATAAAACGCACTAATCAACTCCACGCGCTTGTCCGACTCAGACAAGCGAGAGCAGAACTCTGCGATTGCCATATTAGGCTCAGCCGCCGCTGCTTCTTTCTTGATTGAGGCCATAACGAGTCTCTAATTAATTAATCACCATAATCAAACAATGGCATCACGACATTAACTAATAACTAATGACCGTCTTTAAAATTTAGGCAGCATTACTGACGACGTGGTTTATTTTCATAATGGCCATTCTGTAGCTCTATCCTTTTTTAACCACAAAATCATCAATAGTCCCTGTGAGACATGACTCAGCGTATGGTATCGCATAAACCCAATACACGGGCAGGCTGTCCGCTGTAACTACTGACACGGGAGTCTATTTTTATGATAGGCATAAACGCTCTTTAATCTTTTTTAAATCAACTGACAGATATAATGTTAATTTCTGCTGTGCCAGTAACGGAATAACCAATAAAAAACTCAACATCATATTTGACATACGCAGTAGCACTTGGCATCACTCCAAGCAAAACATCACCGTCAGCTTTATTTGACCCATTTGTCACTTCCCATTGTTTTGTCGTGGTATTTACAAACAACTCAAACACATCAGCCGCGCTAAATAATGGGACGTTTAATGCTGTACTTTGCTCACTATATGAGTACCCACCAACATCCCTAATCACATACACACCGAACCTGAATGCACCAGTCTCGCTGAATGTGTACCCAAAACCGACATAACCTAAAAAATTATCTGATGAGTCATAGCACCGCGCCCTTACAAAATGTGTCAATCCATTGATAAAGGGGTTTGAGGCAATATTGTTGTTATCTGTCAGATTAAATCTAATACTACTAGAGCCTGCATAGCTGTGTTGTTCGACAGCTACTAACCATGTTTCGTTAACTGGTCCTGCTGCTATTGCTGCATTCAACAACATTGCTTGCCCAGCACTCTCTGTTTTTGTGTAGACATGAGATGATGTAACAGCCCAATTGTTAAAATATTGCTCTTGACACAAAATACCTAAATTCATAACTACCCCACAACAAGCCAAGATGTTGAACTATCAGCAATTAAACACTTAACTTTGTTCTGTGCTGTGAACACTAAATCACCCGTAAATGTTGCTCCCGATCCACCACCCGACGGAACGGCGGCTAAAGTTGTGACACCCGCACCGAATTGTTGGGTATAGCAGCTATCACCGACAGTCACTCCTAAGCTTGTGGGTGTCGGGCAATAAACTGTGTTCGCGCTGGCATTATTCATTTGAATAAAAACCGAACCTTCAGGCGTTAACTCTGCTAAAAGCAGCGTATGCGTGCTGGACGTATATTTATTAAACGTATATCGGCGAGATGAGATTAAATCAGTAATCTGTTTTTGCAATTTACCAAAAGCAGATAAAACCGTATCAGATGCCGTGATGGCAGCATTGGTGACAAGACTTAAACCCGTAAGGACGGCAGCACGAACGCGAGTATCTGTAAAATATTTATTTGTTGAACCTTCGGTTATTTCATCCGAAGTTGTGCCGACTGCTACTGCACCACTATCTAGCCACCCAGCCTGTGCATCCCAGATATAATTACGCGCATCCGAGCCGCCACCCGCATCAACAATCGCGTAGTCACCATCTGCGGCTGTAGGGAATGCGGTCTGCAATCCACCCAAAGTGGTATATTTACCTTTGAAATGCTGCACATATGCAGAGGCATCTAATTTTGTACCGACCGTGATGGTCAGCGCATCAATTAAGTCTTTTAAGTCTTTACCCTTGGCGGCAGATAGAGGCACTGTTGCGGACGTTGAAGTTAAGTTGTCAACAATAGAAGATGTGGCAATAAGCCCTGATTGTGCCCAAGCAAGCAACACCTCGCCCGTAACTTTATACGTTCCCGCACCAAGCCCTGTCGGAATATTGACGACAAATAAATCAGTGGAGCCAATTGCACGCGGCATAACCGTCAAATTAGGAATCGTTGTTTTTAAAATTTCGCCTGCCATATCAAACCCCTAAAAATAATCCATCATCTAACTCAATCAAAGCATCTGTCTGAGTTGATAAAATTTCGCTATCGGAATAAGGCGAATCGCTCACGCCATTAGCTGTGATTTCAATATCACGAATAATCTCGCCGTCGCCATAATCACGCCCAACCCTCACAGGTGCTTGGCAAGTAAAAGTACCGACAACCTGATAAATATCAGCATTAAATTCACCATCTAACGAATCCATATCCTGACTTTTATAGTTGATTTCGATAAAACCTTTGTCATCAAAGACCGCTAAATTGGCGATAATAATTCTGCGTAGTGCTTTACGCAGCTCAATCCTAGTGTCAGGATTTAACGCCCAGCCCACGATAGTAAGAGTTACAGAGGACAGCCATCCGTCGCTTTCGTAAATATCGCCACTGACAGAATCCCAGTCATCACCGAAATCTTCACCGATACCTCGCTCAGATGGTGACTCATCATCTAAATGCACAGAGACAACAGGGAATGATACCTGTTGATTTAAAGCGGGTGGAGCCGTCAAAACTTGGATATACCCCAAGTCATTAACAAGATTATTACGCTCAACCTCAACCTTTAAGCCAGCCTCTAAGCGTTCACGCACGAACGACTGAACATCAGTAGTTTGTTCTTCGTAAGTGGCCAAAGGAGTGGCATTTGCCGTGGCACTAGCAACCCAAGCATTATCAACAAAATAATAAGCCCGATAAAAAGCCATGACATTATTAAGTAGTGATAGGCTGTCAAGGATGGTTTTATCGTCACCTTCATGCACTAAAATGGCATCAGTATCGTTATACCCAGTAAAGCTATCGCTACCTTTTCGCAAGACGCGCCAATATTTTGCTTCATTTAGCGGAGTTAAAAAAATTCTTATTGCATTACCAATAGGTAGTGGCTGTAACATACTAATCATGTTGACAGTTTGTCATCACGACAGAGCACCGACCCCATGAGCAATATGGCATATAAAATCAGTATCGACTTGGGCAGCATTGGATCAGCAATCAACGCCCAAGTATTCCCGCTGCTAAACCAAGCGGTGCGAGCTGTCACGCAGCAAACAGCCGTCAATTGGCAAAAAGCCGTTCTGAAAGCCAAATTATGGGAGGGTGAGCGAGATGCTTATGCCCAATCTATCACATGGAAAATGACGGGTGACTTTAGCGGTGAGATTGAAGCAACCTATAAACACGCGCAAGAAATAGAAACAGGCCGACCGCAGCGTGACCTTAAGAAAATGCTGGACACGAGTACGAAGGTTCGTACATCGGAGAAAGGTAAACGGTTCTTAGTCATTCCTATGCGCCAAAATGTCAGTAAATTGAAGTCGGCAGGGCTTTACGGCATGGCTAAATCATTAGGGCTATCTTCGGTGGCCAGCACCAGCCAACGGCCAAGCGGAGAAGTTACGAGGTTATCACCTAAAAGCGGCATGTCACCATCACCTGACCAGTCCAAAAACAAAAGATCAGGGATGGTCAATAAGAATATTTATAACTGGGGGCAGCGACTTACTGCAAAAGATGTTGGTCAGAATAAATGGGCGCAAGGACTGGTTAGGTTCAATACTACCACGCCTCACGGCAAGCAAGAGTCTGCTTATATGACTTTTAGAATTATGATGGAAGGCCAAAAAGGATGGATTGTGCCAGCGCAGCCAGGGTTATACCTAGCCAAAAAAGTACAAGAAGATATGCGGCCAAAAGCAGAGGCCGCATTTTCTATGGCAGTTAAAAAGCAATTAGGAGGGTAATACCTCGCCAAAAGCGTGCTGGACAGGTACAAAAACAGGATGAGGATTTTCTTTGCACCAAACCTCGCATGACTCCTTGTCTTCAAAAGTTTTTGCTTCTTTAATTAAGCAAGTACAATTCTGACCAAACGCTAGTCCAAGACCATAATTTTTATGAGCATACACCCCACGATGAGTGGGTGCTTCTGGAATCCACATATCTACCTCCCGAATAAATCCCATTTTCTAAGTTGAGCCTTCTTAGGCAATTGCGCCCCTTGGTGTTCGTTACGATCACTAGGGAAGTTATCAAACAAATAATACTCTGAATACTTCGTTCCCGTCATCGAGTAAATATAACCCACAGGCGGCGCGTTTTCATCAGGCCATGTTACCTCGCCATTGTCGCTGATTGACGGAAATACACCATCAATCGTTAATCGAGTAGTCGGATCAAGCCAAAAAACACGACTAATAGCCGCTACTTTAAAATTTAATTTCTCAGTGGGCGCGCCACGCTTTAATGGGATTGAAAACACGTCAGTGGAATTCAGCGCAATAACTCTGTCATAACGCCCTGCGTTTTCCCACATTGGGCTAGAACGAGGGATAGTAATAGTCATGTCGCCTTTTTCCCAAAGCCCTGCTGCGATCATCTTAGCCGCTGTGGTTTGGCTAGGCACGCCGACCAAAGTAGGAACAGGAGCATCCCATATCCTGCCTTTTCCTTTACACAAAGCGTGCTTAGGGTCAGGAGAGCCTGTTTCATTGCTCATGCAAGCGCACGCATAAGAGCGCAACCAAAGGACATCCTGACCTATGTTTTTTAAGTGCCTATCAAAATGAGTAGGACGCAATCGCATATAGTACCCCTTAGCAGACCATCATCCGCACACCATGAATCGCGGCCATTAACCCACCGTTTGAGCTATCAGAGCCGTTAATGATATGGTCGATGGCAGAATGATACTTATCTAAATCAACAGACATCGACTCGCTTAAACCATCAGCCGATATGGAGCCAGATTGTGGCAAGAATGCATCACCCACAATTTTTAACACCGCTTTTTTCTTGATGGCATCCAATAACTCAGGGTATTTAGTCGCCACATCCGTTAAACCTGCCGTATAAATAATACGAACCATTGACGGAATAGTACGACCTGCCGCCATATTCATCATCACCAAACCAGCCAATCCTGTGAGCACAGCATTGTTGGTCGGGACAATCCGAATATGGCCATATTTATAGTCAATCGATAGCCAGTTTAGCGGTATATCATAATAGCCATTTTGTTCGGTAGGATAGACAAAGCGCATGGACTCAACCGAGATAATCGGCTTTTGGCGCGTCACAATATAGCCCCATTTATCACGCTCAAACATATCAGCCTGATAGTCAGGTGCGGACTCAACAAGCCATGCTAAGCCATCAAGAGCATCTATTTCTTCTTGTGTTGGCTGTTGAGTAAACACTCGAGTAGGTACAAGCGGTACGCGCAATTGATGGCCTATTTCAGACTCCGCAGCGCGTATTTTATCCCACAAATAATCGTCGCTGACTTGCACATCCTCAAGAATACCCGAAGCAGCCGCTACAAGGCGGTCATTACGCAATTCTTCAATCACAATATCTTTAATGAATAATGATGTGCGTGTTGGTTCAAAAAGCGTTTCAACGGTCAGTTTAAAGCGTTTAATATTGAACGATGCGCCCTGCAATACCAGCATGACCTCGCCATGAGGCAAATCAGCAGTGGCAGCATCATCAAAAGATACAGCTATCACCCCATGAGGCCAATTCGCACCAGTGTCATCATCAGCAAGGCTTTGACTTGCGATAAGCTCCGTCTTGCCATCCATTGTGTAGACACGAGCAGTAGCCGAACCAGTCACAGGAATAGGCTTACCATTTGCCTGCACGACCACAGTAAATTGTGCAGCACTACCAGCAATAATAGTCGTCATAGAAATCACCTACAAAAAAGGCCGCACATGGCGGCCTCTTAAAAAGCTTTGCTTAGGTTACAATCACGCCAGCAGTACGCAGGCTGGCTAGTAACGCATTTAACTGCGTGATAGCTGTTGCGTTATCAGAAGCATTAACAACAGCAACACCTTTCTTTACACCACCAATCGTATCGGTTACAGCAGCGGGCAAAGTATAGTTGTTGGCACCATCTTCAATGCTATCAAGCTTTTCTTGTTGTTCGGCAATAATATCACCGATACCCGCTTTATATAAACCAGGTGTCGCGTGATTTAACAGTCTAATTTGGTCGGCAGTAAGAGCCATGATTTAACCCCTTAGAATACTTCGCCTTCATCGACGATAGGTGTGGGCGGCACTTCTTTTGCCTTGCTAGGTGTTTTAGGCGCAGGAGGTGTCATTACAGGCGGTATAGGTGGCACTGGTGGAGCAGGAGGCAAATCCTCGTCATAACCATCCACATCTAAAAACATTTGTGCGGTTTCGTCATCAATCTCAACGGAGATACGGCGACCGTCTTCAAGTAAATCAAATTTCACACCGCTAATCAAATCAGAAGCGTTAGGGCGTGAGCAAATAACTCGTTTCATGTTCTATCCTCTACAAATTAGAGCGACCGAAGCCGCTCTAATTTATTACCAATTACTCAGCAGTGAAAGGCCGCCATGTTGCACCACTTGGCAAAATGTTCTTGATATAGCCTTGTTGCTTTGGCTTGGTAATCCGTAAGTAGCCGAATAAGAACTGGAACCAACTGATAACAGGGACACCACCAACACCGAATGGCAATGGAATCTTGGTCATCGGTTGGAACTGCCGCCAGCCGATTGCATCAGCCGTCGCGCCCATGTTCAATAAAGGAACAGACACAGTACCGGGAATGTCGCGGTTCAAATCAGTGAAAGTCGTAGTATCGCCTGTTTTAGCGATAACTTTCACCAAACGGAAGTCGGTAGTGGTGTTCGTGCCATCCTGACGACTACGATAAATCGCATAACCTGACTCAGTGCCAGCCGACGATTTAGTGATAGTCAAAACAGCTTTTTTACCAGCCGCAACCGCTGTCTGCGAGGTCTTAGTTACCTGAGACAAGCCTTTACCAGTTGCATCAATTGCTGCTACAGCCCAGTAGTAATTACCAGCACGAGTGCTAGTGAACTGAGACGATGCATCGGACGTTGAGGCAGACACGGTCACGCTTGCTGGATTTAACGTAGACAATGACGCAGCAATCGCGGAGTTATACACTTCAAACGGATGAACCATCGGGTTTGTTTCATCGTGAATGAACGTATCCATGTTAGTTGTCAATACGCCGTTTTGCAGGCGGATTTTACCAACATGACCACCAAGCATCGGCGTATTGCCACCTTCGGGTGCCCAACGGAACGATGGATCAAGACCCATGTTTAAATCGGTCTGCACGCTGTTGGGCAAGAAGATGTCGGTACTGCGACCCCAAGAGCCGTAGCCAGACACCGACGCATTGATGCGACTAATCGCTTCAATACTATCCAACTTCGCACCCTGCATATCAATGACATTATCACCTGACATACGACCAGCAGTTACTTCTTTGTCAATTTGATTAAAAATACCATCGAATTGAGTAGGGCTGGCATCGGCGTTACCATGATACAACAAGTAGTTCGTATCAGTTAACAATTGCAAAGCACCATTACGTTCTTCAACGGCTGTTGCTTCAACGATGTTTTTGCCGATGTTCAATACATAACCGACTTGGCGCAAGGTCATCAAGAATTTGACCAAGCCAACTTCACGGCTGTATTCGCCTTGTGCCGCACGAACCGTACCCATTTGGGAATTAGTCGAACCACCCAAGAAGCCACCAACACTGCTTTGACGTGTGTATTCGTCAACAATGTTTGTTGCATTTGTTTGTTGCAAGCGATTGAACAACGTAAAGTGTTCGTTTTCTTGCACCGTGGTCTTCATCGCTGTATCAAGCGATTGAACACCCAATGCACCACCGCCCGTTAACGTGGAAACATCGGTTTGATAGTTACTAGCTTCAAGAGCTTTTAACAATTCAGAGTTGCTACCACCGATAGAGCCACCCAAAACAGGTGAAGCACCGCCGATTGTAGCACCAGCAAATTGCTGCAAGAGTGCGTTTGCGTCCATTTGTGAGAGTCCTCAATATGGAGTTATTAAAATGCCTATCGGCGGTTAATTAGCCCAAAACTTTATTAATTAGGGCGTTATCTAAAACGGATAACTGATTAGTTCGTGCAGCAACGTCAATTGTCGTCAGCTCTTTGCCTGTGATTTTTTTAGCTTCAAAAGCCGCGTGACTTTTTGCCATAAAAATAGGAACAGTCAATTCTTGGCCTTGAGATTTGGCAAGAGCAGTTTCAGCACCAGCGGTCGGTTTTTCAACGACACTCAATACCGTTTTACGACCTGCACCTTGACCACCAATTGTGTCCAAGCGTGCGTTCAATGATTTAATCATTTCGCCTTGCGACTTAATCATAGCCATAGATGCTTGCAAGCCTTTAACCATCAAAGCTTCTGTGGCTGATTGCTTCAGACCAATATCATTTAAAGACTTAAGCATAGCTTCAGCGTCAACCAGAGTGACCTCTTCGCCGCCATCAAGAACCATAGACTTAGTCATTAGTTCCTTGCCTTCTTCGTCTTCTTCATCTTCTTTTTTTGGCGGAATAACAACTTCATCGTCTTTTGGCATTTCTGCTTCCAGAGATTTAGCAAGAGTAGATTGTTCGGTTTGAGCTGCGTCTAATTCAGCAAGTAAAGCCTCAAAGCTCATGATTTGCTCCGTCTGGATAATTTGTTTTTCAGGTCAACAAGAAAGCGATCAACCAATTCAGCGGCATCATCAAGTGATAAGCCAAACCGTTCTGCACTATATTGCATTAACCCGTGTGCTGAGTTATCAATAACATCACGATTAGAAATGGCACTAGATAATTTATCTCGGAAGTCATAATAAGATGTTGGAGCAGCATCAATAGATTGCATACCTAGCGCAGCTCCGCCAGTCTTATCCAATACATCCGTGGCATAACTAGCCTCTAAAGCCTTGACCATATCAAAACCATTTATCGTCCAGCATTTAGCTAGTGCGCCGAATGGGATGGTGCTGACGGCAGATACGTGCTGATTAACAGGCTGACGAGATATGGCGAGGTTTGACCATCGCACCTTTGTGACATAAGTGACTTTAGACCTTGTGTTCGGGTCAATCCCTTCGCTTTTAGCCAAAGTAGCACCACCAACAGAGGCATACCACCGAGCTGCAGGATTAAGCTTTGTCATGCTATCCCATACCATGTTGGCCTTGGCTGACAGCGGTGTGTTATCACCTTTATACAGTTTAGCTTTAACCAACACAGAATCGCCATCAATCCTTACATCTTCAGGAACGCCAATCTCCCAGCTTTCAGGGTCAGCAATACCGTAAGCTTGGGCAACGGAAGGGATTGATTTATGGTCTATATCAATATTACCGAATTTCAAGAAGTGCGGAGCAGAGTCAGCTAGTGCTTTAATCAGCACGTGCTCATTATGCTGGTCTACGCCATCCTTACTTGCTTCAAGATAGATGTAGCGGTCGCCAGACTCTTCGGAGGGGCGAGCTTTCAGCATTGTGCCAATGCTTAAATATTCTGGAGAGCGGTTATCTTTGTTCATTTATTTAGAGTGCCATCACGACATATTAAGAAAATACTAATTGAGCAAAAACGATTAACGGTTTATATTGTGTGCGAGATATTACAAATAAATTTGGGATGATGAAATGACAGAAAATAATACACAATAGGCGGCTGGGTGCTTGTCGCTGTTGATGCAAGAGTTAGGTACGCTAACTTTTAACGATGAATTATAGGTTGCAGCACCTTTGACGCTTCGGAGATGATTATGTTACCGCACCAACAACGTGTAGTTGTGAAAGAAATGAACTTGTAAGTAAAATGGCAAAGCTTTATGACTTTATTGATGAAGCAAACCCTATTTTTAGCAAACTTGATGACGCTGAAAGAGACCGCTTGGTTCGACAGCATGGGCATATGACTAGATATGCAGAGGTATTAGACGAGCGTATTGCGGCTTTTGCCAAGTAGTATCTAACTAAGCGCGTAAGGCGTGGCAACCCACGCCAACATTAACAATAACACAGGAATAACTGACAGAGCAATGAGAAATTAGAGGTTGGGTTGACATCGCACTTGACGCAGGAGTTAGAATCGCGCAAGTCTTGCGATGATATTTTGAGGCCAAATTACTGCCCGAAATGCGGTTACGAAGACACGTCTATAGATAGCAGTATTCATATGATGGTCTCGTATATCAAATGTGATACTTGCGAATTTGAAAAGCGCGGCAAATGTGATGAAGAAACGCTGATTGAACGGTGGAATAAGTTGAAACGAAAATCCAAAGAAGTGCTACAGGCTAAATTTGACGCGAACCCTTGGTAGATTCTAACACTTTATTAAGGCGCACCCAACTCAGATATTTATTGCGTAGCTGTTTGGGTAGGTGTCGCACTTAAATTATGAGTTATACACGCTAACTTTGTGTCTCGTTTTTACATATTTATGATACACAAACGATTTTGAGTATCGAATATGAGACTCAAAATAATGAGTGATGTTAAGTGTATAACTATTGTTTAAGGCGTAACTACCTACGCGCCTTGATGACCTGCATTTGTGTGATTGGGTAGTTATCGCACTTGAAACTTGAGTTATACACTTTTTACGATGGAGACAGACATGAGTTTTAAAGTTGAAGCAAAGACAGTAACAACAGAACAAGTTATTGCTTGTGCCAATGAGCTTGAGGAAGTCATTGGTGAAATTATGAATGGCAAGAAAAAGCCGAAAGACTTGCCGATTGAACCAATGGTAAAGCTGATTCAGTTTGCACGAAACATGACGGCTACTGATATTGGTGTATAACTAAGCCGCGTAAGGCGTAACGCCCTACGGATATTTTTAATGAAACATAACCACCGATAACGTCAAAAAGCGCAATGACAGCATGGGGCGTTATCGCACTTGACGCAGGAGTTAGACACTGGAATGGCGATGAATACTGACGTAATGTTTTCAAGTGCTACGGACTTATGGGCAACGCCTAAAGCGTTTTTTGATAAGTACAATGCTGTGCATGGTTTTGAATTAGATGTTTGTGCGAATGCTGAAAATGCAAAATGCGAGAAGTTTTACACTGTTGTTGAAGATGGTTTAACGCAGGAATGGACAGGCAATGTATGGATGAACCCGCCCTATGGCCGCGAGATTGGCAAGTGGGTAAAGAAGGCGTTTGAGAGCGTTTTTGTTGATAAGACAGCAAAGAAGGTTGTTTGTTTATTGCCAGCGCGAACAGACACGCGATGGTTTCACGATTTTTGCACACAAGGGAACATTGAATTTATTAAGGGGCGTTTGAAGTTTGGCGACTGTAAGAACCCTGCCCCGTTCCCAAGCATGGTTGTGATATTTGGTGTCTAACAAAAAGTTAAGCGGTAAGCACTTCACCGCTATATAAACCTTGAACTGTCGGCTGGGTGCTTATCCGACTTAAACGTGAGTTATAAACTAAGAGAGAACTTTATGAAAGAACAGATATTAACCGCACTTGCTGAGAAATGGGAACGTGATGCAGCACCGCCAAATTGCGAAGATGGCTCTGAACACGCAAGAATCGGAAATGCCCGAGCCGATGGGTTTAGAAAGGGGCAGGCGCAATGTGCTGACCAACTGCGCCAGTTAATAAAACTGCTTGGTGAAGATGACGGTTTTGACGGACGTGCAATGATGGTGAAAGGGTTATAACTATTAGGTTAAGCAGTGCTAACCCCACTGAATTTATATTAGCGAGGTGATGAAATGACAGAGAAAAATACACAGTTAGAGGCTTGGTTAGCATCTGACTTGAACCGCAGCCAGCAAGACATTATTGCTGTTGGCAGCACATTGCTTGGCACAAACCAAACCGCTGCAAATACAAACATTCGCTGACTGATTGCGGCTATGTTGTTATCTAACATAGCCACAACCACTATATGCTGTTTGTTATTAAGAAACCCGCATTAGCTTACTTTTGCGGGTTTTTTATTTTCTGTAAGCACATCATTAGCCTTGGCCGTCACAATATGTAACTGCCCTCGCTCTTTTATTAAATCTAAGTATCTAGACTGCTCACTGTCAGCCATGCCTTCAATACCAGTCATTTTATCAATTTCTTGCTGGACAACAGAAAGCCTATCAGTTGCACTTTTTAATATCTTTTTTTCAGCCAACTTTGTTTTTTCTGACAAAGCATTAAGTTCGCCGAGCTTGACCCGAGTATTATCAATATGTGCTTTCATTTTACAGAACCCAAGCAAAAGCAGGAGATGCGTGGCAAGCAACAAAAAACAAAGGTAACAGATAATAAATTTTACGCATTTTAAACCTCGTCAAAAAAGTGAGTTCTGTTGTTCAGCGTTACGTCGCGCAGAAATAGCACCAGCAACACCGCTATCATCTAGACCATCCATCGGGTCGGCCATCATATTCTTCAAGTCGTACTTTTTGATAAGCCTGTCGCGGCTCTTTCTTTCTTCTGCATGGTCAGCAAGCAAGTCAATTAATTCAATACCTTTTTGCTGGCCAATCCGATCAATACGAGCATTACGCTGACTATGCGTTTTAGCTGTTTGACTAACATCATGCTGAATCAAATATTGCCCAGACTGCAAATTCATGCCGACAGCACCAGCATCAGAAGCAATCAGTACGTCAGCCTGAGCAGTTCCAGACTCAGGATTAAATAGCCTGCGTTTTTTGTCTTTATCTTTTGCGCTATCCGCACCAGTTATAACTACAACACGTTTACCTTCTTTTTCAAGAGCAGCTTTATATTGCTCAACACTGGTTTTGTTTCTAGCAAAAATTACCCCCTGCTTTCCTTCACGCTCTTTAACCATCTGTACCGCAGCGCGAACCTTAGAGTTATCTGGATGACTATTTATAATCCTACTGATTGCAGATGACTTAAGGATACCAATAGAACCCTGCAATTTCTTAGCTATGGCCTCATGCTCAGATTCAGGCATACCATCGAATGATGATGGCGAAATAGCACGGCAAGCTTCAACATTAACAGAGCCACGACGATGAGCCGTCCGAGCATCACCTAAATGTTTATTTAAATCCTTAAGGGCGGATTTTTGGCCGACAGAAAGTGGAACCTTCACCTCTTTACGCTCACGATTAACATCAGGAGTAATACTTGTTGGAAACATATAACGCGCCATTTCTCGCTTCAGCGCATCTTTGCTCGCAATCGTATCAGCACCATATCTCCGCATAAATGCCGCACGGTCAGCGTACCGATCAGGATCCATTTTGTGCAACATTGAGTGTATTTCTGACGGGTCATTTTTAATTGGGTCGCCAGAGGCGTACACATGATAAGGCGTATTGTGCCCAACGGCTTCGATGACATTAGATAAGCTGGAGTTTTCCTTACCAATCCGATTAAGCGTATCATGAGCCTCATCAACAAAAGAGGCATCAAAGTCTATCCCTTCTTTTTTCATTGTTTCAGCCGCCCAAGCCTTCCTCTCCAAAGGAGACATGGCTGCTATTTTAGCGGTCATGTCACTTTCAGAAATACCAGCGTGCCCAGCAGCGAGATGAATCATGTCATCGCGGAAGGATTGGTGCGTCATAACACAAATATGTGTACTCTGGTCTTTGTATGCAGCGATACGCTCAGCCTGTGATGCACCAGGCTGTATGTGTGTTTTGAATTTCCCCGCCTCAAGCAAACGCAAAGCCTCGCCACCAAACTGCCCCTGTACAATACTTGGCACCAGCATAAGCGAGCGTTTAACTTTGCCAAGACCAGACAAATGAGCATGAGCACCAAGCATCATATTTGTCTTGCCAGAACCAGCTCCAGCAGCTAACACCACGCGTTTATTGGCAGTCACCAATTTGATGGCGCGCTGCTGTGGCGCATACTTGCCAGACATTGAGACGTTCCAGAGCTTTGTCGGCTGACCTGCTTTAAAGTTTTGACCAACCTGCCCCATCATCCCAGCTATTTGTCGCTCAGCCTCATGACCAAGAGTGTGACGCTCGTCACTGCCAAGTGGTGATGGTTCGCCTTTATCATTAACAGGCGCATCCTCATTACTAAAAAAGCCCATTTGTGCTTGTTCATACGCCGCTTTTTCTTCTTGAGCAGCCGATATTTTATCGGCGACACTGCCTGCGGCATATTTACCACCCGACCGATTGCGAAGACCATCTATTAACTCTTTATTTTTAGCCAATCGAGCCGCACTAGCAGCAGGATCAATAGCGGCAAGATGGTCAAGGTTATTTCTGATTACTGTGCGGCCAAGTTTTAAAGGATTATCAGGATTAAGTTTGTTGTGAGCCTCCACAAATTTATTAGCAACATTTGAGCGAATCATATCTTGTACAGATTCGTATGCCTTGGCATTGCTGCCCATTGTCTCAATGTACCTAGACCATGTAACGCTGCTTGCATTTAGCTTTTGCGCCATGTCGTCACGCAACGACCGCCAAGATTTCCACTCAGGATTGTCTGTTTCATCACCAAACATATCTGTGGTTTTTTGCTCAGGCTCAGCAGCGACATGACTCTCAAGATCAGCCCGCATCTTTGCAACGTCAGGTGACTCTTTAGCAATATTGCGATGAAAGAACTCGCGGATAGCACGCTGGTCGCTGTTCGTTAACTCCCCAATTTGTTTATAGGCCGCCGTTCCTTCAGGTGTTTCTGCCAGAGCACGATGCAGAGCATCTACTGACTTTTGATCGACCTTGAAATTTTGCTTATTCAATGTGGAGCGATCGCCTGCGTACTCATTAGCGTAGCCATCAAAAGTCTCGGCCAATGCTTCAGCACGCTGTTGTTTGCCATCTTTGTCTTTGAGCGGAGCAATCTCATCCAAAGCAGCGCGATACTCGTCAGAGCGGTCTGACCCAACTTTATCGAAAAAGCTAGATGATTGAATGTCGGCCAATATATCAGCGGCATGATCGCCATCCGCAGCGCGACCGCCAATATAATCTTTTAATGACTTTTTTAAATCGGGCGACACTTTAAACGGTTGAGCTAATTGCTCAGCCACGCCAGGCTCAACGTCCATCACCAAATCAGGGCGATTAGCGACACCCAATGGCAACCACCCATCCTCGTCTTGATCGCCGCGAATAATCGACAAATTACGCCTTACCTGCTGCAAGTCTTCACGGGCGATGGGTTTAGCCAGTCGATCCATGCCGTCTGCATTTACCGTTAAAAAGGTGTCTTTGCCCACTTTTTCTAATTCATAATCACCAGCCATCAATCCAAGCGCGCGCACCTGTTTAATAGCCTGCTCAGGTTTCGTATTCCCAAGAGACACCTGTAACCGATCTTGTTTGCCATGCTTCATTGCCATCACGAGCGCAGCATTTGCCTCCATTTCACCCAATGCCTGCCCAAGTATGCGCTGAGCATCACCGACACAAGCACGACGGCGAGCATTAAGCTCTTGAGCGATAGCGAGGTCTGTGCCCGTGCCTGCATCCTCAGACAAATCAATCGCCTTAGCAGCATCAGTCAAGTCACGTGCCTTTTTGATGGCATCTGTGCTGGTTTTCATGTAATGATTAACGTGCCAATCTTGGATGCCATCAGCAATATGCTGTACATCCTCCTTTGACATATCATTATTAATTCGCCGAGCCAATATTTGAGACGCTCCAGCGATTCCCAAAACATCAACGACTGACCGATCTATTAAGGCATCGCCACCCACAGCCAAGGCCAGAGAGTTAATACTATTGTAAGCACCAACCCCAATATGTCCACCCAGAGTCTCTTCTGGATTGGCCCCAGCGATCTCGCCAACTTCCGACAAAAAAGCAACCGTTTGTGCTGTGCGCAAATCGTTAATAACAGTTTCTTTTGCCTTGGCATCCAGCTCTGCATCATCGGACGATTCAATAACAAAAGCCTTCGGCTCGCTTGACGATTTATCAATAGCAGCAGCAGCAGCACGAGACTTCTTTTCGATATCAGATAAGCGTTTACCCTCTTTAATGAGATCAAGTGCGTCTTTCGCGCTAAGCAAACTTGCATCAGCATTAGGAGCGGCAGGCTCCTTAATTCCTTCTAATTCTTTTTTAATCAGGTCGGCAGCTTGGCCCCGCTCAAAAGCAGTTTTTTTCTGCTCAGGAGTTAGCTCGGCAAGTTTCCCCTGTTTAACTTGATGCGACTCTTCGGCCAGTTCATCCTTAGACAAACCAGAAGCCTCAGCACGGCCTTTGTAATCAGGATTGAACCCAAGACCACCTTGTTGTTTAGGAACAGGGGCAAGGTCGGCAACAGAGAGCGTATCAGGGCTGTCGCTAGACAAAGGTAGCTCACCAATACCAGCATCTGCTCTTGCTTTAGGGTCATTAAGCAGTTTTTCTCGGCTTTGCTTGATGACGTCTTTAGCGCGACTCAAAAGCTTGGCATGGTGCCTAGCTTTTACCTTCTTGAGTGCAGCCGATGATAGATGAGCATAATCTTCTTCAGGCAAATCCATCTCGCTTTGTTGCCAGCCTGCCTTTTTAGCGACCGCATCAATTACCTGCCGCTCGGCTTGTCTTTTTTGTTCTTTTAGCGACCGACGTGCATCTTCTTTTTGTTCGTGTATTCCTGCCTCTTTATCAGCTTTGGTTTGCTCTTTTTTGGCCTGACTTTTCTCGGAGGCTTTGGCTGTGGCCTCTTCTTTGTAGGTATCTTTTGATTTTACTGACCGTAACCGCAAATGATTTAAAGAACCGCCAGCACCGCCGATGACTTTTGCCGAACCATCGGGCTGAGGTTGAATGAGGATAGGCTGACCTTTGCCATCATTCGGGTGGACAGTGATCCAATGAGAGCCTGGCGGGATCGGAGACTCAGCTTTGATAAGAAGAACAAATTTACTCATGTTGAAAGCGTATCCTTTAACCACGCAGCAAAATCAGGATCATCACCATTCTGTGACTCAATTGTTTGTACCCAACGGCCACGGCAATGAGGATGCGCCAAACCCGCAGGCAGATGCCACATTTCATCAGGCGTGCGAGACACCAACATATCGCCCACTCTTTTTCTCGGCGAAGCTGAACGACCTATGTTGTTTTTACCGACCCAAACATCGGTTTCGTGGTTTTTGCTTGGATGATCAGGAGCAACAACCGTGGCCACCACCCCGTCAATTTTACGACAGAAAGCACAAGCATTGGCATAACGCTCCACGCGCTTAATCTTGGTGCCCAGAGCAACACTGGCAACAAATCCCTGAGTTTGCGCTTCCCCAGCCTCAGTGACAGCAATCCGTCGCCAATCACGATTATGCACAGCAAAACGGTCAAATAATTTAGAGGATAAAGACTGACTAGGTGTCCCCACAACAGCGGATTGCTTATCCTCTAAATGCTGCAATATTGTATTGTGCAAATCATGGCGCACCGATTCAGACAAAGCCTGAACATTTTCAGCCGACCGTAATCGAGCGAAATCAAGTGTGTTTTTTTGTTGGGCGGATAAATGGAATTGAGTGGCAGCCTGCGTGACCGTACTTGGCATAGCCGATAAGATTTTATCGGCCATGCCCGCCGTCAACGCCGTAGCGGCATCAATATTAGCCTGAACTTTACCCATCAACCCAGCCCGAGTGATTAGCCACTCAGCCTCTGTTTTTAGCTCATCAGGAGGCAAATAACGCTGCACTACATAATCGACAGCCAACATATGATCGTCCAGCGTCCAGTCAGCAGGGAACAATGACTCTAAGTATATTTTAACGAGTTCAAGCTCTGGTTTTGTCCAGCGCACCATCATGTGAGGCTTAGCAACAACCTCATGCGACTCTTTGTAATGGTCGCCATTTTGCCAAGCAATAATTTGCTCTTTGACATGATTTAAGCGGTCAAGGCCACGCTGGGTGAAAAGTTCAATAATGTGCTGAACTAACAAAGACTCGTGCGGCAGCCAAATACCATCGTCGTGCGTATGGTTAGCTTTGTACATGAACTCAAGAGTGTCATTAGTCACTAAAGGGGAAAGCGGTCTGATATCCAGCAATAATGACGACATGATAACTCTCGTTAGAATAATAACCTCCGCCTGTGTGGTGGACAGGCGGAGGCGGTTATCACCATGAGACTATCTTAAGACTGGTGATTGCTCCGCAGGTAGCCTCAATCGTACTTGTTACCAAGCAAAATCCCTGACCGCACAGGTGAGTATTACCCTGTCATTTAGCCCTGACAGGACTGCAAGAGGCGAGCAGCTTATGATGGGCGTTTAAAAAATATAATTTGTCATTTATTATTTCATTTTTAAACCAGCAAAAGACACTCTTTTACTTTTATATTCCTCAATTGAGTCGATTAGCTTCTTCTTGGCATCGGGATGAAGTCCTAATTTATCGGCGACTTTTTCTGCGCTTTTCTTATCAAGAATTGATGTTACTCCATGATAATTATCACCGCGACCTTTACTATGGTCTGATATTCTTATCTCATGCTTTTGGCCATCTCTCCCCTCAACAATAATATAGCCGCTTTTCCCGCCTTGATTATTTAATGAAAGACTTAAATCAACATCTTTTTTAATGGGTTTGGTATTAGGGGATAATTCAGGAGATGATAAAATATCGGCTAATATATGAGATACATCTTTAATATTTGTAATCATAGTGTTGTAGCCATCATCATGCTCATTTGTAGTAGATGATGCCGTAACTCTACTATCATCATGAGCCTGCACGAAAGTGCCATCTTTTTTAGTATATGAATTTACATGAGACTTAATTAATAATACATATTTCATTTAGCTGCTCCAACAGACAACTGCTCCGCCCGTGCTTCAGGCGGTATAGCAATATATCGTTTTTTTCCGTCTTTATCTTTTACGATCATACCATCTTCGCCATGATGCTCAACCGTATAATCTTGTTTAGCGCGGGTTTTATGGCCAGCGATATGTTCCCATTTTAACTTGTGTTGATCTTTTTCATGCTCAACAGTACAGCCATGCTTTCCGACACATAACACCTTGCCGACTTTAGGCACGCCTTGATGATGGAAGAAGACCTCATCACCGACAGAAGCGCGGCTCATGATGGCCACTCACACATATCAATAGTTTGACCAGCCAAAGCGTGTGTACAGTCACTAAGATATTGAATCTGCCCAGCCTTTACAAAAGAATGGCAAACGCGAGGTGGCGCACCATCAGTACCAGCATCAAGACCATTATATTCAACCAGAACACTAGGACTAAATGTTGGTTTTTCAGCGTTACCATCCCATGACCAGCCAGCACCGCCATAAAAAATGCCATGAGCGCGATTGCAGCCAACGCACCAAAACAGAAGACCGTTGTCACTGGTTTTACGGAGTATACTCACGTATCAATCCTCCAAACAGGCATCCCTAACGACTTTTGCATATCCTCACCACCACCCTGCGGCGGCTGTTCATCTTGAGCGGGAGCACCGCCACCACCGTCGGGATTACCGTAGTCCTCTTGATTGGCCTGCTGCGATGCTTGGTACGCAGACTGCAATACAGGATTTAATGGAGAGTTACCCCATTCACCGTCGGTTTCTTCCCAGCCGCGAGCTTTTCTGGCTTCATTAACTGTGCAAAGTGCCTGCTCTTCTGTCCAAGCCTGAGTACCATCAAGCTCATCAAGGCCAGTCCATCGAAAAACATAATCACTATTAAATTCAGAAACAACATAATCCGAAAAAACATCCTCAAAATAAGCCAGCAATGGTCGCAAGCCTTTATCTTTTGAGTTGATTATCTTTTCTTCGGTATCGTTACCACTTAAAGAGCTGGTGCCAGCGGTGAAGGATTCAAAGTTAATCTCGTCGGGAGCCATGCCATAAATTGCACAGATAATACTCGTTAAGAATGTCATCCACTTAGCAAACATGATCTCGTTAACTTCGACTCCGAAGTTTTCAAAACTGGCTTTTGACTCCTGATTTTTTGAAACCATCACAGGCAATGTCCAAGCATTATTAATGCCTTTAACCATTGCGTTCCAGTAACGCTTGAATGCGTTTAGGTCTTCCTGTGCGTAGTCACCCGACAAGTGTAGCAAGCCTTTAGGGATGGAATTACTGTCGAAATATCTAAGGTTATAGGTCATGGCATTAAGCAAGCCAGTCACCACCTTAACCAATAGCTCGGTTTCTGAAAATCCATAATTACCAACCATGACATCGCTTCGAGGATTGCGCGGCACATAGATCAAGTCATCGTAAGTGTAGGCAGCACGGATATTACCCTGCACAACCTGCAGCGCATAAATCTCATCCTCACCACGATAGCCCATTTCAGTACAAAGACGTATTGTCGATCCGTCAACAGCATACATCCCGTCAATACCACGCTTTCTGTCACGTTTCCACTCAGTCTCAATTGGAGCAGAATCAAGAACTAGACTGTCACGAGTAAGCTTGGCCATGAAATTAGAGAAATTATCGCGCTTCAGTCTCATGCGCTGGCGCGGGTTATTTTCCCAACCGCAATTAGTAAAAAAACCTTCTAATAATTTAATAGTATCGTTTTCAGATTTGCCTAGCTTCGCCGATTTGTCTTTGTGCCGAATGGCGAAGCCTGCGCCTTTCCCGCTTTCTTGGACACGACAGAAACGCCTAACCTGCCGCTGACGAGTTAAAATAACCGATGCCAAAATAGGTGTCTGGTCGACCATGATGCGCATCATGTCGAAATTAAACGAACCAGGATGCTCGTAATAATCGCCATAAGTCTGAATGCGCCTGTCATCTAAAAAGACCGACTGCATCCCAGCATCTTTATTTTTGGCGGCATTTGACGGGAAAGGAATGACATTAGGCATTGATAATGCCTTATTCATTTCCTGTTCTTGATATTGTTGCTGCATAAATTGGACAACAGGCAGCATATCAACGACGCTAGATGGCATTGCTTCTTTTTGCGCAATAGACATAGCGTCCCGCTGTTCATCTGCGGGAGCTGCTGGATTATGTGCTACTTGAAGGGCGTTATCTTTTTTCATGGTTTTAGAGTGCCATCACGACAGAGCCGCAAATATATCATGTTTACACTTGCCGCAATCAATTATGATTAGTTATATTAACTCAACGCAAGACGACAACCACCTAAACCTTACTGTAACTACTTTGTTGATGGTTTGGAACTCTTTAGGGTTTAGGTGGTTGTTGTAATGTGTAGGCGATACATAACAGATGGCGAGATATGATGTATTCGTGGTACTAGTAAAACACGATGACCTCGCGCCGAACCTCGGTAGAATTTAATGCTAGGAGTAAAAGATTTTGCTGTCGGGAAATGTGGATTAATCGTTCAGGTCGGGGTTCGCAACCGACACAACAACAGCAAGCAAGACGGTGGTAAAAGCCCACGCTGTAGACGTAAGCAGCACACAACCACATACGCTTTGATGAACCAGTTATAACGGCAGGTTTTAAATGGGGTAATTACCACCAGTCAGAGTGTAGCTGGTTGTGAAAAAAAATCGACCACTTGTGAGTGATGCTTAAGCATCGGGCAGCGGTGGAGCTGGATAGCGTAACCAGCATATAATCGCATGGACTCTGACTGTTAGGGGTTCTTGATGGTGGCGCACAGAGTCCAGCCGATTGTAAAGAATAACCCAAGATGGCGCGCTACTTACCACGGTGGTAGCAATCCAAGGCATCGGTGTGATGACCGATGCCTTGGTAGCCAAAAAGACTCTAATTAATTGCATCACCGATTAGTTAGCACCTGTCCTAGTGACTAGCGGACGAAAGTAACCGCTTGGAATGCTAAAGATATTTTTAGCCGCACGGATGTGATTACAACCCAAAAACCCTGAATCGTCTGTGTCAATGTCGTTATCAGCAGGGTTTTTGTTTTAACATCACCGCTAAATGCACATTGCTACAGTGTTCATCTAGGGGTCATGTCAGTTGCAAGTACATACGCGCCCCACAATGCGTGTTGAACTTGACGGCCAATGGTAAGGCAGAATGGATAGGATGTTCAAAAAATACCAAAGCCTGTGAAAATCAGGCAACGGGATGATTGCGCACACGACCTGTTAATAAAACGTGTAAGAGTCCAACGTTCTGGATGACTCAAGTACGGATCGTACCGTAGAGTGGTTTGATGTTTAGACTGCTGAAAACTCTGAAATAAATACGAGAGTGGTGGAATTGGTAGACACAGCAGGTTTTGATCCTGCCCGTTAGAGGTTCAAGTCCTTTCTCTCGTGCCAATTTACATACAATATAGCAGATTAGAGAAGTGGTCTATCTCGCATGGCTCATAACCATGAGATCGGAGGTTCGAATCCTTCATCTGCTACCATTTCACCAAAGAGTAAAAAATAATGAAAAACAGTATGATAGCCTTGGCATTATCCGCAGCATTGACACCAGCAGTCCCATATAATGACACACCGTTTCATGTAACCAATAAACCACGGCAATACGGCACAGCCCATCGGCCATCAGGTGTAGCAAAAGCAAAGCGCGCAGCACTAAAGAAGCGCAATAAGGCTAGACACAAATGAAATTGTTAATCTTTATTTTAGGGATTCTCATCATTGACTGGCTGATAATAACCCCAAGAGAAGGATTTCTTTATCATCCACTCATCAGTGAAGCAGCAACATACAACACTATCTCTATTACAGAGCTAGTGCCAAAACAAGAACGACAGTGACATCAGGGTGGAAACATCCTGCCAAGAATTAAAACCCGCTAAATGCGGGTTTTTTATTGTCTACCATTCCTCGTGATGATAGCGTTTATAAAACAGCATTTAGCAGGACAACAGCCATGTCAACGCCTCCAAGAATTAGCATCTATGACCAGATTTATGCTATTTATCAAAAGATAACAGGCAGCGAAACAGGCAGCGAAACAGCCAGCTCAGCAAAGCAAGATGAGCTGCGAGGCGAACAAGGCACTGGTGCAAGCTACGACCCTCCTACTGGCGGTAGTGGGGTTTTTGGCTGGCTATCTGGTATTTATAAAGAGCTTGTGAGCGGCATCAAACTAAAACATGGCGGTTCAGACGTTAGCTCTAGCAATCCGTTGCCTGTTCAAAATGTCAACGCAGCCCCGACAGACAGAA
>ERZ650304.108-NODE-108-length-53063-cov-6.368001_pt1 | contig 53063 bp, 46 predicted proteins | sample MGYA00376240_ERZ650304 | MGnify/ENA primary metagenome ERZ650304 (study PRJEB26733, sample SAMN07839271) | wastewater metagenome | biome: small river; feature: stream; material: water | place: USA: North Carolina | collected 2016-03-01 ...
GTGGTGGCAGTGGTGGCAGTGGTGGCAGTGGTGGCAGTGGTGGCAGTGGTGGCAGTGGTGGTGTTGGTAACAGTGACAAAGGCCCCAGTACCGGTAACAAAAGCTCTGGTGACAAAGGCCCCAGTACCGGTAACAAAAGCTATCACTACAAAACATTATCTCTCACGGAACTAATGAGTAATTCCAAGAGTTCCAAAGAACGCGTCAAAAATTCCGGGATCGAAGAACTAATGAAGGCGCTGGGCGAGACGTGGTCAAAAGAAGAAGTATTATATAACCAGATACAACCGCTAGATGTTTTAGTAAAAGCTGCCAGGGAATATAATGGTTCGCTAACATCGAATAGGAGTGTTCGTACCACGATAGAGCATATATTTAGTAATATAACCCGAGCGCTGGACCATTTTACTAAAACTCAAATTGATTTAATACTCAGAATCATTGCGCTTGTTGCGCGGGTGATAACTCAATTGGTACCCAACCAATATACGAAACTTGCTCCACCTACAAGCCTAGCTAACGCGCCTTGGCGTCCGATATTTAATGACTTATCTAATAAAAAACGGATCACTCAAGAGCAGTACATGTCTTTACTGGACATGATAGTGTCAATGCCGCCCTATGATGTGTGGTTCACCATGAATAATGTTTATGTGCCTAGACTTCCCGTACTGGCGGAGATGATAGAAAATAACATCGGACTAGGTTTAGTTTCGGACATCGAATCCAATGTTAGCGGCGAAGGCGGTAAAAGTGGTAAAGGCGAAGGTAGTAAACGCGGCGGGGCTCCATCGAATAAATTATATAAAACTATTATCAAAGCCATGGGCGTTAGCAAAACATTAACAACCCCGCAGTATGTTTTCGATATGATAGGCGTGTATATGTCGGAATACCCGTTTGAAGGAAGGGGAAACACCGAATATGAAAAACGAGTGTGGGATTTGATGATTATCCATGGCTTTTATATGTGTCTGCCGTACCTTGACGGTACTTATTATATGAATTACCCGAAAGACAAGCGATCTCAGAATGATTTGATACGGGCCGAAATATCTTCCGCGGCCTCAAAAATAAGAACGTTGTTTGGTTCAAAAAAGCTGTACTCTCCAGTACAAGGCAAGGAGACACCCGTCGAGTATTTGATTGACTATGACACTTATCGTTTATCACAGTACGGGGGCATCGACAGTACCATTGACAATTCACGCCCAGACTCACCGCACATATTATTAGCCCGAGACGGACCCATTACCAAAGGGGCGTCGCAAACAATACGTCACCTCGGGTACAAGAATTTAGGGGCCACCGCGGAAGTAATAAGTCTAGGCGACAGCTTGAAATTCGAGAACAGAGCCGACGTCGATGCTGACCATATCTTGTTTACATCTCTCGCGGCTCGTTTAGGTAATTTAGTTAGGCCCGCCATAACCGCGGAGAAGTCCCGACTAGTTGACAACGTGGCGGACATCCCAAGCTATATGAAGGAGAAAATTCGAGCGAACGCACCTATTTTCATACAGATGCTCAAGGCGCTCATTAATAAAGCTAGATTCTTGGGTAAGTTTATTGGATCGGGAAGCATTAAAGTGGCTGAGCCGAGCACGCCTAATAACAAAATACCATGGCCTTGGACAACTAAGCCACTTACAGATAACCTGGAAGACAACAACCGTCAATATATTGGCGCGTTAGATGCTGTTATTTCTGGATGTAACTCTCTTATCACCGGGTGCGAACAAACTCTCCGAGAGATTGGGGACGACCCCAAATTCCTCGAAGTCTACCAGCACTCTATTCGCGACTACAAGAGTGCAAACGGCATAGACCCTTTTATGCCTTTATCGTCCGCGCTGTACGTTCTTCAGAACTATACCGACTACACGAACACGTCTTTGTTACCGGTTCATTCCCTCGGAGATATAAACTTCAAGTTTGCTTATGGTGTCCGCGGGTTACTTAACCGCCCCAGCACCAAAGAGTCGGCGGGCGCTATCTCTGGACTTGGTAGCACCTTGGAGGGATTTAACATGTCGTCGGAGTCCGGTAAGTTCTCACCAGAAAAAATAGAAAACATGGCCAAGGACTATGTCTCGGCGCTGCGATTCTTGCACACTATACGTAATTATAACGGGGCTGTTTCTGGATTCTTCGAATTTGAAGACGCACACGCGTTCAAAATGGTTAAAAAGTTTAATCAACTCGAACCGCATATTGGGCAGTTTACACGTTACGATATGGTATTTACATCTCCAGGCGAGACACCCACCAACGATGTGTTCGCGGAGGATCGGCGACCTGCAAACATAAAAAATACTAGTGCCGCATCAATCGTTCCTAAAGCGACGAAACCTGAAGACGAGGGACCTGCCTCGTACGCACTCGTTAAAACTCTACCCGAAATATTAGGACTCACCGAATCCTCTTTCCATGACGACGTCCTAAAGACGTTTGTTGAATTTATATGCTCCGACACGTCAACTGACAGCGACAAGCCCATTCGCAACATACTCGACCTAGGCATAGTTCCTATCAATGTTCACTCGCTGCGCCGCGAAGTTCCTTTGGTGAACATATACAACTACGCGTACACCTACGACCGCATGATTTTCGAAATGTACACTAAAATTATCGGCACGACAGTAGAATTGAATGCAATAAAGGAAAATCCGCCCACTAATGCGAACCAAGCATTACTCAAGTTGTTAATGGACCCTTATCATGAACGCGACACTAAAGTTGTCGGGGTAGACTCATATATGCAAATGCTCGCAGGCGCTCCCGCATCTACGAAAAATTACGTTCGGCCTAAATTTCTATCCGATCAATTGCTTGGAAAAGCATTAATATGTAAGTATTACCCGACTAATTGGTCAAAGGCGGGAAGACCTGGCATTAAAAACCGTGCGACAAACGATCTGGCTTATATTGACTCGAATGGCATTTACACAACTGTAACAAAAGAGAAAAATATGGATCAGTTTGATAAGAGGTTTGAGACTCACATCACGCGTACACTCGTATTCATCGTTAATCTACAAAGATCCATAAGGGCTAAACTCCACGATGATCTTATGTATGTCCCAGAAACAGCAAAGATAATAAACTCACTGCCTGTGTCAGATAGCACTGTCACGGAATTCTATGGTTTTGAATCGTCCAGAAAATAAATACGCTGGCACACCACCTTCTTTTTTTGAAACCTCCTCAGTCACCATAAAGTAAAGTCACCTAACAAGTATATCGATGACACAGCCTTTTGGATTATGTAACCCAGGATGCAGGTGCTGGTTTAACGCGGCGTTCCAAGCATGGTGTTCCGCGGGGAGATCTCTTAGAAAAGAAGGCATCGACCCACCGTTAGCGCCCACGCCATACTGTAAAACTCTGAGCGACGCAACGTACGGGGTTTCCCAAGACCGAGCCGACGCGTTTTTCGCCGAGTTCTCCCGGTGGTTCTTCGCAGCGAACCCTCAAGAGGCAGCTAGTCAGCACGATCCTGTTGCGGCTTTCTGCGCTATACCCGCGCACACCGAGGAGAATAACCTGCGCGTTCAGTTCCTGGGCTTGACTACGCGCGGGGTAACGTGTTCTCGCTGTCATTCCCACGTCGTCACGCATTTCCCGGAGCCAGTGTATAGCTGTTCGGACACAGACGTACTGGGTACCGCCGAAGGGTTGTCTTCGCACGTCCAAGGGATCCCCGCGGCCACCCAAACTGTCACGGGCGTAGAAATCCCAAGGTGTAATTGTCCTCGCAGTACAACGCAGATTCTTAAGGAAACACGCAGACTCCCTCGAATTCTAGTTCTTGCGATTAACTCATGGGAGCCATCACCAGCGAAGGCTGCCCTTCCGCGAGTGTTCTCTACGCCGACACATACGCACACTCTTATTGCCGCAATTTGTAAGTCGGGGCCTCCCTCCGGCGGTCACTGTTGGGCATATGTCGCGGCTCCCAACGGGTGGTGGCGTTGTAACGATACTTCTGTTTCCGCGGCGTCCAACCTCGACAATTACGTCATAGCAGGAATATACGCTCGGACCTCCAAGATACAAAAATGAAACGCGGACAGCTAATGTAAACCAAACCCGGAAACATGAGTGTTAACATAGATGATGTCGCCGAAGTGGTACGATTAACTAGTCGCGCTACGGCAAACATGAATATCTTTGAAAACAACTACCGGGATCTTAGTTTTAAGAAAGTGGCCCGCGCCTGGGGACAGCTCGCTAAGTACGACGATGACATACGTCGCATTGAATCCCCTTTGCCGGATAGTCTAGTAATAGAGATCAGCACCGTGTCTGCTCGCATACGTGAGAACCGCGTAAAGTTCCTCATGCAAGCCGCCGCGATGTGAACCACGTTTTTTTTGATACTCGCGCTGTAAAAAAATTGATTTGCCAGCGCTAAATCCACAAAATAATAATGTCTTCCGAGTACCTTCGCATAATCAAAAGGTTGAAGCGAGCCGACAAAGAACTCAGCGATTTCGAAAACCAAAGCGCCGAATCTCGCCAAGAACTGTACGGGCGTATCGAGTCATGCTATTCGACATACTGCAAAATGCGCGATGCTTCTCAAAAGACCGCGGCAACCAACGAGCGGTTAGAGTGGGAAATCATCTGCAAGAGAGCAGCTCGGATCCTAGACAAGTATTCAGTGTCTATATACTTCTGAGGTATATTATTGTTTTTTGGCCATGGATTTATTGATCCAAGTGTATAAACCCATGGTCGAACACGGATACTGTTTCCACTGTCGTAAAAAAGTGGCGCTAAAAAGCACTACTTGGGTCCTCGACTCCCGCGGATCAGTGATGCTTCGAGGGGTATGCGCCATATGTAATGGTAAAGTAGCGGCGCGCGTCAAATCCGAGGATATTCCCGAGGATATGAAAAAGAAGTCGGCCGCCTACAAAAAAGCACACCCGGCAAAGTCCAAATCTAAGTCCAAGTCCAAGTCCAAAGCCGGCGGTCGGTCGAGGTCAACACCAAGGAAGTCTACAAGCAGAACAAGATTAATCCAATACGCGTAACCCGCGCGCGCCAATAAATCAAACCACGCGGTTCGGCCCGCACCCCCCAAGGGATATCATCGCTACCCGGCATGGCAGCCGGTGTCTGGACGCTCGCGGGAAGTATCGAATGTGCGGCGAGGGCGTTCATAAAAAATGAATCTGAGGCGTCTAGTCGTAAACAAACAATGCCTGGACACGAAGTACTCGGTGGATTGCTCGAAGACCTCAATAAACACATCGTGAAGGACGACACGCAAAGCGTCGAACAAATCGTGTTCGTGATCCTTGAACATATCCCTCTAGCAGACGCAATTAAGTTTTTGGCAATATGCTGTGTGGTACACGGGGCTTTTAATACCTTGGCGCGGTTCGCCGATGCCATTACTTTGGATGTTATTCAGTATTGTTGGCCCCACGCCGTCGAAACTCTCAAAAAATCGCGAGATACCCCAGCACAATATAAGAAGATCGCGGACATCGCGCTGATACTGGTCGACAAGGCCGCAGACGAAAAAGCAGTGTCGGACGAAATGATAGTGGACATTACCAGATATTTCTCATGGGGATTTCAAGGATGGGTGAGCGAAAGGACCGGACACGTATTTATTCGAGATGTTTAGGGTCTCTATTTTTTATAAAAATGATATGTTCGCCTGAACATGTATCCAATGTACCCTCACATCATCTGTTTTTGCGGTCGTTCCCTCGGCGAGATCTACCATGCGTTCACGATACTTCGACAGCACTATATCCGCGAGGCTCTTATAGCCGAGGGTATTGATCCTCAACTAGACCCTACCATAATCCAGCTTACGAACGTTAATGTTGATCTCCGCGGCGTGTTTGAGGCCTTTTCTCTCGCGGACTGCTGTAAACTCAGGATCACTTCGCAACGAGGATATTACGACGGTCGATAAGCTATCCCGCGGCGAGGCTCTTTTTTTTGACTCCCAAAGATAAAAAAATGAATAACTCGCGACATAATATAACAAACCTACGAGTTAGAGAAACACACAGATCCAAGTATGCGCTCAAATATGTCAACTTCACCAATTACCGCAACTGCCCTTAAACGTACATTAGATGCCCACGCTAAAGGAACACTCGCACATGACATAATTACCTTTGGACCGTCCAGCAAATCTGTGAACGGCTGTTTCTTCTACAACACCACCATCGCAACAATCACGCCCAAAGGCGCGGTCGCTAAAAACTACGGATTCTTTACATTTTCGGACACAATCATCGCCAGTGGACCTCCCATGAAAGGAGACACCAAGGACAAACGAAACAGAATGGGACAAGAGTATAAGGCGTCCATAGGTGTTGCTCTTGCGGATCTTGGAGAATTCGGAACACAGTGGGCGCGCTTAGACGAATACTGGATAAAGGAAGTCGAAAAGCAATCTACAGCAGGAAAGATTAAAGTCGCTAAACGGGAAGTCCACGCACTTTATTACAAGGTCTACGGGCCATCCCACGAAAAATCCGGAGAGCTTGTAGATAGGCCAATGATTACTCTTAAGGTACCCATTGGCGCTAATTACTCGGACAAACATCCAATTACGGCACTTCGTGGAAAACCACAAGTGACGGTTTTGGATGGGCGAAAGCCAATCGCCGACGAAAACGGTAAAATTACCAGCTACGAACCATACGTTTACGTCGACGAAACAGGTACTGAAGGAAGTGTTACTACGGATAACATCCATAAGGTACTTACTACAGGTACTACCATCGTACACGCGGTCTTCACGGGTACTGGCGCCGCGGCTGCAACTTCAACGTTCTCGTTACCATGGACTTTGTACACCGTTGTAATCATCCCGCCCGAATCAAACATTCCATTGTTTGGTGCTGAGGAAGAGGAAGAGGAAGAGGAGACCAAGCAACCTCCCAAACCTAGCGATCAAACCAACTCAACAGCTACCGTAGTACCTGCTGGGGAAACCGCTAGCGAAGAAGAGGAAAGCGCGTAAGTTTCCCACCGTCAAGAGCCAATCGGCCAACATTTCTTTTTTTTGTTCAACGCGGCATCTTTTGCGCCGGGCATCTCAAACAATCAGGACATTGAACACGTCTGCGAGGGGCTAAATGAGAACGACTCGGACGATCCACTTGACACCTCCACGGCCGGGTCAGAGTACATATGCCGTGAGTGCTTTAAAAGACCTATTTTTTTATCTATGTTCGTCACCGCGGCATTATATATTGGCACCCACACCTCCTGTACCAGGTGCCAAAACTCATACCCTAACAGCGCTCGTCCGTTGATGCCCCAATCGTTACCCCACGAATTCATAATTATGAAACCGTCGCGGTTATACCCAATGACGGCCACGGCGTGATAACCATGACGATAATTGCTTGCATGCGTCTTCATCCAAAATCGCGTACTCCTCGAGTAGTATGGGAGAAGTATGTACGCAGGCCCGATATCGCATAACGCCCTCTGAAGTGCGTCGGAGGTCGTTAACGTCACGTAACCCGTAATTTTACGAGCGGTCGCATCCTTATATGCTTTTCGCGGCGAGATATTGAACGACCGGTACAATTTTTCCGTGGCTACCCCAACATGTTTCATAATAGAAAACACATCCCTGCCAAACATCCCATTTGAGGGCTTATTGAGCCGGTGGTAGTATATAAAATCCGAAGACAACCTAGGGTGCGGTATGTTAACGTAACTTTCGGGCGATTGCTTAATGATGTTTATCTCCGCGAGAAGAGCGCCAACACAAGCACCGCACGTATACTTATCGCCTTGATCAAACGCGTCATCGACGTAATCCATGATGTATTCTTCTGGAAGGGGGTTTCCCGTAGTCCGCGACGCCCCTAAGTTTTCGAGAACCCAATCACGAGCATCTCTCGGCGATGGTAGTGCCATTTCACCCGATTCGCTCTCGCGTTCCATTGTCAAAATATACATCTCGACCAAAAAAAAGAACGATTCGTTTAATCAGCGCGTCTCTCTAACTTAGTCCGTGCTTGTTGCGGTATACCCGAGTCACTAGTCTCCGCGTAGAAGACGGTAATCTTTACACCGAGCCACTGGTTTTCAAAGTGAGTTTTTCCGTTCTTCTCCACTTCTTGCATTTTTATTAGGAGCTCCTCACGTACTGCGATTTCGAGGGCTGGCGTGACGTTAAAGTCCCGCCGAGTGCCATCTATAACAATGGTACATGTAACCATTAGGGCGTTAGCGCTCTTCCCTTTTTTCCCCGCGGAAAATCCCACGAGCTCAAACTCGGCGTCTTGAATAGGTTTAATTTTTAGGAGGCCCGAAGAGCGGATCTGATTTTTAGACACAACGTACGGTTTATCGAGTCTTAGTATTGCGCCTTCATATCCTTCGCGCAAGTATCCTTCGTACCGCGTTGTGACTTCTTCCATTGACGCAACAGAAACCGTAGGTACCAGTACGGTCAAGACCCCAGGTAACTTACTAGCCACGGCGCTGAGTACCTTGAGCCTCTTGGAAAATGCGGCTTCCGGTTCGTCAGGGAGCCAGCAGTCGTACATCATATACTTTACCAGAGAAATCTCTCCAGTGTCGTGGATGCGCCTAGCCTCACCAGATATATGTTGTAAGGATACGCCGTGCTCGTACGCTTCTCCGTCAATATATATGCGGTTACCCGCGCGCCACTCCGCCGCCAACACATCTCTTAGCTCTTCGCGGATTCTCAAAAACCCTACGTACTCGATGCATGTGCGGGAGTACATAACAACCCGCGAGGAATTAACATCATACGCAGACATAACGCGCACGCCGTTATACTTACTTTGGAGGAATCCGGGATTCTCTGGGCTGATCTTGACTTTGACGTCCTCGATCTTTTTGGCTAGCATAGGTGGGTATAGTTGTAACTCGCCTTCGCCGACACCATCTCCGACACTAGCGGGAGTGTGTTTTTGGGCGTATTTATTATATACTCCTAGCGCGTCGCGCAAAGCTTGACAGAATGGTGTTGTCTCTGAGGATTTACCAATGTTCTTTCCCGCGGACACAACAGTAGGTACTACTTCTCGCGTCTTACCCCCGACAACTCCAGAGTCCACACGGATCCACCCGCATATGTCGCGGTTGACCTGCGCGTTATCGAACAGTCGCGGGATTAGCTCAAGGAATATTTTAGACTCAGGGGTGCTCGATTTTGCTGCGGCCAAGTCGTCGCGATGAAAGGCCCGGACGGATATCCTCCAGAAAGTCCTGCGCGAATGTGCGTTTACGGAACCAATCTCTGGGAACGTCCACGTCCTTTGATCGTCCGAGAAGCCTCCTGGGATCTGGGTGTGGTAATTGGTTATATTGAGGTGCGTTGACGCCATATGTATTATAATAGTGAAGGCGTTTCATTTTTTTGGGGCAAAATATCCTTTTCTCAAATCCCACCCGCGAAAAGAGAGACTCAACCCCGAGAAATGCACCTGGAGATTTTTAAGCGGATAGACCCGACCGTCGAGTTGTTTAGTCAAGCCGCCCACTTCGGGTTACGCGCCGTCTCTCTCGTGGGGGGCGGGGCTGCCCAGCAATCTAGGTAAGATCGTCGCGTGGGTTATTCATAGTATAGTCAGAGCATTCTTCGGCGATGCGCGCGTTACCTCGCGTAACATATACGCACTTATCGGGTATCGTGTTAAGTATCGACAAGTCGGGCGTTAGCAGGTTTGTTTTTGCCGCGGGTACAATTCCTGGCTGTGGTTGAATACCCCACAGTGTAGAACTGTACCCGGGGTGATGGCGCCGAAGACGAACAGGCCCTCGCATTCCAGATAGGGTTGTTCTGCCTTGAAACCACGACTGTGCTTCATCGAGACTATTCATTGGTTCTAGAGTACCGCCTGGCGACCGTGAGATAACATTACATTTTATTACCTCTCGGCGTTTTCCTCGGCCAGTTGCCTCGGTGGGTTCTGCAAAATTACCCTCTGGGACGCCAATTACCTGAGCGGCGTAAGCCGCGTAAGTCTCGTTGTTCTTAAAAGCTAACATTGTCGCAAGAGGATCGTGTTCCCCGGTTCCTTCTGCGATAGGCGGGGCTGCTCGAAGTAACATTTGCTCGTCTTCGTCGTACGCGTGCCAATTATAATTCTCCGTGGGAGGGATCGCCGAGGGGTCATACCTCGGACCCCAAATATCTAAAGCACTTAGGCGCTGTGATAATTCTTTGGAGTTCACGGGAACCCATGACGGTCTCCGCGGGAGATAGTTTTCTTGATAGCGGCCACGAGCCCACAAGACTAAAATGACAATAATGAGCGCGATAATTATACCCGTAGTGACCAGCATTATTATAAACGCGCCAGGAAATAAGCCAGAAACCCCTAAAATACGGCCTCACACGCGGTTATTTTTTACAAATTTGATTAATGGATGTCATATACTCATAGCTGGAACAACTAATAAATGTCCAAATCCACCATCGCCGGCGTACAGTTCGTCCTTCGAGATGCCCAACAAATAAAGGACCATTCAGTGGTCCATATTACGAACTATGACATGTATACCAACAACATACCGACGCAAGGAGGGGTGTTTGACCCTCGCATGGGCACTACCCTTCGAGAACTCAAATGCCCGGTCTGTAAGAACAGCAAAGGAAAGTGTCTGGGACATATAGGTCATATTGATTTGGCGTATCCCGTGATTAACCCATTCGGTGTCAAGGATTACAAAAAATGGCTCAAGGTAGTTTGTCATAAATGTGGCAATCCTGTCGTCGCGCCAATGAATAAAGCTGGCGATAAACTGACGGCCGCGGCGACCGTGACTCGCAATAAGAACCGTAAATGTGCGAGTTGTAACGCGGTTCACCCGATCATGAAGCAATCCTCCGTGGAAAAGTTGGCGCTAGAGGCTGTGTTCCTCGACGACAATGGACTGTTTGTCTCGAAGCACACGATATTCCCGCATATGGCGTACGACATCTTTTCGCGAGTGACCCCGGAGAGCGTTGAGTTATATGGGAGACTGCCCGAAAACCATCCTCTTACGACTATCCTTTACACTATAACGGCTCCTTCGAACATTATACGTCCTGATGTTCGTCAGACCGGTAACGATCAAAGTAACACCAACGCGGTGACTAACATGCTTATCGTGATCATCAAGAAAAACGACGAGTTCCCAAACCCTATCCCAGAGGAAATTACCGAAACGCTCGAAAAGAAAGTGTGGGCGTTTAACAACTTGTATTTTGAGATGCTCCGCGCGGGTGGTAAGGAGACGACGAGTATCGCCGGGCAGTTCAAAAGCAAAAACGGATTGTTCCGGAGAGCACTTCTTGGAAAAATGGTGAGGCGTATTGCCAGGTCGACCATCATAGGCGACCCCACATTGAAACTAGACGAAGTGAGAATACCTCAAAAGTTCGCAAAAATCATATACGTCGAGGAGACCGTGCAGGACTACAACAAACACGCGCTTCTTGTACTCTTACAGAATAACTACACGAGATACCCCGGGGCTTCCGCCATCATCAAGAAATCCGGGGGGACCTTTGACGTAAACCCACATACGGATCTCACGACCCTTGAAAACGGCGACATAGTTTGTCGTGACATCATTGACGGGGATTACGTGTATTTCAACAGGCAACCGTCATTCATGCCTTCAAATATGAGTGGCTTTCGAGTTGTCGTATCCCGCGACACGGAAGATCTCACTATAGGAATGAGCGTTACCATCTGTCAAATGTACAACGCCGACTTCGACGGTGACGCGATGAACTTAATATTTGCTTCCAACGCCGCGGGGATGTCCGAAATAGAAACCGTGGGTTGGATGGGTAACAACATAGTCCACTTTTCATCTACCAAGATGCTCGTTGGACAACGACAAGACTCGGTTATCGGCATGGCCGAGTTGACAAGGGACTCTATCCTTATGGATAAGTTCCACGCGTGTATGCTATTTGCGAGAGCGTCGGAAATGCCGTCCCTTTCCAAAGTGTTCACAGCCGAGAAACCTAAACTCACAGGGCGTGAATGTATGAGTCTCATCCTCGAGAAAACGCCGATAGACATCGTGTCGCCTGCAACGTGGTATAATCCATCGTTCCTTCCCGCGATAAAGTACTCGCCCACCGAAATCACTACGACTATCAAAAACGGCGTGCTCGTCAAGGGTGTCTTGGATGGGGCAACGCTAGGGGACGGGGCTATGAACAGCATCTACCAAGTAATCGCCAACGAACACGGTAACCGCAAAGCCATACAATCCATCTTTGACATGCAGCAAATGGCAATACATTTTATGAAAATGCGAGGGTACACCATGACAGTACGAGACATGATCTTACCTAAGGAAGCTCGCCTAAAAATAGCCACCGTTACCGCGGAGGCAATCGCGCGTAGCAAGGTTATCACGAACCAACTAATCCGCAGGGACATTCTCCCTCCTATGGGTGTTACTATCCGCGATCACTATGAGCAACTGCAAATCAACGCTCTTACTATCTACGACGAATACGCGGACATCTTGCTACAGCACGTTGATCACGACAACAACAACCTCTTTAAAATTGTGGCTTTTGGGTCGAAAGGAAATATGGAGAACGTGGCGAACATAGTGAGCGCCGTCGGACAGAAGATCCTGGACGGCCGACGAATGCCAAAAAAGTTTGGGTTTGAAAGAACGCTGCCTTGCTTTCAGAGGTTTGATCTCAACCCAGACGCGAACGGCTACATTGCTAATTCGTACATTGAAGGTCTCAACGCCGCGGAATTAGGCTTTAGTGGTATGTGTTCGAGATGGGCGCTTATTATTAAGGCGTTAGCATCGTCTGTTGGAGGCCAAATGTCCCGAGAGGCAATCAAATCCATGGAATCCATGACAACAAACTACTTTCGTCACGTAATGCAGGGCAGGGGTATAATTACGTTCGTGTACGGCGGAGATAACCTTGACCCGCGAAAAGTAGAAAAGTTAAAACTCAACACGGTAACTATCTCCGACGAATCCCTCAAGGACAGGTACTTGAACGAGGACATACCCGAGGAATTCGAACGCATACTCGACGACAGGAACAAATACCGCCGAGTGTTTATGCGGCTGGAAAGCACAAACACCAACGAGCCGTTTAAGGATAATCGGCAACTTGCAGTCGACATTAAGCGAATCATGGATCGCATACTTGGGGCCACAGGTATGGATGCTCAAGATAACCGCGAGGATTTATTAGAGTGCGCCTCGGACATAAAAAAGTTCTGTGATGAACTTCCTTACGTTTATTACAACGATGATTGGAGAGCCGCGAAACTGCCCGTTAGTAACACGGTTAAGGACGCGCTATGGTTGATGTCTATGCGAATACGTATACATCTGTGTACCCGCGAGCTTCAGCGCCAACATATATCTCGAACGCAGCTAGGTCTAATCTTGGACCGGATTAGGCTCAATTACACGAACGCATTAATTGATCCGGGGGTTGCCGTAGGTCTCCTTGCGGCAATGGGTTTCTCGGAGCCCTTAATGCAACAGATGATGAACGCCCACAGAAAGTCAGCCACGGGAGGAAACTCTCTTAGCGGTACAAAGCGAGCAAAAGAAGTCTTCAACATCCGGGATACCATCGACATGGCGGCCCCAGAAATGATCCTGCAGTTTACGAGTGACATATCCTCGAATAAGGTAGACATACAAAAAATAGCAAACAGTCTGGAAGTCATTCGGTTTGAATTCCTCGTATTTGGGCAACCTCTCATATTCGTAGAAAAATATGGAAAACCAGTGCACTCCAAGTACAAGCATGAGACCGAATTAATCACGGAGTTTGAAAGTAAGAACCCGCTCCTCACACCTCCTGGAGATTTGTTACACTTCTGCATCAGGTACGAACTCGACAAGACACAGCTCATCTTGAAAAACATGGAAATGGAATACTTAGTGGTCATGTTACGAACAACCCACCCTCATTTATTCATAGTCTATACTTCTAAGAATGCCCCGCGCGTCATATTGCGCGTATACGCCCGCGCGTCCTACTATAAGACAACCCCCGGAAAAACAGAAATGGAAGAACTTGACGGGATTATTCAAGGTACTGTTCTTCGCGGGGTCACTGGCATTATCCGCGCGGATCCTATAAAGTTAGTAAGGCATAACATCCTCGAAGACGGGTCCATTGTGGCAGACAACAACCGATGGGGTGTAAAGACAACAGGCACTAACATAATCGAAGGCCTACTAATTCCCGGTGTTATACCCGAACAGATATTTAGCAACTCCATCATGGAAATATACGAATTGTTCGGTATCGAAGCCGCGCGAACGGTCATAATTAACGAGTGTCGCCGCATGTTAGCCTCTTGCAACTATCGCCACTACGACACGTACGCTAGCCTCATAACTCAAAAGGGCTACCCGACAAGTATCACTTTGGCCGGCACAAAAAAGCGAGAACCAGATAACATACTTCTCAACATGGGTTTCTCACATCCCGCGGACTACCTTGAGACGGCTGTCACTTACGGGATTTACAATGAGATTGGTGGCATTAGTTCATCATTAGCGGTAGGCTCTCTCCCGCGGGTAGGGACTAATTACACTCAGATGGAAATAAACGAAACCTTCATTCGCGAGAATGCTAGTTCTGCTAACCGCGAGTTCGAAGAATTGTTTGACCTTTGAGTTACTTTCTCGCTGAGCAAAAAAAATATTTTTTTGCGAAGTTGTCGCACTGATGCGTCCTCATCCACCTACTTTGTTTTTTCGAGGATAACCATGCGGTGTAACTTAGTATACTGGTCGTCCGCAGCGCTAAGCTTTCTCGCCAAGTTAGGGTGTGTAACGGCAAACGCCGTAGCCGAAGCGTCCATGATCTCTGAAGAGATTGTCTTTAGCTTCATTGTTTTGGCGAGCTCTAGGAGTTTAGAAATGTTACATAGCGGTTCTCTTCGAGGGGCTTCCGCAAAAGGAAGTTTCACGCTAATCATCTGTCCCGCGGAAGTAAGAGAATCCCCGACGTATTCGCGGATGATCTTATACTTTACCGCAGCCTCAGGAGCATCTTTGAGTTCCCACGCGCCACCAACAGGATAATCCTCTAGCATTTTGAATAGCAGCTCGCCGTCCATAGTTGTGAATTCAAACCTCCCTCCAGGAATTAGAAGGCTACTTACCAGCGTGAGGATGTTGATCATGTTTTCCACGGTGTCGCACATGTAGTGAATAGCAAAATTACACACCACGCCATCAACATTTCCAGGCACTACCCCAAACTGGCACATCCCCGCCAGAATTTTAGCGTATGGCGTCTTGAGGTCCTCTACAATAGTATGTATTGTGAACGTTTTCTTGGGCGATTGACGTTGCATCTTATGCGCTCTTGGCTTAGACGTCATGTGGAATTTCCTGCGAATGAGTTCTCCGATGGCTGCGGAGCTTATGTCTACACATAACAGATTACTTACACCCGCCGCGGAGTACTTTGCTAAGTCAGCTCCTTGCCCAGCCGCGAGATCAACAACTCTCTCGGCTCCCGTAAATTCACGGATGATGGTCTCACCAATAATGAAGCGCCTGGCTTTTTTGCCGGCGTGTGTGCTCTCGTCGGACACTTTCGTAAAGTATGTCTCGGGGTAACTCCACAATCCTTCGAACGGGAGAGGGTCCCAATACCCCGTCACCGTAGTTTCCGCAATGACCCAGTCGTTCCCGAAATAGTTTGGTTCGTTTTTACGGTCCTCTCGGATTCGGTGGAATTTCCAGTCCATAAGCGCGACGTCGCACCCATTAATATCTTCTCGATACTGTTCTCCTCCAGGACCAAGCTCGACGTATAATCCGTCAAGGTCGTTTCGCGGAGAATACCATAAATACGCGTAAGGAGATATGCTGGGGCTGAACTGTATTGGGGCGTAGTGTTCAGTAACCGGAAACAAATTACCGTACCCCGGTAAGCGCGTCAACCCTAAAGATTCTCTATTACCCGTGGAAATACCCACAAATAGCAAGTAGAGAGTCATCCCCTTTCGCGGTATATATGGCGGGCGTCCTAGTAAGCTTTCTGGCGCTTGTCGGCACAAGAAGTCCACGGTGGACATTTCATTGGTTTTCCACTTGTATGACTTTGATGTAAAGTACCCGCGGCCTCCCTTCACTAAAATAATACCGTCCGTTGAAAAATCGTACTTGGCGTCTTGTATTTCTCTTAGCGCAGCCTCCGCGGAAGTGGCGTTAGATCCAAGAAATACGTATTTTTTGGGTGCTACTGTCGGGTACACGCTAGAAATAGCTTTTACGGCGTCTGGGATTTTGAGGATACGCTCCTCCGTCGTTAAATTCACCAGTGACGTCCCTAAAAACAGCACGTCGAACACTAAGAGTTTATCGTCAATCACCTCACAATCTGCAACACATACCGTCGCGTTAGGATTGCTCTTTTTCCTGGCGTAGGTTTTAAGCGAGTCACCAAGTATAAGCGTACATCCCATCGAGTCAACGACGCAAATGGTTCTTTGGCCGTCGGCCTTAATCGTCGCAAACATACCCCACGGCGGAAATATTGAATCATAGTAGGTAGCCGCGGTTAGGGTCACGACCCTAGGCACGAATTTCTTCTGTCGAAAGAGAGGATTTTTATACCTCGCCGCCGCGTCCTCGGACATCACCATCGCCGCCATGCTGTGTAGTTTTTGTTGATAGTTTTGTTCCTCGGAGTACGACTGAGAGGCCGCATTAATTATGGCATTCACTATTTTGAAATCGTCGTGACTTACGGGAATTCTAGAATCACGCGAGCCGCCCAGGTGTTCTATTTCAATCTCGAAGGCATTGATAAGCGTCATATCTACGCTCTCAAACACGTCCGAGCCTAGAGATGCGCCCATTAGTGCTTTTTTAAGGGACATCATAGAATCTCTTATTTTTTGATAGCTGTCGGAGCGAATCGCCGTGAAGTCAAAACGCCAAGGACTAACCGTAAAACTGGCCCTGACCTTGAAACGAATGACAGCGTCGTCGCATATTGGAAATGGGTTTATTGTTGCTTCCCGTGAGAGACTTACCTTATAGTCTAACCGCCCACCGCGGAAGAATACGGGATCGACGTCGACGCTTTTAGACATGTACTCTTTGTAGGGGCTGTCAGTGCTGTAGTTTTGAATATAGTTGAACCGAGTCTGACTGTGAGTTGTGGTACTAAACGGGTTGGTGCAACTAGCCACGATAGTCCTCGTAACAACCGGCGTGCCATGATCCGCAGCGAATTTCTCATAGGTCTCGAGAAATATCTTTTTTGAGATGCGCAGAAATCTCACCTCTAGTTCGGCTTGCTCGTTCGGCTGTAATTTCGTGGAGTTGTACTGCTTTATGAGAGACAGTAATTGGTTTGATCGAGTGGTGTTATTTAATCCTCCAGACATACAAGTATACCTTACGGTGTCATGCCTTTCATTTTATTATAGTGAAAATAACCACCCCTTGCCAACATTTAATACTCGTGGACCCTTTGGGTGACGTCGTTAGATATATATCTGGGCGCTTTAAAAAACGCGGGACAATATATAGCGAATGCAACAATCTTTTTCACAGCGTGTCGTGTCAACGTTTTTATCCCCCGCGAATATAGACCGGTTGGTCCATGAAATTGCTCGCATGACCCGCGACTATAGCCTGATAGATAGTCACCACAATATCCTCGAGCGTGCTATCTCATACAGTAGAGAGATCCGCGAAGATCTACGATGGAGCAACCCACTCCCTGGGGTCACAGCAGGCGATTTGATCGATAACTACAACCGCGAGTTTGTGTCGGCGTACACCCCAAAAGAACTCCAAAGCGTCCCGCAACATTATGAAATAACCGATGGTTATACCGCGATGAGATCCTCTTACGCCGGGATGTCCGCAGACGATCTTCTTGATAAGTGGTGGCTCGGTGGGTCAAAACCTATAGTGATGAGAGATGACCGCCACGGTGACAGAAAGGAATCTATGGGTGACGCGGACTATCTTATGCAACATTGTAGCACTCCCGCGGTAAAATTACATCAAAATGCAGAAAATCGCCGCTCAATGCGAGTAGTCCCTAGAACACAAAAAGACGTAGTCGCAAAGTACGCAGACATAGCCGCGAATAAATGGATACGGGACCATAACTTAGACCCGCGGGATATCGAGGGCTTCTCTGGGTCGTTCACATATTCGGGTCAGGGCGGATACGTCGTGACTGGGGCCGAACCAGAGGCTCCGGCGTTTGACTACTTATCGAGTGTCTTTGTTAGCCCCACCGTAAAACAGTGGGACTCCTTAACAGAACCGTATCAACGTATTCCTTTGGGTACAAACAGTGAAATAGCCGACGAACGTATTGCGTCGCGAAACTTAACGCGGAAGACTATGAGTAGCTGGGACAACGGCATAAGGCGCATGGAGCATCGTCTTTATAAACGAAGATACGATAGCGCGGCCGCTGATGCTGGCCTAGAAGGCGCCGAGTTAGAAGCACCACCGAGACGGCTTGACATGTCCACTCTTCAGCGGCAAGTCTCTGCTAAACAAGCCAACCGATGGAAGTGTTAAAAAAAGAACGCCCGCTTCAAGCGGTAACACGTTAGTGTTTTTCTTTTTGCCTCTTGCGTATAGATGAATACTTCAGAAGTTACAGTACTGTTTGCGATTATTGTGTTCGCGGCCATATTTATGTTTGTGATACCAAGTCGCCACCTAGCAATCCGCGCTAAATTTGGCTTTGGCGACAAACCAAAACACACGGACGTCCACAAAGACATGGTCACTAACCCGCGAACGAAATCCGAGGCGCGTGCAATACATATACTCAAAGAAATAACTGGCCTACAGTTCCCAACAGTGAACCCGTCGTGGCTCGTGTGGCGAGGTAACCCTCGAGAGCTTGATGGTTATAACGAACAGGCCAAATTAGCTTTAGAATTCTCCGGGCCGCTACATACCAAATGGTATCCCGGCGTCGAACCGTACGAGAAGTACTTCGCGAGGATAGTAACCGACGTCGCTAAACGCAAGCTATGCGCTCGTCATAACGTGGACCTCATAGTTATCGACATGTCACTGCCACAAATACACTGGAAAAACTACATGCTGTCGCGGCTCTATGATTTTGGAAGAATCCCTCAAAAACCATACTCGTATATTGACGTACAAGTTGCAAAGCCATACAGAAACAAACATATAGAAAACGACCTTGGTCTTCGCGCAGAGTGGAAGGTCGTAAATAAACTATAACTCTCACAAAAACGCCTCGGCCCCAGTAAAGCTAGGACAACCGTGTTCTGAAAGAGGCACTCGCGATTGAACTTTAACATCCGGTATCGCACATTCCACTCGGACCGTGCCAGCCCCTGATATTCCCGCGGAGATAGCCTTCTTGAATTCCTTTCTGACCGTTAGTGCGTTCGTTTCTTTTTTAAGATCCACTTGCTTGCGGGCTTCCGCATACTTGTCTTGTAGATCGTCGTACTCTTTGTTAAGAACCTCGGAAACTTCTGTCTTTATTTTTTCGTACCCTTCCGAGGTAAGCCCGCCAGGCGTGAGAGCACTCGTTAGTCGCGCGACGTAATCCGCTTGGGCGCTGAGAAATCCCTTAACTTTAAAAATAGCTCCTGGGTTTTCGGCGATTGCTTTAAGATAACCCTCAAAAGCACCGGAGTTGTATGCGTCCATTTGACACATATATCTTAGTATTACTGGGTGAGAGACGCAAAAATCTTTATATTCGCTGGACAAATCTTTGAGCAACTCAAGGCGAGCCTCTTGATCCTGTACGGGTATACCAGAAGAAGTAACTCGCCGGTATATGCCGTCGGCGATTATTAATTGCTCGGGGATGGTTTTATGGGTGCAACTGCTTGACATAACAACTATACTTGGACCTCCGCGCTCTTATAAATGGTCGCAAAAAAATAAAATTTGCTGCCGAATTACACGCTGGCGAGGCTATCCAAAGAGAAATCCTCTTTTGTCGTGTAAGCATCCAAAGAGAAATTGTCACCCTCCAGCGTCAACGCCTTGTCGCCAGACGTTTCTTCGAGGGAGCCAAACTGGTAGCCTTTAAATAACTGCCGGACGTCTTCACCCACGGTACTTGCCGTTTCAGTCTCCGAGCTACCCATAAATACCACCGGTTCGTACGTGCCATACTGTAACCTTGCTAGTTCCGCGGCTTCATCGTCCGAAAGATTATACCCACCAACGTGTAGCGTTCTGCGAGAAGACATACTATATATTACTCAGAACATATTTTACGTCAATCGAACGTGTTTAATAAAGGCATATATTTGCGCGATTATCTCTGTGGAGAGTCGGTTCATGTTAATAGCTATGCCGCTAGGTAATTCTGAATACGCCACTGTTTTGCTTAACTTCTCCACCATGCGAAATATTGTTTTGCGGTGTTCCACGGATATCAGCGGGGTGTATTTTTGTATATAGGCCACCATCTCCTCGCACGTAATAACTTCGGTGGGTGCCAAGGCTGGTTTATTACCGGTGAGCGCGGCGAGCATTTTTGATTCCATTATTTCAGTCATGGTTCTATTATTTGTCCGCGTAACCAATTAGTTAAAAAATAACGGTCGCGCCCGGTGGCCCTCACGTCAAACGCGAGCGTACGAGGATAGTAAGTGCGGTTCTAAACAGCTGTTTGTTAGTACTCTTCTCGTATTCCTCGCCAAGATCTTTTACTGCCGCGAAAATGTTCCTTAGGCTCCAAATAAGATTACACATCGACATTGTCGCGGACTCACAACTTTGCAAAGCAGCGCCTGAGGGCAACGTGTCGTGCACGAGTAATGTCCCCGCCGTCGCGTCTATACGACTATCCCTCGAGACTATTATTGTTCCTGTCGTTGGTATCTCGAAAAGGCTAATTTCTTGCGACCCGCCTGGAAGCTGTTGCGGTTCTTTCCATGCCTGTGAAAATACTCGGCGCCATTCCGAGTTTCTAACATCCTCAAATTCCTCTCGGGCTTTGGCCAGCAGAGGGTCGACGATTTCTCGGTTCACCTCGGCGGTGTTAATACTGTATATTGGCGAGACAGCCGAGAAAGTATATATCTCTCCTTCCGCGGAAATAATTTGTAACCCTGGGCTGTAATACGTCGAAGTTATTTTTACTATGATCATGGACTCCTCCGCGAGAGAGCTATTGTACGGTCCGGGTTTAATGATGATGCAGAGGGGGCCTTTGATACCTAAGGTTGACCCGTTAATCGCTCGCTTCAACGTACACCCAGAGACGATGTCTCCAACGACGTATCTAAGAGCTCTCACGCGCAACACGACAGAGATATACCCACCGCCGCGAGGGTCGAACATATTTAACATGCACGTCGACATCTTCAGTATCTTGTCCACGGCAAGGATCAAATACCCGTTTTTGCACTTGCCGACGTAGTCATGCTCTAACCTAGCTAATAGCAATCCGGGGTTTGTATGAAAACCTATTGGATCCGCAATATCCACGGACGTTTCAAAGATTTCAAGAGTCTCCATGCCTCTATAGTATGGTAGCGTATGAATATATATTGCTATAAATCATTTTTTTACGAACCGCTGGATGTTTTGAGGGTCATCATCCCACCAACCGTAGATGTGTTTTGTGAACTCGCGCTGAGAGCGAGCGTTTATTTCCCTGTCAACGAGCACCTGTGCGATCGCGTCGCATATGTTTCCCACTCGCATTGATCTACGACTGAGTTGTTTTGGGACGTCTATACCTAGTTGCCTCGCGATAACCGCCAGTAATTCTTTATGTTTCGTAGTACAGGTTATACCTCTTTCCACGGTACGAGCATCTATATGTTTCTTAATTACCCCGTGGGCTGTCTCTATACTTCTACCACTCGTGCCGACGGGCGGCCTTATTTTAAACATCACTTCGTCGCCAACAGAAACAAACATGCCAACGATTGGCTTGCCCTCTTTTCCAACGTGCTGGCGATTCAAAACAACTCGGTTGTTCGTAAACCAAGAGCCGTTGTCGTAAAAATGGATGTGTTTCCCTTTGGTGTACCCGATAGGTGTGTTGTCCGCGGGAGTTTTAACGTTCTCGTTTGAAACCCAAGAAAACTGAGAACTCACCGAGGCATATTTTTTTACTTCGGCGGGAAACACGAAGACGTCCAAATCTACGAGTAGTTTCTGGGCGATTTCCAGAGCAGGGATACTCGCGGACTCGCCAGTTATAATAGACCTAGCTACGTGTTCTTGGTATTGGGTGGATACGTCGGCTAAAAATCCTAGTTCGGGTAAAGACTGTCTAGATCTAGAGAGCCAAGTATCGTTCCACGCCCGTACATCTTTGAGTGGGCGCGTGACATTATATTCGTCTATTCGACATGTTATACTTGCGGACGATGTATTGCCTCTCGAGAAACAATTAACGTCTGCGACAGCATCCACCGGAGTAAGAAAGTAATACTCCCCCGCGCGCCGCACAGTATACTCTGAACCGTTTGGTCTTCGGATATTTCGCTGGTTGTAGTCTGTAAGTAGCTCCTCCGTGGAGAACTTCTCGGCTGTTTTTAGGCTACCCGTCTTATCAAGCAGATTTATTTCAGTCGCTGGGTCGATTAGTTTTTTGAGGGCGATCATGAACGAATCCTTGGAAAAAGTTTCTGGGTTCAAGGGTATGTTCATTTTAGTAGAACGCGCCTCCCGCCAGAGATCCTTATACGTCCACACCGGCTGTGAAATAAATAGTCGCTTAATGACGAAGGAAACGGTTTCGATTTCTCTAAAATTACCTCCATACGCTAACCAGCTCGCTCTAGATAACTCCTCGGGCACGACCGCAGAGTCCTCCGGTTCGAAATACAATCCTTCTAGCACGGGTTTCGCGACACACTCGCATCCTGTGGGTTTATTCCAACACTGTGGGCAATCTGGGAAGAACTCTTTAAGAGCCACAGGGCTCATGATGTTGTCCCTGTGGATGACCGCGTCCACGGCTACCTCGTTCATTACTTGTTCTATTTGTTGAATTACTAGATAGTCCGCGGTCTTGAACGCATACCTATACATTTCCGGGGATAGCTCGTACGTGTGTGGGTGACGAGGATTTACAACGTGCGCGAGTATGTTGATACTGACGTGTCGTTTTTCGGCGGGCAAGTTGTAGTGTGATCCGTTACGAATCACCCGTCCAATAATCTGTCTGAGCATTGAAATGTTGAGAGGCACGTTAACAATGTATAGCGCGCGGACGTCCTTAAACTCATACGACTCGCGAATAATCTTAGACCCAAGCATAATAGCGCAATGATGCCCTAAATAATTAGTGTGTTGGCTAAACGTCGTCAAAGCCTCGTTCATTTCCCCCTTGTCTAAGTCAGCGTGGACAACGCGAAACCGCGCAGGTATGAAAAGATGATCCGCGATACCATCATGGCCTCGTAACCATCCGCGGTCATGGTGTTCTGACATGCGCAAACCACAAACTAAACACACGGTAAAACTTGCGGGTGACGCGATGTGATCCAAAACGCCGTTCTCTTTTAAAATTTCCCGAAGTAAAAACACGCCGCTGTTTCTGACGCGCATGTGAAATATGAGAGACTTTGTCGTTTCCTGAGGATTGCCCTTCGCCGCTCGAAACCCATCAAACAACATTTCTATGAGTTTGGCGTATTTTGCGGAGTACGTCGCTAACGAGGGTAGCGCTAACCACGGGCCACTAACAACTACCGTGTTAGGTTCATTTTTGAGTACGATCCCCACTTTTTGCTTCCACGCGTCCGAATATGATACGAGGTTGGACACGACTGACCTAGAACGGTATATTCCTGGTGGGGTTACAAGCGTTTCGGAATTAGCGTGTTCCGCGGGGAAGGCTATATCTAGCAAGGCGTACGCGTCCGTTGATATAACATAGTGTTCAATTGAGATATCGCCGGGCTGGTGTTGTTCCTCTACAACGTCCCTTTCGGACACATACGCTTCCAAAGTTGCCTGGTGGTATTCGCTCATTTCCACGGCGATGAATTTCAGAAACGGTATTTGCGAATCTTTGAAACTAGGAAACCCAGACACAGCCACGGATACCCCCTCAATAGTATGTGTCGGGTAAAGCGCCGGGTTATCATCTCGAAAGTACGATATCCAACCACGGGACATCTCTCGTATTTTGTCTAGGCTTCCAGGTAATAAGTTCCTACCCGCGTGGCTAAACAATTCGTGTTTTTTGACTCGACGGTCTTCGGGTAAATGATAGTCAGCCAGCTCTGCGAATTCAACGGGTAAGTTATTCATTGGCGTGGCGGTAAGAGTTATAAATCTTAGCGTTGGGACCGCGTCAATCAAGTACTTAAGAGCTATCCCGCGACTATTTTTTGTGATGGAGTTGTAAGTATTATGTATTTCGTCGCAGATAAGCACAGAATTCTGAAAGCTATTCAACAAGGCAGTATTAAGGACAATCTCGCCTGTTCGTAGTTTTTCTGCGATGATTTGCTCTAAATCTAGGTTGTTCACGTCCGCCTCCTTCTCTAATTCAACTAGCTTAAGCTCCGTGAGAAACAACCGATTCACGAACTCCTCGTAACCGTATACTCGCAAGAATCCGCCTTGTGACTTCTTGAAAACGCGCCTCCGTAAAATATTATAGTAGTCCCTCGCTGACTCGGCCGCTCCGGGTATTCCTTGATCGGCCAGCTTATTCCTGAGGTTGAGTTCCTCGAGCTCCACCGAGGTAACGAACCCAAACTTGGGATACTTTAAAAGATCGCGAAGAAACGCCTTCTTTGTACTGTCGAAACCAAACACAAATATGTTCGGGATGGCAACGTCGGCGGCGCGGTAATCTTCGGACCTGCGACTGTTTGATATTATCATGCGCGAGTACAACGCGCGGTAAACGCTCGCGAAAGTCTGGGCCGCCGCAAGACCTCCAATAGTTTTTCCAACACCTGTGTTATGAGAAATAATGTAATTCGCCAACGAATAGCGAGGACACCCATCTAGAGTAAAACCACAATACTCGCCGGCGCCAACCCGCGCGACCGTGAAGCTTAGCAGCGAGTATATGGGTAGGCAAGCAACGTCTCTTCGGGTGTTCGGCCAACATATATTCAAAGAGGCACCCGCGAGATTACACTTTACCCCGCACGACCAACATACTCGCTGGACTATACCGACGGCCGAGGATTCTAAAACATACTTGTTACCGCTCTTGGTCGTAGAGGGACATTTCTTGAGAACGTTAACTATTCCTCGCAAGAATGACACGCGTTGCTCTGCGGAAAAGCAACATATATTTTCTGGGACGTCCACCGTTAGCCCAGACCCCACCCATTTTCCCAACTGGGTCATGTACGACGCGCTCCAACAATACTTTGAGCGTCTACCGCGATTCCAAGACATCGAAAATAACCACGACTTGGTTCCCGCGGGGAGGTCGAGGTATTGTTGTACCGTCATATCCTCTCGTGAGCAAGTCACTCCGCGAGCTGACGTTCTTTGCACCACCAAGCAGAGAATATGTGTTGAGTTACAAGTGAACGCTCGCCCGTCACAAGTCGCAAATTCGTACATGTCGTCAAAACCACTATGTAGCTCGGTGATCTGAGAGGCCCCTTGTTCTCCGCTCAAGTTGTCGCCAACGCGGAGGTCTTTACACTTTTTGATAGTGCCATCCTCCATTAACACCTGCGTGTCCGGAGAGTGGCACGCGTGTTGTAAATGGATTGATCTCCAAGGACTGTGCGGGTTTAAAAACGATTGAATGAACGCCTGATGAGGAGCCAGCTGAAAATACTTATCTGGGTCGTCGGACCTTGCCCTTTTTAAGGAACCAAACTCTTTTAACGCCAGTAGCTTCGTCGCGAATTCCTTGGTTGTTTGCGTGGGATAATTCATAGCTATATTTGTACTCGCGTGAAATTCCCGCGTCTTTTATAACCATGCGTACGTCAAGGTATAATTATAATGTTGCAAGGTAATATGTTATTCGATAAGCTGGAAGCCGCGATAGCTAATTTTATCGTGGAGCATAAGCAATGTCATACTCCCACGGACAAGCATACCATATCGTGTCCTGCGTACATGCAGCGTCAGAAGTACATCGACGAGTTACGCGATCTAACAAATATATTGGCGAGCGCCTCTCGAAAGATCGCGGAAGAGCTAGAAAACGTAACACAAATACATGCCTCGGACACCCGCACGATCTCCGAGCTTGTAGAAGGTATTTCCGGCGCAGGAGCGTGGCAAAAAATAAACAAACGCGGCCGCCCAAGACAACACCCAAATAAAATAGTTGCCCCAGACGATCTAACAGCGCTGACTCCACATAGAGACTCATCGTTCATACTTGTCACTCAAACGGCTGGTATATATGCCCGCGTGGTGGAACTGCCTGCGAACGTACTATCTGACGGGTCAATATACTACATTAGGACTTCGGGGCATTTTGCTATCCGCTGTGGGCCTTTATTCCTGCACGGTAACCTAGGCACTGTATACGATACGCCACAAGAATTAACAAAGGTCAAGTACTGTCGCTACGGCAGCAAATGCGTAAACATACATAAATGCACTTATTACCACGACCCTCTAGAATTCTCAGGTTCGCGCGATGTCAAAAACTTCACGGCTGTTTCGTTCTTGTACGACAGTACAGGTACCCGCCAAGGCACTAGAAAGATAGGGTGTCGCGACCGATTTGACAGCGACATCATGCGCATGTACCCCGAGGACATAAGTTACTATTTTGACCAGGTGGCTCACGATTTCTTTTGCGCCGTACTCATCGCCCAGATACAAAAAACAAATATGCCGGGGGTTAAGAAGTAGTTACTCTGACTCTGACTCGGAACTAAGCATGCACGTTTCCGCGGCTAGGCGATCTAGCGGTCGGGGAGAATCCATACAACGTTTGATAATACTCAGTATTTTTTCTCCTGCGTCTCTCCAGGGTTCGAGGTATCCGGGGTGCCTATTCACTATTTTTGAGGTAACACTGAATAGTTTCCATGGCATTATCCCTACGGCGTCGTGATCGCCGCCACAGAATGTTTTGAATTTCTCGAGGGACTCCTTTAAAAACTCCTTGGCGTTGCTGACGTCAGGACATACCGGGGAATACCACACCCAAAGCACACCCGCGGCGATCATTGAAAACATTGCCGTGATGTCATCCACGGAAGAACTCCCCAAACATAAGAAAGACGGTTCTTCTAGAGTGCCTGGCTTAGCATATATTCCAAAGAAACCACACGCCAGAGGGGCATTTGTTTGGTATCGCATAGTTGATCGGAGGTCAAGTCGGCAAACAGTCGAAGCGTCGAGATGTTCCCATGGACATAAGCGGAACACGGCTTCGGTATATAACGTTTGACTCAAGTTCAATAGTTCCATTCCGGCGCACATTTGAGCGACGTATTCTGCGGGTATAGTTGAGCCAGGTACTCTCGTGAACGGGCACTTATATTCTAGGAGCGTCGGCGTGGCTTTTCCGTCGGGGCCTGGTAACATTGTTACACCGTCAGGAGAATAAGAGAATGGTCCCGGGGGATTATAGAACAAGTTCTCGCAGCTGATGCGCATCCCATAGGTAATCTTCATGTATTCGTTAATGACATCCTCGAAAACGCCGCCCCAATGCATGGCCAACCCGCAGGACATAGCCGTATGCATCTTGTGGAACACCAGAGTCTGGAACCCCGAGGAGAACATTGTTTCTACGGACTCGTACGGAAGATATGGCGCGGTCGTCATTTCGCGAAAAGATGTTTTAAGGTCGATCTCTTTGGGATTCCCCTCAATTTTTTGCTTTGCTAGCATGTACGGCGTGTCCTTTCCGGGTAAACCCATTAATTTGTATACTTCACTGCCACCAATGGTCCTACGCCTGGCTTCGTACCAGGCAGCGTCTCGTTGAACCACGGCTTTTTCGCAAAGGACCGTAATTCGGGCTACTAATTCGCTCCACGCTTTTTCAAAAGCTTCGTCGTGATAAATAACTCCTTGCATGTTATATACCGTCGTAGCCTAATCAATTTTAAACCACTCATAGTCTACGTATATTGCGCGACGGTGTGATATGGCGACGTTAAAAGGCCCCCTCAAAAGCAAAAAACAACAAGTGAAGCTGTCTGCGAGTTTGGCATGTATTCGACACTCCTCACGAGGGCTGGAAATGCTCCTTGTGCAGCGCAGAAACAGTTACGCGTACGGCGATTTTATCTTGGGAAAGTATGAACCCGCCGACAACGATAGATTATTAGTGCTATTCAATGGAATGACCGTGGACGAAAAAGCCATCATCGCGACGATGAACTTTAACAACATGTGGTACCATATGTGGATAGGTATTCAACCGCGCTGGGCCGTGTTGTCGACATGTAATCATCGGTTCTTTATGACGTTCCATGGAGACCGCGGGAAGACTCGTTTACTGAATTTAATATCGTCGTCGACGAACAGCTCTCGGATATGGAGTACCCCTAAGGGCCGCAAAGAGTGCGGGGAGTCGTTGTTACAATGTGCTGTCCGTGAATTCACCGAGGAAACGCTAATTCCAAAGGATGGTAATTATCAAGTACTTCCACAGTTGGAGCATAAGTATTCTCATGTCGCGGATAATATATGTTACGCCGTGATAACGTACGTGGGTCTAACTTACACGTCCGGGGATGCCACCACGCAACCTATACATAACCCACGCGTCGACGCCACCAACCACTGGCAGATTTACGAGGTGTCAGACGTGCGATGGATGACACTAGAAGACATGAAACACACCGCGGGGGCCGAACGCATTTACCCACAGGCAAAGATCATATTCAAGAAGTTCAGGGGCTTCCAAAAAAGCATGTACCGATTCAAGGGCGAAAAAAACAATCTCGTCGAAGATGCACTTGGCGGAGCGTCCGACGAAGAATTAGACGCATAATCGGTAGTCGACGCACTCGCCGCTGGTATCGTTTTGACGGCGTATTTCTACAATATCCCCACGCGCGGCGCCACACCAAATGCACGCCGGATCCGTTTGCCAAAGAATATGGCTGCTTATATTCTCTCGCCCCATGTAAAAGTGTTGCTCTATGAACTTTGCTTCTTCTTCGGAGAGCGCGCGATGTGGCGGAACAATGGCGACCGTTGGTAGGTTTGTGCGAAATAGATTGTATCCCACGACCCTCCCGACGTTTTCCATTTTGGCGTTACCTAAAGTCGTAAACTTCAAAATACTCTTGGCAGGTATACCATCCCCTAGAACTATAAGCACCTCGTGGGTGCTTGAGGCTTTGAGCGTGTTTACCGAAACCATGAATTCCTTTGATCCTTTGACGTGTCTGCTCAAGAAGGTATAAACCACCACCGTGATTTTGGAGCCATCTGGGTAATCTCCAGTGAACTTTTGATACCCGTCGCTCAAGAATAGGTCTTGTATTTCTTTGTCGGATAGGTCGCTCATGGCGTGCTTGGCGCCGCGGTAGTTCAAGAACTCGCGAATATTTTTGTAAACGATGGTGTTCACGTTAGACGACATGTATGGTATTTGAATACACTCGTTCAATTTTTTTGAATATATTAACACGGGGATTGTCGCTCCAAGATGTTGCTATTTTAATATTGCCCGTTGTATCACCGGTTTAGGTTTTTATTATTTTCGCCAATTCTTTCTCTGACGATACATTATACACGAATGGACTTCTCACTTAGTGACTATGAAAGCATTGAAGGGGGTAACCCCGCCATGGAAAAATTAGGAGATTTCTACAAGAACAACGCCGGGTGGATTCTTGGCTTGATGATCGTCCTAACCCTATTATCGATTTACGCCATCTACTCTTGGTGGAACAAAAAACCCGAGTCTTTTAGCCCTACCCATATGGCACCATACATCTTGAGAGATGGTATTGGCGAGAGCTTTGACGTATCTCAATGCCCCGCGGAGCTTAAAGACCTGATCCACACCTCACCACCAGACACTATTTTATCACCCAACGGCAAGGGGTTTATTCGACCACACCACGACACTCGTCAAACATCTCACTTAACTGACCACCATTTCGCTAAAATTATGAGCGGCGACCGGATCTAAATTAGCAAGAATCGCTCAAAAAACAAGCCACCGCCTTACAATTTTCTTTTTTTACACTTTCTGAATCAGGTAATATACTCGCGGATGGAATTGTTTGGCGTGGATCTTGAAAAAGTTAGCTATACGACGTATATAGCGATAATAGTCATACTAGGGCTACTAGTTCTCTACTTAGCGTATTTGCTATATTTTGGCGATTCCCCCAAAGAGAATGTCAGCTCCTCCTCCAAAAAAGAAGCCTCATCGAAAAGCAGCGATGGGGATAGCATCGACGATGTCATAGATGAAATTAACGCCAAACAAAGCAAATCACGCGTTAAAAAATGATTCGCGCGATCGTAGTATATAACTATGAACACCCAGCAAAAGTATAGGCATCTTGACGCCATTGACGCAGTCATTGAGAAATCGTGGGCTGTGGGCGGAGCAACCCCAACAAAACGATACGAGATAGTCGTCCCGGACCAAGACACCTCACCCATTCAAAAAATACTGTTCTCCCCGGCGCTTTGGAAGATAGCGGACGAGATAATAGTAAATGCCGTGGATCACGTCGTTCGATGTCGTTCCATGAAGGACGGGGTCACAGAAATACGTATTTCCTTTGATGAAACCACGGGAGTGTTCAACGTATACAATAACGGACCAGGAATAGAAATAGAAATTCACGAGGAGTATAGCAAATTGTGCGGTACTCCGACGTGGATACCGACTATGTTGTTTGGAGTATTTAACCAAGGAAGCAACCATCACTCCGACCCTTCGACGATTATTGGGGGCGTGAATGGGTTAGGTGGCAAAGCCACTAATTGTTTCAGCGCCAGTTTTTTGGTTCAAACCGCGGACGAACAAACGCGGCAGACGTTCTCTCAGTTATGGAAAAACCACATGCGTGAAACGGAACTCCCAACTATCACACCCTGGCCTAAAACTAAAAATGCCGTTTCTCCTTTTACTCGGATTGAGTTTCTACCCGATTATTCGTTATTCAAGGACGGTGAAGGTAACCTCCCTGACCGCGCCACCATTTCTATGCTTATGCGTTCAAGGGCTGTCTTTACTGCTTGTTACGCCGGGTACGCGTCCAAAGGCAAGTGTAAGGTGAGGTACAACCAAAACCATATACCCGTGAACAATCTCAAAAAGCTAGTGGAAGTGTTCTTCCCACAAGAGGTCTCACTTCACACAACACTAACACCGTCTGAAATACACGACCATCAGAAATACCCGTGGGAGCTGTCGGTAGTTATTAGACCGACAGTCAGCGAGTTCTCCGCATGTACAATCGTGAACGGCATCGTTGTTCGGTCCGGTACACACATAAGTTTTATTCGAGGGCTTATTGTCGCGGGCGTTCGTGGGTGGTATACTGAGCACCATAAGAACCTAAAAATCTCAGGCCTCCCAGGAAAAATAGAATCCAATGTGTTCATTATGATGAACACCCAAATTCCTGCCCCACAGTGGGATGGACAACGCAAGGAAAACATGTCCGCACCTAGAAAGTTCAAAGGATATAGTCTTCCCGCGGTATTCATATCTCGACTGTCCGAGCTATTGAAGCCGTTCATCTTGGATAAAGTGTCCAACTACAAGCCACCAAAACCTAAACACAACTATGAAAAGTATCTACCAGCCAAGTTCGCGGGGACCTCGCGGCGGCATGAGTGCTCTCTTATTATAGTGGAAGGGGACTCCGTTAAGAACCACATCCTCGGGCCTGTCGCTAAGTATTTGGGGCGAGACTGCTACGGAATTATCGACACTCGAGGAGTACCTATGAATTCGCGTAAGCATGCAACCCGTGAAATCATTAACGACGTAGGGATAGTTTGCCCCGACGCGAAGTTTGAGAAGAACGAGTTCATGGTTGCAATATATAGCATCCTAGGGCTGAATTACAACTACACCTACGACCCGGCAAACCCAGCCGTCGCGAACAAAGAGTTACAACAGCTCAATTATGGACATCTTGTGGCGTGCGTGGATCAGGATCATGACGGTAAGGGTAACATCCTTGCTCTTATCGCGGGTTATATAGAACAGTTCTGGCCGCACTTATTCGCAAGAGGATTCGTTCAGTGGTTTCAAACGCCTATTATACGTATTTACCCGCGGTCGTCCAATTCTAGCCTTACGGTAAAAGAATTTTACAGTACCACGGAGTATGACATTTGGTCAAATAACACACCGCCCAAGACCGTAAAACTGTACGAGCACCCCAGATACTATAAGGGTGTTGGGTCACATTCGGACAGAGAGATTGACCATATATTCAAGAACTTCACAAAGAGACTTGTTACGTTTTACTCCGACTGGAGAACCGCGGAGAGGTTTAATGTATACTTAGGCGTGGACCCCAACGACCGCAAAGTCGAACTGGCCATACCGTACGAAGGGCTAACGCGCGATGAAACACTAAGTATGGATACCAAAAAACTGCTTTCGGCCTCGAGGTACCTAGAGACCGACGTCAAACTATATCAGTTGGACAACTTGGACCGGAAGCTACCCAACGTGGCGGATGGTTTGAATCAAATTGGTCGAAAGATTTTAGATGGTCTTTTAGCGTACTACCGAACGTACGGAGCCAAGCATGAAAAAGTGTCTACTCTTGCAGGGTTTATAAGTGCTCGAACGGCATATCAACATGGTGAGACATCTATGTTTGACGCTATTCGCGGTAAGGGATTTATTGGTTGTGGTGGTAGGCAACTACCCATTATTGAAGTCTACTCGAACTTTGGGTCGAGGATGAACGGCGGCGCAGATGCGGCTTCCCCGAGATATATTAGTTGCTCGCTCAACTATCGGCTAGTTCATGTGCTGTATCCGGACATAGACTACGCTGACTTGCCAATTGCCTTCGACGAGGGTGTGCGAATTGAACCGGTGTATTTCGCGCCAATACTACCCATGGTCGTGCTTGAATCCGTAAAGATACCAACACACGGGTGGAAGAACGAAACATGGGCCCGATGCGTACATCATGTCATAGACATAGTGAAATACCTCATCCTCGAAGGGGGTGACGCGCCTATGCCTATACCTCAAATATGTACTTACTCCGGGGCTCCGTACGCCTGGACAGGAACGTTCCGGTATATTGGAGGGAGACAATACTCCGTGGGTAGGTACGAATTAGACACGGCAAAGATGACCATTACCGTGCTGGAACTACCCTTGAGAAAGTGGTCTACAAAATACCACACGAAGCTCATGAGAGATGCCGACCCCGAGATTGTACTTTCACCAGAGAGAATTGAGAACTACTCGGACAAGCAAACGCCTAAAATTGTCATAAAGTTGGCGCCTGGGGCTCTCAACGTTCTCGCAAGCCGTTATAGTGAGATTTCATCGGGAGATGCGCTGCATGAGGGTATCCTCGCACACTTCAAACTCCAGTCGCCGATTACTCACTCGCTTAACTTTGTATCTCCTTACCGCGACAGTGTTTTGAGCTACACGGAATATTCTGAGCCAATCAGGGAGTGGTTTCGGCTACGTAAAAAACACTATGGGATGCGAGTGGACCGCCAAAAAATATGCTTAGGCCTGGAGATACTTCGCCTCGAACAAATAATACGGTTCGTCGAATTCTCCGCGACCTCTCCTTTGGCTGGTAAACGCAAGGCCGTTATGGAGACTGTGCTTAAAGAGAATGGGTTTGCGCGATTATGTTCTTCGCATCTCGACAACCCACGGGAAATACCCACCGCGCGACTTACAAGCATGATCGTGGATAGCCCTACTTCATCGTACGATTACTTACTCAATATGGGCGATAACAAAAAATCAATGGAGGCCCTTGACGGATACCTCGACAAGCTCAATAGGTTTGAGGCTAGGTTACGAGAAGTCGTCGTTGAGAAGTTCCCGGGGGCGTCACAATGGCTCACAGAACTAAAGGAAATCAGCGGGATTATTCGGTCTGGTTCCTCGTGTGGGTGGGAGGCCCCAGGCGCCGAAAAGTTCAAATTCGAATAAGCAAGACCTTCTTTTTTTCACCAAAAATGATTAACCGCGGACAGTTACTATACTATCACACGCTGTATGGAGTCTAAGGTACAGATCACCGACGTAATAATTAGGTCTCTAATATCACGCAACCACCCCGCAGTATTGCCCGTAGCCGACAAACTCAAAAACCTCTGGCCTGACGTTATGACCGGAGAGCGATGTGAGTTTACTCTTTCTGGCGCACCCACGATAATAGGTAATCTTCTGCGCGTCGTACTCATCGGCGAAATACCAACGAAGGGTCTCTCGTGCAGCACGGAGAATCTACATACCTCGGACGATCACATCCTCGCGCAGTTTATTACCGAACAGAGAATTCCAGATATACCTTTGCTACAATCATGCCCCGCGGACGCTGTCTTTTCATTGAACGTAGTAAACAACGACGTCTCTGAGCGCCGAGAAGTGCTCGCCGAAAATCTGACTCAGATTCGGGGAATCCCCGGAAAGTATTTCAACTCCAAGTCGATCATCTGCATCCTGGGTCCTGGGACTTATCTAAATTTGTCGAACATCATAGTAACCACGGACATACCCTCTAGAATAGGTAGAGGAAATCGTAGACTAGCCGTGAACGTTTCGTCGATACCGCTAGATGATGTCACAGCCCCTATTGGAACCGCCAATCCGTTTGTGTCAAGGATTTCCTTTAACACCAACGGCACGCTCCCCGCCAAAAAAATCATACTGGCGGCGACCACGGTCATAACAAAACACTTAGAATATGTGCAAAAACTGCTACCTGGTATCCACGCGGTTGTCGTGGGAAACACGTCTGAATACGTACTTACGGTAGGTAATTCTTACGCGGCCATGGGTACTACCATCGTGAAGGTAGTTACTTTACTATACCCAACAGTGGATTTCGTGGCTCACGATTATGTGATAGCCGAACGTAGTCTGACTATTAGGATGCGATCTAACATAGCGGCGTCGGACATATTTAAAAACGTGATTGCCTACATCGAAAAAATCGTGTCATTCATCCGCGAGTATTTTCAAAAGTGAGTCGCGGTTTTCTTTTTTTGCTCGCAATCAAAATAACTATGAGGTATGACGTATAGTTGATTATGTCAGAGATTCACATATTCGTGAACAACCAAGAGAATTCTATGTCGCTGTGCCGGATAATACTAAAAAACATCGTGGGTATAAACGTGGCCGGTATACACCTAAAAATTCACAAGGTTCGCGCGGATCAGCAAACCGTAACACATTTAAAATCCATCGGAGTGCAACGAATCCCTTCGATGATTATACCCTCTGGTCAAGTTATTAACGGCACCGCCAAGATCGTGGAAGTCATCCGCGACATGATGCGCGACCCCGTAGAACGCGCTACCGCGGAAGGGGGTAATTCCCTGGAGGCCTTCTACCGCCAAGAACTCCTAAACCACAAAGAAAACGGCCCTATCTGCGATGATGGAAGAGATGATGATTCTCATTGGGATCCAGCAAAGGCCACAAAAGAATATGCTCAAAGAAACGCTAGACATGGCGAGCTTAAACCCATATGGCACGAATCCTCAAATAATGACGTGGCAAACTCTTATATCACACCACCAGAAAATAAAATAGACGCGGGGTTCGTCGGAGATATCGAGGACCACGATTCGGACACGGACCTCTTGCTCAAGCGCCTGCTCGGCTAAACATATTTCAAAACTAATCGACCAATGAAAGTTCCCCCTCCAAGAACATATACACCATGATGAAACAGTCCGCATTGTCCAAAAAATACGTGGCCGCCAATGAGTTCATATCTACTTTCATGTCCGCGTTGTCGACGTTATGTAAGTTGGCCCAAAGTGAGTCGCAGCGAGAAGAACTTGCTTCCATATTACGCAAGACCCGCATCGTCTATGAAACGCCCACGGCAATGATTATTGCCTCGAAGTATCTGCCTCACATAGAGTCTTATAGCGAACGTATTATAGCTCGAGACGAAGCGTTTTTATCGACGGTAAACATTCGCACCGAGTGTGCTAATTTAGGCGTGACACTGGATGAAAGCGACAATTCCTTGGTGATGTTATTCAACTCGTTCCGCGAGAATTATGTTCGTGGTGACGGCGCCATCAAAAACATGATATACGACCACATATTGTCAATACATAACGCCGCTATGGTATATGGCCAGCTACAATGGGTATAAGTGACTTACTCAAGAAACCATTTTTTGCGTAAAAGCGGTCGCGATGTTTTGAATATAGTTATGAATCGCGCGAAGGTAAAGAAACTAAAAAGCGCCGGGTTTGACATGACCGAGCTTAATGACATGTTCAACCAAATGTTGGGCACGAGTAATATAAATTTAGAATTCGCATGGCCTAGGTTTCAGCGAATACGCCAACACATCCTCGACATTGTGAAGATACTTCATAGCGTGGCCAACGCCAAAGTCGTGAAGGCATATTTCGCTAGCGCTGGTAATGACTTACAGACCTTCTGTGAGGCCGTGATTGCGAACATTCAAGATATACTCTCTGTCACGTTGGACCCCGCGAAAATCACGCCGTCCGAGCATGAGGCCTTTTCAAAAATGTACTACAATATGCAACGCTCGAAGCTAATCGAGTATTTGGTTGATACGTGCAAGCAATTACACCAGTATGAAAAACACATTTTCGCGCGGGACTGCGCGTTTATCCAAAAAATCCCAGGGCTAGAATGGTACCCTTTTCCTTTCTCGCAAATCAACTTCAAGGCCATACATGGCGCCCCTGGTGTTGGAGAAGTGACCACCGCTTGGATGGCCACGGTCCTCTACGACACCTATTACGTGGTGAAACAACTGTGTGTTGAGTTAAGAACGCCAAACGTGGACATTAATAAGTTTTCAGAGATTATCGTTAGTAGCTTAGAACGCATCCAAAAAGAACCAGAACTCTCTCGGTGTAGTACGGCCTTCAAGAAAATACGAGAATCGGTCGACCTACTCAAAAACAATTTCGGGCAGTATTACTCGGACTTCATGAATACAACCGCGGATGGAAGCGCTGGAAATGGGTTCATTATTATGGAACACTTTATTGTGGACGTATCCAAGTCAACGTCTTCCAACGTGAAACTCAAGCGCGAGTTTGCCGTCATAATGAAGTACTTTTACAAGGCCTTCGAAAGACAACGCGCTATGAACCCGCAATCCGCAAGCTCAGACGCAACGTCTGCCTTCGCTCAGTTCAACACTATCTTTTCTGCGTTGAAACTAGATACTGACGAACAAGAAGAGGCGATACATATAGAGACGGTGTCCGAGGAAGACGTCCCTCTCAGTACGGAGATGGTTGCTCGTAATCGCGCTGCGGCCATGACCGTAGAGGAACTCGCCGCGGAAATAGAAGGCAAGCCCGTTCCTCTCAAAAAACTAACACCAAAAAAGAAACATTAAGCGCGATCAAACCATCGACGTTTTTTAACCGTTCCCAAGAATCAAATGAGGAGCGTTGTTTTTTTGAGTCCGCAGATATACTCGGTAAAATGATACTGTCTCCGGCATCCGTTTTTATCATATTCGTGGTGTTCGTCATGATCATCATCTGCGCCAAGGACGCGGCGCAAACTATGCTATATATGACGATCATGACGAATTTCATCATAGTCGCCAACGTTTTTACTACGTGGAACTACCGGCACGAGAAGAATAAAAAATCAAACAACCCCGAAGATGACGCTGAAGCCGACCTGCATGATTATACCGGGGAGCACTATATCTCGGAGACAACACCGCTTAACCCGCCTGCGCTAGACAATGATGTCAAGCAGCCGTCACGAGAAGGTTACGATACTCTTCAGGACGCTAAAACCCCAGACTATGGCCCTCGATACAGAGAATACGACAGTCTTCGACAGCCCCACCTGAATACTACCCCAGCAAAACAATTCCCCAAAGATATTTTCTCGACCAACGATGCGAACTCAAAGTTCTCCTTGGATAGTCTTACCCGCGGTAGAAGAATACAACGATCCATTGACGACATGATTACCCGCGACCATAAATGGTATGGATACTTGTACGCCGACGAGTTTCAATACCAAGACACCAGACATTGGATGTCGAACTATGAGTATTAAGATATACCACTCGTCGTAATATATACTTGATGCATTACCGAACGCAAAAAATAACGGCCGCTATGGATGAGTACCGCCGTAATGAGGCGAGACGCCCAGACAACATAGATATATTCGACAAAAACAAACCCCGAGGTGTCCCTCACGGTTTTTACGACCAGTTAATTTACTTAACCTCTGCCTCGCGCGACAAACCTGCAAGTTCCTTATCCCGAGGGGAGATATCATGGAACATACCTAACGTTAATTACAGCATGCCGCTCACGGACTGTGTTGAGCTGAGTCTAGGAGTAATGAGTATCCCTTTGACTTTTGATCCACTTGCGTTACACCGGCAGTTCATCAACGACAAGGTTTACGTGGAGATTATTCAACTTCCAGTGACAGTCGGGTATCGAACCCCTAACGGAAACAGGTTTCACTTCGAATGCTCCGTTGAGTACGTCGGCGAGGAGCGCGCGGTATTAACACCGATTTCAGGGCCTGTTTATCTCAGAAAACCACTTCAGTTACTCGACAACGTAACGCTACGATTTTATCAAGGAGTCACCGACGGGACTGCGAGTATCCGCGTTATTCCCCTGTATGAAGACTTCATCGACGCTTCTGTAGTGCCCGGTACAAACCCAGCACAGTTTACAACGACAGACCCGCTGGCTATCGGCCCAACCGGCACGGTGTTCGCGCCTCCAAACTTAGAAGTGTATGTCTCTCAGTTTAGCACCGGCGACGCGACATTCGACAGCGATGCCGCGCCAAGTAATCGTGGCCTTAGGGTTTCCACGGTGAGCGTCGCGGACGTCATTACTATAATAGGGCTAGATGCTACGACGGTCGCCCCAGGAAATCTGTCGGGTAATATTTTCATCCCAAAAAATAACATAAGTGTGTACCTCAAGTGTACTTGTGTGCTGGCAGAAACCGAAAACTACATAACTCCCGTACATATCTAGAGAGGATAGCCGTTTACAGTAATCCAGGTAATACTATATCTCCTACTACGGCATCTCCTTCTATTTTTTGCACCTCCACGCGAATTTTAGGGAATGCTTGGTCCGTTTCTGGCAACTCTATAAATCCACCAATGTCCACCGCGGGAACATACACTCTAAAACCCCACATCGCTACGGGATCCAGAGAGTAATAGTATTGAGTCGCGTCGACCTCCACGGTTTTCACGGACACCTTCGACTGTGTTGCTTCTAAGCAGGGGTCCTGAGCTGCGACGTCCAGCGCTGGGTTCTCGGTAAACAGCGCTTTGTTTGTTGGCGCGCACACTCGACAGTTTAAGCCAGCGTTTGCGAGACACTCAATACTTACTTCCTTAAGCGCCGTGACGAAATTGTTAATAAGGAGCTGCGAGCGAATTGCCTCGGTATATAGTTCCACGTCCGTTGTCGCCGCGTATGTTTTATTATCGTCGGGGTTGACCGCCGTTAGCGAGGGTGGGTTTAGCGTATCCGCGGTTACATATTCAGAGGCGGGCGGTATGGATAAGTAAATGTATGGTTGCACGTTTCTTTTATCCTCAGGGAGATCAATATGTGAGTTATTTCGTACTCCTCGAGCGATGATTTGTGCTATTCTCGCGTAGTTCCAATAAGGTTCCATAATATGAATATGTCTAACGCGGTGGAGATCTAAACCTTCGGCACCCGTGGACGACACGAGAAGCAACGCTACAAGAGAACCGTCGCGGTTACTCTCGCTGTCGAATTCTTTTTGTATTGCCTCGCGCTCTTCGACGGGGACATCCCCAGTAATTGCTGCGAAACGTTTGAACCCTTCGGGTGGTTCTGAAGCATCGCCCAAAAGACTATCTGGGCTAAGTCCTCCTCCGCGGGGAGACCAACCGTGCTGTATTAAGAACTGTGTAAACGCACCTAAGCCACCAGCCCCAACGAACTGACTATAAACTAACCCAACACCCTCGGACGCCTCGATGTTTTCTAGTATGCGCGTAAACTTAGGCGAATTAACTTGCCCGTCAGAGCTAGAAATATTCTCTGTTACGATCTCTCCGTCTTCCGTGACACTCGTCATAGTTGATCGCGACCGGACATCTAAGGCTAGCGGCGACGCCCAATTACTGAATTGTCTTGATTTCACGCGGTAGGTGCTAGCCGTTTCTGCTTTGGGCTTCGTCATGGCGGGATTCTCTCTAACAGGCGCACGTGACTTAGACCCACTGCTCTCTTCGTGTTCCTTATCTCGAGCGAGATTATAGATCAAGTATTGTTGTGGGGACATATGCACACGTATTACTCGAGTGGGCAATTCCGTGGGAAAATTACCGGACACGCTCGACCCACTAGGTACGGGCATGGCCGAACGACCATTGAACCCCGCGCCTAGTGTCGTATTTCTGTCAATATATGATACCATTCCAAAAATACGGTTTTGAAACTTTCCGCGGTTCTTCACATTCCCGATGGTTTTGTCCACGTACAGTTTTGTAAACTCCCTGTACGTCTCGGGCAATAAGGGAGTATATGCTGACGCGCTATCACCTATGCCTTGGCCGCTTGGTCGCTTGCCTTTTTCTCCGGTGTTTAGCGCGGCGCCAGCAAGCATATTAAAACAAGGAACTACCTCAAACGGGTCGCTGTTGATAGGCGTACCCGTCAAAAACAAAAGGCGAACATCTTTGCTTCGCATAACCATATTATAAAAAGCGTGTCCGTTCTTTCCGCCGTTGGTTATTGCGCGGAATAAGTTATGCGCCTCGTCGACAATCACTAACTTACCATCCAAGCTGGCCATTTTAGTTATCTCTCCGAGTTGTTCATCCATAGTTGGAAGTAACAACCCCTGTGTAACTTTACCGAGCTGTAAAGCCATATTTCCTGCGTTCATCGAAACGAACGAGAAGTTTTTGGCAATCCATTCGTCGAGTTCCTCGGGGGTCATTCTCGACAATATAAAATCGGGGTCAACGCTGGCTCGCATCGAGGCGTACTTTTTTATGCCGTTGATCATGTTACTCCGCAACGATTTACCAGAGAGTATGACGGGAGCGTATTTATCGCGCATGCTAATGGCTATAGCTATGGCCTGCATGGTTTTGCCGACGCCCATCTCGTGCATGATTAAAAGCCCGCGGGAACCAGAGACTACCTCCGTAAAATACAATCTGACTAAATTTTGGAAATACTTAAGGAACGAGTACTCGTCGCCCCACCGTACTCCTCGGAGATACTCATACACGCTCATGCTAAAATTCGTGTTGTTTCGCCGTGCGAGTGACATCGTATATTTGGAGTGGTAAACCATTTATAGTTCGCGTTTTTTAGATAGCCCTTTGGCATCTTCATCGCGAGGAATATCAATAATATCCACTACCGTGTCGTCCTCGGATGACTGCTCCGCGGGTAGTCCAGCTAACCTGTCTGGTAGCGAACCGCCGTCTTCTCCGGACGTGACCTTTTCGCCGTTCGCTACCACGATTATTTCCAAAAAGGAAGTAGCAAACAGTTGAAATCTGTCGCGAGGAAGCACATTTTTATACTTCCCAGAGCCGGACACGTAACTCCATCCCTCGGCTTGCATTCTCGCTGCGGCCATCCCCCCTATCACATACTGTTTATAGATACCCGTGGAGTAGATCAATTTTAAGGATATGGTGGATATGACGCTCATTACTAAGGCCACCCAAAATACCGCGCGCTCCTCGCCCTTGGATAACCCCGATAACTGCTGGATACTGATTAATGCCGTGACAGCAATACTCGAAACTACGCCGGTGAACATCAACGCATGGTATTTCCACGAGGTGTATTTTTGCTCGGAGATCATGACTTCCGTCGCAGGAATATATTCGTCGGTGATGATTCTGCGATGGCGCTCTGTCATTGGGAGCGTTGCCACGGTGTGAATAAATCTCTCTCGGAAACTCTCGTCCGCGGACATGTTAGTATATACGAATCCCTCTCGCGAGTATCAAAAAAGAAGAAATGCCCCGCCTCCCGACAAAAGATAAGTTGATTTACTTTCTGGATTTGCGTGCAGACTTACGGGAATGAGACTTAGAGCCCGATTTACGGGGGTGAGACTTAGCAGCTGATTTGCCAGACTTTTTGCGTCCGGATTTACGAGTAGCTTTTTGGGAGCTAGATTTGGATTTGGCCATGTCGTGATATACATCTAGTTCAATAATGCCACGGGTAAAAAAATAATTACTGGGTAAACCCCGCCCATACCGCAACCTAACCGGTTAAAACAACATGGTCAGGCTCAAAGTTTAGATACGACTCAACTGAACCAAATGTTCGAGAGTAAGGACGTTCTTCTATGATCGGCGCGCCCACGTCACTATATGCTCCTTTGGCACCGTAAAGCATGAGTGATTGTGAAAGGTAGTTGCGCGTCGGTTCGCCGGCGTAAGTTTCTAACACTGGGATTCCAACGGAATTTATTGCTCTTGCTCTCGTCGCCATGTCGTGCAAAAGTGGTTGATACGTTGTCTCGGAGATGCCCTTGACACTGTCACTGTCTTGGGTTGAAAACGTCAAACTACCACTCGCGGGTGTGAACTGTTCCACGGTATCATAATACAAGTACGCGGCGATTAACGCCAAGATCAGGATTACGGTTAATCGAAACAGCATCTATTTATATTTGGTGCGAAAATACGGAAAGTTAAATACCATGATACAGCATGTTGTAAAAACCGGCGTCCGTTGGCAGATGGTCTATACCACCGACCAGCTGTTCGGAGATTGGGTTATCAATCGGGTGTTTGTACCCACCGCCAAGCATTTTTTCGGTGCAACATGGTTTCGAACATGGATATTTGTTACAACCTTGCGAGGAACCATCCATGTACTTGCGTAAGGCGCACAAAATGATAATTATGGCGGCCCCAATAATAATATACTGGCTGGCGCGAGCGACAAATTCCGAGGACATGTTTTCAAGTATAGTTGTGGTGCTAAAATTTGTGCGCGATACCACAAAAAATAAAGGTCAAAGTTATCGGTCGTGATGTTGTGATTCCCATCCTATTGGGGTCATTTTTTGGTAAGCTCCCCAATCAAACGGCTGAGGTACTTTATCTGGCGAGTCCACGAAAAGATGATGGCGTAGCTCAAACATGTAGCGGTCAGGGATTTGTATTTTTTTGAAGTGCTCCGCGGAAACCCCGCAAAGCCTAGCCCATATGTAAAACAACGAGTAAAGACCGCACTCTGATTTACTGTATTGCTGGCGAAGGCCCGTCGCCGTCACGATTTCTACGCGGGGTGGCCTCCTCGAGACTACTGTTTCAAGCTGACCGCGCGATTTCACGAGCCAATTAACCCACTCTGGGGCCGGACTATTTCCGCTACTGTTAAAAAACTCCACGGTCCATCTATCCTTTCCGCGGGTATCTACAAATAAGGCCATCCAATGCTTTCCTGCGTTTTGGTAGATATCGCTGTTGATGATGCACCCCGCCGTAGTGTATCCTCGCTCACACACTAACTCTCTTAAGCATACCGTAGCGAGGGTGTCCGGTGATTCGGAGACGCGGCCGTTTCTCCAAGAGTATTTGGCGTAATTAAGCATGTTGAAATTATAGGGGTACATTCCAGGGATGAATTTTGACCACTGTTTCAAGATACCGTCGACGTTCACGTTACTCAAGAACTGTGAGTCTGTGGGACCTTTATGTTTAACATCTTCCGCGAGCGACGCCTTTATTTCCGGGGTTGCTTTGGAACTCTCCACTGCTTTTGTCAGCACGCACTTCTGAGTTTTACACCCCGTCGCTTTTTTCGTGTCTTCTACTACTTGCTCGGGATTCTTGAACGACACGTTGAATATCGCCGACAAATCCTTGAGGGCGCTTTCGCGAATACACGTTTTAGTTTTACCACTCGCGAGCGAACACTCCGAGATTTTTTCGGGCATCACACCGCGAACCAACTCCTCGGCGTTTTTAAAATTCTTTCCATCATGAACGGCTGCCATTCAAGTATTATATAGTATCAGTATTATGTCGTGCCCAATATATAAAGAGATAGAGCTTATTCGCGGCTCGGGATTATACCCCGGCGACTTATCCGACGACAACGCGGTTGTTTTGGGTAGCGGCGAGACGTTTGTCGCGGAGAGTGCTATAACCCAAACCATAATATGCCGGCTTGAGCACCTTCGTTTTATACGGTCTTCGCCAACCGCCGAAGAAGCAACGGCGTGGTGGAATCTACGTTACTCTTCTTTTGCAGGAAGGAAACTCACCGACATATCCGAGGAAACTATCCCTGAAAACTGCGCAAGTCGCGGAGTCATCGACGAACTTCTCGGGCTAACCCGGCAAATCCGCAGCGCAATAGTGAGAATGTTAGTGTCCGGGCACAACAACATAACTACGGTCACTTTACCGCCCGACCTAGTAGAAATAAGCCCAAAAAATTGCTCGATCCACGAGCTCCACCGTGGGTTGGAAACAGCCGTGCGCTTTGCGAGGGGCTTACAAATAGGCAATTTCCTCGTGGCGGATAACCCAGAACTCGCCGCAATAAGCGAAGATTTCAAAAAATGGGAGACCGCAGATATCTACCCGTGGTCTGTTGATTCTTTGTTTCCCGAATTAGGAACTAATCCAGTGAGTTCGTGCGTGTCCGCGGCGGCTGCTTTACTAAGAGTGTACGAACACGGCGTGGTTGTAGAATCTAAAGGTTTGGAACTCGCGCGAATTGGTTCGCGCCTTTCGTTGGTCTACTTGAAGATAGCTAAATCTCTCGACGCCTCGTAGCTTTATGTGTTTACGAAACCTGGCACGTCAGGGGCGAACTCCGCAGGAATATATCCTACGACACCTGTAGGGGCGTAGCACAACCCCACTGTTTGAATGGTTAGCTCGTACGATTGTACTTTAACCTTGGCCACGTAAGGTAACGCCTGTGGTTTGATGGTGTCGCCCTTACTAGAGAACGTCAGGTCATAATTAAATAAGTCCGCGTCTTCCGCCTCTGCGGACGTGTATACGCGAACGACTATAGCTGGAAAATCTGGCTCAGGACTAGGGCCGATTAACGCACAGTGTATTGGCTGACTTTCCCAAAAAGGGATTTGTTGTTCGTTGGCTTCGGGGTCAAGCTTAACCACGTCCATTAATTTTTTGTGAATGTATAAAGCTGCCCCTTCCACGTGTAAACCACGGATGCGAACTACCGCGGAAAAGTCAAGTACCATCGGAAAATCTATGTGCATGGCTATAAACAAATTGGTCGTATCATTTAGTTGGCCTCGGAGGTTTCGTGGTAGTTATGTATGTTCACGAGCACCTCTATGGTAAAAGCGTTATATGCGCCGCGAGGATCCATAGTAGTCAGAAACGAAATTTGGGAACCATTATGTGCCGTCACGATTATGTTTTTCCCCAACGAAGCGTTCGCTAGAGGGCGTATTTTTTCTACGCCGAATGACACCGAGAATATTTCGTTAGGCGGAGCTAGTTTTTGTTCCAAGTGAAGCAAGTTGTCGTCCATGTATAGGTTCCTAACAGAGGGGTCGCGCCCGCCCTCAGAATCAATACAGAGAGGAGCGTCGATCTGCTTAGTTATCCGCACTAAATTTGTTGGCTGTCCTATATTTGCAATCATACTCTTCAGGTGTTTACTGACGAACACGAACCTAAGTATCCAGTCCCATACCGAGGCGGCCGTCCCAGGCGTGGGTAGCTCTAAGAGAGGACCCATTTTTGTCAAGTTTATGTCCGTGGACGTGATGTTGGCGTAAAGAGACTCGTACAGAGAAATCACTAGCGTTGTCTTGCGATTACTAGAAACATGCATGGATATTTTTTCGTGGTTTTTTCCTATCGCCCCAAAGCTCTTGTTGAAGTTCAAGAAGTTAGAACATATCTCGGTGGCCTCGCCACAATAATAACTGTTCATAGTCCTACCATCAACGAACACTTCTATTTTGACTTGCCCAGTATGGTCACTGCCCGAGAAAAACATACCTGCAGGCGCGAAAACCACGCGGATCTCCCCCACCGAATAAGCCTTAAAGAGCTGCGATATCTTTTTGAACGATTGAGCGTTGCTGTACGTCAGTTCAATTATGTTTTCGTGCGTCTCTGGAGTGGCTACGATCCCAGAGAAAATCAACACTTCCGCCGGGATGTTCTTCCGCGGGCGACCAACTGGTTTTTTTGGTTGGTCGGAATGTTTCTCGCGCTGTGTCTTTTTAGCGGGCGCGTCTACGGGACTAGCTGGTTGCTGCTGTGGCGAGTTTTCGCTTTGCATGGTGTTTTTCGTTGTCCGATTATATTTGCTGTCGAACCATTACATATTTGAAAATACAAAATCCTTGAGAGACGCCAAATAAATATCCCAAAAGTTATTTTTTGACATGCTCGTTACCGTTTTGGTAACAACGGCTTTGACGACGCCCAAAAACATCCTTCGGTTTTCTGCGGAACCGTCGGTATATTGTGAACCGTCGTAGTTTTCTTTACGCCAGGTTTCCGCGTAAACTTGTAGGAATTTAGCTATCGTAGAGTTATACCTCTGCAGTCTAGGAAGGGACGTTTCAGCAGACATGTTTTTTGTGTCGCCGACTACCTTTACAAGCGCAGACACGATCGTGGTTTCTATTAGTTCTTCGTCGCGAACGATGTTTCGGGCTACCTCATAAGTACTTGGGCGAATGGTGTTAATCTCGTTTACGATAGCGTGATATACACCATCTTCTACGGCTTCAGACACGCTAGCCGCGGAAGTGTCTTGCACAGCGTAGTCCGCAAAATTCCCAAGAATAAGTTTGATGCGGCTTGACGTGATTGTGTTTAGTATTCTCTCCGAGCATAGCTCCGCATATTTTGTGGCTCTAGCGGATCGCCATCGGACAACGCCGTTAATTTGAGTGGCTGGTATTATAGGCGAACCATGCAACAGACCCCAGCGGTACAGTTCACCATCCATAGTCTCCAAGAAATACCATTCGTTGGACGTGCCCCTGAGAATGATGTTCTCTCGAGGAAACACCTCTTTGTTCTTGGGTAACACGTTTACGGTATTGTAGAACTGTATAACCTCCGGGGAAATACCGGTAGTAGGCGTTGGTGGGTTCGCGGAGGAGCCAATAATATTTACTAGCTTGAAGTCAATCGGCGTTCCTCCGCCGGAAACATCTACAAATGCAACCCCGCGAGATGTCGCGGCGACCACCCTCCTGAGATTTTTTTCTAGGCCATCCTCTCGATACTCCGCGTCAATAAATTTGAGCGCGTCACTCAAGGGCATCGACATGGTAAACTGTAGGCCATATCGCGCAACCATCGAATGAACTCCCTCATCGTGAGGGGTTATCGGCATTTTGTCCGACCCGAGCGCCGCGTCTTTTTGAGATTCCACGATTTCCACGAATTTGTGTCGCCGGTTACCCCGCGAGTTTTTTAGGAATTCTTCTATGCCTGCGAGAACCCAAAAATTAGTCGCCGTTCGGTTTGAGCTTATCCACTTTGAGAAGTTTTCTTGGGTTGGGCCCGTCGTGAGCGTTTGGACCATGGGCGTAATAGAAGCCCTAGTTTGTTTTTCGCTAGCCACGAGGTCCCGCTCGCTTTCTTGTATTTTAGTGATGTGGACGTTAATGTCGTGCAATGTATTTGGGTTAGTGTTATAAGACAAGGTTCTGCGCGCATGAGGTATGATTGTAGCCACGAAGGTTTTCGCGGCGTTGAGACCTGATTGTAAGCTCGCATATACTTCGTTTATCTTATTCCAAGTCTCCTCGGTATTGGTCGAATCCTCAAGAGACAAACTCGCGTTCGACAATAATGTGACAATTGAATGTATATGCTTGACACTTTCTTCACATTTCTTGGCGTCCGCGGGCGTGTTGCCCGTAATATAGTACTTCATATAACCGTAACTATCATCTGCCACGGCGTGGAACTTACTGTATTCGGCCAGGGCTATTTGTAATGTGTGTAAAACGGGCTGCATCAGGATTATGTAATTCTAATTGGACCACGACTATACAATAGTATATAATTATGGACATTGGTGATATTCCCGTTATTCCAAGGACTCATAATTTGAGCACCCAACCGCAACCAACAGCGCCAATTAACATCATGGAGGCAACCGCCGCGGCAAGTACCGCTGGCGCATCTACTGTCGCGAGCACTCTCGGGGAGTATAAGTGGTACATTATTGGAGGTATCATACTAGTGATTATACTCGCGGGAGTGGTATATTGGTGGACGTCCCGCGAAGAGGAGAAGAACCCAGAGACAAAAACGCAGCCCCCTCCGCAACACGGCGCATTTCGTACTGTGGGTGGCGGGTTGACTGTGGAAGAAGAGAAGAAGATACAACTACAAAAATACACCGACATGCTTAACCGTGGGATAGCCGCTCAACAACACGTTCCTCAACAGCATGTTCCTCAACAGCATGTTCCTCAACAACATGTCCCTCAACAGCATGTCCCTCAACAGCATGTTCCTCAACAGCATGTTCCCCAACAGCAAGTTCCCCAACAACATGTCCCTCAACAACACGCTCCTCAACAACATACCCCTACATCATTCTATCCTAGCGACGACGTCCCAAAAGTCCAAGAAATGGAACCAACCACTCAAAGTGAATCGGACGAGGAAGCGCTCCTAAATTTGCAACCTAACGAAAATACCCCTACTAATTTGGCCGGACAGTGCGGAGCCCCGACAGCCTCGGGAAGTGCGTGTAAAAAAAGAGTAACTCCCGGCTCAAAATGCTCTTTGCATCAATTGTAAGCGTTATTTCGCGGCGTTCATTTTTTGCGTGTCGCCTCGGAAATAATAGCCGATAAACGACCTAAAGTAAACACTTCTAAGAAAGTATGTTACAAGATGTCAAAGAGTACAAGCCGTCGAAACACACCTGCTCAAGAAGCACCCGTTGAAACCGCAACCACAGAACAGACTAGTCAGTCCCCAGCAAAGAAAATCACAAAGACACAAACTGACCCACTTATTGCCACAGCCCGCATCAAAAACGCCGTGAATGGGGGTTACTTGAACAAGGCCGGAAACGAAAAGGCCAAAGTCATCAAGGACAGTCTCGCAAAATTCCCTGAGGAGGATAACTCCGACGAAAAACGAGATCTGGTGGCACAAAAAGTGGCTCTCTCCAAAAGTAAGATTCGCTTTTCTCTCGACTCCTCGACAACGTTAGCTGCCGCTAGCACACATATTGCCAAAACACTCATTTCCTTAGCTATTGCTCAAGCCAAGCTAGCCAACGTTAAAACCGCTAACATCAAACACTTGTACGCGGCAAACCTCCGCACCCACGCACTCTATCCGTTGTTGTCTGGATTACCCTCCTTTGAGTCACAGCTCTACGAACACGAGTTACGAGAAACCCAAAAGAAACTCGATGGTTGTATTGCAAATATACAAAGCAGGCTCGAGAAGGAGTTTTGTAAAAAGTACGACGTCAAGCGAATCGCCGCCGAGAAACCTGCCGAGAAACCTGCCAAATCAGAAAACCCCAAAGTCAAACCCGCAGAAGTACCAACTGATGATCGCGACGTGTCGTTCATTCACTACGTTGTGGCCATTTGCGTCGATGTCAAAAGCGGCGACGTTGGAATGAGAACCAGCAAAAAATTCCAAAAGCATATTTCGGACATTGTTCTTGACTTCGCAAGACGTACCGCGGTAACTGCTAGCCGAATCATTGGTTACAAGAACAATAAGACTATTAACAGCGAAGCCATTATCGAGGCTATTACCATAAAGTTCACCGAAAACGCGTCGTTCACCGACAGTTTCGTATTTACGACTGTTATGTCTCCTGCTAAGACGGACGCCGAGGGAGTTGTTATAGCGTCAGCCGAAGCGACCCAAGGTCATTGCAGTATTGAATAAAGCTGGCTTGGTTAAGCCTTCTTTGAGGGCCCAGCGAGTTAAGCGTTGAGTGATTGGACGCTCAGGCGTATTTTCTTCTGCCCATTTACGACCAATATCAACCAAGTTGCCGTATTGCACGCCGCTAGGGCAAGTGCTTTCGCAATTACGACAGGTTAAGCAGCGATCCAAATGCAGACGTGTCTTTTCTGTTGGCGCTTGGCCTTCAGCGATTTGCTTGATGAGATAAATGCGTCCGCGCGGACCATCTAATTCATCACCAAGGATTTGATAGGTTGGACAGGTGGCAGTACAAAAACCGCAGTGAACGCATTTGCCCAGAATACGGGCTGCCTCGATACCTTCCGGTGTGTTGGCAAATTGAGGGGCGAGTTGAGTTTGCATAGAAATACTTATGGAAGACGTTTAGTGGCAAATACGCCAGCAGGATCAAAGGCGGATCTCAAGCGTTCTTGTACCGCTTCAAGTGCTTTGGAATGGGCTTGCTCTGTGAGTAGGGTAAAGCGCTGATAGGAAGGGTCTACATTTGCACCCTGTCTAAACCGAGTTGCATGTCCACCATGAGAATTGGCGATGGCTTTGATGGCTGTAAAGGTAGCTTCATCACCAGGCGCTTTTATCCAGCGTTGCTGTCCGTGCCACTCGAGAACTATGTCATCGTTTGCGCCAGAAATTGCAATTGGTCCACAAGCTGCAGGCAGGGCTAGACGATACAAGGTTTGATCGGCGCCAAGGTTGCCAAAAGCAGAAAGCTTTTGTTCACGCAAATTATTCCAAAAATCTTCGGCAACTTCTTCATTGAGTTCGCTGGCACTAACTAAAGAACTCATCAGTGGGATCGCAGCCTTAACTGCAGCTGCTGCGCCCGCAAGACGGAAGGTTAGCTCTCCATCTCCACCTTTAGCTGAGCCAATCCAACAGCTAGCAGAAAGTGGCAGTGGCTGACCCGCCCATTCATTTAATGCTTTTAGTGCTTTCTCTTGAGAGATTTGGCAGCGTAAGGTTGCAGTCGCAGCAGGCTTTGGCAATACTTTTACTGAAGCCTCTAATAAGAGGGATAGGGTGCCCAAGGAGCCTGGTAGTAAGCGAGAAACGTCATAGCCTGCAACGTTCTTCATGACCTTGCCACCAAAGGAAAGATCTTGCCCTTTGCCATCTAGGATGCGAGCGCCCAATACGAAGTCGCGGAAATTGCCAACGGTGATGCGGCCAGGGCCAGCTAGACCAGCAGCAATAGCACCACCAAATGTTGCGTTCTCACCAAAGTGTGGAGGCTCAAACGCAAGCACCTGATTTTTTTCTTTGAGGACTGCTTCAATTTCTTTTAGTGGTGTACCTGCACAAGCAGTAATCACTAGCTCTTCTGGTTGGTATTCCAAAATGCCCGAGTAAGAGCGAGTATTTAGCTTGGCATAGTTATTGGGATTGCCATACCAGGACTTTGTGCCCCCACCTTCAATGGATAGAGGAGTTTTGGTCTTGGCTGCATTCAGAATTTGTTCACGAAATGCATCAACTTGTAGATTGGAGTGACTCATTAGAAGCGCTCCAATTCTGGATGAGGTAACTGACCACCGCTAATGCGCATGCGGCCATATTCAGCGCAGCGGTTGAGCGTCGGAATTGCTTTATCTGGGTTGAGGAGTTTCTCTGGATCGAAGGCGCTCTTCACGCCCCAGAAAGATTCACGCTCACCTTCGCCAAACTGTACGCACATGGAATTAATTTTTTCAATACCAACACCGTGCTCACCAGTGATCGTACCGCCAAGCTCAACGCAGGCTTCCAATATTTCAGTACCGAATTCTTCTGCGCGATGCCATTCTTCCTGATCGGCGCCGTTAAACAAAATCAGAGGGTGCATATTGCCATCGCCAGCATGAAAAACGTTTAAGCAACCAAGTCCATATTTCTCTTCCATACCTTGGATGCGCTTAAGTAAGGTGGCGATATGGCGACGGGGAATGGTACCGTCCATGCAGTAGTAATCAGGGGCTAAGCGGCCCGCAGCCGGGAATGCATTCTTACGACCACTCCAAAATTTCAAGCGCTCACTTTCATCTTTAGAGATCTGAATGCCGCTCGCGCCTGCTTCTTCGAGCACTTTAGTCATGCGCTCAATTTCTTCAGCAACTTCTTCTGGAGTGCCATCGGATTCACATAACAAAATTGCGGCAGCATCTAAGTCATAACCTGCGTGGACAAATTCTTCTACGGCACGAGTGGTGGCTTTATCCATCATTTCCAAGCCAGCAGGAATAATGCCAGCAGCAATAATGGCAGCAACTGCATTGCCACCTTTTTCGATATCGTCAAAGCTCGCCATAATTACGCGCGCTAATTTCGGTTTGGCAACTAATTTGACTGTCACTTCGGTAACTACTGCCAACATGCCTTCGCTACCCATCATGATGGCAAGCAAATCAAGTCCAGGGGAGTCTGGAGCAAGGCTGCCAAATTCCACAATTTCACCGTTCATCAAAACACCACGAACACGCAGTACATTGTGGAGAGTGAGACCATACTTTAAGCAATGGACACCACCAGAGTTTTCGTTGACATTGCCACCAATCGAGCAAGCAATTTGAGATGAAGGGTCAGGTGCGTAATACAAACCAAGATGAGCAACGGCTTCAGAGATTGCCAAATTACGCACGCCGGGCTGAACCACTGCGGTTCGAGTAAACGGATCAATACTGACAATCTTCTTGAGTTTCGCCAGGGATAGAACAAGTCCCTGAGAAATCGGCATGGCACCGCCAGATAGGCCGGTACCGGAGCCACGTGGCACCACCGGAATTTGCATGTCAAAGCAAATCTTCAGGATTTGAGCAACTTGCTCTTCAGTTTCAGGAAGCGCTACGGCTAAGGGCATCTTGCGATAGGCTGCTAAACCATCACATTCGTAGGGAATCGTGTCTTCTGGCTCCCATAGCAAAGCATGCTCAGGAAGGAGGGGCTTCAGGGCAGAAACCAGTTTGGACTGAAGGGCGCTAATAGCGGCTAGTTCGGGGGGTGGGGTCACCATATTCATAAGAATCATTTTAGCCATTTACCTATAAT
>ERZ650304.109-NODE-109-length-52833-cov-27.577343_pt1 | contig 52833 bp, 58 predicted proteins | sample MGYA00376240_ERZ650304 | MGnify/ENA primary metagenome ERZ650304 (study PRJEB26733, sample SAMN07839271) | wastewater metagenome | biome: small river; feature: stream; material: water | place: USA: North Carolina | collected 2016-03-01 ...
ATGAAGGTTACGAAGTCTTTCCGGTTTTACTTCCAGCTTGCGCCGTCAATGCGCCTCATAAAAGAGAACGGATTTGGTTTGTTGCCTACTCCGCAAGCAATAGACGGACTAGGGAAAGGTCGGGATTTACGATTGAAAACTGGCAAACGGGATCCGGAGAAACTCGGGAATTGGAGAGGGGATTTGAAGGACTTTGCGCATCTGAAACTTTTACCAACTCCAACGACTCAGGACTACAAACGCCGTGGACCGAACAGCAGACAGCAGGGGTTAAGCAATACGGAGAATTGGACGGGACTTTTCCCGACACCTCAAGCGGCAGACGGGTTCAAAACAACGAGCAACAGCAACCAAATAAACCTGAATATGTTGGCACCGGTTGGGAGCGGTTCCCAACTCAATCCCCGGTTTGTTCTCGAAATGATGGGCTTTCCTCCAGACTGGACGGAATTACCTTTCCTAAATGGAGATCAGAATCAATCAAAGCAGCCGGAAACGCCATAGTTCCACAGGTAGCTTATCAAATTTTTAAAGTAATTAACGGAATGCGTTCTTTAAAATAAAAAAAAATGACCCTTATTTAAGGAAAAAATATGGGTATGTATCACAACAGAAATTATTCACAATATAAACCAATAACAAATAGAAATCATGGAAACAGAAGTAGCTTTAGAATTAGAAAAAACAATATTGGAAGAGGCCCAAGAGGCTGTTTATTCATCACGTGCTTCAGATTACGGCACGGTAACTGATAATTTTAACACTATTGCGCAATTATGGAGTACAATTTTAAAAGTTCCGGTTACACCGATGCAAGTTGGATTATGTATGGCTGCTGTTAAAATTTCCAGACAAATGTACAAGCCAAAGAGGGATAATTTAGTTGACTTAGCTGGATATGCTGCAACACTTGAAAAATTAGAAAAGGGACAATAACCATGACAGCCTACTACGAAACCTTTAAAAGGACAGACAAATCGGACGACTACGTTTACCGGGCCATCCGATATAACATCTTTAAACACAGAGCAATTAACCGGTTGACTTATGGGGCGTTGGTGGGGCATGATTTAATTGATCTTGTCTCATTGCATGGTAGAATTATTATTGAAATGCCATATTTTGGTTTTAAAAACGTTATCGTATGCTCATTACATACGGATGAGTTTAATGAACTGTTCGCCCCGTTTGACGCTAGTAAATGTAGGTGCCATGAAAATAAATTAATCAATGAATGATTTGTATAAGGTGTTAGGTGTGGATAAAAATGCTTCACAGGAGGATATAAAGAGCGCTTATAAAGAAAAGGCTAAAGATAACCATGAGGATAGGGGAGGTGATCATGAAAAGATGGTAGAGATAAATATGGCTTATTTAGTGTTAAGAGATCCGGCCAAAAGGAATAAATACGACAGGACTGGCGAAACTAGTTCTGAGTCATTTGATGTTAAATTCCGAGGATATGTGCAGCAGATATTTATGTCTATCATTGATAACCATGATGTAGATTACACTGACCTTATAGGCGAATTTAGAGCTTATAATAGCAATGTGATAACTGACAACCTTAATAGCTGTAAAGAGGCTAAAAAGAGGTTAAATAAGCTAAATAAGGTCCTTAAGAGATTAGGTGATAATTCCGGTGTTATTGGTCAGGTTGTTTTGGGCAATATTGATGGGTTAAAAATGGATATAGCTATGATTGAGGACAATATTAAATTTCTTGATGACTGCGCGGAGTGTTTGAATAGCTATCATTATAGTTTTGACGAAAGACCTAATGATATGATGGGCGGATTTGTTTGGGTAAATATTAACCATAAACTGTAAAATATTATGATTTCTGAAGATATAGATGAAATAACTGATCAGGTAATAGCCAGATTGAGGGAGAGGTATTATTTAATTGAAAGGGAGCCGACTGTACGGCAGATTGATGTTAAAGAGGGTATGATGTTAATAAGCTCTTATATAAGCAATAAGGAGGGGATGCGTGGCCTTGATTTTTTAACAAGTCCTAGTAAGCTGATTGAGTATTGCAGAGTCCGGGATATTATTATTTATCTTATTAGGCAGATTTATGGGGAATCTATTTCGTATGTTAAAATAGGACTTTTCATGAAAAGAGATCATTCGACCATAAAGGCTTCTTACAGAAAGACTATTGGGTATTTGGGAATTAATAAGTCATACAAGGCTAAATTGGATGATTATTATAATGAGGTAAAACAATTAATTGTAAAATAATACAACTATCATTTTGAAACTAATTATTAATGATTTACATTTGTGATATATGCTAAAAAGGGACTTGATTGATAAATTTGGTATAATTGAGTGGTACAGTAGAGATGCTGAGTTAGATAGTCTTTTTTCAAATAGTGAGCATGATCCGGCTTTTATAGCAGAATGTGATGGGTATGAGTTGTCCAATGGTCGTCCATTTGTTGTAAGTGTTTTTATAACTCCGGTCATTTGCACTACTTTTGTGTTTATTTTTAACACTTATCGATCTAAAGTTAAGTTTGTTTCTGAAAATTTAGTAGTAAAATTAGTGTTATGAGTTCTAATGATCCATATCAGCAATTACAGTCCTGGGAAAGGGAAATGCGTGAGGCGCTTAAAAGATATTTGCTTGACGAAGAATATACAATGCCGGAATCTGGCGTTAAGATGAACAAAGAAGCTGTTATTGACTATTATGTTGATTTAGAAGCTAAAAAAAGGAAGTACAGGGCTTTTCATGAATCTACTGCCGGAATGGATAAAGAGTCTGAAGAATATAAAGAGAAATTAAAACAAATAAAAAAATGAATATAAAATCGGTAAAACTTAAATCTGATGGATTTAAAGGGGCGGATGTACAGTACATTTTGCCAGAAACTAAAGGGAATAGATTTTCTAACACTCCTGTTAAAAAATCTCCACAAGATCCTATTCATAAGGATTTGGAAAATCTGTTTAAAGACTTGCGTCCGTATCTATTGGATATTTGCCAAATGAATATGCGTGATGAGAGTGAAATGAAGTTTGTTATTTTAGAAACTAAGGTAACTGGTATTGAATTTGACCCTGATGGATTTGTTCTGCATGGAGAGAGAGAAGTATTTGGAAATAAGGAAGTTAAGTTAAAAACTCCTAAAGTGGAAGAGATAGATAATTTCTATGGATATGAGAATGTTAAAGAAATCATTAGTCAAATAATCGCCGAAACTAAATTATATTTAGAGGGTGATAAAAAGGTTAGTGATGAGGAATTGGCACAAAGATGGGTTGAAGCTGGTAAAGACAAGGCTATGACTATGGAAGTGTTTAATGGGTTGTCGGCTGATGAAAGAAGGGATTTTGCAACTCAGTTGTTAGAAAATGAGTTTGGAAGCATTGTCATACATAGTGGTGAAACTGTTGATAATCAAGATGTTATGGAAATTTCACAATCTTTTGAGATAGGCGGAGAAGAATCGATCGTTATTCCTTTGGGCGGAAACAAGAAGAGTAAATCTTCTAAGGCAAATGTAGAGGCTGATAAATCTAATCAGGAGGCTAAAGAATTAAACGAGTTTTAATGCCGGTACATAATTTATATAAACAGGATGTTATTCTTTATCCAGACGCTCATAAATATTATGATGTGTCTGGAAAAGAGTATATGGGGTTTAGCAGTTTGTATAATTTTTTAGTTCCTAAATTTGACAGTGATTTTATGGCTGGTCAGGTTGCTAAAAAAGAGGGATTGACAAAAGAGAATGTTTTAAATAATTGGAAGGTCGCTACTGATGAAGGAACTAGGATTGATAATGCTTTAGAATTATATGCTGAAACCGGGCAGATTCTTAAAGAAAATGAGGACATTAAACCTCTTTTAGAGTTTGTTCTTAAAAAATACAAGGATTACAATAGGTGTTATTCTCAGTTAACTGTTTTTAATCATAAGTACAGGACCGCCGGAACTTTAGACAAATTATCCCTTTTAAGTAACAGGAAGGATAGTAAATTTCATTTGAGTGATTATAAGGTTTTTGACGGAGGGATGACTTATTCTCCAAAGGGTCAGGCATGGTTAAACTATCCATTTGACTATTTGCCGAACACCAGGTACACTAAAATTAATATTCAGACATCTTATTATACTTGGCATTTTGAAGAATTGACTGGTAAAAAATGTGAGAGAATATTTGTGGATATGATTATACCTCAAAAATCTAATGGTAAGATTACTGGATATAAAAATGAGGTTATACCTATGCCTTATCTTAAGCATCAAATAGAGGCGATGTTAGATCATTTTAAAGATAAAATAATTAACAAGTTAGATTCTGTTGAATCGACTATTATGGAGGAGTTTTAGATATGAAATATAAAAATAAATTAATTGAGTTTATACAAGACTTGAATTGTATATTAGATTATAGTGTTTTTTCTAATAGGACTATAGGTAGATTTGTTTTAGAAATAGATGAATTTAATATTGAAGTTGATCATTGCATTAAAATATCATTGAGATTTATTGATGGAGATAAATATCATTTATTTTATTACAGAAAATATATTACGTATTCAGATGTAGATATAGATTCTTTTTTTCGTACTAGTTATTTTGACATATTAGTATATGGAATTATGAGTAATGATTCTGTTGGATTGCTTTCAGATGCAATTTACAATAATCATATAAACGTGATTTCTTTTAAAACTTTATTAAGTGAAGGGTTAAGTAAATTAAAATGATTTTAAATGAGTCCAGAGGAATACGCAGATATAATTTATTGGAAATACGCCGAAGATGAGGAATTATCTAATGATCAGGTTATTAGGTGTTGCAATATTACTCTTGATTTAATGATTAAAGAGGCGGATGAATTAATAAGGTTTTATTGGACTGAGGTTAAATCAATAATAAACAAAAGAGCCAGATGAGTTACCTTATAGAAATTGATCACCGTAATTCACAGGTATTGAGGCCTGAGGTGATGCATATGTGTTTATCATTTCAGGCATTAAATGAAAAGGAAATGCTGGCGGTGGTCCTTTACACTGATTATCATTCTATTTACAAACAATTTCCAGATCATGAGCGTAAGCGAAAGGCTATGTTTCATGTTTTTGATGACAATGTTCCTAAATTTTGGGAGAGTAAAAAAATAAGGGATGCTGTTGATGATTACACAAGGCTTCAATACAATCCTAAAATAGAGGTTGCTAGAAAGTATCAGCAGAAGATTGATAAATTTTTACAATTACTTGAAAATGATGATAGCCCCACTTCTGTTAAAAAAACTACTGATGCTATTGCTTCTTTAAGACAAAGTATTGCGGCATTAGATAAGGAAATAGAAGAAGAAACTTTAAACGAAGGTGTTGTAAAAGGTAAAATGACTCTTTCTTGGCTTGAAAAAATACAGGCTAGTGGGAAGCAGTATGACAATATTCTTAAAAATAAATGATTTTATCACCCGCAATACTTCGTCCACCGTTCATAAAATCTAAAAATTTTGAACCGGCTCCTGTAATTAAATACGGTATTCCTAAATATGCTGACTCTGTTAGGGATAAAAGAGTCATTGGTACACCGGCATGGGAGGAATATTGGACAGAGGAATTAAGAAGGTGTATTCACGGATATCAAACCGGAGGTGTGTTTTTGCCGGGACGTTTTTATTTTTACATTAACTATAAGCGTATGTCAACCATTAAGGGTGTTATAACTCCTGATATGATTGATTTGCATTTAGAGTTAGCTTATTTAATAGAATACGCTAAAAGTGTAGGAAAGGACATTATATGCGCAAAAGGTCGTAGGAAGGGTATTTCTGAAGCTGCAAGTACAATGGTTATCGATTATGGGTGGAGATTTTTCCCTGGATATAAAGGTGGTGTAGCTGCTGGAAATAAAACTTATGTTGATGATTTTCTTTCTAAATGGAGATTTGCTGATTCAGGTATGCCGCCTGAATTTTCTGTTAAAAAATTGCTTGATAATGATGATGAGATTATTGCAGGATATAATATAAGAAATTCTTTAGGCGCGTTTGAAGAGCAGGGCACCAAGAATACTATTTACGCCAGAACAATGCATATTAATCCTAATATGTTTAAAGGGTTGTATTTAAATGATGTTATAGCTGAAGAGATTGGTGAATTTGAGAAATTACTTGAATTTAAATCCGCCACTAATGACTGTTTAATGAATGGTAGTCAAAAGGTGGGAATGGGATTGTTTTTTGGAACAGGGGGTAATGTTAATAAAGGATCTAAGGATTTTAAAAAACTTTGGGCAAATGCCAGTGATCCGTCTTATGGTATGATTAAATTCTTAATACCAGCTCCGAGGATGTATTTTTATGGAAGTGCAACGGAGTCTAATAGGAAATTGTCAATTGAATCTGATCTTTTTAAAAAATATAAGCCATATCAATTACAAGGTGTTGAGGATTTAGTTTTGGCCGAAAAAGCAATTAAAGAACGTAGGGCTAATTTCCTGAAAGATGGTAATATAAAAGAGTATAATGAAGATTTACAGAATAACCCTTTAAACGAAACTGAAATATTTAGAAAAACAGTTGTCAATAATTTTGATATAGAGAAATTAAACGCTCAAATGGCAGAGATAGATGCTTTAATTCACCCTAAATATACTAAGTATAAAATGGAATGGGTTAAGGATGACAGGGGAATGATTAAAATGCCTTTAAAGGTGAATTTAATCCCTCTAAAACCTTATGAAGATCAGGATGAATGTATTTGGATAATTGATGGGGAGTTTCCGCGTAAAGGCTACATTAATTTATATACTAGCGGGATCGATTCTTATGACCAGGACACAGCAAAAGCCTCTAAATCATTAGGGGCAATGTGTATAAGGATAAGGGCCAATTCTATTCCTAATGCATATTCATCAGCACCAATAGCTGTTATTTGTTGTAGGCCGAAACGTAAAGAGAAGTTTTATGAACTTTGTTTAATGGCTTCTGTATATTATAATCTTGTTGGAAACGTTCTTGTGGATGTTGGCGCAGGTGTTATTATGGAATATTTCAGGGAGCATGGTGGTTGGCATTTTTTAGCAGACAGGCCACGTAAATTTGAATCAGAAACCAGTGAGCAGACTCATGAAAAGGGGGTGAGGTTAACTAATTTCAGTAGGCCGCGAATGTCTGGTTTAATGCAAGCAGATATTGTAGATAACGTTCAAAACAATTGGTTTCCTGAATTAATTAATCAATTGGGTAATTTTGATGAAGTGGAGATAGGTAGTGATAATGACTTGGCGGATGCTTATGGATTAGCTTTAATGCAAGATGTTAGTTGTGATGTAAGGCCTAGAGATCAAAATAATAATGAGTCTGACACTAAATATGATTTACCTGAGTTTGTTATGGACAGAAATGGTGATTTAGTTATGAGGAGTGAAATTCCAGATTTGTTAAATGAGCAGCAAGATCATGATTTATTTGGTCAATAATGCGCGTATTTAAAAATTGCATATATTTACAACACCGTAATAAGAATGTGGGATATTTTGAACACATGGATACTTATTAAAGACTGTTTGGCCGACAGTCTTTTTTTATTTTAACAACCATTGTTATTTTTTACTACTTTTGAAGAAACATAGATATCTGTCATGCCAAATTTTCCTCGTCAAGACATTCCGCTTAAAGAAAAAACTCCAGAATGGTGTAAAAAACATTTAGATTGGGCGGAGCAATTACTTAGAAGTTACAACCCTAAAGCGGATAAAATGATCCGACTTGTTGATTCTTATAATGGTGTTAAATTGCCTGGTAGTCTTGCGTGGCTTGAACGGACCTATGGGAAACAAAACAGGTCTAAATACATTGCTTATAGATTAGGAAGAACTAAGGTGTCTTTAATGCATGGAGAATGGCTTAAAAGGCCATTATCTGCCACTGTAACTACAATTAACTCTGAGGCAATGTCATCTAAGATGCAACAATTGGATTTCATGGTTGGCGCAATGATAGCTAAGCCGGAATTAATTGATTTAAAGCAGAAAGGCGGGGTTGATATTATGGAGGGCGCTCCAATACCTGATAGTTTAGAAGATCCTGTTTGGGAAAAAATGTCTCCGAAGGACAAGTGTGAAGATATAATGCAGATTATTTTAGATAATCAAATCATTGATCTTGACTTAAAAAAGAAATTAGGTGATGCTTTTTTAGATTGCGTGATAACAAATCATTGTTTTATGCAAGTTGAAAGGGATGAAACTGGTGAGGTTCAGGTACATAAAATAAATCCTTGGGATGCTATTTATGAGTCGGTGGATGGGGATGATTACTTAGAAAAAAGTCCTATTATGGGATGTCGAAGGACCATGCCTATTCACGAAGTTTTAATGCGGTATAATTTAACTAAAGAACAAAGATTGACATTAGAAACGGCTCGTAATAATTATGCTTCTTATATAGGCGTTGAAGTGTTAAGTAGAGGTTATATGCGCATGATTAACGGTGAGTTAATGTGTGATATTATTCATATAGAGTGGAAGTCTGTTACTCCAGAGTATTATAAGAGGGTGAAAAAGACTGAAAATCAAGCCATGCTTGATGATGAAAATGATTCTGATACAATGGATTTGCCAATGGACCCTATTAGTTATGAAAATAATAAAGAGGTCCATGATAAAAATGTGGCTAAAGGGCTATATGAAATTGTAGTTAAGTACATGGAGGATGAATATGAAGCTACAAGAATTGGTGGATTAGTTGATGTTAACATGAGAAGGACGTTTTTTCAAAAGCGTAGTGTTGATAAACCGGCTCATATAATGAGTAGTTCTTATTATGGGTATATACATGGACGAGTAAATGGTGTTACGGTGTCATTACAGCAGATTATAGAGAACTTTGATAATATGTTTGATATTTGTATGTATCAAATACTTAAAGAGCTTGCAAGGGCAAAGGGTAAGGTTTTAACGTATGACAGGGCTGGACTTCCTATAAATAGAAAATTAAGGGATGTTATGTATCAAGTGTTTAATGATCAGTTTTTGGATTATGATTCTAGCGCTGCTGGTAATTCAGCCCAAACAAAACTTGACCCGTCTAATATGTTTAAGGAATTAGATTTAGGCTTAAGCGCTTCATTTCAATATTTATTGGCTATGAAGCAAGATATAATCAATACATTAAGTCAAATTACAGGTATTAATGAGGGAAGAGAGGGTAACACGGCAGCCAGTTCAACTGCCACTAATGCTCAAAACGATATAGCCAATTCGCGTACAATTACAGAGGCTTTGTTTTATGGAATGCATGGTTTTGTTAACAGGGTTATGAAAGGAGTGGTTGATAGTTCGGCAATATCATGGGCGTTTTATAAACTTGAAAAAGGTGAACATATATTGGGAGCCGGTAAGTTTAGGTTCCTTAAAATGACAAAAGAGGTTGGATACCGTGATTACGGTGTTCATGTTGAAGACGGCGGAAGGTATGCTGAAATTAAACAAGATATTAAGAGAATGATGGAATTTTCTTTAAATGCTAAAGAAATACGTCCAATGGATGCTTTAAATGTATTATTATCTAACACGGTTGCTGAAATGAAAAATAAGCTGGAAAATAGTTGGATAGAAATGCAGAAAGTTATTCAGCAACAAAATGAGGCTAATAATCAGGCAATGGCTCAACAGCAACAGGCAGCTCTTCAAACTCAAATTCAAATAGCTGATGCTGATAGGGAGGACCGTCAAATTGCAAGTAAAGAAGAAATTCAGTTAAAAGGTCAAATGCAGATGCAGGTTGATGACAATAAGGCTAAAAATGATATGTTTAAAACTAATTTACAGTCTGAATCTGATTTGTTAATTTCTAACGAATAATTTTAGCTACTCTATATTTTTTATAAGGTTGCATTAATTGTGTTAAAATATTGTATATTTGTACAATAACTTAATATTATTAATCATGTCAGAAGAAAAAAATATAGCTACCGAGAAGGTTGAAGCTAATTGGGACGCATTAATGTCCGATCCTGTTATGGGAGATCCTAATTTTAAGCCTAAAGAGACTGAAAATAAGGAAGATGCTATTAATAAGGATTTAATTGATCCTATTAACGATAACATTGAAGTAAAAAATCCTGTCGAAGAAAAACCTAAAGAGGAACCTAAAACAGAAACTAAAACAGAATCAGTTGAAGAAAAACCAGAAGAAACCACTGTTGATACAGTTGAAGATCAGGGTATTTTTAAGGTTGAAGAAATAGAAGGTGTTCCGGCTGTTTATCCAGAAAATTCTTTAAGGGCTATTGCTCAAAAATTAGGCGCTGAGATTAAAGATGAAAGTATCGATGCTTTTAAGGAAGCGTTTATACCTAAATCAGAAGTTGATAAAATAGTTCCGGCTAATAAAGAAGAATTATTTGCAAAACTAAAACCAGAGGTGGCCGCCGCATTAGAATTAATGGAGTTAGGTGTTCCAGAACATTTAATTACTGAGCCAACTAAAGAGCTTGATTCGTATATTGCTATGGATGACGCCGAGTTAGTACGGGCTGAATTATCTACTTTGCCCGGATGGACAGAGGAAATGATAAATACAGAGATAGAATCTCTTTCTGAAAATGGAAAATTAGAGCATAATGCCGCTAAAATACGTATAGGTCTTGAAAATGATAAAAAGGCTATACTATCACAAAGAACTGATATAATTAAGCAGCTTACCGAAAAACAACAACAAGCCTCTGAACAGAAGATGCAATTGGAACGTACCCAAACAATAGAAGAGCTGAACAAGGTTTCAGAACTTATGGGCGTGAAAATTCCAGCTAAAGTGAAAGAGGCCCTTATCGCTAAATACAAGAACGGATTGTATGATAAGGAATTGTCTAGTCCACGTAGTAATGCCGAGTATATCATAAAGAAGGAGTTGGAAGCTCAAGTCGCTAAACGTATTCAGATCACGGAATCTGAAAAAGTTAAGAAGGCTGCAACTGACAAGCTCTTAAACATCCCTCCTGTTAAATCAGGTGGGGGTGGTAAATCAATAGTTAATGAACCAATAGACAACTGGAGTGCGCTTGATAAGGATTTTTCATAAAAACCTTAAAAACTAAAAAGAATTATGGCAACATCACACCCTGGCAGAATTAGCATTAATACAGGTACGTTTTCGGAAGATACCTGTACAGTTAATTTTGATTTAATGAAAAATCAGGCTAATAAACCTGCAATCCGAAATATGTTAGAGTTCGCTAATAGACGTGCTTTAACTACATTGTTAGTATCTGGAGTTGTTACTCCTTATGGTATTAATAATACTGAGAAAACAAAAATACCACAAGTAACTACTAAAGGAAAAGGCATTGGAGCAAATGCTTATCGCTTTGACGTTATGGGTCGTATTGAAAAAGCCTCTGAGATAATTAAACAGGTTGGAGCCACTTATGCCGATGGGTCTTTTCAGTTGCTAATGAGAGATAAACACCTTGTTCCGGGTATGAACGCCATGTTTTATACAGGCCGTTTTCAAGCTCGTGTAATGAGTTTCCCGACAGGAAATTCTTCAAGTGGTTATTTGTATCAATTTCAATCTCCATCTGGTGATTTGTTTAGCTGGGCTACTCACGTAGCACCTCAAGCCGGTACTAAAACTTGTTTTGGAGCATATACTTCATATTCTGAAAAATCACTTAAAGGGTTTGGTCGTTCTAAATTCCCGGATACATTTGTTAACCACATGACAATCCAACGTAAAACAGTTGGCATTTCTGGTGGAGCCGCATCTAATGTATTGTGGTATTCTTATGAGAATGAAAGTGGTATGTCTAAAGGATGGATGTATCAAGAACTGGCTCAAGCTCAAGCTACATTTGTTATGGAAAACGAACGTAATAAATGGTTCGGCGTTTCTTCTATGAAGGATGCAAATGGCTCAATCCGCTCTGTGTCTAATTTAATTGATGTCGAAACAGGACTTGAGATTATTCAAGGTGACGGATGGGAAGAGCAAGTAGCCGGCGGTAACGTGGCGTATGGTTCTGGTCTTAATGGAGAATGGACAGAAGATGATTTGAGTGATATGATGAAGCAACTTGAGAAAAAATCTGACGGAGTGTCTGGTTTAACTTGGGTAGGTGTTACGGGAACAGATGGCTATGCAAATGGTCAGAAAAAACTTGTTAACCTTGCTGGTAATCAAAACATTCAGTTTTTCAATCAAGTTGAAAAAGATGGTCGTCCGGGCGGTCCACTTGTAGATGTTGGTTACAACTTTGCTAAATTCAATATTAATGGTAATACATTAATTTTAGTTAAACACCCGATGTTTGATGATGAATTAGCTTTCCCTGAAAAAGGAGCTGACGGACAGTCAATTTTAAGTTCTACATTATTCTTAATGAATTTAGGTTCTGGTTCTAACTTGAACATGGAGATTCTGTGTAAAGAGGCAAATGGACTTAAACGTGATGAAGTAACTGCAAAATTCAATGGCATGACTGGATCATCAGAAATGAGTGTATCTGAAGAAGATGCTATGAAGTATGCAATGTTAAAAGAAGATTTAATGGTTATTTACAACACTCAAGAGTGTGGTATTATCTATAAATCTTAATTAATTTACGAGGGGGAGGCGTAATGTTTCCCCCTTTTTTATAAACAAAAAAAATAAGCGAGATGCAAACAACAAATTTTTTTAATGTTGGCGATAAGTCAAAAGGTGGTGAAAGTATTTACCAAGAAGGTGTACATTATAAAGTCTGGAAAGATGGATTAGGTACAGAAGTAAAAATAGCTAATTTAGAGAACGAAGATTTATGTTCTCGTACAGGCATTATAGAATTGATCCCAATGAGAATGTCAAGTAGGCATGAAAACAGAGTGGGGATTAGAACTGTTATCGATCGTAAAATGGGAGTTATTTGGGGTATTCCAACCGGAGTCAACCCTGAAACTAAAAAACTTGAATTTTTAAAGATTAATTTAGTTGATTCTGAAACGTTTGATTTAACCGATGCTGATCAGGCAATGAAGTGGGCTATTATTAAAAACTCTTATTTTGTTGAGGGTAGCCCTAATTTAAAAGGCAAGCCTAAATATAAAGTAAGGGATGTTGAAAGACAAGCTAAATTATTTTTGGCAAATCGCTCGCAAAAACGTAAAGCTATTGACATAGCAGAGGGATTATATGGACAAGCGCTTCATGATATGGCAAGAATGTTAGGCATTCCGCCGGAAGCTAATTCGGATGCTACACTGGCTATGGAGGTCATTAAAAGAGCTGAAGATAAACCTAAAGAGTTTATGGAAATTCATGATAGTCCTACCAGAAAGGAAATAATTGTGCTTAAAAGAGCTATGGCAGCAGGTCTTGTGTCACAAGATCCGTCATTAGGATGGAATTATAATGGACTTCCTTTAGGTCCAAATGAGGTTATGGCTGCCGAGTATCTTAAAGAATATCCTCAAGTGTGTCAAACTTTGGATTTAATGACCAAAAAAGTTGATGCTGACACTGAAAAGTCAATGTCTAACCCGGTTACAGTAAATCCAATTATTGATGATAAAGATGCTAGGATTGCCAGATTAGAGGCTGAATTGGCTGAAAAAGAAAGTATAATTAAAAATGTGGTTGCTGAAAAGTTAGTTGGTGATGTTGATGAAAGGATAGAGTGGTTGAATGAGGCTAAAAGGCTTGGAGTCAAAGGCGCGCATTTAATTAAGGATTTGGAGTCGTTAAAGACTAAAGTCCTTGAGAAGAATCCTGATTTTCTGCAAGATTTGTAATATAATTCAATTTTAGTATTCCATTACAAAATTGTAATAAAGAGCATCGTTAATAGCGGTGCTTTTTTTATTACATTTGTATAAAACTAATTAATATGAATGCTATTGAGGTTATGAATAGGATTGATTTCTACAATGATATTAGTAGAAGTGGCCGGTTTTACTTTTCAGATTACAATAAGGCTGTTAATGATGCTATTAAAGATTATTCTGATGAAAGGCTTGGTGACGAAACGCAGCGCAATCCTAAAAATATGCAATGGATTCAACAGATTAGGGATGATCTTTATACGCTGATTAAAAAAGCTACATTAACTCCTACAAATGGTACTGTTATAACAAATAGATATTATTCGTCCACGCCAAGCCACGTTAATTTTCCGGCCGATTATGATGATTTTATTTCATTAGAAGTTCTTATTGATGGTTATACTGATTATAGTAAGCCAACAAGCTATAATGAAATTGGACCTCTTTTAAAAGATAGCTTTAGACATCCTACAAATACACTTACATATTACAATGAAGATGCAACAGGATTAACTATATGGAGGGGTGTTGGCGGAACATTTACTTCTGCTTCTTTAGAGTATATGAAGATACCTAATACATTTTCTGTTGGAGCTGAAACTCAATTAATATCTCCAGGAGGGGCCGTTTTAACTAATGGTGTTAGTTATATAGCTGTTGAAATAAGTGTTCAAAATGCAATTACCTATCAAATAGGCACTCAATTTACAGCAACTGGAAACGCATTAACTTCTGGATTAGTTATTTTAGCATCAAACACCACTACTATTGAATTACCGGATAAAACTCATAATGAGATTTGCAAGGCAGCGTCTAGGATTATGATGCTTGCAACTTCAAATTATAATGCTTCACAAGCCATTGAAACAGAAAGGGTGAGATAAAAGCTACTTACAATTTCATAAAAGGTTGCATTTTATATGTTAATTTTTGTATTTTGGATTAAATTAAATCTTACATTTACAGCATATAAACAACTTAAATTGTAAAAAACAATGAAATCACTCAGAGAATCAGTACTGTTAAAAACATCTTCTAACGGGGATGTGCAGTGCAGTGGTGGAAAAATTAACATCACAGGTTTGAAGGAAATCCAGAAAAGGAATGTTACTGGAATAATTCAAATTAAATACCGTGCGGCAGTAGCCCAGGTAGTTACAGTAGGAGGTACGGCTTATACGCCAACAGCTTCTACGAAATATACAGTAGCAGTTTATGATCCAAATCGGGTTCGTGATGGATATCAAGAAGCTCCTAAAGTATATACTTTTATAACAGGTCCTAACCTGTCTGTTTATGGCGCAACTGACGCGTCACGTCGCGAAGCCATTCACTTAGGTTTAGTGGCCAAAATTAATGCCGACGCTTCAAATCACACAACTGCTGCTTCGTTGGGCAGCGGTAATGGGCTTACAATCACTGACCACACAGATTATTATCCTGTTCGCGCTCAAAACATGACAAATGAAAAGTTTGTTTCTACTGTTTTGGCCGAAACAAATCCAGATGGCACAGGTTTTGCTAAAACAAACGTGTCTGTAACCACTGTTGGTAATACATCTTTTGGTGTAGGTGCTAAATTAGCTCAAGAGGCTCCTGTTGTAGATTTCATGTATGGAAATCTTATTTCAGGTATTCAAGATGCTCCAGCAGAAGCCAACACAAACCCTCCAACTTATGCCACAACAGGTCAGAATTATGACGGTTTTGTTATTAACTCACTGCAACCTATTGTTGGAGCAAATGTTTCAGGTCAGTACGTTTACGTGCCTCGTGAATCTTATGTTTTTGTAGATAATGGTTCTGGATCATCTACTTCTAACTTAGCTGGATTTTTAACTTTCGAACGTGAAATGCGTAAGTTAATGATTCAGACTTATGCTTCTGACGCTCAGACTACTCAACAATGGTTTGACCAAGATTTTGTTGAGCAAGGTCTTTTAGGTGCCGCTCCGGCCACTACTGCTGGTGTTGCTAATAAGTTTTTAACCCCTTATGGAGCTTTAAATCACTTTAATATTGGAACTCAGACCATTGTTACTGCCACTCAGGCTAATGGAGGGTTGCTAATTGAACAAGACGCAACCGCTACAGAAGGTGCGGCTTATACAGCTCCTATTTGGACTAATAACAGTCAGCAATTTATTGTAGGTAAAACTCCAATCACAGCGAACTGTAAGGCTTCATTTACTACACCTGCAAACATTGTGTTTATGTTCGGACTTAGAAGTAAAGAAGCTCATCAAGCTGCTTTTGCATCTTATCAATTTTTAGCAACCGCAGGTACCGGTGCTGCCGGAACAGCGTTTTCAACTTATGGAAACTTAGCTGCTGGTACACCTGTTGTTACAGCTAACGGAAGTAACGCTTTAACTACTGTTCAATATGATTTTAGGATTCAGGTAGCTATCGATGGTACTGTAAGTGCTTACATCAACAACGTTAAGTCCAATATTTATTCAGTTGGAACTACTGCTTTGGTTATCCCTGCTGGAACAGTTTTGATCCCTCACTTACAATATACTAACTTGAATAGTGCTGCTGCTGTTCCAAGTGTATCTGAGTTATGGGCTGTTCCATCTGACAGTGTAATATTCTAATTATTAATTCGATTGGGGGTGTTATAGCCCCCTTTTTTAAAAACTTATCATTATGATTTTATATGTAAAAGATAATACAAAAGCTCAACTTCAAAGAAAGATGAGAATTGGAAATGTTGCGCCAGGTATCGTAACTGATGACGTGGTAACAGTAGGTCAAGCTATGTTGATTACACCAACTGAAACGGTGACTCAATTAACATCTATTACGACCGGTGTAACTCTAAATGCTAAGAAAGGGCTTATAACAACTTTCACTCCTTCAACTGCCGGATTGGCGGCAACTACATTTACTGTAACCAATAACTTTGCTTCTGCTACTGCTAACATTGAGGCTTATGTGTCGAATTATGGTGGCACTGTTGTAACAAATGGATTGCCTTATGTTTTTGTTAAAAACAAAACATCAACAGGTTTTGATATAATTGTTTACAACGCTCATGCGACAAACGCATTATCAACTAGCTTAGTCATTGGATTTGAGATTAAGGACTAACTTTAAAAGGAGGGATAAAACTCTCCTTTTTTTTAATCATCTTATAAAAATAATTTCATGAACTCAGAACAATTTGCAGAATTAAGAAGTTTAATTTTAAACAATGTTTCTTTAAATCAAATGGCTGCTTTGGGCGGTACTAAGATTTATAATGATACTAGTCCTCATACTGGATTATCGGTTAATGCGCTTCAATTTAGGGAGTCGTCAACTATTACTACTTTATCAGGTGTCGATCCTAATGGGGATGTTGTTAATTTCGTTACTGAATTTAATATAAGTGGAGTTACTTTAGGAACAGTAGATTTATTAATTGTGCCTAAAGGGTATAAAATAACAACTATAACATTAGCAACTGGATCTGTTTTGGCATATTCCTAAATGATTATTGGGTGTGGCATATCTCCTTTTTTTAAACAAGGGTCTCTTGGATCTGCTCCTCCGGCAGTAGAGAAATATTATGACTTTAATATTGTATCTACTGATCTTACGCCTATGCCGGCAATGGACGGTTTGGCAGCGCTTTCTTATGACTACCTAAATACTGGTACTGCTGGAATTTTAACAGTATGTGGGTGGACGGGTGTATCTATAAAGTCTATATTTTATAGCACTGATAACGGGGTTAGTATGACTCAGTTAACTGATTTTCCGGGAGTAAAAAGACACGTATTTTCTTTATCGATTCGGTCGGATGGTAAGTTGCTTTTGCTTGGTGGTGATAAAAACGAATTACCTTATGGGAATAATGAGGCTTGGATTTATGAAAAAAATTCAACACCCGGACTAGAAGGTACATGGACTCAGCTTACCGCCAATATGGGAGCCGTTTACAATGACAGGATTATGGGTAACTTTTGGTCATACAATGGTTATAGATATTGCATGGGTGGTCAGGACGACAACGCTGGCGGTACGATGTATCTAAATATTATTCGCATTCCAGAATTAACAACAACCGGTGAAGATTGGGAGCTGGTATATGATTTAACGGCTTTTTGTTCAGCAAATAGTATTGTAGGCTTAAGTAATTGTAGCGTGTCATTTGATGGCACAAATGTTATTTTTACAGGTGGATTAAAATATACCGGTTCATTTGTTACTAATGTTTACAATGATAAGGTTTTAAAATCTAATGCCGGAGGCACTTCTTGGACTGTTCAGGGTACTTTAAATTCAGGCTCTTATCCTAACGGGATTTACGCGTATGGTAAGCACTGGGTTCAATTTGGAGCCTTAACAACTAATTTAAAAGGGCTTTATTATTCAACTGATAACGGGGCTACTTGGACAGAAAACTACAATGGTCCAAGCGCAAGGCACGCTGGTCAGTTAATATTCCATAATGGCAAAATTGGTTCTATTGCTGGTAATCTTTGGAATGATTATATGACCATTGAGGAGAAAAATTATCCTTATGTGGTTAATGATTTGATAAAAAATACTTGGCTATTCTGGCCTGACAAGCCTAGTGAGATAACCGCAACTGCTTATGGTAACTTAGCCACAACATTGAATACAGCCGGATTATGGAATAAGATAAAGTATTTCTACGCTGTTCCTGGATTAACTACTGCAAACAATCGCAAAATTGCATTAAAGAGAAATAAGAATTTAGTAAATGTTGATTCTTATGAATATAAAACACCATATTTGGCTACCGATACCGGTGTACAAGTTATTACAGACGGGGGCAATCCTGATCACATAACAATTAAATCAGTTGGTGCTTATAACTCTGGAACGTACATTTCAACAAATTTTAGGTTTGATAGGGATAATGATGGTCTGACCACTGAAAATAATGCTTTATTTGTGTTTACTTTTAGTCAAGGAGACGAGGGTGTTGATGGAGGCATTTATTCTGGTTCTGGCGGACAATTAATTATAGCTAATGATATTAATTTTGGCGCAGGTGGATTTGTTGGCGGATTATTTACTAATTTTAAGACCGGAACGCCACCGGCAAATTCTATTGGACTTAGAGGGGTAATGAAGTTTGATGGTTCAAATAATGTGAAATTGGTGGCTAATTCCAGCGTAGAAACTGTTTTAACCACAGGATTAGATACGAGCTTAATTGATAGCATAGAAAGGCTTTGCGCGGTCAACCAGAGGTCTAATAGGGAACAGACTATGTATATTAGGAGTGAAGCATTGAGTAATGGAGAAGTAACAAATTTATACAACGCTATTGTTCAATTCTTTGCAGATATGAATATGGCAATACCAACATAAACTAAAACAATTAAATAATTAAAACAATGAATATAGCTACAATAATGACAGAATTAACAAGTGTTAAAAACGCTAAGTTAACGTCAATGGGAGTTACGGAGACTCAAACATTAAGCCAGACTCAATTAGATGAGTTTACGGACGCGATAGCAAGTAAACTTGAAACCGTGAATCCTACTACCACTTACCCACCAACAGGTAGATGAAAATCCTGTCGGCCATAGCTGTTATATTATTCTGCTCCGGGTACTGGATTTGTGACTTTTTGTTTGTCAACGGATCTGTTAATTGGTGGGATTTAAGACTGTCAATTTACACAGTAATTTTTGCATTGTGTTTCTGGATAGGGTATAGGTTAACTAGTGGAATGGCAAAAGCGTGGATGCTTGTAGGTATGGTTTTTTGTACAGGCGACATCCTTGATAGGTATGTATTTAATATTCAGCAATTTAATATTAACGATTTGGCATTGTATCTATTTGCCGCATTTTACTTAATTAGAACTTATGCCAGAGAGATTAAAGCAAATTCCTGACGAAATATGGAACTTCCTTATAAAAGTTTTACCATTTAGTTTGGCAGCATTAGCCATAAGTATAAGTGTGCAAGTTAAGAACAAAACAGCGTCAGTAATAAGTGCTATATTATCAATAGTAATAGGTGTTTCGTGCGCTTATATTACTGGCACATTCATAACAAATCATTTTAGTACAAGTACTGCACCAATTATTATCGGGGTAGTAACGATTGCCGGTGAAAAAATAGCCTACTGGTTAATTTATAAATTCAACTTTGACCTTATCGGTGAGGCTTTGGTTAAATCAATTGTTAAAAGATTTAAGAAATAAAATAATAAATTCTTATATTTAAACTATGATAATAGACGTTTCAAAATGGCAAGGTAAAATTGACTGGAAAAAGGTTAAACAAAACCATCCAGAAATAGAAGGTGTTTACATAAAAGCATCTGAAGGTATTGGCTACACTGATCCTAAAATGACTATAAATGCCGTTGAAGCGACTAAAAATGGCTTTAAGGTAGGATTCTATCACTTTTCCAGCTTGAACTCGGCAGAAGTCACAAATGACGCTAAAACAGAGGCTAAATACTTTGTAACCGTTACCAAGAATTTAACTAAGTCATTGCCTTATGTTCTTGATATTGAAAAGAACATTAACAAGCTGCCTAAGGATAAAGTTCTTTTGTGGATTAAGGAGTTTTTTAAAGAATTAGAGTTTTTAGGAGTTAATGAATATTGGCTTTATTCATATTCACCATTTTTAAATGAGAATTTACCTATTAATCATGGGTTAGGTAATATTCCATTATGGATTGCTGATTATTCTGAGCCGTTAGTTTTACCTAAAGGTTGGACTAAGCCTGTTTTATGGCAGTACACATCTAAGGGGTCTATAAATGGAATTATTGGTAATGTTGACTTAAATAAGAAAGTATAAATGGCTATGCATATTAAACATTTTTATGAGAAAACTCCTGTAAGGATGCGTAAAATAGGGGACGCTATATTGTATGGGTGTGGCACGATCGGAGCATCTGGTTTAATTGCATTCGACCAATTAAAGGATGTTTTCTCTCAGAACGAATTAAAATTAATTATAGGGTCGGTGTTAGTGTTAGGATTTTTAGGAAAGTTTCTAACTAACTTTTTTAAAGAAAACGATCCTGTTGATTCAAAAGATAAATAACTATGAATATAACTAAAAAAGATGTATTAGTTTTGGGCATTGTCGCTATGTCTTTTTCGTTTATAGGAGCCTCTGTAATGTCATTATTTAAAAAAGATGAAGTTATTATTCAGCAACCTGATTTAAGTAAATACAAGGCAAAAGAGGATAGTTTAATCCGTATTATAAATACTAATAAGGATTCTATTTTGGTTTACAAGAAACATATTTTTTATACTGATTCATTAATGATTGTTAACCGAAAAAAACTAACCAATGACAAAAAACTTATTCAGAATTTCACTTCTGATTCTCGCAAACGTTATCTCGACAGCTTGTTTAAAAGCGCAGGACTCTGATTCTATAATCTGTCTTAAAACTAGGCAAATCGATTTTTTGATACTTGAGCAAGTTGACGCTCAGTTTTTACGTAAAGATACAGCTTTAAAGGCTGAAAAAATATCATCTTTAAATAAGATAATTTTAAAACAGGCGGATAGTCAGTCTAAAACAGAATCAATTGTAAAGCTAAAAGACAGCGCTTTAAAAGACTCTCAAAAGGCATTTAATGGTCTTTCTGATATGTTTAAGAAGGAATCTAGTAAAAAGGTTATATGGCGTAATACATCAGTTATTTTAGGCTCTATTTCAATAATTCTTTCATGTATAATTATTTTGGGAATGAATTAAGTATATTTGTGTTCAAATGAGCTATACAAAGAAAAACATAATTGACAGCTTAAAGATAATTCTTACTAGATTTCAACCTTCAGATGACACTAGGCTGGATGATAATTGGTTAAGCTATAAGATAGATCAGGTTAGGGCTGAGTTGATTATAAAAGAATTTTATCAGACAAACATTATAGATTATAATTGGTTATCTGACGTTAATTTGATTACATTTCATAAAGTAAATCGCGCGGATGATAATTCAGTTTCTTGTGATTGTGATATATCTAAGGCTTTTATACCGCAAACTATCCCATTAAAAAATAAAGATGGTAATTTAGATTTAGGGGTTTATAGCCTTATTTCTCCTTGTGGTAAAACTACATATTATCAAAGCAGAATGGGACTTTGGAGATATATTCCTGAGGGGCATTCGGATAGATTGTTTGGACTATATGCCAGAATTAACACTTCCATATATGTTAATAGAGTTGTTGATAAATTAAAATTCATTGGAATATTAAATAATCCAGAGGACGGGTATTTGATAAATTCATCTCCTGTATTAAGTGGAAGTATTCAAAATACTGTTGTTTATTTAGTGAAGTACGCTCAAATTTATTATAACGGGATTACATATCAGCCAGGGGAAACGTTTGTTGGAACGGTTGCTCAAGGAACTAGTAATGTAATTACTACATTTTCAGGCTCCGGGACCGTATATCTCAACTCTCAAATAGCTTCTTACAGAGATGTTGATCCTTATCCGGCAGGTGCCGATATGGTTAGAATGATTGAATTAGAGATATTGACTAAAGAATTTGGAATTGAGAAGGAGATGATTGCTGATATTAGAAATGACTCTAAAGATGATGCCAGCAAAAGTGCATAGTAAGTTTAATATGCCTGTATTGCGCAGAAGGGCTAAAAGAATGATGCGTAGTAAGTATAAAAAAACTATTAAACTCAGTGATGTTGATAAAATATGGAAAGAGTACGTGGAGTATGCGGTTGTTAAAAGGTTATTAAAATTTGGGACTGCTAATGTTGATAATAAAATGACTTTAGAGATAGTTGGGCGTAAAATAATTGAAGATCCTAAGGCATTTAATATGCTTGTAAACGGGTTAAATGTTGCTAAAAGCGGTGGATTAAAGAAAAGTGTAATTTTTAACAACAATAGACCTGATGTTAAGTACAAAATTGTATTAAAAGACAATAATTATAAAAGAGGAAATTTGATATTTAAAGCTGATAGTAAATTGTCGAATAGAGTGCATAATGAATTAAAGAATACTAACACTTATTACAGAATAGAAAATGTCAGTAAATAAACTTGTTTCAATTAAGAATGCTGTTTATGACGCTATGGGACGCGTTGGCATTGATCATGATAAATTAATCCCTTTATTTACCAGATGGGCTACTTTGGCTGAAAAAGAGATTGGAAGTATGCAGCAGTATGTGACTAAGCGCGAAGTGTTGAATATAACACATTGCACTGCTTGTTTACCGGAAGATGCTATTTATATTGAATTAGCTGTTATGGGCGATCATGGATGTGATTGTACTGATTTGATGAATTTAGCTTATGGCTATATAAATAATAGTGGTGTTGTTACTGAAACTCCTAGTTTTTTAATAGTTGACGTTTCTAATGACGGTGTTAATTCAGGTGCTAGATGTACTGGATTTATAAACTACATTATTCAGAATAATAAATTAGTTTTCGCTAATGATTATGATGGTCAAAAAATAACTATTCAATACCTTGCCACCGTTACTGATTGCGACGGATTTTCACTTATTGGACAAAACCACGTGTTAGCTATTACAGAATACATTATTTGGATGTATTATTTCCGTAAAACTAGTATGAATAGCTTGGAATATGGTAAAATGAATATGGCTAAAGCTGAATGGGAAAGACTATGCTTACACGCAAGGGCTACTGACGGTCAAATAACTGACAATGAAAGATATGAGATTGTACATGGAATATTACACAATCCTTATATTGGAATATCTTTAAGCGCCGGGATGCATAGAACTCTTGATAATACATATTGGGGATAATGGCTATTGAATCTTTCATAAATTCTTTTGATAAAGGTATGACGAAAGACTACAATGTCTATCTTCAGCCCGATGGCACTTATAGGCATTGTGTTAATTGTAGTTTAGTTTCTCAAGATGGGAATAATTACGTTATTAAAGATTGTCTTGGTAATGTAAAAACATTTACTTTAAACAGAAGGTATGGTCAATATTCTACCTTATTTGATACAGCTCCTACTCCTATTGGATTTATTTCTTTTCCAGATACTTTGGTTACGTTTTCAACTAACGATAATACTGAGAATGGTGGATATGGAGAAATAGGCAGAATAGATTATTTGCCTTACGGAGAAGGTGTTATGCCTTTGGCTGTTGCTGGACAATATAATTCAGGTTATACACCGCTTTATCACAGTTCTGATCTTAAATTCACTATTTTACAACAAATAGAAGGGTTTGCATTTCAGGAAACGGATGATATTAAAAATATATATTGGACAGATGATTTTAATGAGCCTAGAGTTTTAAACATAGCTAACCCTATTTATACAACGTATATAGCTTCTGGCAGTCTTATTACCGGAAATCAGTATATGGTTTTAGAAGGTATTATAACGCATAATGGAGTTGATTACGGACCTACTGATGGTAGTGGGGGTGTTGGGTTTCCCGGAAATGTATTTACGGCGGTTAATGCAAATTACACTTCAGTTACAGGAACGGCACCGACGCCAAAAGTAATTGCTTATATGCCTTATCAATTATTAAGTTTTACCCCGTCAAGGAGTCTTGGTAATATTAAGTTTAATGATTACGGGAGTGGTAGTCTGTATTGTGGGCTTAAAATGTATTTTTACCGGTTAACCAGCACATCTGAATCTGTTAAAACTTCATGGTCCTATGGATCTAGTCCTATTACGGTTAGACTTGGCGATCCAAGTGATTATTTTGCTGATTTGGGCGCTGGCACTCCAACGTCTTTAGTTATAAGTGATAAATCTGTTATACTTGATATTGATAATATTGATCTTAATTTTGATAGAATACAGGTTGCTGTTGCTGAGTTTGATCAGTTATTAGATGTTCCGAGAAATATTGCAATTGTTATAGATGAGCCTATCACTGGAGCTTCTATGCAATTAGAGCATTCTTCTAATAACAATTTAGGTACTCTTACTTTAAATGATTTAACGTTGTTTCCTGCAAGTATATTGACTTGTAAAACAATGACCACTAATAAAAACTATTCTCTTTTAGGTAACATTACTGAAAGGGCTGAAATTGTTTTTGATAACTCTGGTATTACTATTGAGCAGATTGATTATGCTTTTCCGGCACATAGGAATGAACCGGCTGGAAGTACATCTTTTATAGCTTGTGACAATGTAATGACATTTGTCCCAATAACTTATAATCCTGGGGCTAATCCTGTTGCTATTGAACCGTACACCAGATGGATTGTTACGGATGTTTCTGGCGGAAATGTCACATATAACGCTGTTAGTTATGGCATAGGAGAGGTTATTGTTGGTGTAGCTGGTGTATTTGCTGTAACTATTCCGGCAGGTAGTCAAATAAGAGCTTGCGTGTCTAGAAATAGATATACAACTTCGGGTGGTGATCCTGTTCCTGATGCTATTTTATTAAAATCTGGATATTGGGACTACAAGGACCCGGCAGTTGTTAGTCACGCAAAAGGATATTGGAATGAGGAGAGGTATCGTTTAGGTATAATGTTTTTTGATTTAAAGGGAAATCCTTTTTATGTTAGGCATTTAGGAGATATTGACACCACTCGTCAAGTTTCAAAAGATATTATTGTTACTGTAAATGATGTTGCTTACATAAATCAAACTGGAATAAAGGTTAGTGGGATCACTATTCCGCCAAGTATCATATCTCAAATATCTGGATTTAGTATTGTAAGAGCTGAAAGGGATAAAAGGGTTTTAACTCAAGGTATGCTCATGCAGACTAGCTTGTCCACTGAGGTTATATCTGGTTATACTGTTATACAGCCATGTAGCTGTTCAAAATTAAGTATGGATCAGTCTCCGGGTAGTAATCCTAAATATTACTCGTACATCTGCCCTGACTCTATGGTTCAATTTCCAATTCCTAATTATAAGGACGGGTTGACTAGTGGAAATGTTTCCATAGAAGAGGCTTTTTGGATAGACGTGCAAGATCAAACAACCGGCGTTACTCCATTGTATCAAAAATCTGTCGGCGGGGCATTAGATGAATTTGAAACTAAATATTTCACTGTTGCTCCAGCAGAAAGTCCTGTTCAGCCTTTAAGGAAAGAAAGCATAAGAAGTCAATTTAATGCGGTTGAAAATCAAAACATAGCTTCATTTGTAGATTCTGGTATCTTTTTTCAAAATAATACCCGTGTTAATTCAACTCCGGGAGCAATAGATGTTGAGCCTTATTGTAATTCAGGTGTCACTAATACAATTTATAATGTACTACCTGACTCTAAAGCTGTTGGCGGATTAAGGACTGTTTTAGAGCTAAACGAAGATACAATGACTGACTATAATCAGTCATCTATTTTATATTCATCATTGCCAGATTCTCAATATAGAAAGTTAATGATGAATTATGTGGTTGAAAATAGTAATCAATATGGCGGTAATTCTGATGCTGCTCTGGCTGCTACAAATTATATATCTACTGGTCACTTTCAACCAATTGATGCTGCGTTTTTAGCTGACACTTTTGATGGGACCAACTATGTAGTTAATGATGTGGAGATTTTCGGAGGAGATTGTTTTACTTGTTTAATTGATTATGGTTACGGAACGTATAACGATGCTGCAACTAATAATGGCGTTCCAACTACATCTTACTCATGGGGGATTAAATTCCCATGTCAGTGTAACGCTAATTACACGCTAAGAAATGGAGTTCCTTCTCGGAAATGCGCGCCTGATTTTATGCATTCTAATTCGGCCGGCAATGGAATATTTTATAAAATAGGAGTTAATAGTCAGCTTGAAGGGTTTCAATATAATCAAGGTTATTCAAGTGATGGTAATTTTGTTTCTTACCCAGCGCTTCCATTAAATTATTCAACTTCTAATGTATTTAAATACAGAATAAGGTTTGGCGGTCAAAAGTTTCCGGGAGAGCTTTTAAATTCATTTAGAACATATTTAACAAACGATTATAAAGACACTGATGGTCAGGGTGGAGAGATAAATAACTTAAGGACTAAAGACGGAAGGACTATTGTTTGGCAAAATGCAATTATTAGCACTGTTCCTATTCTTGAAAGACAGCTAATAAGTGGATTGGACGGCGCTGAAACTACTTTGGGTACTGGCGGAGTAGTTGATAGATTTGACCCTATCGATTCTTATTTTGGAAATCAGCACCAATGGGGACTAACTACGACCGAATATGGATTTGCTTGGTTTGATATGCGACGAAAAGCATTTGTAACACTCGGCACAAATCAAGGTATTATAGAGGTTAGTAAAGTTGAAGGGCTTAAAGGGTTTTTCGATGAAGCGTTTGTTGAAGTTTCTGGATCAAGTTCAATAATTAGTAATAATTTATTAAACGACCCTACATTTAGCAAATACAGCGATAGGCCGTTAACTGGTGTTGGTATATGTGGAGTTTATGATCCTAAATTTAAAATGACGTATTTGACTTTTAAATTTATAAACAGAGATTCTGTTGGTAATGAGTTAAATAAGGATTTTACAATAGGATATTACCATCCTCAAAGGCAATTTATAGGATTTTTTGATTGGACCCCTGGAATATCATGGAATCATGGTCAAATAGTTTTATCATCTAATAATCCAAAAAATAAAACAAAGTCATTCAATGTGTTAATGTCTCCAACGGTATTTACTCCGGGTGATGTTGTTGCTTATTTAGGGTCAGAGTATATTAATTACAACACTGTTACTATTAACATATATCCTGGTACTGGCACTACTGTTCCTGACGCGGCGGCTTCTGCTTACTGGTATAAAATTAACACTACGAATGAACTTTGGGTTCACAATCAGCCTAAATTACTTGGTCAAAATCCGGCCCCTGATTATTTGTATAATAGTTTCTTTGGTCAGGTTATTAGTAATGAATTAGAGTTTGTTGTAAATCCAAAGGTTGAAAACGCTTTTTCTGTTTTAAATATTGAACAAGAGGGCAATACGGAAAACTTTACAGATTTGTATATTTCGGCAGAAGCTCAATCGGCATCAGACCTTTCTATAACGTCCACAAATAGGTTTTACCGTAAGATTTACGACAAGATAACAAGTAATCTGCCTTTTGACGTAAAAGGTCGTATAGTTAATTCTTATTTAGTTGTCAGGTGGGTTAAAAAGAATTGGTCCAGTGACCCTAGAGTTGTTTCCACAGGTGTTAAAATACTTAGGTATGTGAAAAGTTTCTTTTCTCAAAAGAGATAACCATTACAAAATTGTAATAAAATACAATAATTGAAAATCATTACAAATTTGTAATAAATTAGTTTTAGTTTTCAATTAAAAAAATCCTTACTTTTGGATATTATCTATTATCTCATGGCAAGTAATCCTAAAAGTGTAAAGTATAGCAAATCAGAAAACACTATACCTGTTTTAACACCTTCTCAGTGGGAAAAACAAAATTTATCTAAGGGGTACGTAGAGCATCCGGGATATAAATTAGGAAAGAAAAAAGTTGACACGTATAAAGAATTTTATGATCCATCTACCTTTTCTCCTAAATTAACAGAGGACGGGATTTATCAATGGAGCAATTTAAAAGATCCTAATTATGACTTTTCTGCCCCTGAAAATATTCCAGTACAAAGATATGAACCGCCAAAAGTTAATATTTCGCCGGAAACAGATCCTAGTATTAAGCCTTTACAATTTACACCTAATTATACTTTAAATCCAAATACTGGCATTGCCACGTTGCCTAATGGACAATTGGTTGATCCTACTATTGAATATAAAAATGGTGGTCTTGTAAAAAAAGCACGTAAAAAATACGCTAATGGTGGTTCTGTTACACCTGAACAGGCTGCAACATTTGGAGTTGGCATTAATGCCGTTTCTGACTTAGGAGAGGGTATAACGGGTTATAATGCTGAAAGAAAGGCGTATCGTCCTGTTGTCGATCCATTGTCAAAACCTGAATATATTCAACAGACTAAAAACTCACAATTAGGTAAAGGTATAGGTTCTGCTGCCGGAGCTGGTTTAGGACTTGCTGCCGGAAGTACGCTGGCTGTTTTGACAGGTGGAGCAGCAGCGCCATTAATACCTGCAATAACTGGACTTGGAAGTAAGGTTGGGTCCTTAACTGGAAAAGCTATTGGGACTTCTTTTGATAGAAAAAACTCTAAAAGTCAATTAGATAAAGATCAGGCTGATTATGAAAGCGCTGTAATGGCGGCTGAGAATGAAGCTAAGTTTCAAACTAATTTAGCTAATCAATTATCCACTAGAAATTCATATAGCAAAGGAGGTAAAATTGTCGGTAAAGGAACGGGTACATCTGATAGTATTAAAGCTAAGATTAAAGAGGATTCGCATATTATACCTAAGAAAAACGCTAAAATTGCCGAAGCTATTAGGGAAACTATTTTAGAAGAACCAAAAGAGAAAGAGGCTAGTTTAAATCAATCTGGTGGCACTGATGTGAAATTAAGCAATGGAGAGCATTTATTTAGTCCAGAAGAGGTTAAAGAGATTGAGGCTCATGGAATTGATTTAGATGACTTGTCGCCGGATGCCGAACACGGTGATGACGAAATGAATAAAGGTGGCTTAACGCCAGCTAAAGCTAAAATAATATTACACGATGGCACTATTCGCGGTAAAAAAATAACAGACAAGCAAAGAAAGTTTTTCGGAGCAGTGTCTAATGGCTATAAATGTGGCGGAAAGGTTAAGGGATATGCAGATGGTGGAGAGGTGGAAGATCCATTTAAAACAATTAGAGAAAGACAAATTAAGGCTCAAAGAGATAGTGATCTAAAAGAGCTTAAAGATTTATCTGAACAATATCGTGAATTAAAGAGAAAATCAACAAGTTCCAATCCTATCGAGAGAGCTGAATATAACAGGAATATAGTTCAGTTAGCTGAAAGGATGAAGCAGATAAGTGACAAGCAATCTCTTTCTACAAAATCTTTGCCAACTAAAACAGGAGAAGAGCTAAATAAACTCTTAAAAGAACCTGTTGTTAAATCTAATTTAGGAAAGGTTGCTGCTTCAAAATCTTCATTGTCTGATCCTGCTCAGTCTAGTTTAAATAGAGCTATGGCTAATCAAGATGTTGACAATTCAATTGTTGTACCACCTTCTGAAGTTACAACTGGAATAGCCAAATCAATAACATCTCCAACTAATGCGATTGATGATGCTGCAAATAGAGCGTCTTATGATGCTGATATGGCGGCTAGGTTAGCTGAAACTGCTCCGAAGAAAAACAATACCGCTAAAAATATATTAGGTGGAGTTTCAACAGCTATAAATTATGGACTTCCTATTGCTCAAACAGCTTTAGGGCTTAAATATCTGAAGAAGTCTGGTCAAAGGCCGGTCGATCAAATTGATCCTATTTTTCAAACCACATTAAATGATGCAAATACAAGGGCTACTTATGGTTTTACCCCTGAAGAACAAGCTCTATTAAATAATCAAAATAATAACCTCACGTCGGCTCAAAGATTTGCCGCAAGGAATTATTCTGGCGGTAGTGCTGGAAACGCTTATGCAATGGAAAGAACAGCCTTAAATGATGCTTATGGAAGAGGATTAAGCAATGCTGTTCAAAACAGAGAGCTGCAATTGAATAAGAAGCAATACGCTGATCAATTAGGGTTGAATAAGGTTGAATTGAGTAGAAGGTTGTTTAATGATAAATTAGCCGCATGGCAACAACAGCAACAAGCCGGTCAAAACTTATTAGGCACAGGACTTGGAAATTTAGTGGCAGCTAATCGATATGAGCAAGAAAAGAGAGCTATTGCTGACAATAATGCGATTCAAAATAATTGGCTAAATTCTATATAATATGGCAATGACACCGGGCGAAATTGGGGGGCTTGCAGTTGATCTTCAATTTGATCAGCGAATTAACGATTTAAGATATCGTGAACAGCAAAATCAACGAGCTAAAGCCGTTGCTGAGGCAAAATCTAAATTATTTGCAGATGATTTAAATTATCAAAACGCTATAAATTCATACGATCAGCCTTTAATAAAACAAGAGGCTCAAAATGTAATAAAAAAAATAGGGGCTTATGTTCGTGAAAATCCCGATTGGGAAACCAATGTGTATAAACGTATTCAGCTTAATAATTTAAAAAGAGAGTTAAAGGATAATCCTTCTTTGCACAGGGGTTTAGCTTCCGACAATGCTTATAAGCAATATTTAAAAGACTTACAGGAGGTAGCTAAAAATCCACAGCAACACGATTCAGAGGCGTATAAATTAATTAATGATCAGTGGTCAAATTATCTTAAATATGGAAATCAAGATGGTGAAGAGGCTGCTGCTAAAGAGGGTAAAAAGGCATTTTTATACAACAAGCCTAGAGATTTTGTAGATTTAAACAAGTCGTTTCAGGAAATTGGTAATAGCTTTAAAGACTTAAAAACACGTCCGATTAAAGGTGGTAGAAACGCTTATGAGGAGTTTGCTGATCCTAATTCATTAAGGGCGGTTGCCATGCAGAACTACGCTCAAAACAAGCGTCAAATTGATTTAGAAGCCGCTAAAAAGGGAATTGACCCATTAGCTTACGTTGAGGCTGGAATTAACGCACATATACCTAAAAAGAGAGATTTTGGAGATTACGGGCTAAGTGATGCTTTAACGGTTGCTAGTTATAAAGATAAATTAAAGTCAAGTGGTGTTGAAAATCCAAGTAATGCTTATCAAGAAGCGTTTGTTAATAGGCAAGAAGGGGTTGTAAGTCCTGAGTTTTTAGAGCAAACTTATGGATCTAAACCTAGGGCTATTATTTTTGACAATAATCGTCAAAATCAAATTGATGTAACTGGAAATAGAATTTATTACACTGGCATTCATGGATATGTAAATGTGGATGGCCGTAAACAAAAACTTGTAGAAACTTATACTTATTTGCCTTTAGAGGTGGCTAAAGAGAAAGGGATATATGATGATGGAAATTGGAATCCTTTTCAGGGTGAAGAAATAGTTCCAGAGTGGAACAAACAAGCTGAATTAGTTACAACTCAAAATAATAAGGGAGAAGATATTAAAGTTGTTAAGGTTAAAAGTTTAATGCCAGTCGAATTAAATGCTTCTTATGCTGGGGCGTTTAATCAGCAAGCTCATATTGCTAAATCTAAGTTAATGGCTGATAATCCGATTGAAGGTGGCGGCGAAATGCCAAAAGGATTTACTCAAAATGGATTTACTTATACATGGAACCCGACTTCAAAAAAATATGAGTAGTATTTAGTACATTTGTATTATGCCTGAAAATAAACCGCCATTTGATCCAAACAAACCATCAGAAGTTATTAAATCAAAGCCACCATTTGATCCAAATAAACCGTCCGTTCCAATATACGATAAAACAAGTAGTGGCACTGATTATTCATTCCTTAATAACATAAAAGACGAAGCGGCCACTGATGAAATAATAAGCAAATTAGACACTAAGAATGACGATGAGAAACAAATCATTAAGAATATTGCTATTGCTCAAAAACAAGGTAGAGCCTCTATTGAAGATCTTTCTAATGCAATATTAACAGTTCAGGGACAGCACCCTAAACAAGATGGCGGAAAGAAGTATTACATAAAGGAGGAAAATGGTGTTTTTAAGCCAGTTCCAATACGTAATGATGAACGTCCACCGCAAGGCTATGATGTGGCAAGTATTTGGGGTAGTCAAGAAAACGCTAATAATGATAGCTTTCTAACTTCGGCAGCAAAACATTTAGTTAATGGTGTAGTTGGGGCGGCTGAAGGTGTTTCTAATTTAGCTCAAATTCCATACGGAGCATTAACTGGTGAAGAACTTCCCTGGTATCAAACCATGAAGAACGCTGGTGATTATCTTAAATTTAAAACTCCAGAATATGAGCAAACTGGACAATTATTTGACACCAGAGATTTAAAAGAAGTTAATGATTTCTTCGATCCGTCAAGATATAGCTTTAGTAAAAACAATGTTCAAGGTGCTGTTTTAGGCGGACTTGAATCTATAACATCTTTTTTAGTTGGCGCAAAAGGGCTTGGCGGCGCGGCAAAAACAGCCGGAGCAACAGCCGAAGGTGCTGGATTAATAACAGAGGGAGGTAAAACTGCTGAGTTATTATCTGCAACATCTAATACTGGTAAATTAGCTAAAGGATTTTCATCAAGCTATATGATTAATTATGATGAAGCCTTAACAGCAGCCGAAAACGCTGGACTACAAGGTCAAGACAAATATGCATTTGCTTCTGTTGCAACTATTCCAACTGCTTTACTGGAAATGGTTGGAGGTACAGAGGGTATGTTTATAAAAAATCAATTAGCTAGAGACGGCAAAAAACAAATGTTTAATAGCCTTGCTAAAGGTGTTGTTAAAGACACTGACGGTAAACTAACTAAAGAATCATTGGAAGGGTTATACAATGCCACTACGAGCGCTGCTACTAAACTAAATAGTACGTTTGCGGCAGAATTAGGTAAAAATATAGCCGGAGAAGCTGGAACAGAAGCAGCCCAAGCATTTGCTTTAAATGCTGCTAAAAACATTTATGATAAAATAAGCGGAGAAGATAAATTTAAAACTGATCCGTTAAGCATGGATAGTTGGGGTGAGTATGTGAATAATGCTTTAGCTGGTGGATTTGGAGCTGCTGGTCCGGCAGTAGTTGGGGTTAGTCGAAAAAGACGTGCTGATATGGCTGATTTGCAGTCTAAAAACGTATTTGAGGCCATTAAGAAAGGTCCAGAAGCTATTTCTTCATTAAAGGCTGATATAGATAATTCTGTTGTAAGTCAAGATTTAACAAAAGAGCAAGCCGATGTCGCTAAATTTAAGATTGATGCTTATGATAATTATTATCAACAAACTAAAGATTTAAATCTTAATGATGAAGATAAGAGAAAGGCTTTTGATTTATCATTTACCATTGAAGGTATAAAAAGTGAAATTCCGACCAAAGAGTCTGAAATTGAAAGTCTAACGCCTATTGAATTAGCTAAAGTTCAGGGTAAAAAAAATTTAATAAAAGGGCTTCAAAAAGAGCTTGATGCTATTGTTTTAAAGGAAAATGTAAATAAAGAGCCTATTGTTGGTGAAGATACTTTAAATAAAGTAAAGAAGGATGAGGAGAAAAAAGCGGAAAGAACCCCGGTAAGCGAATTAAGGAAGAGGTATAAGCCTGTTGCAGAAGAAGAGGTTGTTAGTGAAGATGTTAAGCCCGAAAGGTCTGCTAAAAGAAATGCCGTGCCTAAATTTGAGGCTAAAGATGAGGGTGGTAATTATGAGTTTAATAAATTACGTCCTTTAGAGAAAAAACAGGCGTTGCATGATTATTTTGATGAAAATCCTGATTTAAACAATGAAATAGAAGGATTTATTGAAGGTGGTCAAAATAATGTATGGAAGGTTGATCTTGGTGGCACAAAGAGGTATATTCAATTTGCAAAGTCTATAATTCCAGATGAATTTACTGGCGAAAAGAAAAATTTTCCAGGTGGAAAACAGACAGTGTTAGATTCTGAAGGTAGAGAGTATGAAAAATACACTGAGCCTGTTGGTGTAAGGCTTGAAAGTATTAAAACGGATGATGGCGGTCGTAAACGTGTTATAAACATTTACAATAAATCTACTGGAAAGCATATTATTTTTGGCAAAGAGTTAGAAAAGGGGAGTAGTAAATATAGTGAGGCAGAAGTTAAACAATTGCAGCAGATTCAAAAAAACATTATTGGAGGTGAGAAAACTAAAGAAAATGTTAAACAGCCTGTTGTTAATCCGGTTGTCAAAAAAGAGTCAAAGTCATTACAGGTTAAAATAGAGGGTTCTGAGAGGACCGTCTTATTAGATGAAGGTTATTCCGAAAAAGATATAAACGAAGCCGAAAAGGCAACTAATGAAGTTTTAACCCGGTCTAATAACGAATTAGCTTCTGAGCTTGAAAAAAAAGGATTATTTAATTCTGTTGGCAAGACTGAAGAATGGCGTCCGAATATTGGACTTTCAACTGCTGAGTTTAAATCTGCATTAAAAAACCTTAAAGCTGGGAAAGAAACTGTTGCTTCTAATAGACTTTCTGAGTTTTTAGATAAAGTAAGGGAAACTGGACGTGTTGATATGATTGGTCAAACCGGCGGAATGACTGAAAAGTTTAGTATGCCCTTACATCAATTTTTACTAGGAGAAAAATCTGAACGTGAATTAACTGAAGCCGAAATTCAGGATGAATTAGAAAAAGAAAAGGCTAGGGAAGAGGTGTTTGCTGAAACCGGGCAATTTCAGAAATTAACCGAAAGGCGCGGAAATATTGAAAAAGTAGTTGAAAAAATTAAAAAGTCATTCCCTAAAGTAAAAATAGTTTATAATCCAGATTTAAATGCTGCTGGTAGATTGAAAGGAAATGTTATTGAGATAAATCCTGATTACGCCGGAATAGACACTCCTATTCATGAGGCTGGTCACATCATGATTGATGTTATTGGGTATAAAAACAAAACAATTCAGGCTGGAATAAATCAACTTAAGGACACTCCTTTATGGAAAAACACTAAAGATAGGTATCCCGAATTAAATGAAGAGCAATTAGGTAAGGAAGTATTGGCAGAGGCAATAGGTATGGAAGGATCTATTATTTTTGACACCGAGTCTGCTAAAAACAAATTTAAAGCTATTTTAAGCTACATATTTGACAAGATTAAGCAATTGTTCGGCATAGATAAGAATGTGGCTAAAAGTTTAGCTAAACAGATAATAGGGGGTATTAGGACTAAAGATGTTACTCCTTATAATAATTCTGATCAATATCAAAAGCCTAAAAAGCCATATAAAACACTTGAAGAAATGTCTTCTTCTGATTTGGCTAAAAAGCTAACAATGTCATTAGAGTCTTACCGGGAAAATGTTCTTGGTAGATCTTTGGAGCAAATAAGAAAAGATTTACAATTTATAAATGATGCATTAAAAAGTGATGAATATTCTGACGAAGAAAAGGCGGATTTAGAGGATGTAAAAGAAAGTATTAATAAAGAAGCAAAAAGAGACGCTTCAAAATGGTTTGCTTATAAAGAAGATATGGCAATGCTATCTTCAATATTAAGTGAGGGTCGTTTGGAAGATATGCCTGATGATAAATTAATAGAGGCTTATAATTTAATGGTGTCCGGCGACTTCCAAAACGCGGCGAAGGAAGCTAAACTTAATCAGCTAAAACAGCAGATAGGTTATAGAATGTTTGTTAAAAGAAAAGAAGAGCTTAAAGGGTATAATGGATTTGTTGAAGAACAAGCCAATAAAAAAGACCTGTCAGCAAAAGACGTCCTTATGCGAAATTTAGGCCACATGACCCAAAATCAACCTGAATTGCAAAAGTTTAGTAAAATATTTGATGATACTTACTTTAATATGCAAGAAGAAAGGTATGATCTGAAAACTCAGCTAGAGTCTATTGGGAAGGAAATAATTAAAGAGAAAAACAGGTCGCTGGGCATAACTGACAAGGCTAAAGAATTTGTAATGTCTGGATCAATTAAATATTTTGATTTTGTTGAGCATCCAGAAGGTAGATATTACACATTAGAAGAGGCTAAACAAAAAGGATTCACGCCGGCTCAAACTAAGTTTCTTAAGTTTATGTTAAAACTTAATGATTTGAGGAATGAGCAACTTTCCGATATGGATATTGATCAAGTTAATAATGAAGTTTTAAAGGTTGATAAAGGGGTTAAAGAGGCATTTAGAGAAGAAGGTATATTACAGGCTTTTAGTTCTTTGCTTGGAAATGGTCATAACATTCAGAATGTACGTATTAATTACAACGGCAAACCAACTTCTTATGGTGAAATCGAAAGGGATTTAATTGCTAAAGGCAATAAAAGTGTCACTGATAAAATGAAATCTCTTTTGCAGATGTTAAAATATCAATTAGCGGCAAGGAGACAGTTAAAAACAGGAACTAATATTGACGAAAAGGAAAATCCTTTAGCTTTATCCGGCGGATCAGAATATAATTTATCAACAGACGGTCGTTTAAAAAGTAAGTTCAATAAGCCTCGCGACAAATCCAGGGGATATTCAAAAGACTTTTATAAAGCCGCACATTCATTTATTGATGATTATACTCACGTAAAACATTTTAATCCAATATTGCCTTATATTCAGTCAATTGAATATTTGAACAAAATGGGATTTGCGGAGCATGAAAAGAAGGAAAATGTTGCTGAATGGGTTAAACAATGGACTGATTTACATATTCTTAAAAAAGAGAAAGTTGGAGCTTTAGGACCAGAATTAGACACTTTCTTTAAATTAATGAGAAAGTTAACATCATTGTCTGTAATGGCATTTAACTACCCTGCTGGCGGATGGAACTTAGCAATGGGTATTTATAACAATATACGCGCTGAGTCTGCTGAAATTGAAGCTAAAGGACTTAAAAGGCTATTTGGCGGAACTGATAGAGCTGGTTATGGCGCTTATAATAAAAAAGCATCTGAATTGTTAAAAAAATATCAGGTGGTTTCCGTCGATTTAGACTCTAATCCTAAAATTGGTGGCAAAAAGATATTTGACACATTGGCGCATGGCGTTACAAGGGCTGGCGAGTACACAATTCAAGGGTCATTATTTTTAGGATTATTGACAGATGAAGAATACAACAGCTTTGAATTTAAAAACATTGATGGTGTACAGGAATTAGTTTTAAAGGACGGGGTTGATGCTGATAAGATAAAAAACAAATTTATTGAATATAAAAATAGAATATCTGACATTCAGGGTAAGTATTCAGAGAAAGATAGAAGGAATTTTCAGGCTGGTGAATTTGGTAAAGCGATGTCTCAGTTTAGATTATGGGCTTTAGACTGGCTTGCTGAAAGATTTGGAAGTCGGTATATTGACCCTAATGGGAATGTAAAAGTAGGGTCATGGAGACCTTTATTTGAGGATGGATTTGCCGAATTAAGGGCCGATATTAAAAAAGAGGGGGTTAAGGCTATTTGGAATAACAAAGAGGCTATGGCTAACTTAAAAGGGCTTATGACTGTGGCTGTATTTTTATCTTTAGGTCTTGGTGGCGATGATGATAAAAAGAAAAGGGATGCTGCCGATAATATCGATAAGGCTTTGGGAAATTTATTATTTATTTTCGATCCTGGAACCTTAAAATTCACATTAGAGCATCCTATTGCGTCAATGGCTATTGTCACTAGATTTGTTGGTGCCGTTGAGGCTGGCACTAAATTTAATTGGGATCTGGCTGGCAAGGAAATAACTAACATTACCCCTTATAATAAAATAGTTAAACAGGCGGCTGATTTAATAGAAGAGGAATAAAATCGTGCGTATTTCTAAAATGTTTATCTTTATCAAAAAATACATTTCAAATGCCACTAACCACATTAAATTTAACAGTTGAGTTATCTCTTAATTCAGCTTATGACACATTAGTTTTAAGTGACGTTACAGGGTTATATAATGCCACTACTAATCCCTATGGATATGGTTCAACTAATGGAGTGGCCGTAAATGATGTTACGGGGCTTGTAGTGACGTTAAATTACACTACACTGGCACTATCTGCTGTTTATACATTTACAGTGGTTAACGGGACTATTGCGGCGGCTACAATAAACTTTAATTCTTTAGGGGCTGAAAACATTATCACTCAAATAAACACAACTACATTCCCTCTTTCTGGATTTAATTTTTTAAACACTTATGTGACCGGATCATCTGACTCATACATAATGCCAGAATTAGAAGATGGGGCTTATAGTGTTAGTTATAGGATAACAGGAAACGCGTTAGTCGGCGGAATTTCAACTCCATTTGATCTAAGTGCCACCGATATGACTTTACAGAAATTAGCCACTCAGTGTTGTATTGATGAGGCTTTTAATAACGCTGATATAGACTGTAATTGTGATGATAAAAAAGTTACAAATGCAGAAAAGTCAAAAACATATCTGGATATAGCTTTATATGCGGCTGAGATAGAAGATTCGGCAAAAGCTAATTTATTCATAAACAAGGCTAAAACTATTTGCGATTGCGAATGCGGATGTTAATATGACCACTGGAGATAAAATATTACTTGATATTACAACTTATAAAACTCTGGCTATGAGATTAGCATCTGAGTATATTGCATTATCTAAAAATGGAGAAGATTTAGGATGTAAAGAGAGAAAACTATCTATTATTTGTGGAAAAGTAGCTTCTTTGACAAGATTTTATGACAATAACTTTGATTCCAATGGGGCAATTGATCCTGTTTACACTTGCCCTGCTGCCGTTTCCTTAATAAGGAAGTATATAAATCCTAGTTATGTGGCACCTGATTCAAGTATTGAAATTAACGGAATAGACGGAAATCCATAATGGGAAAAGGTACTGATGGTAATTTTAAAGATGTTGTCATTCAGATAAAAAGAAAGACATCCGCCGCATGGACTTTTAACAACCCTATATTAGCAGAAGGTGAAATAGGGTATGAGTTAGATTTAAGGGGTGTTAAGATTGGCGATGGTGTTACTACATGGGTATATCTACCTTATTTTTCAGGATCAGCTTCAGTTACTAGTGTAGATGCAACCATAAGTGGGGCATTAGGTGTTAGTGGTGGTCCTATAACAAGTTCTGGCACATTAGCCTTTACATGGCAAGGCAATTCCAATGAATATGTATTAGGAGATGGATCTTTAGCTACTAAAATAACAAATAATAATCAATTAGCTAATGGGGCCGGGTATATAACATCATCTTCATTATCTGGATATGTTCCGTATGTTGGGGCAACTACTGATTTAGATTTAGGATCAAATGACTTTACAACAACCGGATTATCTACTTTGGGCGAAACAAGGATAGTTCATGGGACAATTGCTAATCAAGGTATTGTTATTAGAAGTCAAGTAGGGACCACTGCAAATGGAGCCATTTATATGTCAGTGATTCCTTCTGCCACAAATCATTCGCTTGTTTATGATGCTACAAACAATCAAACTAGGATTAATGGGACGGCAGGTGTAGTTCTTTCACACAACAACAATTCAAGAATGATTGTTAATAGCGCAAATATGTCATTTGTATTGGGAAGTGGGGCGGCTGATTTAAACGCTTATAACTTCTCAATACCTACATCAAATAACTCATTAAGCAATGAATATTCTGGATTTAGAATTGTCGGAACATCTTCTAAAAACTTTCCAGTAGGCACTCTTGCTTTACAAAGAGAGGTATTAATTACATCTACAACATACACTTTTACACTGCCTAGTAATTTAACTATGGCTGCCAGTTTGGGAGTCGAATATGTATTAGGTGGCACAAATGCTAATATAGTTGCTGGGGCTGCTATTTACGTTGGAACTAAATTAGTTACAAATACAGTTACTAGTTACGGTATATTAATTGAGGCTTCCACAGGGGCCACTAATAATATAGCTGCTCGGTTTATTGGTGATACTGAAATTACCGGCACCGAATCTACCGGAATAACTCAGCAAACATCTAATTATACTTTTGCGGGTATCGGTACCGTCGAGGCAACATCAGGGACGTGGAATTTAACGCTACCTACTGCTGTTGGCATTTCAGGTAAATGGTATAGATTTGCAAACAATGGCGCTGGAATTGTAACGCTGTTAACAACTGGCGGACAAACTGTAAATGGATTTGCAAGTGGCGTTATAACGTTTAATCCTGGCGATAACGCAAGTTTTCAAAGCAATGGAACTAATTGGGTAATGTTTGACTAAAATTAAAAATAATGGGATTTAAGACACCTACAATAACAGGAATACCAGCAGGCGACGGGAATTTAGAGGCTGTCCCAATCAGGTCACTACCTCAAAGGGTAGCGAGAATTGGATTTGCTAAAAACGTGTCTAATGGAGTTGATTCTGAATGGGGCGCGTTAGTTGGCTCTATTGGGACCGGGATGGGCGTAAATCAAACGGGCGGAAACTTAGTTATAACATCTGGCACTACTGCACGATCGGAAACTATTATCCGTTCTACTCAATCGTGGGAAGGTGGAATAAGGATGCGTGTACGTTCAACTTTGTCGCAAAGGATTGTTAATAATAACTTCTTTGCTGAATTAGTGGACGTTATTGGTGATGGGCTGACTTATTCGATAGGGTCTGCAACCGCAATAACTGTAACAATACCTTCAAATCCATTTACAATTGATAACGTGGGTCAATCTATGTACATAGGTGGATTTTCTGGCACAGGAACATTTTTATCGGGCCGCTATCCAATCGCTTCTGTGTCGGGTAATGATGTAACTTTTACTGTTTCAGCTTTTGCGGCTGGAACCGGAACCTGTTCTTTATTCGGGTGGAATTACTATCAGTTATTATATACTGGAACTACGGCTACAAACGCCAGCTTTGACACACAAAGAAAGGGCTATGCTGGCGGGGCTACAAATGCAACTATAAATACAACCGCATCACCCGGACATTTAGCGGTGATTACCGGAAACGACTTGGCGGCATCTTTTGCAGATCAATTAGTTGCCTCAGTTGCCGGAACTATTCAACAATCAGTAAGAGCAACAAGGGCAGAGAATGTCCCCGATGATTTTCCATTGGTAATGCAAATAAGGGTTGCAAATGGATCGACCGCCCCAGCATCAACAACAACATGGACAATCGGGTTCGTTTCCGTTTCAAACTATGCAAATCAGGATGTGACAATTCAGGATGTTAGGCCTATGGGAGTCTCAACTGGAATTCCGGTTGAGATTTTAAGAAGCACATCTCAAACGCCTGTTACACCAACGGTTACAAATGGTACGATAAACAGTGCGGCCACAACAAACGCAACATTGATTAAGAATGCTGCTGGAACATTATGGTCTATAAACGTTTCTAATATTAATGCGGCAACTAGATTTGTTAAATTATATAATTTAAACGTAGCTCCAACTGTCGGATCAAGTACTCCTGTTTTAACAATACCTGTTTTAACAAATCAAGTAATTTCTATAAATGGCGGTGCAAATGGAATAAGATTTTCAACAGGAATATCATTATGCATAACTGCATTGGCGGCAGATACGGATACAACGGCGGTAACAGCCGGTGACACTAAAATATTAATTAATTATACATAAAAAAACATGGCAACTTACACAGTAGTTTCATAAGGTAGTCCAATTATACCTATAAATTTGGAAGTGGTTTTCCCAATCGATCACTCAGTTAATTACATTCATCAGGTAGTTAGCGATAAAGAAGGGGAGGAATTAGAAGATCAATTTGAGGCTTACACCCTTAATGTTGAAAACCAGATAAAAGAGCATTCTGATTTCTCAACACAGGACACTAATCGTAATGGTACATTCTCTTTAACTCAAACGGGAGTTGGTGAAGGTTATGTAAAATATTATGATTGTGAGATAAACTTTACTATTGAAAATGCAGTGATAACTATACTTCGTCAAACGCAAACGGACTTAACTGGCACGGCTAAAGATGACTTTTTGGAAAGTTACGCTAACACTGAAGAGATTAATTATCTTGCAGAACATCCAACTTGGGTTTCTTTGTAGGTAAATAAAAAAGCCCCCATTTAAGAGGGCTTATTTTTGTGGTTTAATTACCACAGGGGCCGGATTTACACCCGCACCTTGTCATGACTTTTATTCTTCAAAATAGCGCGCCATGACACGCTCTAAAAGTTAAGCTACCCATAGGACTTTTAATTATTAAAAAGTTTTCCTATCAAGCCATTCTTTAGCTTCTGGCATATTCTTTTTGATAGCTTTAAACAAAGCGTCAATATAATTTGGTGATAATAGAATTTTTTCATCTGTATCAAATGCGCCTTCTTGGCTAAGCTCTATTGAGCCGTTATAAAATGAAACGGTAATTGGGTTTTCTTCAAATGTTGAATCTGAATTTTTACCCTGTCTAAATGTAAATGTTGGAACTGTGATTAATTCACTCATATCTCTTATTTTAATTGGTTAAATTTTTAATATAATCCACGAACTCCACAAATTGAATGTCTGATGTGGGCCATTTACGACTAATTACATTTGACTTAATAAACGCAAAGTCGGCATCCTCAAATTCAGCCTCTTTAGAGTTAGAATCAATTGCCTTTCTGACTCTATCTATTTGCTTAATGTCATCATAAGAGAACCCCAATTTTGGATCACTAGGCTTATTACAGCATTCTATAATAAGTTTAAGATAATTAGTTTCCTCCTCTTTATCTATCAGAGCTGTCATTTCAGCATTAGGCTGTTTTAGGATATACTTAACATCCTTATTTTCAACTGTAATCATCGTTTAATCTTTTTATAAGTTTCTTCTCTTTTGTCTTTTTTGTTAGCCTCTTCTTTGGATATTCTTTTACGCATATCCTGTTGTTGAATAATCTTTTTGCCGCGTCTAACCTCTTTTTCAGGCTTAATAAGCGATGAAACGTGGTTTCCTTCATTAAGTATGCAAAAAACATCAGTTTCGCTTAACATTACATAACCTGATCCATTTACTAATACCTCAAGGTTGCAATATTGATTATAATACACTTTTAAGCCGGGTTTAAGGTCCTCTGGCACATCTTCACCTACTGCGTAAATAAGTCCAACATTAGGCCTTTCTACGTTAGCTGCGGATGATTCTTCGATGATTAATCCAGACTCGGTGGTCAATGACCCTTGTTTGATTTGCTTCACTATAACACTTTTTTTACGCGGAATAGGGAAGTTAGATGGTAATTTAAATTGTTCTTTCATATATTTTGTTTTTTATTTTATTGTAAATCTGATTTAATTGGTTGCTTTATTGAATTATCACATTCTTGGTGCCACAACTTAGTTCCGTTCCAATCAGACATGGCGGATTGTTTAAATCCTCTTTTCCCACATACAGAACACTTGTCCCAGAATCTACGTTTAATCTTTTGTAAAGGATGAAATTGAATATTCCAATGGTGAATATGCCACTTAGGGTGTTTATACCATGGGCGAGTTTTTCGCATAATATCACATACAACAATTGAAGCGCATTCTTTAATCCATTCCTTGCGTCTTTCTGGAGTGTATTTTTCATCACATCCTATTTCATATTTTCTAACGATAATGTCACGCATACTATCTGTATTGTTTTCAGCAAATAACATTATTTCAACAAGGTGTTTGTTTAGAAATTTATATGATTTGTCCCACATTTTACCCGGTTCAATTTTATTGTCAGGATTTAAAGCTATTCTATAAGCTATTAAATACATATTTAAAACAATAGCCTGAACTGAAAGAATGTTTTCTCCCAGTGGATTAAACCACCCACTGTTATATGTAAATCCACTACTAGAAGTGAAGGTTCTATCCCATTCAAATTCAAAGTCTTTAGCAACTTTATCTATAATTCCTTCTTTAATATGTCGGGACCTTATAAACCACCCGCACGAATCATCAGTCCCGTCCTTTTCTGGGTCGTGATGCCAAATTGTAATAATAGGGTCTCGATATTTGCCGTTTCTTTTTTTCTTTTTACCTAAGTATATTTCAAAGGCTACTGTTTCTGGACTATGCATATATTTTGTTTTTTTTTAGTTTATTGATCAGTAAATTCGGGGGCTTTAAATGTCTTTTTGTTACAAGCTATAACAGTGGCTTGCACTGACTCATTATGCTGCTCTATCATGTATTGTCTTATTATTAATCGTGCCTTAATTTTATCACAAAATTGATTAGTGATTATCCCGGCGGATATCAATTCTTCGATTAACTTTTCTGATTTATACATGATTTGTAATGATTTAAGGATTTGTTATTTTATTACATTTTTGTAATGAATTACTCTTTTTTCATTCTGGATTTATGTATTTTATAAAGTAATTCTTTAGCTTCAGGAATATCGCCAAATGTATCATGACACAATCTGCAAACGGCCATTAAATTATCTATAACATCTTTTTTGCCTTTTGGATCTCCGCCCATGCCGCGCGAATCTATATGATGAATATCAACCGCTTTCTTTTCACATATTTCGCACGCAATCCAATCCCCATCTTTATATCCAAAATAATTCATATAAATTTGAGTGTGTTTTTTCATAACAATATTTTAATGATAACTCCTGGATTGTTCTTATCCACTTTCATATCTCCAAAAAAAGGTTTGCCGTATCTAATGGAATCATCTGGCCACCATTGAAAATCAGTCATACAATCGAATATAGTCTCTCCGGGGCCAAAGAAGTCAACTACCTGATTAGTTTTACGCGTAAAAGTCATTTCAATATTTAAAGGATAATTTAAACCCATTACGGACACTGTTTTTACAAACTCCTTACCGAACGCCACCCAATACGCTTTAGTTGCTGTAATATAATCCTTGTGCGATTTAGATGGTATATTTACCATTTTTCCAGTATGCGGATGTATAAATACCTGTCTGCTATTTTTTTTTGACACAGTTTGATATGGGATAAACCATTCAGTAACAGGTTTTACTGTAAAGTCTGGCGTTTCGACTATCTTTTCTTTAGCAATAATCTCACCCTTTTTTTCTCTAATGTATTCGCTTTTGATCTTTGGAGGCAACCATCCGCCCTTTCCGTCTGGCAAATAACCTTTAGACGCAAGCCATTCTTCACTAAAATTATTTGAAGGTTTTTTAGCCATTATTTCTTTTTTGGCGTTTTTTTATTAATAGTTTTACGAGGAAATATTTTATTTAGCCTTTGCATGCATTCTAACTCTGAATAAGGGGTTATTTTAAATAATGCCTTACCTTCATCAAAAACTAGTTTACCAAAATTAAGATTGATAAATATGCCCAATCTAGTGGAAACCCATACTAATTGATCTTCAGTTATTCCGCCCGATTTGGATTTTATGTATTTAGAAAGCCTTTCCGGGGCAATATCCATCCCGCGTTCTTTAGCATCATTAATGATAAATGCATAAGAATAATCAAGCTCTTTTATGCGCTTCAAAATCTCTTTTCTGAGCGTATTGTTTTTAGTTAAATTCATGGAGCTTTGTATAATTCAATGTTTTTAAGCACGTCTTGAATGGCTTGTTTAAAGTCTTTTTCTTCGACTGGAAGAGGCAAAAACAATCTTCCCCATGTTTTACCATGTTTTGATATTTCTATGTGCGTGTAGAAATCTTCCAAGTCATTTTTAAAGCACGGCTCGTCATAGATGTTAATAGTAATCTCTAACTTTTGATCTCCGTGTGTCACTGTCTCTGTGTATGTGTTTATTACTTTTGCCATATAATTTAACGTTGATAGTATTTATTGTAATATTCTTCAGGGCTGGGTATTTTTATGCCATTCATTTCGCAATCAGCTATTACTCTTGAAATAAACTCAGTCATTTCCTCTTTGTCTAAGTCAGACAGGCTTCTCACTTTAAATTGTTCGGATGCTTTACCTCCGATTGTCACCACCTTAACATAACCTAAAAACTTAGGCGCAAAATAATCATCATGAATGTCGTCTTTTTTGTCACAATGAGAGAACATTTCTGTTTTATGACAGGTAATAAGTATTCCGCCTCGATAATATCCATGCTGGTCCGTTGACGGCTTAATATGCTTTTCTTTAAACTCCATGACAAATTCCTTGCCATTTAAGGCTGAAATCTGGTCTTTGTATAAATGGTAGTTGTAATATTCAACTCTACCTTCAACTACCCTTCCATAGTGTTTAATTGTTAATTTCATGATTAAAACGGACTATCATCATCAATATTTATATCAATATCGTCCACTGAATCGATATGAGAAGATTTATTTGACTGAACTGGCTCATTTGATGGTTTAGACGGCTGAGTTGCTGGCTGAACTGATTCTGATGCGTTTTTAGCCAAATAAGCACTTAAATATGTTTGGAGTTGTTTATCCAATTCAATAGCCTGTTCATTAGCTTTTTCTGAAATAGTCATAGCTTCAAATACCGGCTCATGGTATATATTTCTGCCTTTTTTCTTCTCAATTGATTTCTTAACCGTAACACCAATCTCGTGTATTTTAACAGTTTTGCAGAAGTCGATAAAAGCATTAAGGGCAGCGCCTTTCATTTGAATATTAGCAATTTCTAATCCATCTTTTGATTTCATTGCCACGTAAACTGATTGCACGTATTTAGCGCCGGAATTAGCAAGTTTTTCCTTTATATGCTCATAGGTTCCAGACGCTTCTACTCCAGATTTACTTTTAACGGTGATAATGTCTTTTTTAAGGTCCCTAACCTCATTACTCCAATAACTTTTATTAGAAGGTTCATTATACCCCTTAACGGTGACTAATACGTCTAAAACGAGAAATGAAAATGGCAACTTGACATTAACCGTTTCTCCCTTAACCTTACCTTCCATATCTGGAGTTCCGAGAGTTTTATCAAAGTATTTAAAACATTTGTCGTCGCTATTCCATTCATAAAATCTGGATGCTACGTTTTGTAAGGACTCATGGGGGTTTGATCTACTCATGTTTATTTGGTTTTTATTTGTTTGTAAATTTATGCAATATTGTATTATTTTGCAATTAAAATAGTAATTTATTAATTGTTAGGTCCTGTTTGCGTTTTTGCTCACGTTTTCTCTTTCGATCTTTAGCCAGCAAATGCTTATTATTCTTTTTTTTGTTTCCGTGCGACTTTATTCGGCCAATTCCAGGTATTTTAAAATCAACTACACTTGACTGTCTCAATATATTTGACTTAGAATGCAATATAATCTTTATTACAGCCCTTATCTCATTTAAACTAAGGTTAGGGTTCAGTGTAAGTAATTCCTTCGGTATAGGCAGTCTTTTAGGCATTAGCTAATAACGCTCATTTCTTTGTAAAACCTTACGCCGTTACACTCTCCTTCTTGCAAGGAATCCTTTTTTTCTTTCATAAAAGCTCTAACCGCCGATTCATCTAAAGTTATCCACTCTTGAGTTAACTTAGATTTATCCACCAATTCAAATTTCCATGTAAACCGGATATTCTTGGTTTTAGATAGCAATAATTCATTGGCTAGTTTATCACTTTCCTCCTGTGCGGCATCAAGTCTCTCTCTTTCTTCCAACTCTAATCTGTTCTTTTCTTCTTGAGCTTTAACTTCAGCTTCTCTTTCGGCAAGTTTAGCCTTTTGAAGCGCTAATTCTTCTCTTTGCTTAAATAATTCCCTTTCGGTGTCAGAAAGGTCATTTGATTTTAACAATTGATCTTTTTTTGACTTAATGAGTTCTATGTAATTATCACGTATTTCATAGGCTTCATCTGCAAATTCCTCAAAATATTCGCGCGGTTTAAATTTAGTTTCAATATTTGACAGGGCATTATCGCACTTTTCAATACTTACGCACCCATCGTACATCTTTTTAAGAACAGGAATAGCATGATTTGATATGTAATCTTTAATATCTTGCTTTCGTTTATTTTCGGCTTGAATTTTAGCTGACTCTTCGGCTAATTGTCGGTTTATTTCTTCTTGCTTTAGCCGGGCCTCTTCCAGTCTGGCCATTTCCCAGCTCTTCACCTGAAGTTTAATGTGGTCAATTCCTTTTGATAAAATGTCGGGTATTTCTTTTTTCATTTTATCAATCTGTTTACAGGCGGCCCAATACGGAGCTTTTATCTCAGTTAATTTGGCTTCCACAAATTGAGCCATTTGGTTAGCCTTAGAGAGATTTTGCTGGGCAATTGATAGGGTAGTGTCATCCACTACGCTTATTTGCAAGCATTGATTCCCAATAGCGTCAATTTCAGCTTTTCTTTTGTTTACTTCCTCTAAACTTTTTGTTAGATTGGCGGAAGATGTTGTTAGTTCTTTACTCATTATAAAGGTTTGTAGTTGAATTTGTTTTTAACATTAGAATTAATAAACTTGCCTATTGATTCAGCCTTTATTGCCTCGTCAAACACTTCCGGCGGAACTTCAAAATACTCGTATGACTTACCGGATGTAAAGTCTATTTCTAAGATAAAAGATGTTTCAAAATATCTTATCTCTTTAACCTGACTACTGTTTTTAAACGTGTGTTGTTTCATAATTCTACGGATTTAATTACGTTAATAAGAGCTTTTTTATCCTGTTCCATTAAAGACATAATTGTAAATACTTTTTCACTAAATCCAGATAAACAAAATACATTTTGTTCAGGAAACTGCATCGATCCGTAATTTTTCAGGTCAAATGAGTAAATAAAAGGATTTGCTTGATATTTATTTTTGTAAGCATTGTAACTAGCTGCTGGAGCGTTTCCTCCAACCCAACCTTGCATATCCGAAAGGATAACTATACGATCGTATTTTTTATTAGCAGTTGCAAATATTGAATGAAAATTAGTTCCGCCAGACGCAAATCTTAATGAATTAGCAATAGTTATGGTGCTATCCAATGGGTTAATATTAACATATTGAGCGTAATCAGAAAATACCATAAAATCGGAATTACTAGCTTTAATCATAACGGCGGAAAATAAAGATCCAATTATGTGTGGAGACTTCATTCCTGATTCTTGCATAGATCCTGAAACATCTAATACAATCAAAGTTTCGCCGTAAAACTTTGGAACATTATTTAATGAAATGTCTACTGCTTTGTTAAGAGCAATAATAACAGATTTAACCGCCGAATTAGTAGACATTTTTTGAATCTCTTCAAAAGCAGACAAAAAACGGAATGGAAGCACTAAAGATTTCTTAATAGTCTGTTCATTGAGTAGTGACTCACAGGCTTCATTAATAATCTCCGGCGCTTGTTCAATAATATTTCTCAGGTTGCGCAAAAGCGCAAAATAACCTATTTTATTTTCACGTATTAGTTTAATCCAAACATCTTTTTTAAACTCAGCTTTTTCTTCTTCATTAGAAGCATTTTGACCAGCTTTTGATAACTCTGACTCCCATGTATCAAATGACCTTAATTCTCCTTTTACAAGGGCTGAAATGGCTTCTCCATTCTTCTCATTTGGAATAGGATGAACCATATTAATAACATCTATTAATTTAAACCCTTTTCCTTCTCCGCGATACTTTGCTAAAGAATATTTATCAAATCTACTAATAGCAGAAGCAAATCCTTTTTTAATAGAATTTGGTATTTTACCATTATTAGCCTGATGATAAGATAAAATCTCCATCATATCATCCGGGCGGTAAATTATTTTATCATAAAATGATTTAGCCCATTCTTTCCCTGAAATATGTTTAGCTAATTCAGAAGCGGTTACGTGCGTAATAGATCGCATACCAAATGCTGTACGTGCATAAATAGCCGCTTTGGCCACAAATTCTTTATTACACTTAACTATTAATTCTTTAAGGCGTTCAAATGTGTCATTTGATGAACGGTAAAACTGTTCTTGAGCAAATGAAGTTAATAAAATTGAAATTAATTCTAATTCAGGTGATTGCGAATACGCCTCACCACCGGCCAAATTTGTAGTTTTGGTAGGGGATACATTGTTGTTAAAACGACTCATATTATTTGATTTATTGGTTAATTTATAAAAAAAAATGAGGGAGGTAAATTTGAAAAGCGGATTTCATTTAGCAGATGAACGCTTTTCAGTCGCTACCCTCAATGTAATGCTAGAGATAAATACAAAGAGAGATTGACTGATGGACCCGAACCATCACATCCAGATTATAAGTCTGGCGCTCTACCTTTAAGCTAAGTCCTCATAATGGCAAGGAAGTAACTCTTTATTCGCTACTAGCGAAATTTATACGGAAGATAAATATAATCTGTGTTTTTCATCCAAAGAAGTAACAGAATATTCGCTATCCGTAATAAGTATTGACAAAGATAATTTAAGAGGCAAATTTTTAGCGCTCTGAACCGTCTGAGCTACTGCCGCCATGTATTTTTATTGGGCGGCAGGTTGGAGTCGAACCAACGACCTCTCGAACCAAATCGAAGTAAGCCTCTTATCGCTATTGTCAAATTTTTATAATTTCAAAGATCGTAATTGAGTAGTTTTACGCAACAAAGATATAAAAGGTTGCATTATTTTGCAACTATTTTTAAAAAGGATCAGAATCATTTGATACAACACCCTTTTCAATATCCCTAAATAGACTGTATTTGCCCTCAAAATTGACATATACAGGCTCAGGATTCACATACCTACCTTTGGCTATGTTTATCTCACAAAGTCCTTTAAAATTCATGCCATTGGCTTCTAATATTTGATAATACTCAGGCCTGTACAACAATAATATAGTTACCGCGTTAGACTCTATTGCTGCCGACCCTTTTAAATCGCTCATGCGCGGTCGTAAGGCCTTTAACCTATCGGCATCTGTCTTTATGTTAAATGTATCATTCCCTCTTTTAGAGCTTTCCCTACTAAATTGAGCAAGTTTAACAAGGGCTATATTCTCATTCTTACATATTCTCATTAACTCAGTACAAATTTGCTCCACCTTTTCCTCTTTACTCATTCTTGATTCATCGGAGCTATTTTTCATAAGTCCTAAATAATCAAGCGCCACTAAAATTGTTTGAGAATAAGGAATATTTAATCTTTTTCTAAACGACTTAACTTTAGCTTCAAAGTATTGCCAGGTTATTCCTCCGGTTTCATCAATAACAAAATGATCACCTAATCTATTTTCTATTTCTTCAATAGATAGCATTTGATTGTCATCAATATCTCCAGTTCTAAGTGAACGTGAATTTATCTCTTTAATATTTGCTATAACGTTAGTTAAAAATTCAACAGCAGTCATTTCCATTGAAAAGAATAACATTGGTATCTTATTCTTGATAGGATTTTCAACCACTATATTTACAAGAATTGTACTTTTACCACCACCTTTATCAGCGGCCACAATATTTATACCCTGGACAATCCCAAGTGTTTTTTTGTCTAAAGAAGGTAATCCCCAGCTAAATCCATATTGAGTTATTTTGCCTGATTTTAGTTCTTTTATTCTTGTTAAAGTTTCTTTAAACTGAATCTTACTACTTTTGTCTTTACTCACGTTATTAAGGACCAATTCGACTTTAGTGATAGCGTCTTTGATTTTAATCATCTGATCTATCCCTCTTCCGTGCTGAAGTCCTTCTTTTAGAATTGGCGTTAAATACTCCACGACAAAAGAATCAAATAAATTAGTTACATATTCTGTAACGTGGACTTCTGTCATGTATGAGTCTTGTAATTGAGCAACAATAGCGCAATCTTTCTTGTCAAATCCTAGTTTAATAAGGTTTGAATGTATTAAAGATATATCGGGCTTAATATTACGGGCGTGGTAGGCTTTAATTATCTTATAGACCGCCTGCATCACTGAAGTAGTGAAAATATCTTTAGAAACAAGATTTTCAATATGACTGAATAGTTCTGGATTATTAATGTAGGCTCCGAGTAACTTGTATTGCATTTCAATACTATTGTCCATTAAAATAAGAATTTAGACTCTTGAGATTCTTTTTGTTGCTTTGTTTCTTTGTTTTCCGGTTTAAACCATATCAATATGGCTTTTTGTTTCCAGTTTTTAACCGGCTTACTGTTGCTGTCTTTCCATTCTCCGGCTGAGTAATATTCGTGGAATTTAAACGCTGATTCTTGTGTATATCCTTTAGATTTAAAGAACGTAATAACCTTATCAAGTGTCGGCGGAATAAACTCTTGTTTTATAGTCTTTCCTTTCTTAATAGGTGTAATGATTAGTTTACCATCATTTATCGAATAGACATATATTTGTGTGCCTAACTGAAATTCTTCGCCTTCTTTAATTCTTTTCATAATTCGCCCTGTGTTTTGTTTCGTCTTTCATAATTCGTTATAATGTTTACCACAAGCCCTACACTTATTACCGTTCCAGTGTGAATGCTCGCATGGTTCGTTTAACTCTCTTTCGTTACGTTTAGCAAAGGCTATCACCACAAAGATGATGAACACTATTACTATTATTATTGAGGCTGTTACTGCGATTGCTGGCATATTGTTTAATATTTTATTTCTGGATTCCAACAAATGATCTGACCATCGAACGACTTTGGATAATCAAGCCAATCAAGTAACTCATTAGGCTCTAATCCGTCATTTTTAGCAACCGTATTAATCAATCCAGTTTATTCTTAGAAAACACTAAAACACTTTCGTGTTCTTTAAACGGTTGGTATTT
>ERZ650304.110-NODE-110-length-52769-cov-8.132944_pt1 | contig 52769 bp, 50 predicted proteins | sample MGYA00376240_ERZ650304 | MGnify/ENA primary metagenome ERZ650304 (study PRJEB26733, sample SAMN07839271) | wastewater metagenome | biome: small river; feature: stream; material: water | place: USA: North Carolina | collected 2016-03-01 ...
ATGCTCAGTGCATCGGCAATGGCCTGCGTGTCTTGCCCAAGCGCCTGCAGTTCAGTCGATGCATCGATCGCATCGCGGATTTGTTGTGGTGTCATTGAGATCTCACTTTCACGATCAAGGCTGCGCGGGCGACTTCTGCGTTGTAGTGGCGCTGGCAGTGATCCAGCTTCCAGGACTGCCAGATGAACATCCAGTCGATCACCTTACGCAGTACGCCGATCCGCAGGCCTTGCGACCAGGCACGCCAGGAGCGCGACGACAGGGTTTCGTGGTGCCAGCCGCGCAGCAGGGTATTCCCCAGGCAGTCGAGTGCCATCAGGATTTCGATACCCCAGCGGTATTCGTCACCCGGCAGTTCACGCGGCGCGAGGTTCATGGCAGATCAGGCGTTGCCATCACTCAAGGTGAACGCAGTCACGGTGAAGGCCTGGGTCGCCGCGAACGACGTGTTGTCGACCGTCATATCGCCGCCGCCGCCCGTCGCCGTGACGGTGCCCTGCGCGTGGCAAGTCGTACCGTCCGAGGCGTACAGGCGAAAGTGCGCAGCGGTGCCGGTGGCGTCGGCGCTGGTGTCCTCCCAGGTGCCGGTCTTGGCTTTGGAGCCGCTGGATGCGGCAGCCATGTAGTCGGACGGCAGGCTGCAAGTAGCCAGGACAGTACCGGAGTCGGCGGTGGCGCACGTCGCGGGCGCTGCGCCGGTGCGGATCTTGAGGATCGCGCTGACCCCGATGGTGGTTTCGATGGCGTCGAGGCGCGCATTGCGCACGGCGACAGAGAGTTGTAGGGTCATCGCTTCGCTCCTGTAAAGGATCCACTGGGTAAGTGGTGCGAATGATGCGCAAGCAAGCACACCCCGTCGATAAGCGGTGGGGGTTTCCCGGCCTACCGGCGGCCGGCTACTTCTTGGGTCCGATGACTTTGTGGACGATCCAGAGCATCGCCCCGATGAACATGACCAGGCCAATGAAGGCCGGGACCATGTACTGGGGGTCGATGAAGATCAGGGCGGCGAACGGCGCCAGGAACAGGACGCCCCAGCCGTTCACTGCGCAAGCTCCCGGGCCACGCCTGCGCGCAGTTCCTTGGGCACGGTCTTGATGAACCGCTGTTCCCGGGTCTGTGCCATCTGTTGCACCCGGCGACGGATCTGCGAAAACCCGATCTGGATGCGGCTGTCCGGGTTGCGCTCGTTCCAGGCCATCAGCGTTTTGCGCGCATTGGCCACCAGGTCCGGGTCCTTCTCGGCCACGCCCTTGGCCCATTCGTCAGCGATCATGCTCTCTATCATAGTCACCATCGACTTGTCCTGCCACTGCTCCGACATCCGGCGGGTCTTTTCGGCGATCGTACCGGGCTGCAGGCCCAGCATCTTCATGAACGACTCGGCCGCCGTGACATCAGCCACCTTGTACCCGCGGGTGTCCTTGTAGATCCCGCTGGTGAGCATGTCCGCGCCCTTGAGGAAGTTCTTGCCGACCACCGGCAGCATTTCCTTCACGCCGCCGGCATAGTCGCCGCGCTGCACGGCGCCCAGCGCCTTCTGCGCCGCCATCAGCACGCCGCCCAGCGGGCCCACGACCTCGGACATGGTCTGCGCCTTGTTCGTCTCCGAAGGCTTGAAGATGGCGGTACCGGGGATCAGGTTGCCCATGCCCAGCCGGCCCTGCACGTCCACCGTGGTCTGCGTGAAGATCCCGCTGTCGACGATCGTGCCCAGTTGCTCCCCCAGGTTGTCCACCAGGAACTTGCGCAGCGCCTTCTTGCTGTTCGTGTTGTAGCCCAGGCTCTGCCCGATCGTGTCGATGATGTCCTCGACGTCCTCGGCGAACGGCAGGCCCTGCAATCCAGCGGCCAGAACCAGGATGCCCAGCGCCAGCAGCTTTTGCTTTGGCGGCAGCCGGCGCAGGAACTCGATGTAGGCGATGGAGAACTGCTTGAACGTGAACAGCGTTGCCCCCACGGCGCCGCGTGCCCAGTTCGGGCGGTTGACCTTGCCATACAGGCCCTGCGTCTCGATCACGGCGATGCGCGCGAACTCGAAAGGGTCGGGGTGCTTCTGCGCCTGGCCCACCTGGTAGGCGGCCAGGAACGTGACCCGGCGGTTGTACGCCTCGGCCAGCGAGAAGAACGAACCCCAGGCCTTGACCGCAGCGCGCGAACGCAGGTTGTTGCCCAGCGCCGAGCCGCCCGCATCGGCCATCAGCTGGTGGATCTCGTGCGGTTCGGTAATTCCGTCCTCGGCCGCGCGCTTGGCCGCGTCCCGCAGTTCGGCGTTGTCGATCCGGCCGCTGGCCGCCATGCGTGCGCTGGAGAGCATGATGCCCGCCGTCTTGCCGCCGGCGAACTGGCTCAGATACGGCGCCGTCTGCATGACCGGCTGGGTCAAGTTGACCAGCGCCGAGGCTACCGAGCCACCCATGAAGTGCATGAACATGAAGCCGCGCAGGCGCCGCGCTTCCTCCAGCGGGTTGTTCATGTACTGGGCCAGCTTTTGCGCCTCCAGTTGCACGTCGCCCTTGCGCGCCAGCGACTTCGAGGCCAGCGCATCGGTAATGGCACCCTGGTTGATGTTGATCGCCGACTGGCGCGCGTTGCTGGTGACAAAACTGGCCAGCACCCGGGTCGCGTCCTGCGAGAACCCGGCGATACCCTTGCGCCGGATCTGGCGCATCAGCACCGAGCGCGAGGACTTGGCCAGCGCGATGTAGTTCTGCACCGCCTCGTTCTGGTCGACACCGGTGAACTTGGCAAACAGCGATACCGTCTCAGGGCTCACGCCCTTGAACATCGCGTATTGCTCCTTGTTCAGGACCGACTTGGCGACATTGGCCTGCGGGTACTCCTTGCGCAGCTTCATGGCCGCCAGGTTGGCCGCCAGTTGCGACTCGAACATCTCGAAGTGCAGAGTCTGCCCCTCGTCGTCGGTCACGGTCACCGCAAACTGGCCGAAGCGCAGCGCAGGCATGTAGCCGGACTGCTGCAGGAAGCGGGCATGATCGACCATGCCATCAACCCGGGCCAGCAGCACAGCGGTTTCCTGTTCTGTTGGCGCCTTGGGCTTGCCCTTGCTGTATTCCTTCTCCAGTGCCCGGGTTTCGTCCATGGCCGGGTCCTGGTCCTCGATGGCGACATTCTTGCGCAGCGCGGCCGCGGCGCGCGCCTCGTCGTGGGAGTCCTGGATGAACTGCTTGACGATGGCGGCCGTGTCGTCCAGGTCCATGTTCTTGACCCGGTTGATGTCCATCCCCTGATCCTCACCGAGCTGGGCGGTGTAGGTCTGGGCCAGCCGCTCGATCGACGTGTTCACTGCCTTGCGGGCCTGGCGGTACATTTCGATCTGGCGTGGGGTCAGGTTGAACCGGTCGCGCAGGTTGCGGTCGTCGAACTCGACTTGCTTGATGCCTTCCTCGCCCTCTATGTTGGCAAACAGTGCCTTGGACACGGCCGCCAGGTCGGCCTTTTGTTGCTGACCCCTTGGCCCGAATTGCAGCAATGCCTTGAAAACATCGCCCAGGCTGTCCAGGCGCATCAGGATGTCAGGCGCATGGCGCTCGGACTCGATCGCGTAGTGCGCCGTGTCGTCGGTCTGCTGGTAGAACCCATCGAACACCCGCTTGAAGTCGGCATCCTTGGTCGACTTGTTGTACTGGGTGCCCACGGTCTTGTCCCACAGGGATACCGTGCCGATCGGGCTGGTTGCCTCCATCAGGCGATCGGTCACGCTGCGCAGGGTCTTGGCGCCGTCCATGGCGTTGAACGACACATCAGCCGCCGGCCCGCCAAACACTTCCTTGATGTCGCCGGGCAGAACCGCGCGGCCGTCACCGTCACCAAAGTCGACCTCTGGCAATACCCAGGCCTTGTCACCGAGCCGCAAGCCGCGCCGGCCCACGACAACCCCGCGGGTCGGCTCCTTGTACTTCAAGCCATGCACGGCCACGACGCGCGTGCCGATCGGGATCTCCTTGTAGCCCGGGAATACATCCTCCAGCGATTCGGCAGGCTTGCCCTCCTGCCACTTGCTCAGACGCCGCTGCGCCTCGTACAACTTTTCACGGATCGGATCTATCTTGTCCTTGTACTGCTCGAAGGTCATCGCCGACCCGGGAGCCGTGTATTCGTCCGATACTTGTTTGGCCAGGCGCTCGTACCTCTCCACATCCTTTCCAGGGTCGCCGCCGGTCTTGCTCTGCGGAAACGCGATGACGTCAGCCGCAAACGACAAACCCCCACCGGATACCACCCCCGGCGGCTTGAGCCCGTATTCCCCCATGACCTCGCCGGCAACCTGCATGACCTTGTTGAAGTCGGTCAGGTACTGCTCGGTGCGGTTGGTGTAACCCATCTTGGCCAGGGCGTTGTTCAGCAGTTCGCCGACCATCCGGACGATGCGCTGCAACAGGCTGGGGTTGGACTTGCCCACGGCGCGCCAGAAGTCGCGGTTCATGAAACCGTCCGACAGGACCTCTCCGACGAATTCCTCGCGCAGCTTGTCCTCGTTGCTGGCGTGCTCCCGGCCGACCGATGACCGGGCGAATGCCGGGTACTTGGCTGGGTCGATGAATGGCCGGATCGCGCGTACCAGCTGCTGGTAGCGGATCGGGTCCGTCTTGGCCAGGTGGTGGGCGAACTCGTGACCCAGGACGGCCAGGTGCGGGCGCTGCGCTTCCTCGTTGATGAAGATCGTACCGGCGGTGTAGACGCCGTTGAAGAACCCGTAGTTCTCCCGCTGGGCGCCTAGAAGCGTGGGATCAACACGGAAACCTTGGACCGTACCGCCGAGCGCCGATGCGAGTCCTTGTAGAGAGGCATGATCTCGCAGTCGTCGGGCTTGGTAAGGTCGGGCTGGAGCACCGGGCTTTCCAAGGAACCGGGCAATCGCACGATTGAGCGTGTCGATGTTGCTGCCGGCGTTTGGCCCGAAATCGGCGGTCGATTGCTGCTGTCCATTGGCTGGAGTGTAGGCCTCCCGGGCGAACATGGGAAGTCCCCCCGATGCCTTCTCGCGCATGGCAGGGGTGACGGTGAAGCCGGGTTGCTGCAGCGTGTCGAACAGGTGCCGCTTCCCGGTTGATTTGTCGAAACTCTCCAGTTCCACCGTCTCCATCGCCCCGCCGCCAACCTTCTTGAGCACGTCCTTCAGGGTGTTGGGCACGATCTTGTCGTAAAAGGCCTTCATGCCTTCGCCGCCGACCTTGAGGCCATTGCCGCGCATGTCTCCGTAGGGGTCGCCCATGATTCGTTCCGCGACATCCTTCCCCACGATGTCGTCCAGCCGCTTCCCATCGAACTCGTTGCCGATGGATCCGCGTCCCATGGCTCCAACGGCGCCGTCCGGCTGCACCATGAACTCGATGTCGTTGCCGTCGTTCGGTGTGATCGTGACGCGCTTCTCCGTGTCGTTGCCGCGGCCAGTCCAGACAATGCTGCGCACCTGTTTCGACAGGTCATACCGCTCTGCCGACTGCTCCCCATTGACGAAAGCCACCCGGTCATACCCGCCATCGGCGGCCATCTTCACGATGCGCTTGAGGGCCAGGGATAGCCAGGCATCGGTCTTGGTGACGAATGGGGCGCGGGGCGGGCCGTCGATCTTCTGCTTGGCTTCAACCACGCGGGCCGTGTGATCGAACAAGTGCCGCATGTGCTGCGGCGGGTTGTCGAGATAAGCCTGCGCTTCCTCGCTGGTGCCAAAGTCGCCGCGCATGTTGCCGTTGGCGTCGCGCACGGTGTATCGGCTTGGAAGATTGGTAGTGCCGAACCCCTGCTTCTTCCCCGCCTGCCCCCAGTCGCTCTGGATCTCCTCGACGAACAGCACCTTCTTGCCGTCGGCGTCCGTGCGGTCATTGACGCGGATGTGGGCCAGAACGTTGGGCTGGTCCCAGTGGCTGGACTTGAAGTTCTGCGCGGCGTCCGCTTGCATCGCAGACATGGTTCGTGGCGCTGGCGCGGCGCTTCCGGTTTCGCGCTCGTACCGCTGCTCGGTCATGGTGGCGTTCGGCGTCAGTCCGTTGCGCTGCGCCCATGCTTCGTACTCGGCGCGGGCAGGATCGGCAGAAGTTTTCGCTGGCAGCGTCAACAGCACTTCCCGGTAGTTCGTGCCGCCGGGGAGTTGGTATTGGCCGTACTTGGTCGCACCGGCGCGAGTCTTGGCCGGCGAATAATCGTCAGGGTTCGACTCATAGTAGGACATCTTGGCATCCACGATGTCGGCAATCAGATCATTGCGCGAGTATCCAGATGGTGGGGCCTGATCCAGTTCCGCCTCGTAGTACGTGCGAAGCCAAGCAGTGTCGCGGCCCTGATACTCGGTGAGCAAATCGCTTCTTATTTCATCCGGGTCCATCTGGCGGTTGTCCGCCTCCTCCAGCACCGTCTCCTCGACCTGCACCCCATTGGCATCCAGGTACGCGCCGATCTGTTCGCGCGTGACCTTGCCCTCTTGCAGACGCAGCCAGTCCAGCACCCCGGTCCAGTTGACCTCGTCCTGCTTGACCTTGCCGGCTTTCACCAGGCCGGCGATGTTCATCGCCCAGCCCGGGCCCGCCTGGGCCTTGGCGTTGATGGCGCCGATCTCGCGCGACAGCGCGCTGTAGAACGGGGCATCGTCCTTGCGGTTGAATACGACATCGGTGTCGTTTCCTTCCGGCGCGCCGGTCTGGCGTAGGTTGGTCGAATTCCCAGCTTTGGGCGTGAACGGGATGCTCGACGGCTGCGGGATGACCAGGCGCGTCACTTCGCCGGTCAGCGTCCCCTTGTCACCCATGACCTTCTTCTCATTGATGACCACCGGCAGGCCATCGCTGTCCCGCGTGGCCTGCATATCTGCATTGTTGCCCCTGGCATCTTGCAGCCCGGTCGTGGTGTACGTGACGCCGTCGACCTCGATCGTCTGCACCGGAGCGCGGTCGATCTTGCGCACCTGGCCCAGGTCGCGGCGCTTGTCGGCGGCGATATACCGGTTCGGCCGGCTGCTGCGCCGGATGTCAGACTCGATCTCGGCGAACCGTACCTGCATTTCATACCAGTCCAGCTCTTCCTTGGCCAGGTCCAGCTTCGAAGTGTCGACCACGATGCCGGCCCGCTTTGCCTCGGTTTTCTTGCGCTCGTCCAGATACTCGATCTGCGACTGGGCCGAGCGCACTTCGCCATCGATCTCGGATTGGATGTTTGCCGGCGTCAGGTCCTGGATCAGTTTGAGGGAGTCCGTCGCCTTGTTTCCTTCACCGGCGCTCAACCGGAACCGCTTGCCGCCGGCAACAATGGTGGCCGCCCAGGTATTGATGGAACCACCATTCGTTTCATAGACCGCGCCTTCGATGACGATCTTGGCCTTGTCATTGAGCGTGATCGCATTCTGCTTGTCGGGGCGCGCTTCCTTGAGCGCCAGCGCGATTGCCCGCGCGAAGCCCGATTTGCTCTGCACCGACGTCGCCATCAGGTTCGGCTTGCTGGGCGCCGTTGGAACCTTGGGCTTCTCGCCCCGGGTTTCCTCTGGCTGCATTTCCCAGGCCGCAACCGCAGTTTCTGCCGCGGCGCGCTTTTCCTGATACGCGGCATACCGCTCGAGGTAGGCGTCCTGCGCCTCCTTCATTGCGGCCGTATATTCCTCGACGGACCCGCTCTCACCACCATAGGATGCGCCGGTGAAGGTTGCCGACTTGGCCGCATCAAGCGTCGCTACTGTTTTTATGCGATCGACCTGATACGTGTTCATGAACGAGGCAGCGTTCGAGCGCACGATCAGTGCACCGCTGATCTCGGCATTCAGGTCTGTCACCCGGCGCTCGGCCTCCAACTTGAGCCGGAACACCGGGTTGCCGGTGCTCGATGCCATGAACTCGGCGTACTGGTTTGAGTCCGTGCCTTCTTCCTCTGTGCTGTCCAGGCCGCCCTCCAGGAACTGTTCGATCGCCCCGGCCTTGCGCTGGAGCACTTGCCACATGACCGTGTCCGATGTGTTCTCGGTGGAGTAGGCATCGATGCCGACCTCGAAGCCATCGGGATCCCGCGCGTAAAGCTCGTTGCCCTGGCGAATGATGCGCCCCTCGCGCTGCTCGACGTCCGACGGCCGCCACGGTGCATCCATGTGGTGCAGCGCCACCATGCGCCGCTGGGCGTTGGTGCCCGCCCCCATCTTCATGGTGGAACCCAACAGCACGCGGACATAGCCGTTGTTGACCCGGTCGAACAGCTTTTCCTTCTGCTCGGGGGTGTTGTAGTCGTGGATGAAGGCGATTTCCGATTCGGGGATACCCATGTCCATCAGCACGCCGCGCATGTCGTCGTACACCGAAAACCCGATGTCGGCGGTCAGCATCGTCGCCTCCGGGTCCTCGATGCCCTCCATGTAGGCGCTGATCTCGTCGCGGCGCTTCTCGTCGGTGTTTGGATCCTCGATCATCCGATCGGCCTGCTCGCGCAGGAATGCCCACTGCTGTTCGAACGTCTTGCCGTCCAGGTGCCGGGCCTTTGCCTCCTTGGCCTTCTTGTCGCCGACCAGCACCTTCAAGGTGTCACCCACCATCCGGCGGGCTTCCTTGGCCGCCGTCTTGGCCGGCGTTGACAGGTCACAGAACACCAGCTGCGTGCCTCGATCGGCCATCGAATCGTCGTAGTTCTTCTTGATGAGCCTGGCCGCGCGCATGACCTTGCCGTTCTCGTCGCGCTGCGCCATCGGGTCGACGATGCGAATGTCCAGCGACATCTTGCGCGCATCGGTGAGCACGTTCAGGGGGTTATCGATGCTCGGGTAGGCCTTGTTGCTCTTGTTCGCCTCGATGGCGCCCATACGCGCGACCAGGTAGTCCATGTACTCCACCTGGGACGGCGTTGCCGGTCCGGACACCAGTTGCCGCGCGCCGTTGCGCACCTTGGGAACCGGGAAGTCGGTTCGCACGTTGGTCCCGTTGGCCCGGTTTTCCTCGATCTTTTCCTCGGTATACATGCGCTTGAGGTCGGCCATCGTGATGATGTCCGCAAACTGCTCGTACAACTGGCGCAGTGCCGACAGGTTGTTCAGGCCGGTGAGCACACGCGCGGGCTTGAGCTTCTGGGTGGACGTGTACTCCAGCTTCGTCTCGGTCGCCGCGTAGGCGCCCGACCAGGAATCGAAATGCTCCTGGTTGCGCAGCTTGAGTTCCTCGTGCGCGAGGTAGCTCATGACCGTGTAGATCTCGACCAGGGAATTCGATACCGGCGTGCCGGTGGCGAACACCACGCCGCCGTCTCGCCCCAGCAGGCCGCGGATCTTGGCGTACAGGTCAAACGCCTTCTTGCTGCCGTTGGGGTCGTTCATGCCCTTGACGCGATCGCCCGACGTCGAATACTCGAGGTTCTTGAATTCGTGGGCCTCGTCGACTGACAGGTGATCGATGCCCATGCTCTTGAAGTCGATGCCGATCTCGTCGGTCGGGCGCTCGGCCAGGTCCTTCAGGCGCTGCTCGTAGCGGTCAATCCGGTCCTCGATCTGTCCCAATGTGCGCTTGCTTTCCTTGTTCGCGCGGGCGGTGGCCAGTGCATCCTTCAGTCCAGCCAGCTTTTCGTCCACGATCTGGCGCATGTCGTCGGCCGGCGTCTCGATGAAGCCCAGCGACGAATGCCCGATGATGATGGCGTCATAGTCGCCAGTGGCGATGCGCGCCAGCAGGCGGCGCCGGTTCTTGCGGGCGAAGTCTGCCGGCGTGGCCGCCAGCACCTTGGCCGCCGGGTAGAGCTTGTAGAAGTCGCGCGCCCACTGCACAACCAGGTGGTTCGGTACCGCGATCATCGGCTTGCGCGACAGGCCCATGCGGCGGCGCTCCATGACACCGGCGATCAGCGTGAAGGTCTTTCCGGCGCCCACAACATGGTGCGCCAGCATGGTCTTTTCCTGGATCATTCGCCAGGCGGCATTCTTCTGGGTGCGGCGCAGCTTGATCGATGGATTGGCGCCGACCTGGCGCAGGTACCTGACGCCGTCGTAGGACCGCGGCACATGGGTGTTCATCTTCTCGTTGAACGCCGCCACGATGCGATCGGCGCGCCCGTCGTCCGAATATGCCCAGTCCTGGAACATCTTGGACATGCGATCGACCAGCGCAGTGACCTCCTTGGTCATCGCATCGTTCTTGTACCGCTTGCCGTCGGCGTCTTTTTCCCAGATGGTCAATGGCTTGCCCGATGCCGCGGCATTGAACATATCCATGGGGGTCGCGCGGGTGTGCCGGAACTGGATGCCGAAGTCGGAGAGTTGCCTCATATCGCCAGAGGCCGACATCATGCCCTGCGATGCAATGATGGAGATCTTGGGCGACTGGTAGCCGATCGATTCCAGGAAGTCTGAAAAGATTTCTTCGGGGATCCACATGCCGCGGATGTTGGGCTTGACCTGGCTGCGCACCTTGGGCGCCGGCTGCACCTTCTCCAGAGCCTTGATGTTCGCCTTCTCGCCGTTGGCGCGCGCGACCTCCAGTTTGTGGCGCACGTTGCCCGACAGGTAACGCTCTGCCTCCACCAGCTGGCCCGACTCCGGATCCCGGAATAGCTGCGGGTCCTCGCCCGACATCAGCGCGTTGGTGACCTCCATGATGGACTTGCCGGTGATCTTGGCCATGTACGGCAGATCCACCTTGCCATGCTCGGACAGTGACACGTTGAGCGCATCGGCCGGCGATTCTGCGCTGGTGATCTCCTTGTACGGGAAGTTCACACGCTGCTTGAGGATGTCGGACTTGGTTGCGCTGGCCTTGCGCGCCGGCACGCCGGTCGATTTCGATACCTCGGCAGAGATCGCGGGCTCGAACTTGGATTCCAAGCCAGCCTCCACGCCGATGTCACCGTCCAGCAGGTTGGAATTGCGCGGATCCGACAGGTAGCCGTTGGCCTTGACGAACGCATCGTAGGCCCGGTTCAGATCCTTGCGCAGATCTTCCATCTTCGGGTCATCGGACTGTTCGGCGCGGATCAGGCGCAGCGCCCGGTTGCGCAGATCCAGCATGCCTTTGAGCGACTTGTGACCGTCCACGCCGAGTTGCTTGCGCGCCAGCGTGAGGCCAATTTGTACGCCGCCTTCATCGTGGGTCCACTTGAATGACGCCGGCCGGGCCAGATCGTCAACCAGTTTGTAAACCGCCGCCTCGGCCTTGGTCGGCTTGGGCTTCTGGGTGCCGTCGGCTTTGTACGTGAACTGGGCCAGCGACAGGAATTCGGCCGCGTCGACCGTGGTGATACCGCGCCCGCTGGTGGCACGCTTCTTGATATCGACCATGGCGCCTTGCAGCGCCTGCCACTCCGCGGCCTGGTCCTTCCAGAGCGTCTCCGGTGTGATCTCGTTGACAACCGCGTTGCCGGCGTCGTCGTCCAGTTCGCGGCGCATGATCTTGCCTTCGTCGTCCAGCATGACGCCGCCTACGGGCAGATCGCTTTGCGCCAGCATGGCCGGCGCTGCGTTGGAGTCAGCGTCCGTGCGCTTCATGATGCCGGCCATATCCTTGAACCCGGTGGAGATCAGATCGTCGATCGCCTTGCCCAGGTCGCGGCCATCGCTGTGCACCGTGTATTCGCCCGGTGCGCCTTCTTCGCTCTTGCGCCCTGCGTACATGGTCCCGTCGTTGGCCGATCGGCCCAGGATGTGGGTCGGGTTGTCCTGGTAGTACCGGTTCACTCGGATGTCAGCGCCGTCGACGTTGATCGATCCATTCACGTCCAGCCAGGATGCCGATCGATCGCGCGCCTCATCGTCGCGCAGCTTTTGCAGGAAGATGACGTCGGTGACGACTTCGGTTCCGGCGTTGGCGGCAAACGCATCGTTGGGCAGCCGGAATGCACCCAGGAACTTGAAGTTGCCAGCCAGTTCAGCGCGCGCCTCGGGGTTGGCCGTGTCCAGGAACCGGTGCGTCACCACCATCGACATCACGCCACCCGGGCGCAAGTGCATGCCGGCCTTGGCGATGATGTAGTTGTGGATCTTCATCCCCGACAGGTGCTTGCGCTGCGGGCTCTTGTCATCGATGGTCTGTGCACCGAACGGCGGGTTTCCGATCGCCAGGTCAAAGACACCGTCAGCGAATGGTGCATCCTGGAAACCGGTGGCAGCCAAGATGTTCGCCTCGGGGTACAGCCGCGCAGCCATGTGGCCAGTGACCGCATCGAGCTCGGCCGCGTGCCATTCGGTGGAGCCGGCCATGTCGGCGGGCTGCAATCCGATGAAGTTGCCGATGCCCACGGTGGGCTCGAGCGCACGGCCGCCATTGAATCCCATGTGCCGCACCACGCGCCACATGCCATCGACGATGCCCTGCGCGGTGTAGTGGGCGTTGCGGATAGACCCGTTGGCGGCGCGGTACTCGCGCGCGTTCAGCAGTTCCTTGAGTTCGCGCTGGGCCTTGCCGTACAGGTCGGTGGCATCCTTCTTGTTGGTGTCGAACACCGACTTGAGGCCGCCCCATCCGACATAGCGCGCCATGATGCGCTGCTCGTCAGGTGTCGGGAATCGGTTTTCCTTCTGGAGCGTGCGCAGCGTGCGGATCGCGTCCAGGTTGGCCTTGATCTTCTGACCGTCGGTGCCCTCGCCCAGGCGAAGGTCATAGGTGATGGCGAAGTTGCCCGGGTTGTCCCCGGAAAGCTGGTTGGGCCGTTCTTCGGTGCGCCCTACTGGGCCGTCTGCGAGAGGTCGGACTTCGGCGGGGGTGCCAGGCAGAACAGGTTGCGTGTCTCCGTCCAGGCTGTTTCCTCGTCCAGTCCGATCGTCTTGAGTTGCTCCATTTCCTTGCGCGTCAGGCGGGCGCAGGCCATCGCCTGCTTCAGAACTTCCTCCTTGCCCATCGCTTGGGCCTGGCTGCGGAACTGCGTCCACCAGAAGTTCACCGTCGTCTGCTGCATTTGTTCCAGGGTCATTGTTGGCTCCAAGCAGGGTTTCCTGCGGCTCGTCAGGCGCCGCGGGCTCCTGGTTGGTTGCAGTATCTGCCTTTTCAGGCTCGGTTTCAAGCGGGTCGGTCAGTTCGTCGACCGACTCCACGGCGATGACTTCGGCCTTCGGGGTGATGGCCTTGTCCTTGTGCCGGCGCGCCGTGGCGATGTAGGCGCCCTGCAGCGTGTCGATCGGGATCGAGTCTGCGGCATCCTGGTCGATGGCGCCGGCAATGAACTCGCGCACGTAGCGCGCGGCCTGCTTGAACTTGACGTAGCCCAGATCCATCGCGCCCTCGAACAGTTCGATGACGATCGGGAGCATCGCCTGTTCTTGCTCGGGCGTGATGTTCGCGCGGGTGTTCTTGGACAGCAGGTTGGCCAGCTTCGCCGCGGCGCCCAGCATCTTGGCCTTGGCCGCCTTCTCGCGCTCCTTGAGAGCATCGGGCTGTTTGGCCGGCTCTGGCTTGGGTTGCGCAGGCGCTGGTTCGGACTTGGCCTTGGCTGCGCCGTTGGTGGCGAAGGTCGGCAGCACGTAGCCCACGCCTGGCGTTCCCTCGAACGGTCCAGGCAGTTGCGGGGTCTTGGGCTTTGGCGCCTTGGTCTGTTTGGCAATGAACTCGTTGATCGACTCCAGCGCAAAGTCACGGGTTCCCTGAGACTCGAAGAAGTGCTTGATGGCGCTCGCGCGTCCGTCCTTGAGGACGAACCGGGCCAGGTTTGTGCCGGCATCACGGACAAGGTATTCACCAGGGTTCGTGGCCGTGTTGTCGACTACTTCTGCGGGTGCGCGCTTCGCGGCCTTCGGTTCCTCCACAATCGGCACCGCCTCATACCCGATGCTGCCATCAGGCTTGCGGTATGGCCGCATTTCGGCCTTGTCGGTCTTGACCTGGGGCGCCGGGGCCGCGCTCGCCTCCAACTCCTTGACGATCTTCGCCAACTGCTTCTCGCGCTGCACCAGGCGGTCATCTGACACCTGGCCCTGCGCCTCGATCTTTGCGCGAACGTCCATCAGGTCGTTCATGGCAGACACAAGGGTGTAGCCGCCGTCAGGCTTCGCCGCCTTCTGCGCGTCCGTGGGCTCGGGCAGATCGTTGCGCGGGCTGGTGGCGGCCGTGTGCGCCGCCGTGTCAATTACCGCCGGGCCTGCTGGTGCTGTTCCTTGAGCAGCGTTTTCCACGGTCGGGCTTGCTGCGGGCTTTGCAGTAGCGCCGCGCGCATCGACTGGTGCTGGTCCTTGAGTTGCTGGCTCTTTTGGTCGTTGCGTTTGGCCTTGGATGGCTTCGGCGGTTTCAGGGGCACTTGCTTTCTCCTTGGTGGTTGAGGTTTCCCGTGGAACAATCGGGGCTTTTACAGGGGGTTGCGATGCCTGTTCGGATGGCTTCTGATTCGGAGCGCCTTGTGTCTCTTGGCCGGCTGCAGCGGTCGTCGCTTGGCTCGGGGACGATTGAGATTTGGACTGGTCTACAGCCGCCGAGCCCGCTTGAGCGGATGGTTGTGGACGCTGCTCTTGGGCTGGAGCCGTCGCTGAAGCAACTGGAGGACGCGATCCTGAATTCTGAGGAAGGTCGCCAGTTGACGGCGAAGGTTGTCGCTGGCCTTGTTGAGGCCATGGAGACTGGCTCGTCGACGGTTGTTCTGAACTGGCCGGCGCAGGAGTAACCAATGGCAGACCTGACTGATCCAGCGGCGCAACCACATTACCCTGGCTTTGCCCGGTTGCAGTTGTACTCTGGCCCGCAACCTGACCTTGTGGAGCAGGCTGACCCTTCTCGGTACCTTGGGACTTTTTACCTGTCCCCTCGGGTGTTTTCCCAAGAGCCTTCTCATCCAGCACCGGAAGCGGCGCCTGAATCACACCATCAGGACCAGCCAGCAGGGAAGCCGCTGCACTCAGCGGACCCGCGCTCGGGTGAATGACTGGCAATTCCCCTGACGTTGGCAGCGTGTCCAGCGTCACAGCGTTCGGGTCGTAGCCCATGCCCGGCGCGGTCTGCCCGGGTTCCTGAATTGCGTTGTTGTCAATGGTTGGGAGCCCCGCGGCACCTGGCGGCACCTCGCGGCCCTTCGCGGCACTTGGCGGGAGGCCTGCGGCACCTGGCGCTGGTGGCGAGTCGGATATGGCATCCTTGCTTCCGAACGATGGATACCTCACAGCACCGTAAGCCTTTTGGCCAGCAAATGTCGCTGCCCCTTGGCCGACAGATGACACCGCCTCAAGGAAAGCGTCTTTTTCGTCGTAGTTGCCAGTCGCAACGCCATGCCCTACATACTCGCCTGTGAACTCGCCGGCCGGCTCCAGTGACGCAGCGCCCACGTTTCGAGCCACGTTCCCGGCACCTGTCCTGGCGGCTGTATATACGGGGTCCGCAGCCATCTTTGCCGCCACCTGGCCTGAATCCATCGCTGCCTTCACCGCAACCTTGTCGGCCGCATAGATTCCAAGCGATGCGATTGCGCGGTCGGCCGCTTGTCGTGCTGGGGCCGACAGTATTGCGTGACCCAAACCCATAGTCGCCGTGTCGACGGCGCCAATGATGGAACCCTTGATGCCGGCCTTTTTGAGTGCATCCGTGCCGTTTTGCGCAATGAATGCTTCTGTCGCCTGCTGGTCTTGAGGGTTGACGCCTGCTTTTTGCATGGCATCCTGCACCATTCCAGGTGCCTCGACAGTTGTGTTCCCCAGGGACGCACCAGCAAAAGCGCCAGCTGCTGTTCCAACTCCAGGGGCGACCGCTGAACCTGCGGCGCCACCAGCCAACATTCCGGCCATCGGCGGGACCATGTTCGGTATTTGCTCGAGGACACCGGCGCCCATCGCACTCGCATTGCCGGCCAAAGAACGAATGGCGCCAAATCCCTTTGCCTCGCGCCAATCCTTCGCAATTTCACCGCCAACTTCTTTGATGCCGCCGGAAATTCCCTTGCCGCGCTGCCAAGCTGCAGAGAGTTCCTTCCCCTCCTTTGATCCCGGATTCTGCCGCTGGTATGTATCCATTGCGGCGATGTTTTCGGCCGCCCCCTTGTTGTCACCAGTAGCAAGTTTGGAGGTCAGATCGACGCTCTGCGTCATCCTGTTCCATCCGCGGCGCAGCGGGCCGTGCTGATCTACTTCGTCATCTGCGCCAAAGTCACTTCCGGCTGGAACGATCTTGTCGTTTTGCCCCCATTGTTCAGTCATGCTTACCCTTTTGTGCGAGTTGTACCGTCAGGATGGATGTACTTCGCGCCCTTTGGCAGCGCGTCATATTCAGCTTTCGTTGATGCCTTCGCAACACTGCCAGCGGGCTTTGCAATTGGTTGGTCTACGCGCTGCCCGGTGCGCTTGCTGTAGATCAGCGGATCGGTCTTGTTGCCCATTGCATCCGTGCCGCCGGCTATAGCTGCGTATTCCTCAGGAGGAAGATCGCGCTGTGACCGCTTTTGCAACGCTTCCAGGTTCTTCACGGCCATGTCGCGTGCTTGCGGTGTCTTGGCGTTCAATACAGCTTCTTCTGCGTTGTTGAGGCGGGTCGCCGTTTTTGCACCCAGTTCGGATGTGATCTTGTCCAGGCCGAACTTGTCGCGTTCGAGTTTTCGCTGTTCCTCGACGGCTTGTTGGTCAGCCTTCGCCTTTTGCAGTGCACCCAGCGCCGCGGCCTTGCGCGTGGTCATCGGGCGACCGTTGTTCAGCAGTGCGTCGATCGGGTCTACCTTGGGTCCGAAACTCTGGCCTTGCGCTGCATAGCTGGCCTTGACGCCATCGACATCCCCGGCACGGATGGCGCCCAAGCGGGCCTCTTGCAATGCCTGATCGGACACACCACCGCCGAGGCCACTGCCCGATCCGCCATAGGTGAATGTGCCGTCGCCAGTGCCCTGCACAATCCCACCGCGCGGGGCCTTGCCGTTCACGCTGATGTCGCCCGACACGCCAGGGGCGCCGCTGTACGAATTGCCGATGCGGGTCACGGCGCCGGCCGGGTTGGCTGGGTTGGCCACTGCAGTTGCAACAGCCTGCGGGCTGGCTGGTGGCGCCAACGTGCGGTTGGCCGCCGTCTCCGGGTATGGCGCTGCTGCTGCGGGCACTACTGGCGCTGGTGCGGCAACGGCGGGCGCCGCGGGCATGCGATCGACGGGTGCGCGCGGATCGGTGCCAAGAAGGTTGCGACCTCCCTCGATGGCCTTGTTCGCGGCAAAGTAGCCGTAGGCACCGCCGGCCAGTGCGCCAAGCGGAGCCATAACCGGGGCTGCCGGGCCCGTCATCAGCCCCAAAGCGCCGCCAGTTGCCGCCCCCAGCGCCGCACTGGCGTATCGGCCGGCACCCTGGGCCTGCTGGGTGAGCACATCGTTCTTGGTCGTGTTGGGATTTGCCGCCACGCTGGCAACGTCCATCTGCTCGGGGACCGCGCCGGCGACCATCAGCGCCGGTCCTGCCGCGCCGCGCACCGCGCCCAATGCGCGTGATGCCATCGATGGAGCCTTTGGCGGCTCTGTGACCGTGAAGCCGGTACCGCGCACGACAGCGTCTGCTCGAGGTGCTGCGGCTGGCGCCGCTGGTGCTGGGCGCGCTGGCGCCGGCCCGATGGAGTTGGGGTACATCGGGTCGCCGCTGAACTTGACCGCAGACTGTGGCGCCACGCGCGCGGCCGGTACTGTGACTGGCTGCGCTGGTGCGGCTGCCGCCGGCGCCGCGGTGGCGCCTGGCGATGTAGTGGCCGCGATCGGCTCGGGAGGCAGCACGAACTTGACGCCGTTGCCTGCCGGTGCAGCGCCGGGCGAGGTAGAGTAATTCGGGGCCGACGGATAGCCGGGTGCTGCCGCCGGTGCCGGGTTCAATGTCTTTGCCGCCGCCGCTGCGGCACCAGGGCTGGTCGTGTAATTCGGTGCCGATGGACCAGGATTCAAGGTCGGATTGCGCGCCTGGTACTCGCGGATGGCCTTTTCAGCCAGTTTGTCGACGACCGGACCACCGCCTGCCATCTTGCGCACCGCACCATGGCCCTTCTTGCCCTCGGCCTTCTCCATCGCGCGAGACTCGCCCTTGTCCTCGGCCTGGCTTTCCTTGTCGGGATGGCCGTCGCCCACCGCGTTCAGTGCCTTGAGCACCTTGGGGCCCAGCACATCGGCCGCGGACTTCTTGAGCATGAACTCGCCGGCCGTGGCGTCGATCTTGATGTTGTCGGCCGTTGGCGTGGGGCTCTTGCCGGGGATCTTGCCGCCCGGCTTCATGTTGTGGCGCACCGCGCCGCCCTTGGCCATGCCGACAGCTTTGCGCTCGGCGTCGTCCAGAACCTGTTTGCGAGTGGTCAGCGCGTCCTTGGCCTGGCTGGCTGCGCCTGAACCGAGAGGGGCATCCTTCGGTGTCTGGGTCGTGATCTTGTCGACGATTCCCTTGATTGCCTTGACGAATCCACCATCAGCAAGTTGCTGGACCTTGGCGGGCCGAGTGATGCCACATTTTGCTGCCTGCATGGGAACTCCCCTTGAATGTCGGGGAATTCTGCGGTTCCATGCCTCCGCAGTCGATGTCTACTGGGGGTTTATGGCGCGGGCGCTACCGCCGCATATCCTTCGCCGCCTTGCGCAAACAGTTCTTCATGCGGCTGGCTTCCTCTGGGGTCGGACTGGCGCCAGCATAGGTGATCGAGTCGCACGGACCAGACTTCTTGCTGCGCGGCCTGGCGGCTGCCGCGGCGGCTTGATCCGCTTCCTTCTGTTCCCGCTTGGCAGCCAGTGCCCGCAGGCCCGACGTGTCCAGGTTGTTGGCATCCGTGTTGACGGTAACCCCGGACTGCCCGCACAGCGAATCCGAGTAGACCGTCTTGCCCTTGATCGTGCACTTCTGGACCTGGGCGCCGGCGGCCAGCGGCAAAAGCAGGGCCAGCAGAATCAGCGGTTTCATGCCCGGCAGTATCCACCGGGCCGGCGATGGCGTCAAATTGGTGTAGTTTTTTGGGATTTTTTTGGGATTTTTTTGGGATTTTTTTGGGATTTCTCCGGGATTTCTCCTTACTCGGCCAGCGACTGGCTGACCAGCGTATTCATGCCCGACAGCGCCGCCCCGGCCATGCCCTCGTACACCTTGGCGCTGGACACACCCAGTTCAGCCACCACGCGCGCGCGCTGCACGTTCATTTCGGCGTTCTTGATGAGCGTCTCGACCTCCAACTGCGTGTTCTTCAGGATGATCTCGGCCTCGGACCGGTACACGTTGGCCCGCAGTTCCGTCGTGGCGATCGTCGCCCGCACCTGGGAGTCGAAGGCGTTGAGCTCGGCGCGCTGGATGTCCAGTTCAAGCCGCGCTTTCTCGCCCCGGGCCTGCACCACCGTCGAGTAGCTATCCAGCCGGGCCTTGTTCTGCGTGGCGCGCGCCTGGTTGGTCAGTGCCTGGGAGCGCACGACCTCAGACTGCGCATCGATCCGCGCACGATAGCCGGCCAGTTCAGCAGAATAGGCCCCGACCTGGGCGCCGTAGATCCGCACCTTGGCTTCCTCACCATTGAGCGCCGCGGAATACCCGTCGTATTCGGCCTTCTTGCCCTGCACGGTCGCGGTGTAGGCCTCGACCTTGGTGCGGAACAGGTCGACCTTGAGTTTTTCCAGGCTGGCACGCTCCACCACCGTCTGTACCTGGGTGCGGTAGAACTGGGCGTAGGAGTTGACCGCATCGATCTTGGACCGGTACATATCGACCTTGGCCCGGTCCACGTTGGTCAGCGCCTGCAGCGCGTCGATCTCGGCCTTGTAGAGCTCGACATAGGACATGGCCGCCTTGACGCGGGTGTCGTACACCTGGGCCTCGACGCGGTAGGCCTCCAGCTTTGTCTTGAATGCCTCCAGCGTCAGGTTGTAGACCTGGATCGTGGCACTGAGCACGGTCTTGGCCGCGTCCAGCGCCTGGCCGTTGATCTGGATCAGGTTGCCGTGGTACGACAGCGCCGCCGACAGTGCCGCGTTGCGCAGCGCGGCTGATGTGGTCACGGCGAATTGCAGGTTGGTCTGTTCGATCTCGGCCTGCTTGATGGCGATCTCGTTGGCCGCGCGCGCCAGGTTGTCCGATGCCGCCTGCCGGGCGTTCTGAACGGCGGCCATGGCCATGCCATCAGGAACCGTGAATCCGCGCGCGGCCGCGCTGTCGAATGCCGCGCGCTCGGTGCGCAGGTATTCGGCGTTGCTCTTGTCCTTGGCCCGCTCGTAGATGGCGTTCTCGACGTCGTTGGAGAATCCGGTACCGCCTTCCAGGTAGCGGGTCAGCTGCGCCTCGATGGCTGCCATCTGCGTGTGGTACTGCGGGTTGAAGCGCACCAGCGCCGCGTCCATGCGTTCCTCGAGCGCCGACACCATGGCCGGGTTCAGATCCCGGTAGGCGGCCGTGAAGTCTGCCGCGAAGTCGCTGGGCGCCGTGGTGTTGTCGACCGGCGCGACGGCGTCAAAGCTCGGCAGCGCGATCGTTGGCTTGGTCGGGATGTCATGGTCAACCAGGACGGGCGCCGTCTCGATCGGGTTGGAGAGCACTGCCGGCGGCTCGGGGAAGTCGAAATCCGTCGTGATGTCGGGCACGGTTTCGGTGAACTCCGCGACCTGGCTGGGTGTGCTGGGCAGGTTGACCGTGGGCGCCGTGGCGTTGAGGGTCGGCGTGGTCCCGACCTCGATCGTGCTGATGTCCTGGAACTCCAGCGTTGCGTCGGGCTCGGCAGGCAACTCCAGGTTGACCGGGGATAGGGTTGGCGCCGTCAGCGCATCAGGGATGTCCGGGGCCTGCGGCAGGTTTGCGCCCTCGAACGACACCAGCGTGAAGCCGATGTTGTTGATGTCGTCGCGCATCCGGCCGATGGCGTCATCTGCTCCAGCGACGGTAGTGGCAACATAACCCTGTGCCTGGGTGATGAGTGTGTCAACGGTTGCCATGGCTTATTTCCTTGAAAGTGGTTCCACATCGAAGTCGATCGTGTCGACGTCACAAATCCCGCTGCCGGCCAGGCCGACCGAGTAATACCGCTCATCCAGGCCCTTGCCGAACTTGACCCGGTAGTTCTGCTCCCGCTCACCCTTGGACGTGGCGTAGCTGTAGGAATAGTCGGACGCCCGGCCGACGGATACAGTGGCAACTGACCGCGCGCCGAGCTTCCCGCCGATCGTCATCTGGCGCATGGCCTTCTTCTGGCTGGATCCGAACTCGGTCACCGTCGTCATCCAGTCCCATGCGATCGGAGTCGGCGATGCTGGCGCAGCCGCGTTGTAGTCGGTTGCCCCGCCGATCTCGAACAGCCCGGCCGGGCCCCAGGCGTAATGCCGGCTGCCGTGGCGCACGATGCCGTCGAACGGCCAGTTGGTGTAGTGCGTTACCTCGTGCTTGCCGGCCCGGTTGCTGGGCTTGAGGTTCACGGCATAGGCCTCGTAAGTGACGACGACAACAAGCCGTCCTTGCCCGAAAAGCTGCAGCGCCGGCAGGATGACCGCACCCTGGCCGCTTGGCCCCGGACGCAAAGGCGGCAACACCAAGGCCGCTGATCCATGGTCCTGTGCCGTCCCGGCTGCCAGCAGCAGCAGTGCAGGAAGCTCCATCAATGCGCTGCCGACCGACCCGCTTTGCACTTGGCCAGAGGACAAGATCGCCGGCATCCGCATGGATGCGTTTGCACCGCCGTACCCCGCAACCATGACGAGCCTGGGCAATTGCAGCGCAGCATTGCCTGCAGCACCACCAGTGCCACTGGATGAAAGCCGCAAGGCTGGCAACGTGATCTCCGCACGGCCAATGCCGGTCCCAACACCATCGGCCGACAAGGAGATCGCCGGCAACGTCATCCGTGCGGTTGCGCCGCCAAATCCGGACAGAACCAGCGCAGGAAGCGCAAGGTCCAGCGCGTTTTCCCCCGTGGCGTCGTGCCCGACGGCATAGAGGCGCACCATGGGCAGTGCAAGGCCAAGGCCGCCGCCAGCGTATCCGGCCAGGCTCATCCCGGGCAGAGTGAGTGCAGAATTCGCGCCGCCATAGGCGTTGAGTCCGACTGGCGGAAAGGTGACAGCCCCGTCTCCCGTGCCTGGAGGCGTCACCTCAAACAACTCACTTGAAGGAGTGAATGGGGCTGTATACCGGCCTACACCTTTGTCGATACGAATGCCGTCCATGTAGCCGTTGGCCGACAACGTGGATCCAACCCGCCAATACCCCAACTTCAGTGTGCGGCCCGAAGCTGTGTTGATGCTCGCGGCGCAGGCGGTGAATCCCTGCTGCACGCCGTTGACATATAGGTACAGGGTTCCGCTGATCCTGCCAAACCAGATGTGATACCAGGTGTTTGCCGACAGTGCCGACAAGCCATTGATGATGTAGTCCGTCGTCCCGCTGGTCACGTATGCCTGTATCTTCCCGGACAATGATGACCCCAGGTGGTAAACACCAAAAGACACATCCGCTTGGGTGCTGACAGTGTTTTTCGCATGGGTGACCAGCGCGTAGTCGGTAGCTGCTCCTGTAGGCCTCCACCAAAGCTCAATCCCGAAGTCTCCTGTCCCAAAGTCGAATCCGGGGTCAGATGCATATTCCAGCCAGTCCCCAGTGCCGTCGAACAGCATTGCTGCGGAACCACTTTTGAACTGCGCCGTGCTGATCTTTGTGTCTCCGTTGACCGTTGGAGTCTTCGGGGATGCACTGATGTCGGTAAACGTCGTCGATCCGTTTGCTCCCTCACAGTTGAGAAGCAAAGAAGAGTTGTAGTAGTTCGGGTCGATTGCCATGGTAATTCCTTAAATCCAGCCGACCAACACGGGTGCCGCCGCCGCAACCCCTGTCCCAGCGCCGACCGAATCGATGTGTCCAGGACTGATTGCGACCGCATCGTTGTTGAGCGCAGTTCCGGTGAATGTGGAAAACGACGCCGAGATCGTGTCGGTGTTGTTGTCGTAGAACTGGCTGGTACTTCCGAAATCAGCAGCCACCTCGCCGGCGTGACATACCAGTACCGTCATGTCGAGTTCGGTGCTTGTCGAGGAATCCAGGAATGTCGGGTTGCTGCTGACGGATGAAGCCCCAGATGCGGGGCCGCCAGCTTCATAGCCGTAGCGGATGGCCTCCTGACCTCCAGATATGCGCGATCGTTCAACGAACCGGAAACCGAGGGTATCCGTGGAGTACCTGTTGTACTGGCCTGATCGAATTGTGTATTTGACGCGCTGCGCCTTCAGGTAGATTGCTTCGGCGTCATATGTCGGAACAACGACGATCGCCTGCGAGTAGTAGATCGAGGCCAGCGTCAGGGACTTCCAGTCGTACTGAAGGACGGCGCTCTCCCGGTCTGAGTCAAGGGTGCCTGCCAGGTACTGGACCTCCCAAATGTCGCTGTCTGATGGATAACCAACTTCAAATGGACGAGTTCCGTAGATCGGGTCGCTCCCGTAGCCAGCCGTGTAAGTGCCATCCCAAGCCTTGTTGTTGACCTCATACCGCGTGCCGCTTTGCGTTCGGCCAGTCCCGATGTCTTGTGCAATGGCGCTGCCACAAGTGAACGTCACCGCGAAGTAGTTGGTTCCAGGCGCTCGTTCTTCCAGCCATCCATCGCGCAGGCCGAGCGACGTGTGGGTGATGTCGTTTGCTCCATATGTGTTGGATGCGGCATACCCGCGGGTCTGAGTTCTTACCCCCGGGCCGTCGTTCTTCACGGCGACTCGAACCCGGCAAATCTGGATCTCGTCCCGCTGGTAGAACACATAAAAGGGCGCATCGCATTCGAACAGGGCGCTAATCCGCGGTGTGAGTTTGGCAAGCTCCAGAGATGCAAAGTCTGGGTGAGCTATGACCCACTGCGACCGCTGCACTGCCCAGTTCGTCGGACCCTCAACGATTGAGCACGTCACGGACCATTCGCCGTCGGCCAGAAGCATCGTCAACCGGTAGTGCGTCGATACCATGGCCTGGTGAAAGGCGTCCTGGTCATACACGCCATGGACAACGATGTCTGCCGTCAATCCGGTCCAGTTCCAGTGCCACCCATACCCCATCGAATAGGCCGATACAGACTTGTCGTGGCTGATGTCGACCCTGTTTGCCACGTCGGGTCGGCAAGCCGCCAGGATGTAGGCCTCCAGGTGTTCCTTGTCCTGCGCATTGAGCACGTCACCGATCAGCTGCTTGCGCAATTCCTCGCCACACTTGGATGACTTGAGCGGGTAGACCGTCACACCGTAGCTGGTCGGGCAAAACAGCCAGTGCGCGCCCTGCGCATCCAGATGCACACCTGAACTGGTCGTGACAAGGACAGGGCCATATGTTGCGCCCTGGCGTGGAAAGGCATCGACGTAAATGGCCGGGGTCGCGCCGCTGTTGCCGAATGTTGGCTGCGGGTTTGGCGTCTCGGTCTGCTGGTCACCGGACATGGCGTACAGGCTGCGCCCGTAGATCGCCTGGACATACAACCGGCAGCGTCCGGTGAAGATGGATGCCGGGCAAAGGACGGCAGCATTCTTCTTGGTCACCAGAAGCTCATCGGATTCGGTCTTGCCCTTGAATGACACGGCAGGTTGTGCGTCGTACGGAACCTTGCCGGTGATCGTGTCAGTGCTTGAGACGATTCCAGACAACTGGCCTGCGTCACCTGGGTTGACCCGCCACTGAGAAGCCGGATCCGTCGGAACGAACGGTGCGTTGTACCGTGCGACATACCCTGTTTCGTAGAGTGTGCCGTCCTGATACCGGCGTGGGTTCAGCGGGGCGATCGAATGGACATCTACGATCCCGGAGTCGAGGCTCAGTAGGCACCCCTTGCCTTTGATGTAGATGTACTCGATCCCGCCAACTATCTCGACGTGCCCTTCGGCGTCAGGGAATTGAAAAGGCTCACGCGCATACGGCCGCCCAGATGCCCGCAGCGCCCTGAGACGACTGCGGGCATACGGGAGGTACTTCTCGCCCCCAAGGATCAGCTTGTGCTCCATCCTTCATCACGGCGTAGCGGGCATCGTGAACGAGAAGGTGTCGATCGTGTTCGGGGCCAACACTGCGACAACGATGTTCGACAGATTCAGATCAGCACCAGAGACGCCGACAGATCCGTCGATGCGCGGGTACCACGGTGCGCCCGACAACAGAGCGCCAGAGTCGGCGGTGTCGCTGCTGTAGAAGCGGAACCACCCGGCAGTACCAGCGGCGATGCCGTTGAAGCTCCACACCTGGGTGCTCGGCTTTGCCAGGACGCCGGATGCCGGAACACCCAGAATCAGGCCGTTGACGGGTGCAACACCGGCAACACCGCTGCCCATGTTCACGTAGGTGGCGGTCACAGAACCCGTGCTTGATACAGCCGCGGTCGTGACACCGGTGCCTGGGCGTCCCCTGAGCGTCACGACGGCGCCCGACACGGAAGCCTCCATCATGCCGTTGCGGTTGATGGCATCGCAAAGATCCGATGCGGTCTGCGACAGGCTGGTGTTGTACGCCACCGCGCCGTCCGGGATGATGTTCAGGCCACCGACCGTCACGGTTGCCACGCTGGTCGATCCGCCGGTCAAGGTGATGGAACCAGTTGCCCGCGTCTCCTTGGTCAGTGCCCCGGAGCTTGCCGTGACGATCCCCAGGTTGGTGCCGGTTTCGGCCGCATCTGCGCTCACTGGCTGGCTGCCGCTGAAGATCTTGATGTAGCCACGGTTGAGCATGGATGCGATGCCCTTGCCGTTCAGGATGCCGTTGCGAATACCGGTTGAGAGACGAAGCGTCATGATGTTTTCTCCTACGAGCGTGAGTTAAAAGGTGTCCCGCCCTGGTGCAGAGCCACCACGAAGCGTTTTTGTCCATCGGCCTGCACCACCGCGGCGCCGGCTTGAACTCCAGGTGCCACGCTGACGTGCGGTATCAGGTTGGCGAAGTCGGGGTAGCGGCACATGCCGCGAAGCGTCCAGAAGTAGATCGGCTTGGCCGGGTCACTGTCATCAATGCCCCAGGCGCAGCCGGGCACCACGCCGTATGTGGCCAGCGTCTGCAGGCCTTCATTGGTCAATGCGTAGATGTGCGTGTCGGTGCCGATCACCAGCGCCTGGGAGTGCGGCGCCATCATCAGGACTTCGCCCGACACCGCGGCCATGTCTGCGGACAGGTCGAACAGGTGAAAGCCCATCGAGAGGCTTTTCCAGATCGCCGTCATGTTCTCGCGCGGGAAGTGCTGGGCGACGTAGGCCCGGCCGCCCCAGAACTGGATGACGTTGCCCGTCGGTACCGGATCCAAGCCAAAGGTGGTCAGGTTGCGGCCCAGCGCGTTGGGGCCATGGTTCCAGACCACGGCGCCGGTGCGCCCGCGGTAGGCAAGCTGGAACACCGTGGAGTTGGCCGGCGCGATGTAGATCAGCGTGCTCATGCCGTCTGCATGCGGGATGTCGCTGATCTGCAGCGCCTGCCCTTCGGCAATGTCGATGCTCGAGGCCACGCCGCTGCCCGTCTCGCGGCCGTCCTCGAACACGTAGGTGCAGCACACGTCGTATTTGCCGGGCGGCAGATCCCCAGTCACGGCCGCCAGGGTCGGAGCGCCTGGCACCGGCCAGGACCATTCGCGGTGCGAGTTGATCGCGTCGATGATCCCCAGGTCGGTGCCGTTGGAGTAGTAGACGTGCTCGTTGAGCTCGGCCCAGTGCATGCGCTCGGCTTCCAGGCCCTCTGCGATGACCACGGCGCCGTCCATGACCGTCAGGTTGCCGTCGATCACATAGAACATGCGCTGGTGATCGAGCGTGCCGTAGGCGCCGGTCACATTGCCAGCGATGGCCAGGTCGTAGCCTTTGCGGCGCGTGATCTTGCCGGCATCGGTGATGTCGATGTTGTCGGCGGTGGCCAGGTGACCCAGTGGCAACGTCAGCGGGTCGCCGGTGTTGTCCAGGCCCATGAACCGGTCCATCTTCTTGTCCATCACCAGACCGCCTTGTTGTAGAGGGGTCGGTTGGCGTTGGTGTTGCGGCGCAGCTTGGCGTCGACCTTGAGCCCGAACACCCGTTCGAACCTGGCCAGTTCCTTCTCGCCGCGGCCAGGGTCATAGACCTCGGAGTCTGGCCGGCTGTAGCCACGGAACAGCGCCCAGTGCACAAGCGCGCGGTGCGTCTGCCGGTGGATCTCGGGGGATTCGGTCGTCGAGTCCTCCATGTTGACCAGCGGCAGCCGGTAGCACTCGATCTGCACGGTGCCATCGGTTGATGGGATGCTCCCAAGGCGAATCGTGGTGCTGTCGTGGATGTAGTCGCGCGGGATGTCAGTCTGGTCGCGCCAGTCCGGACGGATCCGGTCCAGGTCCAGCACATCGCGGGGCGTCAGCAGGTACTTTTCGGAGCTCCCGGTGGGCGTGAACACGGCCCTGGTGATGTTGAGCACCCGCTCGTCCAGCGTGTAGACGGTGGTGCCGGCCGTGACTGCGATGGTGCAGATGTCGGAATTGCTGGACTCGTGAAGCAAGAGTGCGCGATCGGCCGCTTCGTCCTGGGCCTCGTTGAGCCATCCAACTATGTCGGTCCTCTCGAACAGGTAGTCGCCGGCTCCAGCCGTGCCGGCGCGGTCGTCGGCATCGGATCGGAACTGGGCTACGAGGTCGTCGAGGGTCATACAACCCCAAACTGGTCAAACAGGCCGGTAGCCTGCGACCGAAGATCCGCAACCTTCATGCTCATGTCGACGTCACGGTTGAAGTGCGTCTTGATGAACTGCGCCACGGCAGACTTGGTCATGCCGGCGATGGAGTCGCGCATGTCCTGCTTGTCATCTTCCTCGCTGGTTGCCGGCTTCTTGGACTCGGCCAGGTCAGCGACTACCTCACCGGGCACGTAGACGCTCTTGTGGGCGTACATCTGGCGGGCAATGTCGGCAGCAACCATTCGGGTCTGGCCTTGGGTGAAGGCGATGCCGGTGCCAAAGGTGCCATCGATGTAGTTCTCGCGCACCCCGATGTACTTGACCGGCAACAGCAACCGCTCTGGCGCCGGCGCGTTGGCGTCCGGGATGTCCTTGAGCGAGTGCACGACCGCGCGAAACAGGTAGTCCTTGACCTTCTGTTCGGTCGGCAGTTCGGCATAGGGGAGGATGCAGGGGTGCGTCTTGGCTTCCAGGTCCTTGACATCGCCCAAGGTCCAGCCTTCGGCGACTTTCTGCGCCAGCCAGGACTCGTGCGCGGCCTCGGGCGTCACATCGGGGTTGGCAACGTGCATGTCCACGCCTGCCAGGATGCTTGCCTTGTGCTCGGGCGCCGTGGCATCCCAGACTTCAACCGTTTCACCGAGCGCAGCGCGCAGGGCCTGGTTGATGTTGTGTGCCACTTGTGCGATCAGAACTCGGTTCATTCGGTATTTCTCCGGTTTCAAACTGGAATAAAGACAAGGGCCGAAGCCCCTGTCCTCACGACTGCGCCCTATCAGGGAGCGCCGCCGATGACACCCTCGACGAAGATGTCGAGCACACCGGCCACCGACATGGCAGCGCCGTCCACGTCCAGGACCAGGTAGGCATCCTTGGGCAGGACAACCGGGGCGACTGCCAGGTTGTTGGCGCGCGTGCGGCCTTGTGCCGACAGCGCCAGTGCGGCGAAGAAGTAGTCGGCGTCCTGGGGGACTGCCGTGCTATCGACGCCGTCGACGTAGCGGAAACCGACCTTGACGGTCTGCGAAGCCGCGAAGGCATCACTGACGATCGCCAGGGCATCGATCAGCAACATGCCCGCGGGCAGGACGCCGACGATCAGTTCATCGGTAGTAGCTGCGGCAGTTGCCAGCGAACCGTCAGCCCACACGCCCGATGCGTTGGTGGTGACATTGAAACGCAGCGCCGCCTTGTTGCCGTAGGGAGTGCCGCCGAACTGCGACACCGACTTGAGTGCTTTTTTCGTGGAAGTGGCCATGATGGGCTCCTGAAAAGTGTGGGGATGGGTGTTGAGGACGCCGGCCAGGTGGTTTGAATACCTGGCCGGCTTATGTCACTCAGGCCGGCAGTGCGACAGCCGTGTCGATGGCGATGACGCCGTGGTCGGTGTACTGTTCCTCGTAGCCGTGGTCGACCAGGAAACGAACCTTGCTGCGGCCGTTGATGGCGCCCAGCAGGATTTCCAGCTTGTCGCCGTGGTCCAGTTCCTTCTCCGACAGGAAGAACGGCATGCCGCTCTTGGGGTGCTTGCCCCAGGCCTCGGCCAGCGCCTGGCCACCCAGCAACAGCGCACGGTCAACCGCGAAGCTCGTTCCGAAGGCGGCCGGCACCAGGTCGGTGGCGGTTTCCGTCTCGCTGGTGGTGCTTGCGCACCAGCGCAGGCTGTCACCGGCATAGAACCGGATCGGCTTGGGCATGCGAACGATCAGGATGCCGTTCCACAGACCCGCATCGCCCATGAACAACGGGTTCTGGCCGGCCATCTGGGCACGGGCCATGGCGTTGGCCTGGAAGGTGCGGAAGCTGCCCGACTTCAGGAACGAGGCGTACTGCTCGGCAGACACCAGCAAGACGCGCACCGGGGAGTCCGATGCCATCTTGTCGCCCTCGAACACCACCGGAGGCGGCGGGATGGCGATGCTCTCCAGCGTGGAGCGAATGGCGTCGACCACATCGGCGTTCATCAGGTCAGTCGTGGCGATCGTGATCTCGTTGCCCGATGCCTTGATCGTCTCGATGCCGCTGCCGGTGGACATGAAGTGCCGGTTGCGGGTCGGGGCCTTGACCGTGTTGACGCAGATCGATGCGAAGTCCGCATCGCTGGCCTTGGGCACTGCCCACTCGATGTTGTCGTGAAAGCCGCGGGCGCCGGCCAGGTGCGTGAGGATCAGCTGATCGCTCAAGCGCGCCATGTACGACTCACCCAGCGCACGCGCCAACTTGCGGAGCTCGTGCGGGGTACGCTGCTGGGTCATCGTGTCACCGGCCGAGATCGGGTAGCGCGCCTGGTTGATGCGCAGACGGTCCTGGCTGAACGACATGGAGCGACCCAGGCCTTCGGCATTGGCCGAGCCCATGATCGGCTTGCCGCCCATCGGGTTGATGAGGTCAAAGGTGATCTCATCGCCGGCCATCTTCTGCAAGTCCATGCAGCGCACGATCGGCATTTCGTTGGCCGACTGCTTGCGGATGGTCGATTCGGCTTCGGCCTGCTGCGGGAACTTGCCCGTCAGGCGGCCGAGAGTCGTGTTGCGCTGCATGTTGGCAGCAAAGAGTCCAGCGGACTGGATCGTGATCGCCTGGCGCGACCCGTAGGGCAGATTGGTAGGCATAGCGAAACTCCTTCAAAGGGACCGGCCACGCCATCCCGGCGTTGCCTGCACACACAAATGGGTCAGATGACCCGGTTCATCAGGGCATTGATCTGCTCGACGGACTTGCCATCGAACATGCTCATCACCCCTGCGTTCGACATCTCCAACATCGCCTCGGCCGGGTCATGGTTCGCCGTAGAACCTGCCGGGATGTCCGTCAGGCTCATGGGCGGCTTGGCGCCTGCCTTGGCAATGGCTGCTTTCGCAGCTGTCAGCGCGGCCGTGTCTTGATCGGCTGGCGCTGGCGCAAGTTTTCCGGTTGCCGCCTTGTAGGTATCGAGCAACTCGACTACCTGGGCGGCCGTGCCTTCCTGGAGCACGGCGGTGAAGCCGGCCCGGGCAAACGACGGTTGCTTCGAGATCCAGTCGGCAAGCTCTTGGCTTTGCGCGACGGATTCAAAGTCCGGATGCTTGCCCTCGATCGCTGCGAAGTGCTGCTCGGTTTCCGTCAGCGCGGCTTTCTCGGTGATCGGTGCCACCACTGCCGCGAATCGGGCTTCCAGATCCGCCGTAGCCGCTGCGACACGCGCCGCGACCACCTTCTCAACTCCCGCACGAAGCGCGTCCTCCGAGAAGTCACCGAAAAGATCCTCGTCCGCGGCCGGTTGGGTTGCCCCTTCCGGTTGCGCTGCAGGTGCCGGTGCCGCTGATTGCGCCTTTGTGAGGGCTTCCAGTTGCGCCGTGGCCTGCTGGGCGACGTCTTTCCAGTGCTGCTCTGCCGTCCGCGCTTCCGTCAGCTTCTCGTAGGGGATCGTGTGGACCCCGTCCTTGGCCAGAATCACCTGGGCGGCCGGTTCGGTCGCTTTCGGTTCAACTGGCGGTTCTGCTGGCGTTGGTTGGCTCGTAGCCACCGGCTCGGGTTGCTTCACTGCTGCGACGGTGGGCGCGTCGTCGCTGTCCGCTTGCGCGGTATCGCCCTCGGGCAGCGAAAGCATGTGCATGCGCTGCTGGTCAGTGAGTTGGCCTTCGACCTGGTTGGCCTCGAAATACTCGCTCTGGTTCAATTTCACGTTTTCACCCTTGCCACTTATCGCTGTGGCCGCGTTGAAGGGCTTGCTCTTGTGAGTCAGGGGCCGAAGCCCCTTTCTCTCCGTTGGTGGATACCTGCGCTCTCACGAGCTGAGGACCAGCACCCTCCCGGGTTGTGGTGATACGGACTATGCAAGCGCCCGCGCCGCCAGTAAATCGGCGGTGGGGGTTTCCGTGGCCTCAAGGCACTGGAGCGTTGTCGTTCGGGCTCTGCGTTTCAATGCCGTGCATGGGCGAGGCGGCCTGCTGCGGCACCGGTGGATAGGCCGGGCTGGTGTTGGTTTGCACGTCCTGGGCCGGGACTGCAATGCCCTCGGGCTGGGGGAAGTTCGGATCCTGGCCGGCGGGGTTTGGCCAGCGGTAGCCCGCGGACATCATCACGGCATCGGCCACCGGTGCGATCTGGGGCATGGTGGCGATGGTCTGCCCGGCCTGCATGGCGCTGAATGCCGACTGCACACCGTTCTTGACCGTCTCGGACACCAGCTTGTCGATCTCGGCCAGCAACTTGTCAGGGTTGTATTTGAGTTCGAGCTCCCGCGCGCGCAGCGAATGGTCGGATTGCTGCAGCGCGGCCTTGACCGCCTCGTCGATGCGCGCCTGGATCTGCTCGGGGGTCTGCTGGTCCTTGGCTTCCTGGATCGCCTTGATGATGTCGTCGCGGTTTGGCACGTCCATGAGCGCCATAAGGTGCGGCAGCGCCACGATCTGGTACTGCTGGGGCATGGCCTTGAATGCCTCGGACATGGATTGCGCCTGCTGCGCGCGAAAGCTCGGGGTGCTGGGCACATCGGACAGCGCGACCAACAGCCTGGTGCGGCTCACATCGTTGTTCAGGTACTTGACGCCGGTTTCCTCATCCACGGCCGGCGCGTTGAGCACGACTTCGCGGTCTGCCACCGGCGGCGTGCCGCGGATCAGCACGGTTTCCTGCTTGCCGGTCATGTCCTCGATCAGCATGGACAGCAACAGTTCGCCGATCTTGGTGCGCGCGGCCTTGAAGTTGGTCATCAACGTGGACAGGGCCATCGTCGACTGCTCGATCTGGGTTGTCTCCTGCGCCCCGCTCGTTGCCGTGCCTTCGCGCCCCTTGAAGCTGTTGGACACCATCGAAACCCGGTCAATGCCGGCCCTGGAGTCCTGGAGCATCTTGTACTGCTGCTCGTTGAGTTGGAAGTCCCGCTCGACCTTGAACATCGCGCCAGGCTGGGCCATGGCCTGGGGATCCAGGATGATGTCTGCGTCAACCCGGGAGGCCTGCTGGCGAAACTGCTCGTCGGGCATGGCCACGGCGCCGACCGTCCGCATGGTGCGGGTGGCAGACAGGCCCCAGCGGATCTTGCTGGTGGCGCTGTTGACGTTGTCCTGCAGGTAGATCATGGGCTTGACCATGCCGTAGGGCGTTCCCGACCGGTCCTCGAGCATGTAGCGGAACATCACGTACGGGAAATCCTGGTGCTGGTACGGCGTTGGGCCGTCGTGCAGCTTGTGCGGGCCCATCCAGAAGGACACATTCATCTTGGAGACGATCGCCTGCTCGGGCTTGGCCGCGCCAGTGGCCAGGGCTGCGACGTGCATCTGGTTCTTCATGTCGATCTCGACCACACGGCCGTTGGGCAGCTTCATGACCCATACCTGCACCCAGCGCCGGTACCAGACCTCGAACAGGCACACGCGGCCGTTCTCGGCGTTGCGCCACTCCTGTTCCTCGACCGACCAGTTCTTCTCGTCGTGGTAGCTGGTGGCGTAGTCCGTCGACACACCGCCGTCGGTCGTGACCTCGTACTGATCAGTCCAGCGGCCGTTCACACGCATGATGAGTTCGGCCTTGCGGGGGAACATCAGCGCAACCAGCGCGGAATCCGTCCAGCGCCGGCGCACCAGGTAGCGCGCCTTGGGCAGCATGGGGTCCTTGTCCAGCATGTCCCACCAGATTTCGTTGCGGTGCACCACGTTGGCGCGGTATTGGAACTTGAATGGATCCTTCTCGCGGGCGACCTCGACCCAGCCGATACCTACCGCGGCCTGGGTCAGGAATGCGTCAGAGCACGCCTGGTCGGCCTTGGAATGGCGCTCGGCCTCGTTCAGCTTGAAGTTCAGCGCCGCGGCCACGTCGTCGCCGTCCTTGTCGCCGTTGGGCGTGACGCGCCAGTCTGTGCGCTTGCTGGTCTCGTAGCCGGTCACGGCAATGATGGCGGGACCGACCAGCGGTTCGATGGCCGGCGGCATGCCGAGCTCCTTCATGCGCTGGAGGACTTCGCTGTCAAGCTGGTTGCCGTCGACGTAGTCCATCCACTTGTCGGCCTTCGCGCGCCAGACGGGCTGGTCGCGGATCTCGTTGAGCCAGGTGGTGTAGAGCGCCAGGCTCAAGCCCTCGGGGCCGGGTTGTCCGCGCACGCTTGCGCTGGCGGCCATGGTTGCCGGGCTGATGGAGTGGATTGTTGCTGCCATGGTGGTCCTTAAAGTCGCCAGTCAGGCGCCGGGGGTGGTGAATTGCTGCGTGCTGGGTTGTTGGCCAGGGTGACCATGCCCAATTCCTTGGCCTGGGCCCACTGCCGTAAGGCGTCAGCGCCCTCGGAACAGCCGTTTGACTTGTCCGGGTCGTCGACATAGCGCGAGTCGATGCGGCTGAACCGCTTTTTGTATCCGTCCAGGCGATCAATACCCTGCTTGCACCGGATCTCGTCGATGTAGGCGCCCTTCAAATGCTTGCGCACCAGCTGCACACCGGCGATCAGCTGCGTGATGACCGGAACGATGACCGTGTTCTGCAATCCCAGGCCGATCAACTGCTCCTGGGTCGACCGGTTGGTGTCACTGAGCTTGCGATGGGCGGCGTCATGGGGCAGGAAATGCTTGTTGAACAGGTAGCCGCGCTTCGTGAGCTCCATGACGTAGTGCTTGAGGTTCTCGTTGTGGCCCTCGTAGTAGTCGATGAATCGGTCCTCGCCGCGCAGTTCCTGGTGGAACCAGATGGCGCAGCCGTCACGGTTGCCGATGTCCCAGAACGTGTTGACCGGCAGATCCAGGACCAGAACATCGCGGATCCCGCCGCGCTTGCGCAAAAGCGCCATGTCCTTGGAGTAGTAGTAGCCGTCTCCCGACACCTGGAAGGCCTCGTCGACCGTGCCCGGGTACTCCTGCCACATCTTTTCGTCGCTGCCGTTGAACGTCGAATCCCGCGTTCGGCAGTACCAGGCGCGCTGGCCCAGGTCAAACTTGTTGTCCGTCAGCAGTTCCAGCTTCTCGAAATACTGGCCATCGGCGTCCGTGACATGCACATCGGCCGGATCGATGCGGTACTCCGGGGCCATCCACCAGGCATAGAAGTGCAGCCGGTAGTCCAGTTTCGTGCGCTTGACCTTGTCTGCCTTCTGCTTGAGGGCGCGCTGCACCATCTTGTAGAAGTCGCCGTCGCGGCCTTCAGCGGTTGACTCGATGACGATGATTCCGGACTCAGGCACGGCCGGGATCGACCCGGTTATGACCTCCTGCGCCTTGTCGGGGTACTTCGCGCAGATCTTGCCGAACTCGGATACGTGCAGCCGGTCAATCGTGCCCGATCGCATGGACGTTGCCACGCGCACGCTCGAGTTGTTGTGACTGAACAGCAGTTCGGATGCGCTATCCCGGGCCAGTGGCGCCGCCTCGCGCAGCGCCGCCGGCAGGTTGTCATAGGCGAACTTGACCTTGTCGCGGAAGATCAGTTCGGCCGCTTCCTTGTCCTGGGCAATGATGCCGCACCGCTGGTTCTCCACGAACAGGGCGTGATCGAGCCACAGGATGGCAATCAGGGTCGTGAAGCCAAGCTGGCGCGCCTTCAAGATGATGTTGCGGCTCCACATGCGTTCCAGGAACCGCTTTTGCGCGCGGTTGGGCTTGAACGTGACCGCCTTGTCCTGCCCTGGCTCGTTGCCCTTGATGAGGATCTTGTAGAGGTTGCAAAGCCTCCACATCGGGTCTGCCAGGTACGGCTTCAGTTCCTCATAGGTGCTTGGGATTCCCTGCTTCATACGTCGTCGTCCGGGTCGTTTTCGACGATCGGCATGGCCGCTGACGTCCCAAGCTGCGAGATCAGCGCCGCCAGCGGGTTCTCGGAACCTGGCGTGGATGTGATCGAGTAAGCCTCGCGCTCCAGGCCGATGACGGTTTTAAGCGAGTCGGTCAGGGACTTGGCAATCCCGGTGCGGGTGTGCAAGGCCATCGGCTTCTTGGCCTCTGGGTCCTTGCTTTTGCGCAGTTCCGAATCCTCGTGCAGTTCGTCGAACAAGCCGGCGACGATGTCGATTGCTTTGGAAATGCGGGTGCGCTGACTGAGCCGGATTGACACTACCTGGTCCGCGCTGGCATTCACAACCTCGGCTTCCGAAGCTTTACGCGCCTCCGTGTTCAGGTTCGCGTTCAGTATGGTCTTGTTCAGTTTGGCCTCGGCGACCTGTTTGATCTTGGCGGCCAAGTCACGCTGCCAGTTTTCCTCATCAGCGATTTGCTTGATCCGCGCGGCCGATAACCCATGGATCGCTGACATTTCCCGGAAGGTCTTGATGCCAGCGCGAAAGTCCAGCTCGAGCTTTTCGCGGTCGATGATCTTGCGTTTGGCGGCCATCAGATGCCTCCAGCGATATTGGCGGCAGCCTTCTTGGCGCTCAGGCATGCGCGTAGCGATGGCCAGGGCAACGCTATCGTGGCCGATTGCTCACATGCGGACTCGATCAGTCCATCGCCTATCAAATTGCCGGTCGAAGTCCACAGCAGGCACTTGCGCACCATGGAGACGGCACCTTTTGACATTGCCAGTTGCGCGGCGTAGAGGCTTGCTTGGCCGATGCCTGCGACCACATGGTTGTAGCCTTTGGAGCCGTCCTTGACCTCGATGACGCTTGCCGTACCGTCCAGGTGGAACACCACGATGTCGGCCCGCCCGAACCTGAATGCCATTTCGTAGACGATGGTGTCGCACGGCGATTGCGGTATCCGGTCCTCCATCTCGCCACACTGGAAGGCCTCGCGGAACATTGCGACGATGTCCGATTCGCGGCCGTGCAGATGCTCACCACTGGCCAGGATGAATTGGTACTCCGCTGCGACTCGGTCCTGAGTAGCTGAACGTGCCGATTGGCTTGTTAAGGTTGCTGCTGTCATGGGCGCAGATGGTGCGGCCATAGGAGGGCACGATCAATGCGCGCTGGGGGTTTGTGGACGTGAAAAAGCCCGCACTAAGCGGGCTTGTGGTGGTGGCGAGTCAGGCCGTCAAATGGATGGGCACATGCGCCAGCCGTCGGTCATGCGCGGGCGGGAGCGATGGCCAGCGATTTCCAGAACGAGCGAGTGATGATCTTCATTGGGTATCTCCAGATGGTTTGCCGCGGCTACCGGCGCATCCCTTGCCTTGACGGGAGGATTGCAGTGTTCTCCTGCTGGTGGCTTGCGGCAACGGCACCTGGGGGTTTTGGGTAGGACCTTCCTGTATCGCCTTGATACAGATTTCCGAATAAATATCGGTTTTCCTGTTGACGCTAACAGGTTTGCCAATCAGAATTGGGGTTCCATCAACCCACTGGAGCTATCCATGATTTCTACTGTTTCCCCAGGCGTCAGCGCACAGGAGCGCACGTCGGTTGCCGCGATCGTCGGCAACTTGAGCCTTGACCTGACATCGCCTGCGCATGTCGTCGAACTGCGCCGTGTTCGCCACAGCGCGGAAATGTCCCAGGAGACTCCCTGCTTCTCGGCGTCGATCTACATCGATGGCCAGGATGTGGGCATGGTCCGCAATGCGGGCACTGGCGGCGCCGATGAGATCGTGCCGGCGAAGCTGCGCGACACCCTGGAACTGATTGCCGCCAGCCTGCCAGAGATCGACTGCAGCGAGTTCTACCAGGACGGGCGCGTGCACACCATGAGCCAGAGCGCCGAAACCATGATCGGCGGCTTGCTGGACGCCTACCTGCACCGCGAAGAACTCAAGCGCCTTTGCAAGACGCAGACCTTGTTCCGGGTTCCCGGCCAGTCATACCTGGATGGTGAATACCTTGCGCTGTCCGTGCGGTTCCTGCCAGAGGTCAAGCGCCACCTGATTGCTGAGTACGGCGACAAGGTCGAGATCCTGAACGAGTCGCTGTGAGGCGCGCGCCATGTCACACCCACTGTTCACCATGAAGATGCGCGACGCAGTCAAGGCGGCTGCACCATTGTTCTGCCAGGCCCATGTGCTGCGCGTCCTGCACACGGTCCACTGGCCAGAGATTGAGCGCATACGTGAGCGCCGCCAGGCGTTGCTGAACCTGACCGCCTACATCGCCGCCTGCGCGGAAAACGGAAAGGTCGCTGTCGTCGAGTCTGGGCGCGACTGCGATGGCGTCCAGTATTCGGGGCACGTCCGCATCATCGATGCCACGATGGCGGCTTACCGCGAACTTGAGTCGGGTATCGCCGACTGGGCCGATGGTCCCTTCCATCTGTCGATCGCCACGCCCAGCGAGGCTGCGCTGATCGAGCCCTATTCCCGCGACCTGGTTCTCGAAGCCTTCGAGGACGGTCACCCGCACGTAATCCATTCCCAGTTCTGACCCCTGTAACCCTGAAAGGAAATCACCATGAGCACCACCCCTGCAAAAACCCCGGTCATCCACCAGCCGCCGGCCCTGGACCATGACGCGATGATGCTGGCGCGCTTCGGCTCCAAGGTCTGCCCGCGCATGAAGATCGAGCGCCGCGTGGTCTGGAACCTGTTTGAGCACCTGAAAGCCGCCGGCTTCGGGATCATCGGCATCAACGATGGCGACGACATCACCAAACTGACCGACCCCAAGCAGTGCATGGAGTTGATCTTCAACCTCGACGAGTGCTGGCTGACGTTCCGCAAGCCTGGATTCACGCACCATGTCGTCTACATCGTGCTGGGCAACGACGGATACGACTGCATCGCCGACTGGAATTACAGCGCCGACGATCGTGACGGGTTCAATGCCGCCATGGACGCATTTGACGGCGAGGACTACGTTTGAGTCTGCCCTACCTGCCCGTCGCAGCGGGCATGTGGATGCAGTCTCGCATCGCAACCGAAAGGAATTGACCATGAGTGACTACGACGAGGCAATGGAGGGCTGGGGCGACGATGATGACGCGCCGGCCAGTCGGGAACAGTTCGCCGAGCCCGGCGGGCGGTCCGCGCTGCGCGCCGCAGGCCGACACAACCCGCGAAACCTGCCCTGCCCTACCTGCAAGGCGCCCAATATGCTCACGCCGGCCGACAAGGCGAAGGGTTACCAGTGCGATGCCTGCGCCGACAAGGACGAGGGCTTCGGCTGCTTCTGACTACTGGCTGGCGCCAACCAGATGACCCGCTTCGGCGGGTTTTTTCATGGCCTGGCCTTCTTCTTCCATGACCTCCTGCAGCACCGACCTGGCCAGATCGGGCGGGATTTCGCCGATGCGTAGGTGCAGGGTGACGTGGAAAGTCATTCCCGGCACCAGTTCCAGCGTGTTGCGCCGCGCGTTCCAGTCGTCCTTGAACACCTGGCGAAGCACATCGCGTACGGTCATTTCCTTCATGGCCACATCATCGAGGTTCAAAACCGTATCTCCTTGCAATTCCGTACCCAAGCCCGACGAATTCAACGAGTTCGCGCGGCGACATATCCATGCACTGATCTCCGACCTCGCCTTTGTATCGGCTTCCGTGAATAGCCGTGAGGGATACCGGCCGATCGACAAACACATTCGTTGGGAAGAAGTACCCGCTGCCCTTCTTTGCCGTGGCAATGCGCCCGCTCGTCTCCAGCCGGTCAAAGTGATCGTTGACCAGCGGCCAACCGGCATTCAGGGCGTCCATGACATCGTTCCTGCATGTAGGCTTGGGCGGGTTCGACGTAAATCGGTCCAGGATCACGTAGTAGACCTGATCGTTGGTCACGATGGTTTTCTGACCCTTCGGGCGGCCTCCAACACGATTGATGCTCATGGTGTTCGCTTTCCAGTCAAGAGAAAATCCGAGTACCGGACGTCGCCGGCCTTGAGCTTTCGGTTCAGGTCGCCCGCAGAATTCACGATGTTCTGCCGCTTCAGCCGACCCATCAACCGGTTGCACGCCCACAACCCACTGACGATCGACAACCTTCGAACTTCATCTACCACTGGGTTGTCAGCCTGCTCGTGCATCGCCTCAACCGCCCCGCGCAGAATCCGCACGTCAGGATCGTCGGCGCCGATCTCTTGAGCCATGCAGGCGCCCAGGATCACGAAATAGATGCGGCCAGCGCCCTCGACCAACTTGTCGCTGTCACCACCAATCAAAATGTGGATCTCGTCGATAAACTTGTTGACGTGCCACAGATACCCAGCCACGGCAGGCGCCACCTTGGTGCTTGGCTCGTACACCTTGCGGCGGCATTTCTTCCTCATGTCGTCTCCCACATTGGTAGCCGCGCCGGCCAAAGGCCTGCGGCGATGATCCATTTCCGGGTACTTGCCGAATACTCGGCCTCGAGGCGCCTGCGTTCTTCGCGCCCAAGGATCCCGGTCGACCCGACCAGGTGATGACATGCCGCGCACCCAGGCCAGCCGAGCCGGCAATCGGTCTTGATGCCCAGGCCCTTGCCGAGATCCGAATGGCAAAACTGACTGCGTGGCGGGCGCCAGCAGCGCGCACACGGCAAGCCGCGCACCAGATCCATGTAGCCGGCATGCTGGATCACGTTCTCCTTTGGCACGGCCACCACCGTATCGGCCACGGCATACGATGGCCGGCGCACCAGCGGGCGCAGCGGGGCCGGCGGCGCTGGCGTGTAGACCTTGCGGTTGAAGCTGGTGCGTCGGAGCATGGTCACCGCTTGGACATCGAATCCATGGCCACCGCGACCTGGACAGCCCGCCCACGGTCGATCGTGCGCTCACCGCCGGGCAGCGCCCAGCCGTCGGGCAGCGGCTTTCCGCCGACCGGCGTGCAGGCCAATGCCCAGATCACCCGGGCGTGGCCCACGGTGATGTTGTTGGCGTGGGTGAAATAGGCCTTTGACGGGCTTTCGTTCTGTTCAAGTTCCATGGCTATGCCTCCTGTTTGTTGGAAATGCGGGCGCACCGGCTGGTGTCCACCGGATAGAAATCGATCACCACCACCGCAACGTGCGGCAGTTTGGCCAGCACTTCCGATGGCCTCATGAAACCGCTGATGCGCGGCTTTCCGATCGCTACCATGGCCACGCGTGCTGCATCGGGTACTGGCTTGTCTCTCATTCGTAGGCCCTCATGAAGTCCTGCATCGCCTCGTACTGCTTTTCCAGGGGCAAGTGCGGCCAGAGTTTGGCCAGGCCTTCGGTCGACCACAGGACTTCGTCGACGGCGCGGTGCAGTTCAGCGAACTCGGCTTCTTCGAGAGTCTCGAAGTCCATCGACTTGGCGATCGCGTTGGGCGTCGAGTCCGGGCCCGGCACCCATTCCACATGGTTGGCCTTCATCGTCAGCCACTGGCGCAGTTCCGTTTCATTCTTGAATGCCTCTGTGCGCTTGAACAATTCGCGCAGCTTGCGCAGGAATTTGCCGTGATGCTTCGGGCAGCGTGGATCGTCGAACACGATTACGGCCGTCTCGTCGCTGCCGGGCTCCATGTCACGAAACTTCCGCCGCATTGCTCGGAACTTGCGATCGTCGGCCTCAGTGACCCCTTGCAGCTGGCGCTGCGCGTTCATGAACACAACAAACTTGGTCACGGCATCACCTTTGAAATACGCCACTCACGGCCGCCCATCTGGATGACCTGGCCGACGGAGTAGTGAATCGGGTAGATCCACTCGCCTTCCAGGCGGCAGGTAACCGGCGACCAGTTGCCACGTCCGCGGGGGCGAAGGATCAATGTCATGGGTTGATCCCCAGGTACTCGCGCCACGGCACCTTCTTGCCGTCGACCAGGAATCCCCACGTCCCGCGCTTGCGCCAGGTGAAGAACATCGTCATGACGCCGCCTGGGCTGACCGCAGCAATGCGGTGGTACTGGTTGAACAGCAGCCGGCCGGTGTATCCGGATTGGCGCGTTTTCAGAACCGTCGACGTCCATCCTGGCGACGGAGAATCGAATGGCCGTTCCTCTGCGTACCACCCGCTCAAGACGATCGTGCGGGCGTTCCAGGGGTGATCGTGCAGATCCCGATCCTGATCGGCCCGCAGGATCCAATGAATCCGGATCGATGGCAGCCAGGCCCAGCGCGCAGGCGTCGGATCTCCGTTGGCATCCTTGCCGTAGGGGTTGAACAGCCACCACCGGCGCATATACACGTCGGTGCCGTCGGCAGACGTGATGTCGGTGTATGGCGTTCGTTCGGCACGCTGCACAAGCGCGTAGCGAATGTTTGGCCGGATGACGATGTTGGCGACGGCGCGCCAGAGCAGTTCGCGGATCAAAATGGTGTCTCCAACATTCGTTGCTGCTTGGGATCAGGCTCAATGACCTTGAGCACTGGCTTGGGCGCCGGCAGATCCAGCACCGTCTGGTACGTGGGTGTTCGGACATACGGCTCGATGGCCACCATGACGCAGGCCTCGCGGCCGTCGGGCTCCATGACCTCGCCTGTGTCCTTGAAAATGCACTTGTCGTCCGCGAACACGATGTCCTTGAGCGCGTCGTAGACGACCTTGCGGGCGTTGTCCAGGTCCAGGCGCATCACCGAGTCGTCCCACAGGTCGCCGTGCTTGCGCATGCGGGTGCGATAGTCCTGCGGCCGGTTCGGGTACAGGCGAAGGTGCACCGTCATGCGGCCGGGCAGAACATCACGCACGCCCTTGGCCTTGAGTAGCCACCCGACCGATTCTTTGTACTGCTTGGCCTCGGGCGACACGTAGGTAGACACGATCGGCGGGCCCTTCTTTGTCGTGATAACGCGGGTACGCCAGTAGCGGTTCGCGCTGATCGGGTACGGCAAGGTCACGATCAGGGCGCTCACAGGTCACCGCCTTTCGTGCGGACCAGCGACTTGGGCTTTTCCTGATCGGCCGGCCAGTCCTTGAACCGGGTGTTCTCACCGACGTACATCAGGTCCAGGTATCCCAGCGGTCCGTTGCGGTTCTTCGCCACCGATGCCTTGGCCAGGTACTTCCACTCGTCGCCCAGCGTCGGCGTGGCCTTGTGCGGACGATGAACGAAAATCACGATGTCGGCGTCCTGCTCGATGGATCCAGAATCCCGGAAGTCCGACAGCACCGGCATCTGGTCGACTCGTTCCTCAACCTTGCGATTGATCTGCGCCAGCAGCAGCACCGCGCAGCCGAGCTCCTTGCCCAGGCTTTTCAGGCCCTTGGTGATTTCCTCGAGTTGGTAGACCCGCGGCATCTTCGGATCGGCCCCGGACATCAGGCCCAGGTAGTCCACGATCAGCAACTTGAGCCCAGTGCGCCGCGCCAGCGCCTTGGCCTTGACGCGGACCTGGTTGATGTTGAGCCCGGTCTGGTCACTCACCGCAAATGGCGCCCGGCCGACAAGTTCAACGCCGCTGGTGATGTTGGGCCAGTCGAAATCCTTGAGGTACTTCGGGCGCTGCACGCGGGTCAGGTGGATGTGCGACTTCATGGACAGCAGCCGCTCATTCACTTCGCGCTTGGTCATTTCCATGCTGAACATGCCGACCGGGTATTTGCCCTCCAGCGCCATGTTCAGCCCGATGGTCAGCGCCAGCGCCGTCTTGCCCATGCTGGGCCGCGCACCGATGACCACCAGCTGCCCCGGCCTGAAGCCGCCGTTCAGGATCTCGTCGAGGTCGTACAGGCCGGTGGCCATGAAGTCCTCGGGCTCGTCGCCAGTGCTTTGCGCGCTGATGTGGTCCAGCAGTTCGACCATGCCCTGCTGCGCGTCCTGCCAGTCATCGCGCGGGGCGCCCTCCAGCAGCTTGGTGATCTGCGACGTGGCGATGTCGATGCGCTCGGCAACGGGCACGCCCTTGTCGTTGAAGGCCTGCGTGGAGATCTCGTCGGCAACGGAGATCAGCGCGCGGCTCAGTGACCGCTCCCGGATCGTTTCGGCATAGCCGCGCATTGAGCGCACCGAAGGCGTGAACTGGGCCAGCGCGTTCAGGTACTCGAGGCCGCCAACTTCGGCCGCCTTGCCCATCGACTGCAACTGCGTGAACACCGTCACGACATCGCAGTTCTTGTTCGCCAGGATCAGCGCCTCGATCGCGGTCCAGATCGTGCTGTGCTCGTAGCGGTAGAAGTCGGACGCCTTCAGGACGTCGGCAACGTGGTCCCACATCCGGTTGTCCAGCAGCAGGCCGCCCAGCAGCGCCGACTCTGCCTCGGCCGAGTGCGGCGGGATCCGTAGGCTGCCCAGCATCTGATCGCCGGCCATGGCTTCGGCTTCGGTTCGGGTGGTAGCGTTCATGCAACTGCCTTGAGTTGGGTTTTTTCGATGACGTGCTTCATGCCGCGGTCGGTCAGCAGGAAGTCCAGGTCGCAGCGCCAGTTCGCGTGCTCACCGGTGCTCGGGCGATTGCGGCCCATCAGGAAATCGTTGTCGGTGGCGCGCTCGAAGTACGACCGGAACCACTCCAGCGCCTGCTCGGCCGTCTCGGCGCGCCGGGTGTGATCGGGCTTCTCGCTGGTCAGCACCCAGTCCCAGACCTTGCGGATGGCCCGTACCCGGTCCCGGGTGTGCAGCCGAACCGAAGGCATGTCGGGCAGGATCTCGTGGTACAGGTCGATCACGTCCTGCGTTCGACAGGTCGGAAGCTTTGCTGGCGACAAAGCCGTAGGCTTCTTCTTCTTTGGTGTCTGGTGATTGGTGTCTGGTGTCTGGAGAGCATTGCGTTCGCTATGCGTTCGCATGCCTGGAGCATCATCACTTGCATCATGCGGTTGTGATGCGTTCGCATTGCCATCGGATTGCGAGCGGTGGTTGTTCCACCTCGCATCAGCACTGCGTTTTGCCTTCGCCTGCTTGTCCTGATAGCGTGCGATTTCACCCTGAACGCGCTTCTGTATGTATCCCTCGTCGGTGCGATCGAAGTATTTGCCAATGACGTAGTCGACGGCCTTTTTCTCGGATGCCGTGTTCGCCCTTGCCTCGCGGTAGATCTCCTTGCGTTCCAGTGGGAGCGGTTGCTCTGTCTGGTAACACTGGTCGATCAAGCGGTTATAGGCGCCGTCCTCAAGCATGGTCAGCGCGACCGTGTCCTTGATGTAGTCCCCAATGTGGCGCTCGTAGTAGTTCAAAGCAGATACCCCTTCATCGGGTCTTGCCGTGCCGATCGGCCGAACTTCGCGTCGACCAACCCTGCCTTGCGGCTGTTGCATGACCAGCACAGGCACTGCAGATTGCTTGGGTGATGTGAGCCACCGTTTCGGCGTGAGACGATGTGATCTGCAACGAGGTCGACCGTCGACCGGCATTGCCTGCAAATACCGCCGTCACGATGGATGACAAAATCTCGCAAGGCGGCATGGCCAGGACACTTCCCGGGCTTCAACCGTCCCTTGATTTGTGGAACCTTCCATGTCCGGCCATGGTGGTCGGTCCAGGTCGGAATTCGAAGATTGATGTCACGCACGGGAAACCTCCCCTGCCGCCGCCCGATCCCGAATCCCAGCCTGCGTGAAGAAGCAGGAACCGTCCAGGCCCTGCTCGGCCTCCATGCGTGCCACCTGTTCAGGGGAGCGCAGCTTCTGGGCTTCTTGGGCAGCCAGGCGCCAGTAGTCCGCGCCCTCGCGGTTGCCGGCCTCGTATTCCTGGGTGACCATCTGCCAGCAGCTGGCGATGTGCATTTCAAGTTCTTCGTCGGGCGTGCTGGCGAATTCAATGGGTAGGTGATCTCGGTTCATGCTGCAAGCTCCAGTGATGGCTGGCGTAGTCGGCCGCGCTGCAGGGCTTCATTGCGCACATCCAGATCGATACCGATCCACTTGCGGCCCAGGCGCTCGGCAACATGCGCCGTGGTGCCGGATCCCATGAAGATGTCAAGCACGGTCCCGCCAGCAGGGCAGCCAGCCAGGATGCACGGCTCAACGAGAGATTCGGGGAACGTGGCGAAGTGGGCACCCTTGTATGGCTGTGTGGGGATCGTCCAGACGCTGCGGCGGTTGCGTTTGTCTGGCGTTCCAAAACCACTAGGCCCTTTGGCTGCGCGACTACCAGCGCCACCGTCTGCCCGCCAGTCGCGCCCGTCGCCCCGCGTGTCTTCGTTCCACTCTCGCTGCCCTGCTCCGCTTTCCTTGATCGCATCCGCATCGAAGAAATACCGATCCGACTTGGACAGCAGGAACAGGTATTCATGCGCCTTGGTGCAGCGGTCGCGGACGCTTTCCGGCATGGGGTTCGGCTTGTGCCAGATGATGTCCTGGCGCAGCCACCAGCCGGCGTTCTGCAGGGCGAAGGCAAGGCGCCAGGGCTGGCCCATCAGATCCTTGGGCTTGAGTCCGTCGACGCGCACGTCGCTGCGCGGTATCTCGTGATCGTCGCGCCTGCGACTGGCGGTTGTTGAGTCGGTGAAGCCACGACCACCGGCATAGGCATCGCCCATGTTGATCCAGCACGTACCGTCGTCGGCCAGCACTTCGCGCGCCAGCATGAACACTTCGGTCATCGAGGCGATGAATTCTTTGAGCGTGGGCTCGCTGCCGATCTCCATCGGCTTGTCGGCATGGTCGGCCGGAAGGTATGAACGCAGGCCCCAATACGGCGGCGACGTGACGATGCAATTGACCTTCACGCCGTCGGCGATCATCTGGCGCAGAACGGCGCGCACGTCACCGAACTGGCAGCGGTTCAGATAGTCCGTCACCGTGACGCCCTCGCCTTTGAATACGTGATGTTCTGCTTGCGCTCAAGCTGATTGACGGGTTGCGGCTTGACGGTGAACATCGACCCGCCCTGCTTGGTGCTGGTCTTTTGAGCGAAGATGCTCTTGCCACCCAGTTGCGGGCGATCGAACGCGCTCACCACGTTGCCGGGCTTGGGCCGGTGGAATTTTCCGAGGGTGCTCATGCAACGCTCCTGAGTTCTTTGAATAGGCGGCGCTCTACTTCGCGCTCTGACCGCTCCTTGGCGAGTTCCTCGCGCAGAAGGCGGTTTTCCTTTTCGGCTTCTGTTTCACGCTTGCGGATGCTGGACAGGTCGTATCCCCTGGCATGCAGCATCCAAAGCAAAGGCGCATCGTTCCCGCAGGTATCCATGACGGCCGACAACTTTGGCCACACGATCCCTTCTTGTCCCGACTCCCAGCGCGACCACTGCGCCTTGTCCATGTGAAGCGCCGACTGAACCTGCTTGGGCTCCAGGCCGGCGACCTTCGCGCAAAGCCCGATCGCACCGCCGAGGGTGGTTTCGCGCATGACTTCTTGGGGGGTTATGTCTGTCGGCATAGCTACCTGCGTCATGTCTGGCAACTTTGTTGTGTGGTGTTGAGAGGCTTGAATTGGGAAAATTTTTTGCATGCGAATAGCCACATGCGCCAGGTCAAGCCGAGACGAGTTCTTGGGACGGTGTCTGCGCCGAATCAGGTGCTGGCAGCGGCTCGAGTGCGATCCGATGTCGCTTGCCCAGTTTGATGAGCGCCGCGGCCAGCGTGTACCGCGGATCGACGGTCACGCCCTTGGCAATGTCCGAAATTGCGGCCTGGCTGCAGTTGCAGAACTTGGCCATTTGTTTCTGCGTGACCCGCTTTTCAGCCAGGTCCCGGATAAGTTTTTTCCAGTTCATGTCGCGATATTACTGGTTTTCCTATTTTTGTTCAACAGGCAAACCTAACACGCGATCAAATAGAGTTTGATTAGGACCACGCCGAATTTGCTGCTCTCCAACCGTCGAACACCAATCTTTGCATTCCTAACATGAAATTCAGTTGCTGCTGCCCCGGTTTCATCAAAAAAGCGCCTCATTTTGATTATTTGTTCAAGTTGGCCAGACATTCTTACATGATTTTTCGCATCCGGTAATAGGCTAACCTGTTGACATTAAGAATAGGCAAACCTATCATTCTCCAAACCGCATCCCGCGGGGAAGGAGAACATGGTGGATCACTCAATTCGTCCGCTGACCGACGACGAGGCCCAGCGCAAGCGCAAGCAAGACGAGCAATTCGCTGCCTTTGACCGGCAGTACAACGTCGAGAAAACCGACCCGGCTGCAATGGCTGGGCGCGAACACAAGGCCCTGACGCGGCAACAGCAAATGCTGCGCATGTCGGGTATCGAAGCGTGAACGGCGACTTCATACTGGCCGGCGCCCTCGCGGTCACCCTGGCATTCGGCGGCGCCCTGCTGGATGACCACAGCACCGACTACGACACCGCCCGCGACCTTGAGGATGCCCAGGCCCAGGCCAAGGCCACCCAGGTCTATGAGGCCAAGGTGCAGCAGCTGTGCGGCGAGAACGCCGGCTGGATGCGCCTTGAGAACGGCGTCATCCAGTGCTACACGCACCGCGGCGCCAAGACCATCACCGTGACCCTGCGGGGCGCGCCATGAGCGTGCGCTGGACCATCCTGGCGTTTCTGGTCGCCCTCGTTGCATTGATTGGCTGGTGCGCCCTGGCGTCCCAGCGCAAGACCATGTCGCAGGCCGAGCGCGAACGCGACGACCGAGAACAGTCCGAGAGCATGCGCGCGCTGCTGCAGGCCGCGGACAAAGAAGTTTCCCACCGGCCGCGGGTGCGTGCCGGATCCCTCCCGAGCATCAACCCCACGAAAGGCACCAAATGAACCAGCTTGTCGATTCCCCGTTTGCCAAGGAGCGCATCGGCGCAGTGGCAGAAACCGCAGGGGCTATGCAGTCCCAGTCCCGCGAGGTCGCCGAGACGCAGACCAAATACCTGATGGCGCAGCGGTTCCCGCGCGACCCGGTTGACGCCATGGACCGCATCCTCAACGCCTTCACGCGGCCGACCCTTGCCGAGAAGGCCGAATACCAGTTCGCGCGCGGTGGATCCGACATCGCCGGGCCGAGCATCCGCGCGGCGGAGGCCATTGCCCAGCAGTGGGGCAACATGGAACAGGGCTTCCGCGAACTCTCGCGCAGCACCGATGAGCGCGGTGTTCCATTCTCCGAAGTCGAGGCCTTCTGCGTCGATCTGCAAGGCCGCACGTCCAAGCGACTGCAGTTCATCGTCAAGCATTGGCGCGATACCCGCCAGGGCGGATACCAACTCAAGGACGAGCGCGACATCTACGAACTGATGGCCAACCAGGCGCAGCGCCGCGTGCGCGCTTGCATCCTGGCCATGATCCCCGGCGACGTGGTCGAGGCGGCCATGAGTCAGGTCGAGGTCACGCTCAAGGCGTCGGCCGACACCAGCCCGGAGGCGATGGCTAGGATGGTCGAGGCATTCAAGCCTTGGGGCGTCACCAAGGACCACATCGAGAAGAAGATCCAGCGCCGCATCGACGCCATCCAGCCGGCCCAGGTCATAACGCTCAAACGGATCTACGCAAGCCTGCGCGATGACATGAGCAAACCCGAGGACTGGTTTGAATTCGCCGAAGGCACTGCGCCGGCCAAGCCAACGCCGGCCGAAGGCGAGTACCCGCAGGACCAGTTCAACAAGAACCTGCCGATGTGGCTGGCCGCGATCGCCGAAGGCAAGCAGACCGTCGAGTCGATCACGGCCAAGACCAAGACCAAGGGCAAGTTCACGGCCGAACAGGTCAAGGCACTGAGCGCCAAGCCGCAGACGGCCGAGCAGTCAAGTGGCCTCGTCGTCACGTTCGCCCAGGTCGCCGACAAGTTGACCAAAGCTGCAGACCAGCAGCAGCTGGACGATGCCGGCGGCCTGATCGGCGAAGTTGCTGACCCCAAGCAGCGGTCCGAACTGTCGGCCATCTACGACAAGCGCGCTGCCGAACTGGACGCCGCTTGAGTTCTCCGGGTCGGCTGCGGCCGGCCCATCCCTCCCCCTCCCACCATAGGAATCACCATGAACACCCATGACGTTATCCAGGGCAGCCCCGAGTGGCTGGCCCTTCGCGCCAACTACAAGACCGCATCCGAGGCTTCGGCCGTGATGGGCGCCAGCAAGTACATGAGCCGCGGCGAGTTGCTGCGCCAGAAGGCCACCGGCTACGTGCCGGATGTCAGCAGCGCCAAGCAGGCCCTGTTCGACCGTGGCCACGAAACCGAGGCGGCCGCGCGCACGATCCTCGAGGAAATGATCGGCGAGGAACTCTACCCGGTCACCGCCACCCGCGACGATCTGCTGGCCTCGTATGACGGCGTCACGATGGACGAGACGATCGGGTTCGAGCACAAGCTCTGGAATGCCACGCTTGCGGCCCAGATGCAGGCCGGCGAACTGGACCCGCACTACTACTGGCAGATGGAGCAGCAGATCTACGTCGGCGGCCTGGAGAAGGTTCTGTTCGTTGTGAGCGACGGCACGCGCGAGAACTTCCTGGTGCATGAGTACCGCGCGGTGCCCGGGCGCATCGAGCAGTTGCTGGCCGCATGGAAACAGTTTGACGAGGATCTGGCCAATTACCAGCACACGGAAGTCCTGCCGGCGGCCGTGGCCGCGGTGCAACCCAGCCTGCCGGCCGTGATTGTGAACACCGACGGCGCTATCACCGTGAATTCGAACCTGCCGGCATTCGCTGTCGCGCTGCAGGCCTACATCAAGACCATCCCGGCCAAGCCCTCCAGCGATCAGGAGTTCGCAGACGCCGAAGCAGCATGCACGGCACTCAAGAAGGCCGAGGTCGCGCTGGGCGCCGCCGAAGATGGTGCGCTGGCATCCATGTCCGACGTCGAGGAAATGCGCCGGGTTGTCGCCGACCTGAAGAAGCTGGCGCGCGACACCCGCCTGACCACCGAGAAGCTGGTGGCCGCCCGCAAGGATTCGATCCGCATCGAGATCCGCGACGAGGGCATTGCCGCATTCCGCAAGCACATCGACACGCTGAACCAGGCCATTGGCCGGCCATACATGCCAGTCATCGAAACAGACTTTGCCGGCGTCATGAAAAGCAAGCGCACGGTTCAAAGCCTGCGCGATGCCGTCAATGGCGAACTGGCGCGCGCCAAGATCGCTGCCGACGAAGTCGCCACGAGGATCCAGACCAACATGAAGTACCTGCGCGAGAACGCGGCCGATCATGTTGCGCTGTTCGCTGATGCTAGAACCATTGTGCTCAAGGCGCCCGACGACCTGCAGGCCCTGGTCACTGTCCGCATCAATGCCCACAAGGCCGAGGAAGCGAAGAAGGAAGCGGCGATCGTGCACCGCGCGAACTGCACGGCACGGATCAACCACATCAAGACCTTCCTGACGCAGGCCCAGGCCAAGACCACCAGCGCAGAGGTCATGGCCTTGATCGAGCAGTGCTTTGCCATGGACATGGACGGATTCGTTGAGCACGAGGCCGAGGCCACGGCCGCGCGCACGAGCACGCTCACCAGCATGCAGGCAATCTCCGATGCACTGCACAAGGCCGAGCAGCGCCAGGCTGACGTTGCGAAAGCCACGGCGCCGATCGCCGAGCCGTCGGTAGGTGCAGTGTCTGGACCGTCTCCCCAGGCTGCGCCTGCGATGGCCCTGCACGGCAACCTGCCAGTGAGCCGCGCGCAGTTCGACCAGACCTACCCGGTCAAGGCTGCGCCGGCAGTGTCGAGCCCGCCGTCGACACCCCCTTCGCTGTCTGTGGGCCAGATCGCCAAGAGGCTGGGGTTCAACCTCACCGGCGACTTCATCAAGGGCCTGGGCTTCGAGGCTGCCGCCCATGTGAACAACGCCAAGCTGTACCACGAGTCCGATTTCCCGGCGATCTGCCGTGCGCTGATCCAGCACGTCGAGGCTGTGATTGAGGAGCAGGCAGTCGCAGTTTGACCAGTTTCCAGGGGAGCGCGCGCAAGCCCGAGGCATCGTGAGAAAGCACCTGGAAAACGGCAACCAGGCCCCTGACCATTTCCCAACCCGCCATCAAGGAGAACACCATGGCAACAACCACCCCGGCAGTCGCCGGCTTCGCAAAGGGCCCACGGCCCTCCATCGCGCTGACCCCAGTGAAGTCGAGTCAGGTCAAGGCGGTCGGCCACGACCCGGCCACCAACACGCTGGCGGTGCAGTTCGCCCACGGCCTGGGCAGCATTTACCACTACCCGAACGTGACCGCCGAGCAGCATGCGGAATTCGTTGGCGCGGAGTCTATCGGCAAGCACTTCGGGCAGCACATCAAGGCCCTGCCGTTCGAGAAGTACGAGGCGCCGCCGGCCAACGTGGAAACGAAAGCCTACGCCGATGGCACGAAGGCAACCGGCGTCGCGCCGCTTCCAGAGGGCTCCCCCGCCGCGGCCTGACCCTTTTCGGGGCGGTGCAGCGGTCGCAATGGATGTCCCGGGGGTTTGCTTCATGGCCCTCGTTACCTTTCACTCACATGGCCATCGCTGCGTTTCCTGTGCCGCCCCACCCATTCCCCTCCACTCTGAAAGTCAACAATGCGTTTTGAACTGATCGGCAAGCAAAAAGCCACCCTGACCGACATCGATCCTCAGTCCCTCAAGCAGGGACAGACGGATCTCAAGCCGGCCGTCGCGCTCACCATCAAGGTGACCATGGCCAACACCAGCATGAACATGCTCGGCAAGACCCTGCGCGCCTTCTTCTACGAGAAGGCGCCGGCATCGAAGGAAGTCCAAGGCACCTTGGACGGCGTGCCGCCGGTGTCCGATCTGGCCGCGCTGACCGAAGCCGCGAAGTGGCTCGGAGCCCAGCAGTGGGCAGAGGAACAGACGGGCTGCCAGCTGGTCGTGCACCTGGGGGTTTCCACGATCACCCTCAAAGACGGCACGCTGCAAAAGCTGCGTTTCGAGCCCAAGGAAGGCGGCGCTGTTGACTGGCGGTTCGTGTTCTACACATCGACCGACATTGATGCGGAGACGCTGGGCGATCTGTGCGTGCTCAAGAACCACGATGTCGACATCGAGCTCACCGGCCCCGAGATCATCAGCAGCAAGCAAAAGAGCATCGAGGAGCCCGCCGGCAAGGAAAAGAAATCTACCGCGGCCCCTGCCAGCCCGTTCATCGACCAGCCCAGCAACACCGTGGTGACGATCAAGGGTCGCAAGGGCAAGGGTGGCCTGGGCACCGACGAGGACCAGGCCGCGCGCCAGGCCGAGGTACTGGCCAAGGATCCGACCCAGGTGGTATCGAAAGACGCCTGGCCGTTCCCGAACCCCGAAGAAAAGGCGCAAACGCCCGAGCAGGCATTCGCCGGCACGGCAACTTGAGTTCGGGCCCGCCACATGGCGCGAGTGCTTCCCCCGGTGCAGAGCCGGATGGCGCGATGAGCAGAGCGGACGCAACCTGGCGGGCCCACCCCATCAATCGAAAGGAAACCATGACCACACAAGACGAGCGCATCGCCACCCTAGAAGCAGACGCCCGCATCAAGGCGGCGAATCTGGAACTGGCGCAGGCGAGAGTGGCGGAACTGGAGGCGGCTTTGCTCGATGTCGCACGGCGGGCCGAGTCGTTGAAGCGCGAATGCAGAATGGACCCGGAAAGCCCGCAAGCCATCAGGAACGCGCAGTACATGGGCATCGCATACGCAGCCCGTGCAGCAATGAAGGATCACCATGACTGACAAACAACAGCCGGTGGCGTGGGCCGTCTACAAGGGCGACGAATGCTTGCGCGTGCATGAGAA